>Ga0247610_10001687_pt1 | contig 26894 bp, 21 predicted proteins | sample 174DNAGHGhighgp2_FD_193483 | JGI IMG/M metagenome (GOLD analysis project Ga0247610, IMG submission 193483) | Sheep rumen microbial communities from Palmerston North, Manawatu-Wanganui, New Zealand - 1742 DNA GHGhigh gp2 | ecosystem: Host-associated > Mammals > Digestive system > Stomach > Rumen...
AGGAACGTGTCTGGAAGGGGATTCCTTGACAGAATATTAGTAAATTAAAGTGAAAACGATAATAAAACAATTAAACAATGCTAAAATATGAACCAATTATTTGGTTTGCAACATAGAGGGGACAGGTGCCTGAGTCATAGCAGCCGTCATACCTAAGTACCTGTCCCCGTGACTATTCAATAGATCTTTAACGGCTATGTCATTTGCGTTTCTTTTTGTTTGGTAATTGTTTCAAATGGGCTGAAGGGCTTGTGTGATTGAATTTAATTCGCTATCTTTGCAGAAAAATGCGATTGAAGATGAGAAGGACGGCAATGATTCTGATGGTGCTGCTGGCGATGACTGCGCAGGCCATCGACCTGACTAAGGCTACTATTGTGTATCATAAGAACGACCATCCATTGGTGGCCCACATGGCTGGGGTGATGGCCGATGACATCGAACGGGTTTCGGGCGTTCGGCCAAAGGTCACTGCAGAATCCGAGCTCCCGGCCAGACTGTATGTTTCGGGGAAGGCTGGACCGGTGATTGTCCTGACTACGACAAAGAAGGGCAAATGGCATAAGAACCTCAGTGGCAGTTGGGAACGCTATGCCATCGATACGCGCGACGACAACCTCTACATTACGGGCAGCGATGCCCGTGGACTGGCCTACGGGGTGCTCCACGTGAGTGAGGCCATCGGCGTTAGCCCGTGGTACTGGTTTGCTGATATACCTGCGGACAAGTCAAACAAAAGGGTTTTTGACTATCAGGAGAATATTGTGAGTAAGTCGCCGACGGTGAAATATCGCGGCGTGTTTATTAATGATGAAGACTGGGGCCTGAAGACATGGGCTGAAAAGAACTTCGATAAGGAACTTGGTGACATTGGCCCTAAGACCTACGATAAGGTGTGCGAGCTCATACTCCGTCTCCGAGGCAACATGCTCGCTCCGGCCATGCACACCTGTACGGGTGCCTTCTACAGTCATCCTGAGAGTCAGAAGGTGGCCGACAAATGGGGCATCATGATAACCACCAGCCACTGCGAGCCGCTGCTCTTCAACAATGCAGCACCCTCGGAATGGGACAAAGCACGCGACGGAGAATGGAACTACGAGACCAACAGCCGGACCATCCTGAAGAAACTTGACGACCGCATCAGGGAGACGACACCGTATGACAACATCTACACGATGGGCATGCGTGGCCTGCACGACGAGGCCATGAAAGGGAGTACCGACCCCACTGACCGGGCACGCACCCTGGAGAAGGTGTTTGCCCAGCAGCGTGCCATCCTCTCGAAACACAAGAAGATGAAGGCTGAGCGTCTGCCGCAGATATTCGTGCCCTACAAGGAGACGCTCGACATCTACGATGCCGGCCTGCGTGTGCCGGAGGATATCACCCTCGTCTGGCCCGACGACAACTATGGCTATATGAAACGCGTGAGCAATGCCGGCGAACGGCGGCGCAAGGGTGGTAGCGGCGTCTATTATCATATCTCATATCTCGGCACGCCCCACGACAACCTCTGGATAGCCACCACCGCTCCGATGCTCATGTATGAGGAACTGAAGAAGGCCTACGATGCTGGCGCCGACCGCTACTGGCTGCTGAATGTGGGCGACATCAAGCCCGGGGAGATCGAGACGCAGATGTTTATGGATATGGCATGGGACTTTGATGCCTTCAACTACGATAATGCGAACCGCTATCAGGCAGAATGGCTGGCACGCACCTTTCGATCTCAAGTATCCCCGTTCCAGTTTGTCCTCGACCATTATTATCGTCTGGCCTGGGACCGCAAGCCGGAATTCATGGGATATGAGTATGAATGGAGCAGCGATGAGGAGAACCGTCTGCACGACAGCGATTTCTCGTTTGAGAACGGTACAGCCCAGAAGCGTCTGATGGATTATCAGGACATCTGCGATGCCTACGACGCCATCGAGCGTGCCGTCGCCCCTGACCTCCGTCCTGCGCTTTTCGAGATGTTGGGATATGCTGTTCACTCCGCCTGTCAGATGAACCGCAAATTCCTCTATGCCCAGCGCAACCATGAGACAGGCAGTGCTGTCTATGCAGACCTGGCACGCCAGGCCTATCGAGAGATAGAACGTTTGAGGGTGCAGTATAACACGATGCTTGATGGCAAATGGCGTGAGATGATTTCTGAGATTCCGCCAGGCTTCTGCGCCAAATATCAACTGATGCCGGAACTCAGCGACCAGCCCACTACGGCCTATCGCCTGCCTGCTGATCAGGTACATCCGGAACTGCTGTATAAAATAGACCTCGCCGGGCTTACGGTTGAAGAGCCCTTCAGATTGTTGGAAGGCATCGGCACTGATTGGAAGGCCCTTCAGATGGGGCAGCCACTTGATTTGCAGGCCACGGGTAGCATCGACATTCCGGTACCCTCAGCCATCGGGCTCCTGGCATCGACCATCACAGTCTGTGTCTCAGTGGTTCCCATGTGGCCGGTGGCCACCGACCGCAGCAACCGCTTCTCGGTCAGTGTCGATCACGGCGAGGCACAGGTCTGTGAGAATATCTTCAAGGAATGGGGGCCTGAGTGGAAACTACAGGTGCTCGAGAACCGTAAGGAATTTGTCGTGACACTGCCCCTTGACAAGTCGCGGAGTCAGCATGTCATTACCCTCTCCATCATCGACCCCGGCCAGATCGTTCAGAAGATTACCTGTCAAGCAACGAGATAAGTTACAAATCATAAACAAGATGAAAAAGACCTTTATTCTATCGCTCTTCCTGCTGATAGGAGGATTGCTGCCGATGGCGGCAGACAACATCACGGTTAACGGCACCAGCCGCTCGTATAATGTCATTGTGCCGAAAAACTTGGGTGAGAACCGCCCGCTGCTCATCTTCTGTCACGGCTACAATCAGGATGCTGGATGGATGCAGAACAATGAGTTCAAGAATGATAACGTGAGTATGGAAGCCGTGTGCGACACTGCCAAGTTTGTCTGTGTCTTCCCAAATGGTATCGACAGGGCGTGGGACACCGGGGGCGACCGTGACATCAACTTCATCAAAGCCATTATTGAAAAGATGGTGACGCAACACAAGATAGACCGCAATCGCATCTATCTGGGTGGTTTCTCTATGGGTGGTATGCTGACGTATAACGCCATCAATAAGATGTCAGACATTATTGCTGCTTTCGTTTCTTGTAGCGGACCTTCTGTTGTAACGCCTAAAGCAAGCATACGGCCGATACCCCTACTGCATATTCAAGGTACGGCTGATAACTTCGGTGGCGTACAGCCGGCACTCAACCCGTGGATCAGGCACAATGGCTGCTCAACAACGGATAAAGTCATCAACAACTACAATGGTTTCGGCGGTGCTAAGTTGCACATCTGGGGTCCAGGTAACGATGGTGTCGAAGTCCGGCTGTTGGAACTCAAGGACAAAGGCCACTGGATATGTAAGGAACCTCAGGTATATACGGGAAAGGAGATCTGGAACTTCTGCAAGAAGTACTCGTTAAACAAGACTTCGCCCAGCGTCAGCATTACTGCTCCCAAGGCTGGTGCCCGATACATCAGCTATGCTCCTGCTGGTACGACCGCATTTCCCGATCTTACCATTACTGCTACAGCAGATGATTCGAACGGCACTGTGGAGAAGGTGGCGTTCTACGATGGATCGACGCTGCTCGCCACCTGTACCGCCAAACCCTATCAGGCCATCTTGACGGGTGCTCAGGTGGGTAAGCATACCTTGAAGGCCGTAGCCACCGATAATGACGGTGAGACAAGCACCGCCTCCATCGAGGTTACGCTGCAGGCTCCAACCTCTCTCTCCCTCTCGTCGGCATTTACCGAGGGTGGGGCACTGCCTGCTGGCTGGACCACCTACGATAGCAGTGAACGCCGTGTCGGCTATAGTAGCGGCTACGGCCAAGGCTGCCGGGTGTTGCAGTTTACAGGAGCCTCGCGAGGGTTCAATTATGGTCTGTACTTCCGTAATATCGGCGGAAAGGCTCATCAGGGTTGGGCTAAGTACGGGCTCTCTGATGCCGGAACGACACTCAGTATGGCTCCCGGCCACTATACACTGAAATACAAGATCTGCAACTGGAACATGTCGAACTTCGGAGCTGTGGAACTATATATTGAGAACCGGGCAGGCAATGCCAGCATAGCCAGTCAGACCTATAAGCCGAACATCAACATCGGCAATGTGGCATCTAATAATTTCAGCAGTCCCGAACAGCAAATCTTGGAGTTTGATGTGACTGAGCAAGGGGATTATGTCATTGCTGTCTATTCGGCTGCCTCGGAGTGGAGTGACTGTATCGTGGGCCAACTGAGCCTGACTGCCGATAGCTACTCTCCCACAGCTATCGAGGTGATAGGCCATTTAGAGCCTGACCATCGTCGTTTTGAATCAGATGCGGTGTATGACCTTCAGGGACGCAAGGTTTCTGTGCTTCGGAAGGGCATCTATGTCCAAAACGGACAGAAGATTCTGTTTTGAGATATTTTGACTGCTGGTAAACGAATAATCCCCGCCATCTGGCGGGGATTACTTTTTTCTGTAGGGACACCCGGGCTCGAACCGGGGACCTCTGCAATGTGACTGCAGCGCTCTAAACCAACTGGGCTATGCCCCTATTTTTTAATTTGCGGTTGCAAAGGTAAGCAATTATTTTGATTTAGTTTATAGAATATAGTTGATAGTTGATGGTTTTTTAGAAAATTTAACGGCCGCTACAGGGGATCCTGAAGCGGCCGGTAAACAATCTTTTTTACCTTTTTAGTGGATGAAGCGGTTCTGAAGTGTCGCTCCCAGCAGTTGCATGTATGTGTTGAACTGCTTGTCGTTGAGCACGTTGCGCATCTGCTTGGCATCCTTTCTGATGGCCTGCTGAATCAGAGCGTGGCGCTGGAACCGTCTTGCTGTAGAAGCCGAAATGAGTTCGTCGTTGAAATTGTCACTGATGACTTTCACTGCGTCCATCTGGTTGTCTGTGAGGTCGAGTGTTACTGCCAGTCTGCGAAGGTCGAAGGTAATACCTGTTTCTTCAACATTTTTTACTGCATTGTGACTGTTTGTCTCTGCAAAACTGACGGCCATCATCATGGCGGCTACTACTGTTAAAATAATCTTCTTCATAATTTAATCCTTTCTTTTTTTTATTTGTTATCCTGTTTATTTTGTTATCCTGTTTGTTATCCTGTTTCTGACTCTTTGACGCACCAAAAACAAAAAGGTTTAAAAGAAATCGAAAAATTTTTTTTCTGAGGCAAAAAAAGTTTGTTTTCAAGCTATAACTATAATTATTCTTAATGCGTGCGCGCATATTCATATTTATTTTGTAACTTTGCACGCAAAATTGAGTTTAGGGTTTATAGTTTAGGGTTTATAGTTTAAAGTTTATAGTTTAGAGTTTAAAGTTTATAGATATGGCACAAGAAGATGTATTTAAGAAAATTGTAAGCCACTGTAAAGAGTATGGTTTCGTGTTTCCCTCAAGTGAGATTTACGATGGTTTAGGCGCCGTGTATGACTATGGTCAGAACGGTGTGGAGTTAAAGAATAATATTAAGCAGTATTGGTGGAAGGCTATGACGATGCTGCACGAGAATATCGTTGGTATCGACAGCGCCATCTTTATGCATCCGACGATATGGAAGGCTTCTGGACACGTGGATGCTTTCAATGATCCCTTGATTGACAACCGCGACTCTAAGAAGCGCTATCGTGCTGATGTGCTGATCGAGGATCAGATTGCCAAGTACGATGAGAAGATCCAGAAGGAAGTGGAGAAGGCGCGCAAGCGTTTCGGTGATAGCTTCGATGAGGCTAAGTATCTGGAAACCAGTGAGCGCGTAAAGGAGACCAAGGAGAAACGTGACAATCTTCATGCCCGCTATGCGGCCGCCATGCAGGGTCCGGATCTTGACGAGCTGAAGCAGATCATCCTCGATGAGGAGATTGTCTGTCCTATCAGCGGAACCCGCAATTGGACCGATGTGCGTCAGTTCAATCTGATGTTCTCTACGGAGATGGGTGCCAGTGCCGATGCTTCGATGAAAATCTACCTGCGTCCTGAGACGGCTCAGGGCATCTTCGTGAACTACCTGAACGTTCAGAAGACTGGTCGTATGAAGATTCCTTTCGGTATCGCTCAGATTGGTAAGGCTTTCCGTAACGAGATTGTAGCTCGCCAGTTCATTTTCCGTATGCGTGAGTTTGAGCAGATGGAGATGCAGTTCTTCGTACAGCCAGGAACAGAGTTAGACTGGTTCCCCAAATGGAAGGAGACCCGTATGAAGTGGCATCTGGCTCTTGGCTTTGGTGCGGAGAACTATCGTTTCCACGACCATGATAAGTTGGCCCACTATGCCAATGCTGCTACTGATATCGAGTTTAAGATGCCGTTCGGCTTCAAAGAGGTGGAGGGTATCCATTCTCGTACAAACTTCGACCTGAGTCAGCATGAGAAATACTCTGGCAAGAGCATCAAGTACTTCGATCCTCAGACCAACGAGAGCTATACGCCGTATGTCATTGAGACTTCAATAGGCGTTGACCGTATGTTCCTCTCTATCATGTGTCACGCATACGAGGAGGAGAAGCTGGAGAACGGCGAGACCCGCGTGGTGCTGAAGTTGCCTGCAGCCCTGGCTCCTGTGAAGTGTGCAGTGATGCCGCTGGTAAAGAAGGACGGTCTGCCTGAGAAGGCTCGTGAGATTATCGACCAGCTGAAGTTCCACTTCAACTGCCAGTATGACGAGAAGGACTCAATCGGTAAGCGCTATCGTCGTCAGGATGCAATCGGTACGCCATATTGTGTGACCGTCGATCATGACACGCTGACTGATGGTAAGGTGACCTTGCGTTTCCGTGATACGATGGAGCAGGAGCGTGTGGCTATCAGCGAACTCAATGCCATCATTGAGGATAAGGTAAGCATCGTATCATTACTGAAGAAACTCCAGTAAGAATGAAGAATTGGAAATATATATTGCTGAGCGTGATACTGTTCCCCTTTGTGGGAATGGTATCTTCGTGCAGCGAGGACGACAGTGCCACCGATGAGTTTTCCAACTGGCAAGAACGCAACCAGGCTGTAACTGACCAGTGGGCTGCTAATAGTTCTCTGAGGAAAATCCGTGTCTTTACACAGGATGACACCACGACAGGCAGAAACTGCGATTATATCTATGTGGAAGTGCTGGAAGCTGGTGAAGGTGCAGATAGTCCCCTGTATACAGATACCGTTCGTATGGCCTACCGTGGCAGACTGATTCCTACGACGAATTATACCAGCGGTTTTGTGTTCGATGAGACTTATCTTGGCGATTTCAGTTGGCATACAGCTGGTATGGCGACGATGGCTATTGGCGGTTCTTCTAGCGCTCTCGTCAGTGGTTTCGCTACTGCCGTGATGAATATGCATAAGGGCGACCGTTGGCGTGTGCATATCCCTTATCAGTTAGGTTATAATGCATCGTCCTCTGGTTCTGTTACGGCCTATAGTAACCTGACCTTCGACATAGCGCTGCTGGACTTCTGGCATCCAGGTGATCCGCATCCCGCTTTCAGAGCCAGGTGGAAATGATCTGGTTTATTGTTTTATAGTTTATAGTTTAGAGTTGATGACCTTGCAAGTCACTCTGACTATAGAACAAATCATCTATAAACACTAAACTGTAAACTATAAACAAATAAAGAATATACTAAAAACTATGCAGAAATATGCTGATTATATCAAACGGATTGAGATTGATTCCCTGTGGAGTGGTAAAAAGCATATCCTTTGGGAACTTAATCCTGGTGTGAATATTCTGAGTGGTATCAACGGCGTGGGAAAGAGTACCATCCTGAATAAGGTGGTAAAAGGGTTGGCCGCAGGTGGCGAGTTCCCCAGTCACATGTTGAAGGGTGTGCGTCTGGAAGTGGTGCCTGAGGACGCCAAGTGGATACGCTATGATGTGATACGCTCACTCGACTCTCCTGTGCTCGACCTTGATACGATGGCACATGTTGATACTCGTATTTCATCGGCCCTTGATTTTCAGCTTTATCATCTGCAACGGAAATATCTCGATTATCAGGTGAATATCGGCAACCGTATCATTGCTGAGTTGCAAGCCGGCAATGCCGATGCCGCCCAGCAGCTGTCGTTGCCGAAACAGCGCTTCCAGGATATGGTAGATGATCTGTTCTCAGATACGGGTAAGAAAATTGTCCGTACAGAAAATGAGATCCGTTTCTCACAGATTGGTGAGACACTGGTGCCCTATCAGCTCTCGAGTGGTGAGAAACAGATGTTGGCGATTCTGCTGACAGTATTGGTCGAGGATAATCAGCACTATGTGCTTTTTATGGACGAGCCGGAGGTGTCGCTGCATATCGAGTGGCAGAAACGTCTCATCGATCTTTGTATGGAGTTGAATCCTAATGTGCAGATCATCCTGACGACACATTCGCCTGCTGTCGTGATGAACGGCTGGATGGAGAGTGTTACTGAGGTGACGGATATCACGATATAATGACGGGGGGATAGTTGAGAGTTTATAGTTGAGAGTTTATAGTTGAGAGTTTATAGTTTAGAGTTTATGGTTTAGAGTTTATGGTTGATTACCATGCAAGTTTTCCTGCCTACAGAAGTAATCATCTGTAAACTATAAAAATTAAACAATAAACAAACAAGGACGATGGCTAAGAGGTTAAAAGATAACATCAACAATAGGTATTTCGAAGCTGCGAATGCGCTGACTTCGAAGAAAGCCCGGCGTAGGATAGTAGCCTACGTCGAGAGTTATGATGATATCTATTTCTGGCGGACGGTGCTCACGGAGTTTGAGGATGATAAGCGCTTCTTTGAGGTGATGCTGCCTTCTAAGATTAATTTGACACGTGGTAAGAAGTCAGTGCTGATGAATTTTCTTGAAGGGGCCCCTTTGGGTAAGGATATGATTGCTTGCGTTGATGCCGATTACGACTATCTGTTGCAGGGGCGCACAGCTCAGTCAAGGAGGGTCCTCGATAGCCCCTACGTGTTTCACACTTACGTTTATGCCATAGAGAATTATCAGTGTTATGCGCCGTCGCTGCATAATGTCTGTGTGTCGGTAACGCTTAACGACCATCGTATTTTCGATTTCCGAGCCTATTTCCAGGCATTCAGTGAGGTCTTATTTCCACTCTTTGTGTGGTCGGTCATGCTCTATCGGAATGGCAATTATAATAAGTTCTCCATCTCTGATTTCAATCGTATTGCTGATCCAGGAGGATTCAATGTGCAGAACTCGGAGTCTTCGATAGCTAATGTGAAACGCAAAGTCAATACGAAGATAAATGAACTACAGCGCCAATTCCCCGATGCTAAGGAGGAGTATTTGGCCACAAAGGAGGATATCAAGGCATTGGGTGTGACGGCACAGACCACCTATTTATATATACAGGGGCACCATCTGTTCGATACAGTAGTGTCGCCCATCATGTCGAAGGTGTGTAATCTGTTGCGTCAGGAGCGACAGAATGAGATTTATTATGCGGTGGCGCATAAAACGCAGAAGCGTAATGAGATGACGTGCTATGAAAACTCGCTACAGGACATCAAGGTGATGCTCAAAAAAAATAATGGCTATATGGCTTCTGAACCCTTCCGCCGTTTGCAGGAAGATGTCAGGATGTATCTAGACTCGTCTGTCTAAAATCGATGTTCTTTCGTATTAATTATCTCTCCAGAAGCTGCGTGTGAAGAGCACGAGTACCGTCATAATCTCCAGACGTCCCATGAGCATAAGCAATGAGAGAATCCATTTGATATAGTCAGGCATTCCTGACCAAGTGATATTGGCACCGATATCATTACTGAGTGTGGGACCGACATTGCTAACACAACTCAGGCCAATGACGATGGAGTTAATCGTGTCGATGCCTGAGACAATCATGATGGCTACGGTGACGAGAATCATAGACATGAATAGCGTGAAGAAGGCAAAGAGTGCCACGATTCTTGCCTGCGGAACACTTGATCCGTTAATTTTCACGGGCAGGACGGCATTCGGATGCAGAATCTGGCGAAAGTTGTTCCGTAGTGTCTTAAGGGTCATCACGGCACGGATACACTTGAATCCACCGCTGGTACTGCCTGCACAGGCGCCAACAAACATGACTCCACCCAGTAGGATCCATGTGATATGCGGCCATCGTGCCACATCGTCGCTGAACACACCCGTCGTCGTCATAAACGACACCACCTGGAAGAGTCCAGTGCGGAATGCTTTCTCCAGATCGTAGCCCATTTGGGTAAATAGTATTCCAACAAGAGTTGCAGTAGCGAGAACGACAATGCCGATATAGAGTTTGAATTCAGAATTCTTGAATAGGTCTTTGAAATGCCCCTTGAAGACAGAAATATATAATAGGGTGAAGTTGATACCGGCTAAGAACTCGAAAAGGATGGCAATATAGTCGATGCTGGGATCCTGGAAGTTGGAGAAGGAATCATTGTGGATGGAGAAGCCACCGGTAGCAGTAGTCGTCATCGAGTAGTTCAGAGCCTCAAACCAGTCCATGCCGGCTATACAGAAAGAGAGGCCGCAGCCTACGGTCAGCAGCAGGTAGATGCTCCAGATCCATTTGGCTGTCGTGGAAAGTCGAGGGTGCATCTTCGCCTTGATGGGACCTGTGGCTTCCGCAGCGAACACTTTTACGCTTCCTCCTACCAACGAGGGTAGAATGGCGATGGTGAAGAAGACGATTCCCAAACCTCCTACCCATTGGGTGAGTGATCGCCAGAAGAGGATGCCATGTGGCAGACATTCTACATCATCAAAGATACTCGCACCTGTTGTGGAAAATCCTGACATCGTCTCAAAATAAGCATCGGTGACATTGGTGATGCTGCCATGAATAAGGAATGGGAACATCCCGAAGAAAGAGAAAATCACCCATACAGCCGTTACCACGACAAAAGCATCGTGACGGCTCAATGTGTTTCTGGCTTTCCGTCCCATCAGCAAGAACAGAAAAGCACAACCAAAGGTAATCAGCATCGACAAGAGAAAGGCCAAGGTGTCGTCCTCCTGGAAATAGAACGACACGCCTACGCACCAGGCCATGAAGAAGGCCTCGATGAATAGCAGTGAGCCAATGATCTTGAATATGATATGCCAATTGACCATTTTCTATGAGTTAGGTGGTAATCGTGTTGAGGATAGTCGACTTCTTGAAGAATTTCTCCACTTGCTTGAGCTTGGCCTCATGACAGAACACCATGACGGAATCGCCTGCCTCAATCTGTGAGTTACCACTGACGAGCATACCTACGCCATTGCGTACCAGACCACCTATGGTGGCACCTACGGGAAGTCCGAGATCCTTTACCATTTTTTTCGTGACACGAGAATCTTCAGCAGCTATGAACTCTGCGACTTCAGAATCGACTAACATCAGTGTTCGCAAATTGTCAACATCGGCCTCGAGCATCATCTGGAAGATATGGCTGGCAGCAATGGTCATCTTATTGATGATAGTACCGATATCCAGTTCCTCAGCCATCTTAACATAATCGAGGTTTTCTACCATTGCAACCGTCTTACGTACACCGAGACGCTTGGCAGTGAGACATGCCAGGATATTCGTTTCTGCATTGCCCGTGAGGGCCACGAAAGCTTGGGTGTTGCGGATGCCTTCTTCCTCGAGCAGTCCCAGATCGCGGCCGTCGCCATGTATCACCATCGTATCGCTGTTTCCGAGCAGTTCGTTGAGCTTCTCACATCGCTCGGCATTTTTCTCGATGATCTTGATGTTCATATAGTCGGGGGCTGTGAGCGCTGCACGGACGGCAGTCTTGTCGCCACCCATCACAATCACATTCTTCACATCAGCATAGTGCTCCTTACCGACTATCTTGCGTATATAGGGGATATATTCCTGAGTGGTCATGAAGTAGACGAGGTCACCAACACGTAATTCGTCGAGACCTCCGGGCACAATAGTATCTTCGCCACGTTTGATGGCTACCACGTGATAGGGATCGTTAGGTCCGCACAGGTCGCGCAGAGGCTGGTTCAGGATTTCTGCAGTCTCACGCAGTTTGATGCCAAGTAGGGTGAGAGCACCGTTGTGTACGTCCCAGCGCTGACGAACCCACGAAAGTTTCAGGCCGTTATTGATATCGATGGCAGCAAGTACTTCAGGATAGATCAGGGAATCAATGCCCATCTGCTTGAAAAGCTCCTTGTTCTGCGGACTCAGGTATTCATAGTTGTCTATACGAGCCACAGTCTTCTTCGCACCTAAGCTATGGGCAATCATACAAGCTGTAAGATTCGTGGTCTCCTCAGGTGTGACACCCACAAACAGATCGGCATGTGGAACACCAGCCTCTTTCAGGGCTTTGATGCTGGTAGGTGAAGCACTATATGTCATGACGTCATACTCGCTCAGCGCTGCTAACCGCTCGTCGTTATCATCGATAAGTACGCAGTCTTGGTGCTCTCGCGATAACAGTTTCGACAGGTGAGTTCCTACGGCACCTGCACCGACAATGACTACTTTCATAGGCGTTGGGTGTTAGTTGATAGGTTCTGGGAAGGGCTACGGGTAGGTTCGTCAGCGGGAATGATGGCGGCTCTGATGGCCTCAGCATCAAGGCCAACGATATGTTGAAGCTCTTCCACGGTGCCATGCTCCACAAACTGGGTATCCGGCAATCCGAGACGGATAATCTCTGGATGGTAACCATGATCATTCATCCATTCTATAACAGCTGAGCCAAGACCGCCTGTCTTCACCCCGTTCTCAATGGTGACAATGCGCTTGAATTTCTCTGCCACCTCCTGTAAGATAGACTCATCGATAGGCTTAAGAAAGCGCATGTCGTAATGAGCGACGGATAATCCGGAATATTCAGAGGCTTCGGATAATCCGGCGATAGCTTCGGTTACATTGTTGCCAATAGGCCCAATACTCAGTACGGCCACATCACTGCCGTCTCGAAGTTTCCGGCCTGTGCCCACCTTGATTTCTTCGAGGGGACAGCGCCAATCTACGAGCACACCGCCGCCACGAGGATAGCGGATGACAAATGGCCCCTTATCAGGTAACTGGGCTGTATACATCAGCCTGCGCAGCTCATGCTCATCCATCGGCGACGAGATCGTCAGGTTTGGAATAGGGCGCAAAGCAGCGAGGTCGAAGGCACCGTGATGGGTGGGACCGTCTTCGCCCACTAATCCTGCGCGGTCGAAACAAAAGACCACATGCAGATTCAGCAGCGCCACATCGTGGATGATATTGTCGAAGGCACGCTGGGCAAAGGCACTGTAGATATTACAGAACGGCAGAAGTCCGTCCTTGGCCATACCTCCAGAGAAGGTCACCGCATGTCCCTCGGCAATGCCGACATCGAAAGTGCGTTCGGGCATTTCCTTCATCATGATGTTCATTGAACAGCCGCTAGGCATTGCGGGTGTAACACCTACTATCTTGGGGTTCTGCTTGGCTAATTCCAAAAGAGTGTGGCCAAATACATCCTGGTATTTTTGGGGCTTTGAGGGGTCTTTGTCAACGATGCGTTCGCCCGTCTCAGGATCAAACTTACCTGGTGCATGCCAAGTGGTTACATCCTTTTCCGCAGGCGCATAGCCATGACCTTTCTTTGTATGGAGATGGAGTAGTTTCGGCCCCTTCATTTCCTTCATTTGACGGAGAATACGCACCAATTCCTTGACATTGTGACCGTCGAAAGGTCCGAAGTAGCGGATATTCATGCCTTCAAACACGTTCTGTTGGTGCGAGATGGCACTTTTAAGGGCGTTTGAGAGACGGATGAGTCCTTTCCTACGGTCGTCCTCTAGCATGCCCTTGCGGTACATCCAACGTGACGCCTTGAAGCGCAGGGCATTGTAGGTCTCATTAGTGCTGAGATTCAGCAGATATTGCTTCATGCCACCCACACTGCGGTCTATCGACATGTTATTGTCGTTGAGGATAATCAGCAGGTCGTTGGGGGAGGAGGAAACGTTGTTCAGTCCTTCAAATGCCAGTCCTCCGCTCATGGCGCCGTCACCTATGACAGCTACTACATGACGGTCATTATTGCCTTCCAGTTTGGCAGCGACAGCCATACCCAATGCTGCTGATATGGAGTTGGAGGCATGTCCGCAGGCAAAAGTGTCGTATTCGCTCTCAGTAGGGGAGGGGAAAGGCTTAATGCCTCCCAATTTGCGGTTGGTGCAAAACTGCTCGCGTCGTCCTGTAAGAATCTTATGTCCATATGCCTGATGCCCCACATCCCATACGATGCGGTCCTCAGGTGTATCGTATACATAATGCAGGGCTACGGTAATCTCTGCCACACCAAGACTTGATGCCAGATGGCCCGGATTGACGGAGAGCTCCTGTACAATGTCCTGACGCAATTCATCACATACTTGAGGCAGTTCTTCCACCTTCAATTGGCGCAGGTCTTTCGGAGATTGTATTTTGCTTAATAGTCTTAATTCTTCTTGTCCCACAGCATAAAAGTTGTATAAACTTTGCAAAGATACAAATAAAATGAGAATTACGAAGGAAAAAACTAAAAATATTTGTATTTTTATATGCTTTTCTTCTTTTTTGCCTTTTTTTCCTTTTTATCATTGCCGTGTCCGAACTTGAGTCTGGGCTTGACTTTCATTTTATGCATTTCGTCGGTATTGGTAAAAGAGAACTGCAACACCAAATCCGTCAGACTGCCTTTCAACGTGACATCACCATTGGCTATGGCTCCATCGCTCTCAATGTTGGCAACGATGTTCTTCATGTTAATATTCCGGTAGCCAATTTTCTTGACGTCAGCATCCACATGTCCGATTGGCAATTTTCCACCTTTCTGCTTACGCATGACAGCAGTACGGGCCTTGGAAATGTCAATTTTAAAGTTAGATGTGCAATGGATGTCCCCCAGTTTTTCTATTTCAAAGAGTTCGCCAAGTTTCAGGTTTTCTGTGCCGACTTTTCCTGACACATATTTTGTGTTTCCATCGAGTTCGAAATTGAAGTTGATATCACCCTTCTCTGTCTTCAGCATCCCTCGGAACTGTTGTTTCCTCCAAAGAATATCAAAGCTACCAGCATATCTGACAACACCCATCGCAAAAATCTGGTTCATCATGTATTTCTTGACCGTGAATTGATTGATAATCTTATGTTTGATGCCGGGTCTGGCTACCATTTTATAGACCTCGAAATGGAGGTTCAGTTTATGGCCGTCTCTCAGATTCCTTAGCATACCCATCGAATTGATAGTCAGCTTGTTATCGTCGGTATTGACATGAATGTTCTTAAACAGCATTCCGTCGCCAGTTCCACTTAGATTGACGCTGAGGTTCAGAGGAATAGAGAACTTGTGCAACACGGGAGCAAAAGGCTGTGAGATGTCTTTCAGCATGACGCGCCCTTTGATGGAGTCTGCATAGTAACTCAGCGAAGTGCCTTTCTCCTTGTCGGGCAGGAGGATGTGTCCTTTTGGAATATCCAGACGGGTGGTAACCTGCTGAACGACAGCGTTGGTGAGTGTGATATGCTTGCCGCTGATGGTGATATCAGACTTCAATTTTGTCAGATCAATGCCAGCTATTGTGTCTTTTACGCAGCCATTAGTGAGCTTTAACTGTGTGGAATCTTTGCCGATGTGAAGGACGTCGATACCAAAGTCTGCCTGGAGGTTAAAGTGTCTGTCATCAAATGCACCATGATGTGGCTTGCCTGTATTACGACGAGGAAGGTCGCAGTCGCTTTTCAATTCCAGACCTTTGATGTTCACACGTATCTTCTCTTTAATATTGTCAGGGATGCTCGCCGTCAGCGTGCCCGAATCGAGATGCCATTTGACGAGAGCTTTCTTTGTTTGTTTCTGCCAGTCTGCCTTTAGGTGATGAACAGTGATGGTGTGCTTGCCACGCCAGTGGTTGTAAAAGGCCTGGGATAAATCATATTCTTTGTCATTATACTTGACGTGAATACCGTTTACTACAGCATCCTTCAGGTCAAACTTGAAAGCACTCTTCTTGGTACTGTCTTTGGGTTGCTTATCTTTCTTGGGGGAGTCAAGCAGAAATTGGTAGTTGGCAGGCCCGTCCTTGGGTTTAATAAGGAGTGCGTCGATACTGTCCACCTCGCATTTCCTCATAAGAATCTCTCCCCTTAGCAGGGCCATCACTCTCATGTGCCCCCAAATCCTTCCCACCTTCAGCATGTCGCGCTGTTGCTGATCTTTCAGCTTAATGCCTTCAATGCTGGCACTCATACTGAGAAGATTCAGTTTGACATGATCTATCTTTACCTCCGTATTCAGTTCCTTCGAGAGAGCATCGGTGGCCAGACCTACCAACTTATTCTGCACATAACTACTGTTGGCAACAATTATAGTCGCCAAAACCAGAATGGCTATAATGACAGCCATCGTTTTCAGTGCGATACGTATACCCTTTAGGAACTTTGCCATGAGCTTTGCATTATCTGCGGGCAAATTTACATAAAAAAAAGGAAATCACAAAAAAAACAGGCAAATCATTTGGTTATTACATAAAAACTTCATATTTTTGCAGTCAGTATAAATTATAATCGCACACTGCAACCTAAATCATGAAGTATATCTCGTTACTGGATGAAAAGGTCCGTTGCCTATCCTTTTATTTGGCGATGGAGGAGTTTGTGGCCCGTAGGCTTCATGAACCGGATTGCTTTTTTATGTGGCAGGTGGAGCCAAGCGTCATCTTCGGACGGAACCAGATAGCTGAAAATGAAGTAAACCTTGAGTATTGCAAGGCGCATGGCATCAAGGTCTATCGTAGGAAGAGTGGGGGAGGTTGTGTCTATGCTGATATGGATAATCTGATGTGGTCGTTTGTTACCACAGAGGAGAATGTGGGCTTTGCCTTCAACCGATTCGTGAATATGGTGTTGTTAGTGATGCGGAAGTTGGGCATTCCTGCTACGGGTTCGAGTCATAACGATATTATGATTGGCGACAGGAAAGTCTGTGGAACGGCTTGTTACCATTTGGCTGGCAGAAGTATTGTTCATAGCACGATGCTCTACGACACCAATATGGATCATATGCTCAAGGCCATCACGCCAGGACCGGAGAAACTCGAGAAGAAAGGTATCCAGAGCGTCCGGCAGCGTATCACCTTACTGAAGGATTACTTGCAGGAAGATGATCATCCGAAGTCTGTGGATGCCCTGAAGGCTTTTGTTCGAGAGACTCTCTGCGAAGGAGAATATGTTCTGACGGAAGCCGAAGTAGCAGAAGTGGAACAGATAGAGCAGACCTATCTGAAAGCGGAATTTATCAACTTAATACAACAATAATATATGGCTATTAGACAAGAACTGGAAAAAAAGGAGAAGTGGACCTGTTTACATGATAAGCATGTGTCTCTTGGTGCAACGATGGTAGCTTTTGGTGGTTTTGATATGCCATTACTTTACCAGAATGCCGGTATTGCTCCAGAGCATTATGCTGTTCGAGAGAAAGTGGGACTTTTCGATGTCTCTCACATGGGTGAGGTGACGGTGAAAGGAAAGGATGCAGAACGTTATGTGAATCACATTTTTACGAATGACGTGACGGGCGTGCCTACAGGAAAGATACTTTATGGCATGATGTGTTATGAAAATGGGGGGACGGTCGATGACCTCTTAGTTTATAAGATGGGCGAGAACGACTTCTTCCTCGTTATCAATGCCGCTAATATCGATAAGGACTGGGCGTGGATGCAGGAGAATGCTCAAGGTTTCGACATCGACCTGCAGAATCGCTCTGATTTCTACGGGCAGATTGCCATTCAGGGACCGGAGTCTGAGCACATCGTGGAGACAGTATTAGGTATTCCCTGTGCAGAACTGGTATTCTATACCTGCAAAAGTTTAGAGTTGACAGATGATAGTGGACAGTGGATAGTGGATAGTTATGATTACCAACAAGACGGGAATCCTTCCCAGCAGAGTAATCATAACTGTCAACTAATAATCTCCCGAACTGGCTATACAGGCGAGGACGGCTTCGAGATCTATGGTTCCCATAATTTCATCCGTGACTGTTGGGACAAACTGATAGCTGCTGGCGTACAGGCTTGTGGGTTGGGATGTCGTGACACCTTGCGTTTCGAGGTGGGACTACCCCTCTATGGCGATGAGCTCTCAGAAGATATCACGCCTATCATGGCAGGCTTAGGTATGTTCGTGAAACTGGATAAGGCGGAGTTTATTGGCAAGGAAGCCCTTGCTAAACAGAAAGCAGAGGGACCTGAGAAAAAACTTGTGGGCATTGAATTGTTCGACAAGGCGATTCCTCGTCATGGTTACGTTGTTCTTAACATGAATGGCGAACCTATCGGTGAAGTGACGACAGGCTACCATGCCCTCTCCATTGATAAAAGTGTCTGTATGGCTCTTATAGATTCTCAGTATGCTAAACTTGATACAGAGGTGCAGATTCAGATCCGTAAGAAGGTTTTCCCTGGTAAAGTTGTCAAGAAACAATTCTATAACAAAAACTATAAGAAATAAATATTATGGCAAAGGTAATTGAAGGACTCTACTACTCGGAGTCCCACGAATTTATTAGAGTAGAAGGTGATTTTGGTTTCGTCGGTATCACGGATTATGCTCAGAATGCTCTGGGTAATGTGGTGTATGTCGATATGCCTGAAGTGGATGACGAGGTAACGGCAGGTGAGGAGTTCGGAGCTGTGGAGAGCGTAAAGGCAGCTTCTGACCTGATATCTCCTGTTAGTGGTACAGTCGTCGAGACTAACGAGGCTCTCGAAGATACCCCAGAACTGATCAATCAGGATGCTTTCGAGAACTGGATTATCAAAGTGGCACTCAGCGATAAGTCGGAACTCGACAATCTCATGGACGCCAAGGCATACGCTGAATTTTGTGAGAAGTAGTTTATAGTTTAGAGTTTATAGTTGATAGTTGATATGCTCTATAGGCGGAATGGCTTGCAATGTAATCATCTATAAACTATAAACAATAAACATTAAACAGAAAGATATGAATTACAAATATTTTCCCCATACGGAGGATGACCTTCAGGCGATGCTGACAAAGGTTGGGGTGAAGGGCCTTGATGAGCTCTATGCCCAGATTCCTGAGGGTATCCGCTTCAAGGGCGACTATGATTTGCCAAGGGGCGCCAGCGAACTCGAGGTGCGACAAGTCTTCGAGAAACTCGGCTCTGAGAATAAACAACTAACTTGTTTTGCGGGCTTAGGTGTTTATGACCATTACACCCCCTCTGTGATTCCCTGTCTGCTGCAGCGTTCAGAATTTCTGACCTCCTATACCCCTTATCAGGCAGAAATCTCACAAGGCACACTGCACTATATCTTTGAGTATCAGAGTATGATGGCCGAACTAACAGGTATGGATATCTCTAATGCCTCGATGTATGACGGCACCACCGCTTGTGCTGAGGCGATGATGATGGCGGTGGCTGCTAGTAAGAAAGCCAATAAGGTGCTGGTGTCTGGCTGTCTGAATCCCAAGACCTTTGAGGTACTGAAAACTTATGCCTTGCATCAGAATATCGAACTGGAGGTTCTTCCGATTCGGGATGGTACTACTAGTCTTGAAGATGTGAAAGCAAAGCTTGCTGAGGGTGGTTATGCTGGTGTCATCGTTCAGCAGCCTAATCTTTATGGTATCGTTGAAGACTTTACAGGCTTTGCTGATGCCTGCCATGAGCAGAAGGCTCTCTTTGTGATAGATAGTGTGGCTGCAGACCTCGCTGTGCTGAAAACACCTGGCGAATGGGGAGCGGACGTCGCTACAGGTGATGGTCAGAGTCTGGGTATTCCCATGCAGTTTGGCGGTCCTTATGTAGGCTATATGTGCTGTACAGAGAAACTGATCCGTAAGATGCCTGGTCGTATCGTGGGTATGACCAAGGATAACAGAGACCAAAGGGCATTCGTACTCACCCTCCAGGCCCGCGAACAGCATATCCGTCGTCAGAAGGCTACCTCGAATATCTGCTCGAACCAATCGCTGATGGCACTCTTTGTGACGATTTATCTCTCACTGATGGGCAAACAGGGCATGAAGGAAGCTGCACAACTCTCCTATGCCGGTGCCCATTATCTCTGTGATGAACTGCTGAAGACGGGCCGTTTCAGATTGGCTTTTGATAAACCGTTCTTCAATGAGTTCTATGTGAAGTACGATGGTGATGCCCAGACGCTTTACCAGCGTTTCATTGAAGCAGGCTTCCTGGGTGGTGTTCTGGTAGATGAAGGTTTCCTCTTTGCGGTTACTGAGAAGCGCACCAAGGAAGAGATTGATAACTTTGTAAAGATGGCAGCCTTATGAATAATCGATTATACGGAAACCTGATTTTCGAACTCTCGAAGGAGGGACGCAAGGGCTATAGCTTGCCGAGGAACAATTTTGGTGACTATAAAATCCCCAATGAATTGTGCCGTTCTGAGGAAGCAGCTTTGCCTGAGTGCGATGAGCTGACGGTAGTGCGCCATTATACGAACCTTTCTAATAATAATTTTGGTGTGGATACCGGTTTCTATCCCTTAGGTTCGTGTACAATGAAGTACAACCCCAAGATCAATGAGGAGATGGCAGCTTTGCCGCAATTCCAAAATCTCCATCCGATGCAGCCTGAGCATACAGTCTTAGGTGCCAAGGCTCTCATTATCTTGCTGGAGAAATCACTTTGTGCCCTTACAGGATTAGCGCATTTCACTTTCAAACCGTATGCAGGTGCTCATGGAGAACTGACAGGACTGATGACAATCGATAATTATCATCGTTCACGTGGTGACCTTCAGCGTAAGAAGGTGATTGTACCAGATAGCGCGCATGGCACCAATCCTGCTTCGGCTGCTGTCTGCGGCTTAGAGATCCTCGAGGTGAAATCTACAAAGGATGGTCTGGTAGATATAGAAGACCTGGAACGTCTGGTCTCTCTGGAAGGTCCAAATATCGCCGCTATGATGATGACCAATCCCAATACCCTCGGACTTTTCGAGACAAGCATTCCTGCTATAGCAAAACTGATTCATGACTGTGGTGGTTTGATGTACTACGATGGTGCGAACCTCAATCCCATGCTCGGAGCCTGTCGCCCTGGTGATATGGGCTTTGATGTGATGCATATCAATCTGCATAAGACGTTCTCGACACCTCATGGTGGCGGCGGTCCAGGTTCAGGTCCAGTGGGTGTGCGTGAAGGTTTACAGGAGTTCTTCCCCTTTGTGTCTCCCTATCAGGGCAATTATGCCGTGATGATGCGTGCTTATGCCTATATCTGTTCCTTAGGTCGTGAGAATATCAAATTGGTAGGGCCATTGGCCACGCTGAATGCGAACTATATCAAAGAGTCGCTGAAGGATGTTTACGAACTGCCCATCGACACGACTTGTTGTCATGAGTTTGTGTTCGACGGTCTGAAGGATAAGTCTACTGGTGTCACTACGATGGATGTGGCTAAGCGTCTGCTCGACTATGGCTATCATGCGCCGACCATTTACTTCCCTTTGCTCTTCCATGAGAGCCTCATGATTGAGCCTACGGAGAATGAATCGAAGGAGACACTTGATGGTTTTATCGCCGTGATGCGCAAGATAGCAGAGGAGGCGAAGAATGATCCAGAACTGGTGAAGTCTGCTCCACACGATACGCCCATCGGACGCGTTGACGACGTTCTGGCTGCCAAGCATCCCATCACGACTTATAAACAGATGAAGAATGAACAAGGCTGATCTGATTGTCATAGGTGCAGGACCAGGAGGTTATCGTGCTGCAGAATATGCAGCGAAGAATGGTCTCAAGGTGGTGATCTTTGAAGGTTCGGAGGTCGGCGGAACATGCCTTAATGTCGGCTGTATTCCTACGAAGACCTATGTCCACTCAAAAACCTTTGAGGAGGCTCGTGAGCGTCAGGCTTTAGTCATACCTCAGCTCCGTGCTGGTGTTGAGGGAATCCTCTCTCACCCTAACATCACTTTGGTGAGAGAGGTGGCAAAGTTTGTAGATGCTCATACCGTCAACGGCTACACTGCCGATAACATCATCATCGCCACAGGCTCAGAAACCAAATGGCTGCCCATAAAGGGGACGGATGACCCACGTGTGGTCGACTCGACGGGTTTACTGGCTCTTGATACCCTTCCCAAGCGTCTCTGTATTATCGGTGCGGGCGTCATTGGTATGGAGTTCGCCTCAGTGTTTCATCGCTTCGGCTCTGAGGTCATAGTGATTGAATATCTCAAGGAGTGCCTCCCTGCCCTCGACAGCGATATTGCCAAACGGCTGCGCAAGTATCTTGAGAAACAAGGCATCATCTTTAAGATGAAGACTGCTGTTGAGAATGTCGCAGATATTGATGCCGATGTCATCCTGATGGCCACAGGTCGTAAGCCTCGTACGGAGGGCCTGAATCTTGAAGCCCTCGGCGTCTCCCTCGCCCCCAATGGTGCCATCCCTGTCGACGACAACTACCAGGTAATCATATCTGTCCACTCTCCACTGTTCACTCTCAGCTCTGTCTATGCCATCGGCGATGTCAATGGCCGTCAGATGTTGGCTCATGCAGCAGAGATGCAGGCAGTGAGAACCGTGAACCATATCCTCGGCAAGACTGACGGTATTTGTTTCGACATCATGCCTGCGGCCATCTTTACTGAGCCAGAGGCTGCCTGTGTAGGACCGACTGAGGATCAACTGAAAGAGAAAGGTGTCGCATATATCTGTAAGAAAGCGTTCTGGCGTGCTAACGGTAAGGCCCTCGCCATGGGTGAGACAGAAGGCATGTTGAAACTACTTGCTTCGCAAGAAGGGGTGATTCTGGGTTGTCATGCCTATGGTACCCATGCTGCCGATATCGTGCAGGAGGTCTCCGTGCTGATGTGTAAGCAGACGACTCTCCGCGAACTTGCCGATATGGTGCATATCCATCCGACCCTCTCAGAAATACTCAAAAACGCAGCGGAGTCTTAGATATGTTTTTAGTCAGAAGAACATAAGAACATAAATATTGGCGGTAGCATTATGTTCCTTATGTTCTTCTGTCTAAAATAATGTTTTCTACTACTTTTGGGAAGTGTGTCATTTCTAATTGGTGCTCCTTTTCTGCAATATCGTCTACAGTGTCGTCAGGTGAGAGCGCCACTTTGAATTGTGCGATGATTTCTCCTGCGTCGCAGACGGGAGTCACCCAGTGTACGGTCATGCCCGTTTCGGTCTCTCCTGCGGCTTTTACGGCCTCATGCACATGGTGGCCCCACATGCCTTTGCCACCGTATTTGGGCAACAGGGCAGGGTGGAGGTTGATCATCTTATGGGGATAGGCATCGATCAGGTAGTTGGGAATCAGCGGCAGCCATCCTGCCAATACGATGAATCCGATGTCGTACTTCCTGAGTAGGGGCATCATCATGTCCGGATTATTCAGGTCTGCTTTTGGGGCGACGGCGGTAGGCACACCAAGCCGTTCTGCCCTTACCAATGCGTAGGCATCGGGCTTGTTACTTACGACTAAGGCGGTATTTACCAACTCGGAACCTTTGAAATACTTAATCAGGTTCTCGCAGTTGGTTCCACCTCCTGATACGAAGATTGCAACGTTTGTTTTCTTCATGATGGTTGATTTTGGGCGCAAAATTACTAATAATTGGTCAACAATCCAAATAAAGATAGTCGAAAAAATTGGAAAGCTCGAATTTTTATCGTATCTTTGCAACGATTATACTTAGATGACAATGAAGAATAAACAGTTATTCGTTCTTTTGGCCGCAGTCCTGCTCATTTGTGTGATTGTAGTGGTCGGCAGATGTTCTGCTTCCGGTAATCAGACGGCCGTCTCACCTACTGATGATACCAGTCAGTTTGTAACTTTAACGGATGTCGTGCCTGATGTCATCCTCGAGATCCGATATTTCGGCACCTATAATTTCGTGGGTTCCCGTATCGATGGCTATCTGGAGCCTACGGCCCTTCTGACGCGTCAGGCTGCCGACAGCCTCAAGGTCATCAGCGATGAACTGAAGGCTCAAGGTTATCGCCTGAAGATCTATGATGCCTATCGTCCGCAGAAGGGTGTTGACCATTTCGTGCGTTGGGCCAAGGATGTGTCCGATACATTGATGAAGACCTATTTCTATCCTGATCTTGGTAAGGATGTACTCTTCCCACAGGATTATATCATGGAAAAAAGTGGCCATACGCGTGGTAGCACTCTCGACTTAACGCTCTTTGATATGGCCACAGAGAAGGAAGTGGATATGGGAGGTACCTTCGACTGGTTTGGTGAAGAGAGCCATCCCGATTTCTGTGGAAATCCTGAGACAGGTGAATATACGGGCGATAACAGCAAGAGTCCTGTAGGACGCTCTATTACGGCAGAGCAGTTTGCCAACCGTATGCTGCTGCGTCGTGCCATGCTCAGTCATGGCTTCAAACCCCTCGACAGTGAGTGGTGGCACTTTACGTTGAAGAATGAACCATTCCCTGAGACTTACTTCACCTTCCCCGTCAGGCAAATTCCTTCTGCAGGGCTATAAAAATAGGTCTCGATGGGATATTTGCTACAAGGCCTCGTAACACTTTTTCCATAGCCTTCAAAAAAGTGTTACGAGGCCTTGCAAGAAAAGGGGGTATAAGTCTGTCTTATACCAGATGCTCGATGAGGTCAGCGCGGTCGCCTGGGAGCATGTCGATGACAGGAATCTCAACCATCGTGTAGCAGCCGGGCTGGAGTCGCATTGAGGCGCGGGCTACATTGACCAACACCTGACCGGTAAGTGCAGGGTTGTTGATGCTCATGTTGAATTCAAGACGCTGGTTCTGAGTCTTACCACTCACACCTTTGCGTACAAGGTTGACCCCATGTCCCATATCGCGGACATCGTCGACGCTCTCCACCTGGAATACATGCGTCTCATCACTGGCGAAATAGGGATCAGCCTTGATGTCCTTTGTTACGTCTTCGAGTTTGGCGCCGTCTTCAAGCTCAACATACACCATACGACGATGGATACCTTCTCCCAAAGGAATCGTCATGGAGAGTGCGTTCTTCACACCTTTCTTGCTACGAACGCAGACACTGTGGCCCATCGACATGCCTGGACCGAAGTTGGTGTAGCTGAGACCTTTGGGGGCGAGACTCTGCATCAAGGTACGTACGATGGAATCGCTACCAGGATCCCAGCCAGCTGCAATTACACTGACAGTATTGGTTTCCTTGTTGAGCTTCATCAAACGCTCACGATAGCCACGTATGTTGGTATGGATGTCGAAGGAGTCGACGGTATTAATGCCAAGGGGCAGAATCTGATTGGCATATTCCTCACAACTGCGGGTGGGCGTAGCCAGAATGGCGACGTCGACATCTTTCAGTTCACGGATATTTTTCACCACGTCATATTGTGCCAGTTCGGCTGGTTTGTTCTCAGCGCCATTGCGGCGTACAATGCCTGCCACCTCAAAATCGGGGGCGGTCTCCAATGCCTCGAGGGCGTACTTTCCAATGTTACCGTAACCTACGACGGCTGCTCTGATTTTCTTCATATAAAACGTTCAAATGTTGGTTGATTCTACTTTTCGGCGGCAAAATTACACTTTTTCTTTGAAATACGTGACGTTTTGCTCGAAAAATTTTCATTTTGCTTTCAAATACTTGGCAAGGGATGATTGGATGTCGCGCAAACCCTTGGCTACACTGCGGGCATTCATCTGGGCACCGAGCAGCGAGGTGTGGGTATGATCGTGGTTGAAGTACTTGGAAGCTTTCTGTTTGCTCTTAGTGGCATCTTTAGAGGCAAACTTCTTGTCGAGGAAGTCGCCGGAAATGTTGTGTACATCGACGAATTCAACACCTGTCTGCTCAACTACTTCGCGATACCACTTACCATAAGTGTTGTTTCTGCGTTCTATTTTCCCGTTGGGCCATTCATTGCGAGGCGTAAGGGAGAGTAGGATTGGGGTAGCCCCTTTCTCGCGCACATCATCGATGAACTTACGAAGATACCAGCCAAAGGAGTAGGCTACTTCGTAACTGCCATCAGCTTCCATCTTGTAGACGTGACAGGTATCGGCGGTGCCAGGAATGACCCCTCGGCCTTTTTTGTCGTTGATGGGACAGATGTCGTTATGGCCGAACTGCAGTAATACGAAATCACCGGGCTGAAGGGCATTATAGACTTTCTCCCAGCGCCCCTCGCGCAGATAGGTCTTGGTGGAGCGGCCTGCCATTGCCACATTCTCCCAAGTGATTTTGGCAGGATCAAAGATGAGGGCTGCCTGTGAGCCCCAGCCCCACATGCCATCTGCATCCTTGTCGTTGTTCTTGACGGTAGAATCGCCTGTGATGAATACCATTGGTTTACCCTTCTCGCGTTTCTGCCCGTATGCCTGTAGTGGCACGTTAACCATCATGGTCTGCAAGGGCTTGAGTTGAGGGTTGCCGGAATAGAAGATACCCTCAGCTGCAGAACGAGCATTCAGCTCGGCTCCAAAGGCGGAGGTGTGTATATGGTCGCCAAAGAAATGATATTGTTCCTTCCAACGACTGAACTGGTCGATCTTCGCACCGGAGATCTCGTTGAGGTCTACGAAGGGCACACCTTCGATAGCAGCGATATAGGCCGCCCATTGTGTCTGGGGCTTTCGAACTATCTTGCTCGTCTTGGGGTCGTAGGCATCGCGTGGAGTGAGCGACATGAGGATGGGATTAGCACCCTTGGCACGGGCTTCTGCGATATATCGGCGCAGGTAGTTGCCATAGCTATAGACGGTATCATTCATTTGCTTTCGTTCGTTGAAGCCTGTAATCATTGTATCGGGGTCGACGCCATCAATGACCCCACGGGCTCGCTTGGCATCGAAGAAATCGGCGTGGTCGTTAT
>Ga0247610_10001690_pt1 | contig 26873 bp, 19 predicted proteins | sample 174DNAGHGhighgp2_FD_193483 | JGI IMG/M metagenome (GOLD analysis project Ga0247610, IMG submission 193483) | Sheep rumen microbial communities from Palmerston North, Manawatu-Wanganui, New Zealand - 1742 DNA GHGhigh gp2 | ecosystem: Host-associated > Mammals > Digestive system > Stomach > Rumen...
CGCACTATCTCAACATCTTTCGTATCGGTGTCGTAGATGATGTTGCCTTTCTTGTCACGATGAATCTCTGCGGATTTATCCATGAGAGAGAGACCGACCGCAATCTTATCGAAGAGTTTATCTTTGCGAACCACGACACCGGTGAGTACTTGTTCCAAAACGGGTTCAAACTCTTTGAGGGAGAGATAGACCTTATCGGAAACGGCATTGTGCAGAGCGTCTAAGATAGCCTTGTACTTAGGCTCATTAGCTTTGAACTCCTCAGCCTTTTTCTGTTCTTTGTCGGACGGTTCAGCTTTCTCTTCTATTTCAGATATTTTGGCAGCGTCGTAGAGGGAGTTAAGAGAGCCGGAGATAAGCAATTGCTCAATGCGCTCCTCATTGATGGCATAGGACCGTTGGAGCGGTTGCATCACGGCATACTCGCGATAGATAAACTCGGTATTCGGGTATATTTTGCAGTACTCGTTTTCCTCAAAGTTGACGTAGAGGTCAGTTATCTGCTTGCGCTCCTCAGGGCTTATCTCGTTGCGTTTGTTACCGAGCGGTTTGCGCAGTTTATGACAGAACGGGGTTGCGTCAATGAGTTGGATCTTGCCTTTCCGTTCGGGACGCTTGTTCATAGACAGTATCCAAATGTAGGTTGCAATACCGGTGTTGTAGAAAAGGTCGGTGGGCAGAGCGATGATTGCTTCGATATAGTCCTTCTCCAAGAACCAACGACGAATCTGACTTTCTCCCGAAGCCGTACCTCCGACAAAGAGGGGCGAACCATCTTCGATGATTGCTGCACGACCGTTATCAGGACGCAGTTTGTCAATCGCCGATTGGAGGAAAAGCATCTGCATATCGCCAGTACCGGGGAGACCAGCACCCCAACGACCGGAGAAGCCTTTGGCGTATTCTGCTTTAACGGCATCTTCAGAGCCGGTCTCTTTGGCTTCCTTGCCGCCCCATGCTTGACCGAATGGCGGGTTCTCAATGACGAAGCGCATACGTGTATCGGGGAAAGCGTCTGCTTTCATGGTATCTTGCAGACGGATGTTGGCTACATCTTGACCCTTGATGAGCATTTCTGCAAGGCACATGGCGTATGACTTGGGGTTGACTTCGTGACCGAATAAACGGATATTCGCTTCGGGGTTGAAGCGGCGAATGAAGTTGTAAGAGGTCGAGAGCATACCACCGGTACCGCAGGCTTGATCGAGAATGGTTATCTCCCGACCGGGTTGAAGGACATCTTCACTTCCTTCGGACAGGAGAATAGAGACCATGGTCTTGATAATGTCGCGACCAGTATAGTGGTCACCCGCATCGGCATTCTCCGAAAACTTACGGATCAGTTCTTCGAAGATATATCCCATCTTCATGCCGTCAATCTCTTTAGGATCGAGATTGAGTTCGGAGAAAGCTTTGACGATGGTATAGAGACGATGAGCTTTCGCCATCTTGTCTATTTCAGCCGAGAAATTAAGGTCGTTGAAGACATTGAGCACATTGGACGAGAAACCCTCAATATAAGCATTAAGATTGTCAACGATATGATCGGGATCATTACAGAGTTCCGCGAGATCGTACTTTGACGTGTTGTAGAATTGATATCCTGAGAGTTTCTGCATTGCTTTCTCTGGATAGTTGGGGTTCTTCTCGAATTGGGCAACGACTGCGTCTTTGGTAGGAGCAAGTGCGCACTCTAATCGACGAAGGATAGTCATCGGTATGATGACATCTTTATAATCATCACTTTGGTACGGTCCACGTAGACGATTAGCGATAGACCAGATGAAGTTCACTTCGATTGTAACGTCGATGGGCTTATCATCCCACATCGGATCGATTATCTGTGCCATAACGTTACATTATTTATTATGAGAGACTTCAGGTAATTCGAGCGACCAGCAGCCGTGATGGTAGAGGCAGTAGATGGCCTGGATGGCATCAGTGTAGCCGCGATTGGCTGATTGGAGAAGATAGTTATCGCCTTCCTCGAGCGAGGGGGCGTAGATTTCTTCGGGGAGCGTGCCATCTTGGCGAAGGTGCGCGGCGACACCCAAGACAAAGAGCCCTTTGGGATCATCGTGCATTAGACCTTGCTCGAAATAATACATGACGGAGTCGCGGTCGTGAAAGAGCGCCTTGCTGATATAAACGGGGTTACCGTCCTCCGGCACCGGCTGGGGTGCGGCGTTCACGCCAGCCTTGTAGCCCGACCAGATGATGAGCGCGACAAAAAGCGCGGCGAGTACATACAAAAACAGACGACACGCACAATGGTGCGCACCGCCTGATACGTTACAAGAATTTTGACAAGACCCTAAGTTGCGAAATGCAACATGGGGGGGGGTAATTTTGAACATCGTATTTTTAGTTGTATTATTTTGCATCATGGTTGTTGATCTTTGCACAAATTTGGGTGCAAAGGTACACAAAATTTTGCATATATGCAAGAGGGGATGCGATTTTTCCAAAAATTGCGCGCGCAGCACTGCCCCTAAACAGCCGATCACCGAAGGTAAACAGCAAACACGAACCAAAACCGAGGGAAGCGAGGTAGACAGACCCACCGGAGGTAAGCAGCAAGACCACCGGAGGTAAACAGCTGCACGAAAGAAAAAGAGAGGGTTGTGGCGCGGGAAAAAAGAGAGGGTTGTGGCGCGGGGGCTTGCGGAGCGGGCAGGTCCACGCTTGCGCTAAGGCTCGCGTGATTCGCAGCACAGCTGCTCAATTACGCATACGCCTTGCGCTACGCTTTCCCCAAAAATTACAAATGTTTTGGGGACCCCAGTTCACGAAAGAGGGGGACGCTCCGCAAGCAAGTAATGGCACGAGCGTGGAGAGAGTACCACGGATAATCTAATCTGCCTAATGATTATCCGCAACCAACAAACTACAGACAAAAAGAGAAGAAAGAAAAATTTGCAGACAAATATTTGCGTACATTCGGCACGCCCCTTCCCCTATGGGGCGGGTTCCCTCCGAAGGTACGTTCGCACTTTTGTGCGAGTAACAAAGATTTATCGCCAAAAATCTAAATAAATTTATTTTTTGCCGGCAAATCCTTGTATATTCCAAATATTTGTAGTAAATTTGCAGCGCAAAAGTGAATAAGTATGACGATAGCTATTTTTGGAAATGCGATGAAGTCGCGTACCTTGAGTGAGGTACAGCATATTTTGGCATTCATGGCAGAGAAGGGCATCAATGTGTTGCTGTCCCAGGAGTTAAGGCAGGAGCTGAACCTGCGTGAGTACCCGGGTTTTCCGGAGAACTGGGATGGTGACAAGCAGCCGGAGAACGTGTACGGCGAACCGATCGATTTTGCGATCTCGGTGGGTGGTGACGGTACGTTCCTGACGAGTGCCGCCGCGATCGGAGACAAGAACATCCCGATCTTGGGTATCAACTGCGGTCACCTGGGCTTCCTCGCCGAAGTGCAGACGGATGAGTTGGATGACATCCTCCAGAAACTCGTGAACGGCGAGTACACGATTGAGAAGCGGACTTTGCTGCACCTGACGGTACTCGACAAAGACGGAGTTGCGAAAGACGGACTGATCCTGTCGCCGAACGCGCTGAACGAGATCGCGATTCTGAAGCAGGGTCTGACGAACATGCTGACCATCGAGACGAAGATCAACGGTGAGTTGCTGCACACCTACCATTCCGACGGTCTGGTCATCGCCACCCCTACGGGCAGTACGGCGTATAACCTGTCGATCGGTGGTCCGTTGCTCGTGCCGCAGAGCCGAGGTATGATCCTGACACCGATTGCGCCGCACAGCCTGACGGTGCGACCGATCGTGATACTGGACGAATGGAAGATCGACCTGAAGATCAGCAGCCGGTACGATGCGTACATGGTGTCGGTGGATGGCCGGAGTCAGAGCCTGAGTACGGACATGAGCCTGCATATCGAGCGGGCACCGTACACCACGAAAGTGGTGCAGATCGGCGATAACGGATTCTTGAAATCGCTACGTAACAAACTCAATTGGGGGAAGTAAAGGTGATTGGTGATTGGTGATTGGTGATTGGTGATTGGTAATTGGTAATTGGTGATTGGTAATTTATGTTAGATTTTATTACATGGGATGTGGACCCGATATTAATACATTTCGGGGACGGAGGAATACGGTGGTACGGTTTATGCTGGGCGCTCGGTATCTACCTGTGCTGGATCGTGAACGAGCGGATGTACAAGCACGAGCACTGTCCCGCCGAATGGTCCGATTATCTGTTTTTTTACATGACCGCCGGCGTGATCATCGGTGCACGGTTGGGTCACTGCTGGTTCTATGAATGGCACCAGTACGGGGAGCCCTGGCATTTGTTTGGTTGGGAGTTCACGTACCGCAATCCGTATATCGAGAACCCCTTACGATTGCTGAAGATATGGGAAGGCGGTTTGAGCAGTCACGGCGGCGGTATCGGTCTGATCATCGCGGCGCTGCTGCTCAACAAACAGAAGATGGCGCGTTATCCGCAGTTCGGTACGTCGTGGATATGGATACTGGACCGGCTATGTATCGGCGTGTGCTTCACGGCGATGCTGATCCGTTTCGGTAACCTGATGAATAGCGAGATTTACGGTGGTCCGACGGACCTGCCGTGGGGCTTTATCTTCGTGCGGGACGGCCAGACGGTGCCGTGCCACCCGACGCAGATATACGAAATACTGTACTGCCTGGCTGCGCTGTGTGTAGTGATGCCGCTGTACTGGTACACGGATGCGCGACGACGCGAAGGACTGCTGTTGGGGCTTTTCTTCGATATTGTGTTCGTGACGCGGTTTATACTGGAGTTCATCAAGAACGACCAGGAAGCATTCGAGGCCGGGCATGTGCTGAATATGGGACAGCTGCTGAGTATACCGTTCATCCTTTTAGGCACGTACCTTATTATACGCGCGTATATACGGCCGCTGAGTCCGGTGGTGGAGAAACAGCCGGAGAGTTTGGAGGAAAAATATCGGAACCATGACAAAAAAAGATCTTAGAATCGTATATTTGGGGACACCGGAGTTTGCGGTGGCAGGACTGAAGGCGCTGGTAGAAGGCGGTTATAACGTAGTAGCCGTGGTGACGATGCCGGACAAGCCGGCGGGTCGCGGTCACCAGATGCAGTACTCGGACGTGAAACGTTATGCCTTGGAGGTCGGTCTGCCGGTGCTGCAGCCGGAGAAACTGAAGGACGAGGCGTTTATTGAAGAATTGCGTTCGTATAGGGCCGACCTGCAGATCGTAACAGCTTTCCGGATGCTGCCGGAAGTGGTATGGGCGATGCCGCGCTTGGGTACATTCAACGTACACGGCTCGTTGCTGCCGCAGTACCGCGGTGCGGCACCGATCAACTGGGCGGTAATGAACGGCGAGAAAGAGACGGGTCTGACGACTTTCATGCTCAAGCACGAGATCGATACGGGTAACATGATCCTGCAGGAACGGATAGCTATCGGCGAGGACGAGAACGTAGGATCGGTGCATGACCGCTTGATGGCCTTGAGCACCGAGATGGTGCTGCGGACGGTGGATCTGATCATCGAGTGCGAGAACAAAGGAGTACCTGTGCCGACGACCCCGCAGCCGGAAGGCGGCGAACTGAAACCGGCACCGAAGATCTTCAAAGAAGACTGCGAGATCAAGTGGACCGAGAAGACCGCCGAGGAGGTACATAACTTCGTACGGGGACTGAGTCCCTACCCTGCTGCGTGGTGCTCGTTAACCATCAAAGGTCAGCAATTCGAGAACGTGAAGATCTATTCGGTCGAAATATCCGATAAAGGAGCACTCGTGGTACCCTGCAAAGAAGGCAGTGTCGCGATTCTGGAACTGCAAGTTCCGGGAAAGAAACGTATGGATATCAAATCCTTCCTAAATGGATTACATTAAGCTCATCGATAAATACTACGGCAATTATCCGGAGTTGAGAAACGTGCTGGTGACGCATAGCCGGCAGGTGGCGGATCGTGCACTGAAGATCGTGGATGCCCATCCGGAATGGACGGAGAGCGGAGAGGTAGATCGGGCTTTCGTGGAAGAAGCGGCGATGCTGCACGATATAGGCATCATCTTCTGCAATGCGCCGAAGATCTACTGCCGGGGGAGCCATCAGTATATCGAGCACGGTTATCTGGGGGCAGAATTGCTGCGTGCGGAGAACCTGCCGAAGCATGCGTTGGTCGCGGAACGGCACACGGGTACGGGTATCACTATCGAGCAAGTGGAGCGCGAGGAATTACCGATCCCCGAACGGAACTACTGTCCGCAGTCGATCGAAGAGAAAGTCATCTGCTACGCCGATAAATTCTATTCAAAGAGCCACCTCGGTGAGGAGGTAGCTATCGAGAAGATCAAATACAACATCTGGAAATACGGCCATGAAGCGTTCGTGCGCTGGAACGAACTGGTCGCACTCTGCGGCGAGCAACTCTAATAGAACTTATGCGCAAAACCGATGGAGAGCAGTTCGCGGAACTGTATCTTGGCTTTGGTGTCCCCCTCTAAAATGACGGAGGTATCGTATCTCGGATGCACCGTGAGGCGCGCCGAGAGCCAACGGTTGATGATAAAATCCGCATTCACCTCGAGGTCCAGTTCGACATCATGGTAGTTGGTGTAGATATAGAACTTGGTCTCCAAAGCCAACTCACGAACGGGTTTCCATATATATTCGAGTCGCACGGACGAACCGACATTATGCTGGATATATTGGTCGGGATCGAGTCCGAAATCCTTGGGGTTGACCCGCTCATCGGCGATATAAATGAGCTTGTAAGAAATCGGCGAGATGGAGAGCGAGAGGTCCTTGACGGGTTTGTAGTCCACACCGAAAGCTGCCGTGAATCGGAGCGGCGAGAAAGGTGCGGACTTGAGGTCCATCGAGTTGGATTTATAGGTCGGCAGCAGACGTGTCTCGAACTCCGCGGAGATGGAGGTGAACCACTTGGGCACGATGCGGAGGTTGGCTTTGGAGTATATCTTGAACAGGTCGTCGGTGGTGTTCATCTTATGGAGCGTATCCGCCGAGACGGTGGAGCCGCCCATGCGCCATTCGCCGAAGTTCTCCCAGGTGAAGCGCTCGCGAATATAACTGATCTGCCCTTTGGCGATGCCGAGTGCGGCAAAAGAGGACGATCCGCCCTGGTACCAGTTCTCGGTAACGAAGTTCTGGTTGATCTGCGCCATGAGGGTGGCTTCCCGCCGCCAAGGTGAACGCATCTCGCGGATGGCACGCAGCACTTCGTTGCGGTCCTCCTCCTCATCCTTGACCCAGGATTTCTCGATGACGATGGTCGGTATGCGATCCATGGACTGCACCTCCAGAGAGGCGTTCAGGGTACGGAGCGAGTCGATCTCGTGCATCTCCCGTTTGATCGAGTCCAGACGCATGAGTTCCGCCAAGGTGAGGGTATCGACGGTGTCGTTGGCGTGCAGGACTTCGCTCTGCCGGTTGACCAGATCAAGGAGGTAATCGTCCATCGAGACGGTGTGGTTCTGCTCCGCCAACTTGAAGGTGTCGGTATAAAGTTGTTGCGCTGCCAGATTAGTGACAGCGCAGCAAACTAATATGAGAATTTTTGATTTCAGATTTTTGATTTTTGATTTAAATGCCGGCGGCGTTTAACTTACCATGACACTGTTTGTACTTCTTGCCGGAACCACACGGACAGGGGTCATTCGGACGAGGTTTCTTGTCCGCGATGATGGGTCCCTGGTGTAGTTGCTCGCGGGTATCACGTCCGGCGGCAGCGGCAGCACCCGAAGCCGCAGCGGCTTGCTGCACCGCATCTTTCTGCGAACGATACCGGCTGTAGTCCGTACGACGTTGCTGCTGGGCTTGCTGTACCTTATCCGGTTCCTGCTGGTGGATCTGACCACGGAGCAGGATCGCGATCGCCCGGCGGTTGAGGGCATCGAGCATCTGACGGAAGATATTGAAGGACTCGAGTTTGTAGATCAACAGCGGGTCTTTCTGCTCGTAGGAAGCGTTCTGTACCGATTGCTTGAGGTCGTCCAACTGACGGAGATGCTCTTTCCACTCGTCATCGATGACGAAGAGCAGCATGCGTTTCTCGAACTCCTTGACCACCTCTTTGCAGTGCGTCTCGGCAGCGGCTTTGAGGTTGACGGCGATGTTATACACTTTCTTACCGTCCGTAATGGGGATGAGGATGTTCTCGTACATCTGTCCCTTGGTCTCGTAGATCTGCTGGATAACCGGATCGGCAATCTGGGTGAGCTTGTCCATACGGCGCTTGAAGCTGTCGAGCGCTGCCTCGGCGAGCTGTTGGCTCAGCACATCGCGCTTGCCGTGACTGAAAGTATCCTCATCGAACGGCACCTCGATCGCGAAGGTCTGCATCACGTCGAACTTAAGGCCCTCGAAATCATTCGCCGCACGGGCGTCGGCAAAGATGTTCTCCGCCGTCTCGTAGATCATATTTGTTATATCTACACCGATACGCTCACCCATCAGGGCGTGACGACGCTTTGCGTAGATCAAGTTACGCTGCTGGTTCATCACGTCATCGTACTCGATGAGGCGCTTACGGATACCGAAGTTATTCTCCTCGACCTTCTTCTGCGCGCGCTCGATGGAGCTGGATATCATGTTATGCTCGATCATCTCACCTTCCTGGAAGCCCATACGGTCCATGACGGACGCGATACGCTCGGAGCCGAACATACGCATCAGGTCATCCTCGAGGGATACGTAGAACACGGACGAACCCGGGTCACCCTGACGACCGGCACGACCACGCAACTGACGGTCCACACGACGGCTCTCGTGCCGCTCCGTACCGATGATTGCCAGACCTCCTGCCTCTTTCACTTCGGGCGTGAGCTTGATATCCGTACCACGACCGGCCATGTTGGTGGCGATTGTTACAACACCCGGACGACCGGCTTCAGCGACGATCTGCGCCTCCTGCTGGTGGAGCTTGGCGTTCAAAACATTATGTTTGATTTTGCGGAGCGTGAGCATACGGCTCAAGAGCTCGGATATCTCGACGGAGGTGGTACCCACCAATGCCGGACGGCCTTGGTTCACCATCTCCACGATCTCGTCAATAACGGCGTTGTATTTCTCGCGTTTGGTGCGATAGATACGGTCGTTCATATCGATACGCGCAATCGGGCGGTTCGTCGGGATAACAACTACATCGAGTTTATAGATGTTCCAAAACTCCCCTGCCTCGGTCTCTGCCGTACCGGTCATACCGGAGAGCTTGTTGTACATACGGAAGTAGTTCTGCAGCGTGATGGTCGCGAAGGTCTGGGTAGCCCCCTCGACCTTCACGTTCTCCTTCGCTTCGACTGCCTGGTGCAAACCGTCAGACCAGCGACGACCTTCCATGATACGGCCGGTCTGCTCATCCACGATCTTCACCTCACCGCCGTCGATGATGTAGTCCACATCTTTCTCGAAGAGGGTGTAGGCCTTAAGCAGCTGATGCACAGTGTGCACACGCTCGGACTTGATGCTATAGTTGGTGAGGATATCGTCTTTCTTCTGCTGTTTCTCGTCGGCTGTGAGACCGGTCTGACCTTCCAGCTCCGCCATCTCCGAACCTACGTCGGGCAGCACGAAGAAATCGGGGTCATCGGTCGTACCGGTGAGTGCATCGATACCCTTGTCGGTGAGCTCGATGGATTTGTTCTTCTCGTCGATGACGAAAAAGAGCTCGTCGGTGGCGATATGCATGTTTTTCTCGTTCTCCTGCAGGTAGAACTCCTCCGTTTTCTGCAGCCGCACCTTTATTCCCGGCTCGGAGAGGTACTTGATAAGCGCTTTGCTCTTCGGCATGCCCTTGAAGGAACGGAAGAGCGCCAGTTCACCCTCTTCGCGCACTTTCTCGTCCGCCGAGCCCATCTTCGATTTGGCTTCTGCAAGCAGGCTGGTGGTCAGCGTCGTCTGCTGCCGCACAAGGTTCGCTACACGGTCCTTGTACTCATCGAACATCTGATCCTCGCCGCGGGGCACCGGACCGGAGATGATAAGCGGCGTACGGGCATCGTCGATCAAGACGGAGTCCACCTCATCCACGATCGCGAAGTTATGACCGCGCTGCACCAGATCGAGCGGCGAGATCGCCATGTTATCACGAAGGTAATCGAAACCGAACTCGTTGTTCGTACCAAATGTTATATCGCAGGCATAAGCCTTACGACGCTCGTCGGAATTAGGTTTGTGCTTATCGATACAATCGACCGTCAAGCCGAGGAACATGTATATCGGGCCGTTCCACTCCGAGTCACGTTTGGCGAGGTAGTCATTGACGGTCACGACGTGCACACCTTCGTGGGTCAACGCGTTGAGGTAAACAGGCAGGGTGGCCACAAGGGTCTTACCTTCACCGGTTGCCATCTCGGCAATCGATCCGCGCTGCTCTTTGTCGTTCTTGACCGCACCGTGCAGTACCACACCACCGAACAGCTGCACGTCGTAGTGCACCATGTCCCATTTGATCTCGTTACCTCCGGCCATCCAGTGGTTGACATAGATCGCTTTGTCGCCTTCGATGGTCACGAAATCGAAACGCGGGTCGGCAGCGAGGTTCTTATCCATCTCGGTCGCCGTCACTACGATCTGCTCGTTCTCGGCAAAACGATGCGCCGTCGATTTGACAATCGCAAACGCCTCCGGCAGCATCTCCGTCAGCTTCACCTCGTATATCTCGCGGATCTCCTTCTCCAACTTATCGACCTCGTTATAGATCTTCTCGCGTTTCTCGATAGGCGTACCTTCGATGGATGCCTTCAACTCCGCAATACGGTTCTTCTTGTCCTTCACCGCGTCTTGGAGCGCATCCATCAACGCCTGCGAGTGCGCACGGAGCTCGTCATGCGAGAGCGCATCGATACGCTCATATTCCGCTTTAATCTTGTCCACGTACGGCTGTATAGCGCGCATGTCTTTCTGCGCCTTGTTGCCGAACAGTTTCGTAATAATCTCTAAAAAATTCATATCTCGTTTCAGTATTTACACAAAATGCGCTGCAAAATTACAAAAAATAATCCATATATACAAGAACAAAATGCGTACCATGCGATTTTTTCTGTCAAAATGGCAGAATCTTGCGCGCGTACTTGCATATGTGAAAGAAAAGTATTAAATTTGCGGCGTTTTTTAAATTGGCAAAATATAGGCTTATGATCACAATAGAACAATTGAAGGATGTCCAGCAGCGGGCGGATAAGCTGAAAGCGTACCTGCAGATCGACGAGAAACGGATCCAGTTGGAGGAGGAAGAACTGCATACGCAGGCGCCGGGATTCTGGGACGATGCGAAGGCCGCCGAGGCGCAGATGCGCAAGGTAAAAGGCATCAAACGCTGGATCGAGGGATACGAGGGTGTCCGTGCGGCGGTGGAAGAGTTGGCGCTCGCTTTCGACTACTACAAAGAGGAGCTGGTGACCGAAGAGGAGGTGGATGCTGCCTACGCCAAGGCGTTGAGTGAGGTCGAGGATCTGGAGATGAAGAACATGCTGAGTCATGAGGAAGACCAGATGCCGGCAGTGCTGAAGATCGTTTCCGGTGCAGGCGGAACGGAAGCCCAAGACTGGGCCGAGCAGTTGATGCGTATGTACATGCGGTACTGCGAGAAGCATGATTACAAGGTGACGATCGAGAACCTGCAGGAAGGTGACGAAGCGGGCATCAAGACCGTGACCTTCAATATCGAAGGCGACATGGCATACGGCTACCTGAAATCCGAGAACGGTGTGCACCGTCTGGTGCGCGTGAGTCCGTATAATGCGCAGGGTAAGCGTATGACGAGTTTTGCATCCGTGTTCGTGGTGCCGCTGATCGACGATACGATCGAGGTGGAGGTCAACCCGGCAGGTATCAGTTGGGACACCTTCCGCAGCTCGGGTGCCGGAGGTCAGAACGTGAACAAGGTAGAGTCGGGTGTGCGGTTGCATTACAAGTTCGTGAACCCGCTGACGGGTCAGCCGGATGAGATCGTGATCGAGAACACGGAGACGCGTGACCAGCCGAAGAACCGCGAGAATGCCTTAAGGCATTTGCGGAGTCAGTTGTACGAGTTGGAGTTGGAGAAGCGGCGTCAGGCGCAGGCGAAGGTGGAGGCCGGCAAGAAGAAGATCGAATGGGGAAGCCAGATACGGTCTTATGTGTTCGATGACCGACGCGTGAAGGACCACCGGACGAATTACCAAACGAGCAACGTGAATGCCGTCATGGATGGCGATATTGATGCGTTCATCAAAGCATACCTTATGGAATTTCCCGATTGATCGGAAATTCCGAATTAAGAATTAAGAATTAAGAATTGGCAGCAGAAGGCATCTATAAGGACCGAGGAAGTAAGTTCTTGGGATTCGCAGAGCCGATCAAGGACGAAGAGGAAGCGAAGGCGCGGGTGGCGTGGTACAAGAAGAAATACCACGACGCGCGGCATGTGTGCTACGCCTATCGTCTGGGACCAAACTTATGGCGGACCAAGGATGACGGGGAGCCGCATGGTACTGCCGGGGCACCGATACTGCGCTCCATCGATGCACGAAATCTGGACAATATATTGGTGGTGGTCGTACGGTATTTCGGTGGGACCTTATTAGGTACAGGCGGACTGATGGTGGCCTATCGCGAAGCAAGCAAAGCAGCGCTGGACGCTTATAAAGAGTGAAAGAATGAAAGAGTGAAAGAATGAAAGATAAATTCAAAGACATACGGGCATATCGGGTGGGATGGATACTGTGGTTAACCGACTCGCTGATTATCTTTCCTTTATTGCGTTTCTCGGTATGGAAGCGCACGAAGAGTTTGAAATTGGATTTTCTGGGTGACCGCAAGCAGATCGAAGCGGATTTTAAGCACGGTGCGTTCTTCATGACCAACCACCGCGATATCGTGATGGATGCGGCATGGTTGTCCTTTCTGCTCCGCACCCATTATTTCATCCGTCCGTTTATGGGTGTTGGCAATAACTTGTTTGCCAAGCCCTGGATTGAACATCTGATGCGTTATAACCGCTGTTTTGCAGTCAAGCGCGGTGCGGGTGCACATGCTGCCTTGGAGAATGCCAAGCAGCTATCGGCGTATATCCGTGCTTTGCGTCAACGGGGTAAATCTATTTGGCTGGCCCAACGTGAGGGGCGTGCGAAAGACAGCAATGATCTGACGCAAGCCAGCGTGCTACACATGCTGACGCTGGGAGATGGGGATTTCTTTGAGAACGTCAAAGCGCTCAATATCTGTCCGGTGAGCATCACGTACGAGTTCGATCCCTGCGATTATCTGAAGGCCGCCGAGATGCAGTTGAAACGCGATAATCCCAAATGGCGCAAGACCAAACGCGATGATGTAATCTCCATGAAAACGGGTATCAAGGGGTATAAAGGTCGCGTGGTCTATCGCATGACACCGAGTATCAATCCCGAGATAGATGCGATGTTGGCTGCGCATCCGGAATACCGTCAGCAACCGACGCATGACCAGTTACAAGCGGTATGCGACATCATCGATCGGCATATTCATCGCGGCTACGAGATCTTCGAGCGTGGCACGGAATTTGATGCGTATATCGAGAGCCGCTTGGCGATGATAGACATCCCGAACAAGGATGAGAAATTCCTGCGGGAAAAACTATATGAAATGTATAATAATCCTGTGATAAATCATGAAAAGAGCAATATTTCCGGGATCGTTTGATCCCTTTACGGTAGGCCATTACGACATTGTGAAGCGTGGTCTGGAGTTGTTTGATGAGATCGTGATCGGTATCGGTCGTAACAGTACCAAACGCGAGACTTTCCCCATCCGTGAGCGCGAGGAGGCGATTAAGAAGATCTTCGCGGACGAGCCGCGGGTGAAGGTAGCTATCTACGACTGCCTGACGGTCGATTTCGCCAACGAGAAGGAAGCGAAATTCATCCTGCGCGGCATCCGCTGTGTGGAGGATTTCGAGTACGAACGCAATATGGCAGAGGCCAACAAGCAGTTAGGCGGCGTGGAGACGATCATCCTCTATACGCGTCCCGAATACGCCCATATATCTTCGACCTTAGTACGCGATTTGTATGCATATGGCAAGAACGTTAGCGAGTTTGTTCCTAATACTCTGCGTTAGTCTGCCGATCTCGGCGCAGCAAGCGACGACGCGGGTAGCAGAGAGTTTGGATATCTTCAATGATGTCTTCCGTCAGGTAGATGTCAACTATGTCGATACGCTCAATTATGAGATGCTGACCGAGGAGGCGATCCGTGCGATGCTACGCAAGATCGACCCCTATACGGTCTATTATTCCAAGAAACAGGACAAGGACCTGCGTATGCTCACGCAGGGTAAGTACGGCGGTATCGGTAGTATCATCCAGCAGCGCGACAGCGCGACGTATGCGGTGAACCCGTATGAGGGCAAGCCGGCACAGCGTGCGGGCATCGAGGCCGGCGATAAGATCCTGACCATAGACGGGAAATCGACCAAGGGTCTGACGGTGAGCGAAGTGAGCAATAACCTGCGCGGCGAACCGGGTACGACGGTGGTGCTGGAGATCGAACGAGAGGGCGTAGAGAAGCCGTTCAAGGTGTCGATCGTACGCGAGGATATCCACCTGGAGCCGGTGAGTTATGCGACGGTGCTGACGGCGGACACCCTTCCCTACCCGATTGGATATATCGCTTTCTCGGAGTTCACCGAAGGTTCGGCGCAGGCGTTCACCAACACGCTGGATGAGTTGTACTACACCAAGGGTGCGCGGGCACTCGTGCTGGACCTGCGCGGCAACGGCGGCGGTATCGTCGAAGAAGCGCTGCAGATCATGAGTCTCTTCGTGGATGAGGACACGAAGATCGTCGAGACCCGCGGCAAGAGCCAACGCAGCAATCATGTGTATAAGACCCGTAACAAACCCCGTTACAAAGACCTGCCGATGGTGGTGCTGGTGGATAAGCACTCCGCCTCGGCGAGCGAGATCGTGTCGGGCGCACTCAAGGACCTGAACCGCGCCAAGTTAGTGGGTCAGAAGACCTTTGGTAAGGGACTCGTGCAGAACGTACGGCCAATCGCGCACGGCGGACATATCAAGGTGACGACCAGCAAGTACTACCTGCCTTCGGACAGTTGTATCCAAGGCGTGGGTATTATGCCGGACATCGTGATGGACGACAGCGCGAAGGTCGATATCTGCTACTCGCTCTATATGAAGCACTATTTCTTTGATTTCGCGACCCGTTTCCATCGCCTGAACGACAGCATTGCCGCGCCGGAGGTCTTCGAGGTGACGGATACGATGATAACCGCGTTCTGTGACTGGTTGGAGGAGAAACAGTTCACCTATGAGACGGAGACAAGCAAGTATTTCGCGGACATGATCAAGATGGCCAAGCACGAAGATATCGACTCGGCGACGATTGCGCAGTTAGAGGCACTCAAGCCCATCCTTCAACCCGATTTCCGGGAAGCGATTGCGCGTAATAAAGAGGAAGTAAAAAAACTGCTTGGCGCCGAGATAGTGTTGCGTTATTACTACCAACGAGGCCAAGCAGCGTATTCGATTCGCTATGACGATGAGATCAAGCGCGCATTAAAGGAGATCCATTAAATCTTGCGCCCGAGCACATCGTAGTACTCTTCTCCGCGACGGATGTAAACTTGTCCGTTGCGGATTATTTTTTGCGTGGTGGCATGGACGGCCTTGGTGTTGTCCAGACCTTGCAACTGCGGTTGGATGGGCTCAATCGGTCCAATCGGTTCATTCGGATCTACCGGGTCAATGATCGGGTCAATCGGGTCCACAGGATCAATCGGGTCAACCGGATCGATAGGATCAACAGGATCTACCGGGTCCGGATTAATCGGATCGGGATCAACGGGGTCCGGATCGATAGGATCAGGATCAACGGGATCGGGGTCCACAGGATCCGGGTCAACAGGATCCGGCTCTACCGGCTTCTCCAGGACGGAGAGCGAGAGGACATAGACGGAGTCGCAACCGTGGATGGAGGTGTAGATGACGGTGAGCGTCGTATCGCCGATGGGGAAGGTGCTCAGGTCGATCTGCTGCCAGCTCTCCGGATCGCCCTCATAGATAGACAGCGAGGCGGTCATCTTCATCTTCGGGAAGACATAAACCACGAGCTCGACGATCGAGTCACCACCAAACTGGTTCTTGGTGCTCAACAGCACGGAGTCCACGGTCGGGCGTTTATAGGTCGTACCGTCATAGATGGCACTCTCACCGGAACAGAGGTAGATCGTATCATTACCGTAGGTCGTAGGCCGCGGCAAGATGGTCAGATGGAGCGTATAGACGGAGTCGCAGCCGAAGACGGTCTGATAAGCCGCTACGAGGGTGGTATCCGCCTCCGGCAAGAGGCTCAGATCCTGGTTCTGCCAAGTATGCGCATCGCCGATACGCATGGTGAGGCTGTCTTCGAAGGCATAGACGGGGTTCACGGCGAGCGTGAAGGTGATGACCGAGTCACCGCCTGCCACGTTCATGATCGTATCGCGATAGATGCCTGCCTCGGTGAGGTCACCGAAATAAGCATCCGGATAGGTCTCGCCTTCACAGATAGCAGCCTCGTAGGAATAATCCGTCTGCGGGGCTTTGTAACCGGTACCGGAGACGGTGATCTTCGCCGTGGAGACACCATCCGTCAGGGTGATAACCGCCGCATAGACCTTCGGCTCTTTGGGGGTGAAATAGACGGTAAAGGCATAATTGTCGATCTTACCGAGCGTACCACCTGCAGCCGCGGCATTGCCGTTCTTGGAAGCACAAGCATTTGCGCCTACCGCATACACCAGCGGCGCATTGCTGTTCGCCGCACCGACATGGAAGATAGACGGTTCGGAACTCGAGATCGTGATGTCTCCCGCAGAGAGGAACGAACGCAGGTTGACCTTATACGAAGCGGTATCGATGATGTTCACCACCTCGAAGTCGTGCAGACCGGTGGTCGTGCCGTACTCGCCCGAAGCCAAGAGGATATGCTGCGCCAAGCGGATGTCCTGATGGGTCAGGATGACCTTATGCGTCGGATAGCCTTCGCGGTTGTACTTGATCCAGTTGATGTCGCGACTGACGGTGAAGGACTCCGCAGTTTGCGAGTTCTTGTCCGTGTTCTCCGCGAAGGCACCAACCTGATTGGTGCTGCTGCCGCCGTTAGCCGACTCCAGCACCTGTGTGTCGATCTTGCGGAACGCGCCCAACCAGTCCAACCACTCGTACCGCCAGCTGACGTTGAGCGTACCGGCAGTAGGAGCAAAGACGTTCTCCTCCTGATCACCCTGCGTATTGAGGGTGTACTCGGTATCGTCGTACAGCGCATACCACACGCCGTTGCGGTAGGTCTGGGCGGAGAGCCCACACACACCGAGCAACGCGACAATAATAAACAAACTCTTTTTCATATTAACGAATACGTGTTCCATTGATGTTATACCATACATCGCCGCGACGGATGTATATCTGTCCGTTCAGCAGCACTTTCTCGAAACGCTCGGTACGACCTTGCACTTTCTCTACGCCCTCTTCGGGGAAGAAAGGAGTGAGGTCATCCGTCTGGCTGTCCGCAAAATCAATACGGTAGAGGCTGTATTGCTTGCTCTGCGAATAATCCTCCGCGATGACATAGACATAGATACATTTATGGGTGGCATCGCAGCCGATGAAGGTCTGCGCCGTCTTACCGTATCCCTGTGCCGCATAGGCCGCACAGCTGTCGCAGTAGTTCGATCCGATGGTGGCCACACCTTGGGTGAAACGGATGGCCTGATCATTGACCGTGAACTTGCTCATCGCACGACTGTAGATCAGTTGTACATCATCCAGATAGAGGGTATCGAGGACATAGACCTTATTGACCTGACCGGTGCTGTAGGACGAACCGCCACCCGGGGTCATGTTGGTCGTGAAAGTCACGAGGATATACGCCGGATCCTTGCTTTGTGCTTGGGCGTTGTACTCAAAAGGTACAGAAAAGCGCTGCCAACCCATCGAAGCGTTTGCGGCATAGTTGATGGTAGCCTCCGCGATCTTCACTTGCGAATAATCGCCGTCTGCCTCCGGATCCTGATAGCGGGCATTGGTGGTGATGACAGTATGCATACGCGCTTTGTTGACCGCATTACCGGGGTTCTTGTCCGCCGGGATATACTGCGCCCAGAAAACGATCGAGTCCGGATGCCCCTGGAAGGCGGTGTTGTAACCGGTGTTGGTCGGATCGGAGAAATTGAAGTTATTGGCCGGATCGTCCGCGGTGGAAGAACCGGCATTGATCTGTCCGTTGGTGCAGTTACCGTTCGCCTTGGCGCTCAACGCAAACTTAGACGACAGAAAAGCACTGTACGAACCTTTGGAGCCCGGACGTTTGTTGGTCGATTGCATGAACTGGTCGTTGGCCTGGATGAAATCCACCATCACACCGGTTGCCGTCCAGAACGAATGCCAACCTTTGGGCTCGTAGTTGGTCCAGGAACCCTCGAAACCACCGTTGGTCAAGGCGTAATTTTTACCGGCCGCCGTATTGCCGTTGAAGAGCACGAAGATCGGCTCCGGCAGGGACGGTGCCGCGATAGAGAGCAGCACCTGGGCTTGGGTAGCGGAGAGGATGGAGTTATACACGACCCCACCTTCCTCCAGACCGTTCACCACGTTGATCGTAGCACGCTCCTCGATCGCATCCAGATAGAGCGTCGCGCCCTCCAAGGTCAGCTTACCGTTCGCATCCATCGGGATATTGGTCAATACGATATCGCCTAGTTTACCGGCATTGTACGTAAAATCCGGCAGCACGAAGGTCACCGTGTTTTGTACCGTACCCGGCAAAAGGCAGATGGTCTTGTTCGGATACTGCTGACCACCGATGTTCAGATTGCCGTTATACTGTCCGCAGACTTCTGCCACCGAAACGGCCATCACTTGTGCCGACACCATGAGGCCGGCTAAAAGAGTAAAAAAGATTTTTTTCATTGTTGTGTTATTGAATTTTATTTCCTAAGATATCATATATTGTTTCATCCTCTTTGCGGATGATGTATATTCGTCCATTGAAAAGGGTCTTGAACACCGCGTGCTCTACGTGGGTCGGCAGTGGATTAAGTCCGGTAGTAACCGGTTGAGGGCTCACCGTGAGATGCAGCACCACGATCGAGTCGCAGTCGTCGATCGAGTAATACCACGCATTCAGTTCGGCCTGTCCGATCGGCATGGTGCTTAAGTTCCAGCCCTCCCAAGTAGCCTGTTCGCCCTGGGTGATGGTCATGTAGGTATCGACCGTATAATTGGGTGCAACACGTACCGTCAGATGCACGATCGAGTCACCTCCGTAGATATTGGGTTGGCTCACATGCACATCGCCTTCGAAAGCCTCGCTGTAGGTCACACCCTCGAACGACACCGATTCGCCTTCGCACATCTTCGCTACATACTCACCATAGGTCACAGGCAGATCGGACACATAGAGCTTGAGCACATAGACCGAGTCGCATCCGACGGCCGTATGCAGGCTGTCGTAGAAGAGATACGGCGCTTCGCGTTTGGGCAGGTTCTGAATGGTCTTGCCGTGCCAAATCATATCGACCGTCTTGAAGTACATGGTCTCTTCCATAAGGAAGGTCGGCAGCAGAAGCAAGGTGAGGGTGACGATCGAATCACCGCCTTGTGCATTAGGAATCGTATCCGTGTAAGTACCTTCCTTCGTCAGGTTACTGAAGAGGTCGTCCGAATAAGGTTCGTTCTCGCAGGTAGATGCCTCATAGGCATAGGTGGTCGTGGGGATGATGATCTGCGGCGCGGTCATCTGCACCGTATAAACCGAGCAGGTCTTTGCCTGCGCGTAGTTATCCGGCACCACATAGACATAGACCCGGCTGTTGGGCGTATCGTATCCGATAAAAGCCTTTGCAGCCTTGCCGTCCGTCGTTGCAACAAACGTATAAGCGCTCTCGCTGTATTCGTGGTTCACCTCCGCACGGCGGTTGGTGAAGCTCACTTTCTGTCCGTTCATCGTCAGGGATTTCAAGCCGTGGTTATAGATCATCTCTACATCGTCCAGATAGACATTATCCAGATGATAGGTCTTGTCAAACAAGCCACCTTCTGAGTACGACGAGCCGCCTCCGGGTTCGTAGTTAGAAGTAAAGGTAATGAGCATATACGCCGCCAAAGACGGATCGACGCTGTAGTACGTGAACGGCACAGAGATACGCTGCCAACCCATCGAGGTGGTAGCGGCATAGTTGACCGCGGCGTCGGCTATCTTGACCGAGGCATAAGAGGTAGCCTCCGGGTCTTGGTAGCGGGCGTTGGTGGTAATCACCGCGTGCGCGCGCGCTTTATTAATAGGATTAGAGGGGTTCTTATCCGCCGGGATATATTTCGCCCAGAATACGAGCGAGTCCGGATTGCCCACGAAGGGCGTGTTGTATCCGCTGCCGGAGGGGTCAGAGAAATTATAGTTGCCAGAGGCATCGGTAGCGGTCAGTGAACCGGCATTGATACGTCCGTTAGTGCAGTTACCGTTTGCGTTGGCACCCATCACTATCTTCGTCTGGATCAAGGCGCTCTGCGTACCGGTGGAGCCGGGACGCTTGTCCGTAGAGCGGGTGAACTGGTCGGTGTTCTGCACAAAAGAGACATAGTCACCGGTGGCGGTATTGAACGAGTGCCAACCGCTCGGTTCGCCGTTCGACCAGGTTCCTTCAAACCCGCCGTTGGTGATGGCGTAGTTGGCATTGACCGCTTGCGCCGAGAGACTAATCGAGGAGGCTGGTATATTGACCAGCACCTGCTCCCCTACCACACAGGTCAAACTGTTCGCATCCGCACCGGGCAAGACATAGATCCGCTCCGCGCTGTAGGACGTACCGTTGACGGTCAGCGAACCGCTATATACGCCCAACTCCACACTCATTGCCTGCATCGCGCAGACCAAACAAAAGATGGTAAGTAGCTTCTTCATGCGCATCAGAAATTGAGATTTAACCGGCAAACAAACGTACGGGGAGCCGCCAAAGCCATAGGACGGTAACTATACTCCGCATTCAGGAGATTATTGACCAAGAACTGCATCTCCACATGCTCCTTGAAGCGTATGGACGCACGCAGATCCATCGTGAAGACACCCGTGTTATGCGTCATCCAGTAATCGTGCAACGACAGACCGTCTTCGTACCCGAAGATGAACTTACGGGCATAATCCATCAGGTCCTGTTGCGCTTTGTCGCGCTCATCGACCATCAGGTAATCGACTGCCAGCATCTTACTGCGGTACGAGAGGTTCGTGCCGATCGAGAACCACTTGTAGGTATAATCGATCGTAGCCTTGAACGTATGTTTATTGCGGTACTTGAGGTACTTGGAGTCATTGGACTTGTTCTTCATCTGCAGCGGATCGGTATAGTTCTTCTCCTGCTCGATACGCGCTGCGTTATCCAGGTCTTCGGGTTCGGTGAAGGTATAACCGAGCATATAGCGCAGCTCCATATCTTTCTTGATATCCACTTTTCCGACCGTGCTCACCTCCGCACCGTAGATACGGGCATGGCTGACGTTGACGAACTGCGCACCGATACCGATGCCGGCACCGCTCAGGGACTTGGTCTGCTTGATACCGTCGATCATGTTCTGCAACTCGTCGATCACGTCATAGATCGAGTTGATCATCGTGAAATCCGAGTTACGGAACAAACCGAATTGGTACTCGATCATGTTGCGGTACTCGGTGTAGAAAGCAGCTACGTCCAGCGAACCGCTCACCGGACCGAACTTATACAGCTGCTTGTAACCGATCTCGGCGTTATAACCGGACTCCGGCAGGATGTTATGGTTCGGATACACACCGACCCCACCGATATCCTTGCGGGCGAACTTCTCCGTAATGGAGGGATTACGATAGCCCTGACCGAAGCTGGCACGCAGGAAGCCGGCCTTGTAGATCTCCCAGTTCAATCCGGCACGGAGCACAGGACGCACCGGGCAGAGCCATTTGCCGATCTGTATGTTCGCTTCCTTGTACTGATCGTCCATGCGGTAGTACTCGAAACGCACACCGGCACTGAGAGAGAGGCGGTTCGCGATACGATGATCGTACTGCAAATAAGCCGCTACGTTATCAGTATGATGCGTGCCGGTGATGTTTGCCGTATTAGTGATATGACTCCAGTTGACACCGGTCGTCAGACGCACCCCGTTATGCCACGACTTGGCGAACTGATAATCGATATAGCCGTTATAGGTCAACTCCGGACGGGTCGGTGTATGGTCCGTCACCAGGTTCATCGCGTATGCCACCGCATCCTGCAGTTCTGCGACCGTACCGGTATACCCCATACCGTTCTGAACGAGGTCGATACCGTTCACGATCGCATCCAACCACTGCTCATTCTTGATCGGCACCGCCACATCTTTGAAGGTCACCAACAACGCATCCTGCAGCGATACACCGGCGTTCGTAAAGCCGGTGATCTTATCGTAATAGCCCTTGAGTTTCTCCAAATCAAAACTCGTGGCACCCCACTTGATCAACTCCTCCGTACTGATGGTCGGCGAAGGGGTGGTCAGGTTATCGGACGTCATGTAGAAACGCGTACGCAGCTTATGCGAGATACCGCGCTCCGTATCGTCGTAATTGAAGAACGGATCGATATTGAAGTTATGCTCCTTACGTCCCATATTCGTAAGAGGCGAAGGATGAATCGGGTCTTTGGGACTGCGCCAGATAAAGAAATCGCCGTACCGGTTCGCCACATAGTTGACGTTCATTCCCGCGTTCATGTACTTGTTCTCCGGCATGGGCGCATGATACGTCATGTTACCACCCAGACGCACGCGGTCGTTGAAACTCTGCTCGCGGAAGCCTTCATCCTTGAAGCCGCTGATCGAGCCCGACACATCGAAATTCCCTACCCGACGGGCATGTGATGCCTCCGCACCGTAGTACAACGGCAGACGGGCACCGGTATAAGCATAGTTCTTATAGTTGTCATAGATACCCACGTACCCCGACACTTTCGTCTGCGGCGTCAAGCCCGGACGCTGGGTACGCACGTTGATCACACCGTTGAGCGCCGATGAACCGTACAGCACCGAAGAGGCACCTTTCACCACCTCTACCTGTGCTACATTCTCCAGCGGCACGTTATTCCAGTTGATCTCACCCGTCTTGGGATTGAGGATCGTCATCTCGTCCATCAGCACCTGGCAGCGCGAACCGACGCTATAGGTCCAACCGCCACCACCGCGGATACTCGGCTGCTTGTCGATGATCTCCACACCCGGGATGGTCTGCAAGGTAGCGGACAGATCGGTCGGTGCTTGCGAACGAATCAACTGCGGCTTGACCACCTCCATACTCACCGTCACATCCGTCATGCGCTGCTCAAAACGACCGGCGGTCACCACCACTTCGTCCAGCACCTCATTATCCGCCTGCAGCACCAGATCGTACTTGGCAGGAATGGTCTTAAGCACCTTATCCTCCGTCTGATAACCCACATACGAGAACTGCAGGTGAGCCGGCAAGGTGGTGATCACCAACTCATAGTGACCATCCAGATCGGTCACCGTACCGGTACCGTTATCCGTATTGAGAATAGACACGCCGATAAGGGGCTCACGCGTAAATGCATCCGTGATCACACCCGACAATTTCTGCGCATACACCGATGCGGTTACCACACATAAAAAGACTAATACGTAAATTTTCTTCATAAGCTTACTCAAAAAAACGGTGCAAAGGTACTGCTTTTTTTTGAGATAGGCGATACCCCCATATAAGAAAAAGTGCACAATTATTAAGAATCTTAATAATCATGCACTAAATATTCGCTCAAAAGCACTGCAATTTTTCTTATTTCATAAACGGTGCTAATTTTTTCTGCGCCAAGAACAGCATCCAGTCCGGCGTATGTTTAAGCAGCGGCGTAGAGAGCCAGTTGATCACACCCGGCGTATCTTCCTGCTTGCCTTTGAACAGTTTCTTGAGCGCCCGTTTGACGAGTTTCTCCGGCGGGATGGAGACGGTCAGCGCCACCGCTAACTTACGCAGGTTCGGTGCCAGACCGAATAGCCCCGTATCGACCGCGCCCGGTGCCATCACGGTGATATGCACGTTATAGGGCTTGAGCTCGTACCAAAGGGACTTGGAGAAGTTATAGATGAAGGCCTTGGAAGCGTTGTAGGTCTGGATACCCGGCATCGCCATCCAAGCCGACATACTGCTCATGTTCAGGATATAACCGCGGCGGCGGGCACACATATCTGCCGCGAAGAGCCGCGTCATTTTGGCGACGGTCATCACGTGCAACTGGAGCATCAACTCGATACGTTTGATGTCTGTCTCGCAGTACTTATTGAAGAAGAACACGCCGGCGTTGTTGATCAGCACGTCCACCTCATATCCTTCCTGCTTGCACCAGTCATACAGGTTCTCCGCCGCCTCGCTCAGACTCAGGTCCGCAAAATGAGGCACGGTCTTCACGCCGTACTGCGCCGCGAGGTCTTTGGCTACCTCGTCGAGCTCTTTTTGCTGGTTCGACACCAAGAGCAAGTCGCACTGATAATCTCGCGCGAGCTGTGTGGCGTACTGCAAGCCGATACCGCTACTTGCGCCCGTTACTAATGCTAGCATCTTTCTCTAATTTGGCAATCTCACGTTGGATACCATTCGGTATCATCTCTCCGTCGCGCTCTACACACTCGTGACACTTCATCTCCTTGCTGTACATACGGCCCACACAGTAGTTGGAGCGCTTGCAACCGGCATGATAATGCGGGTTCTCCTGGACATGCTTCACGAAATCCGGATCTTTGATAAGCACATGCGCGATCTGGAAGAGCTCGAAGCCCTCGTCCATGATCTGCTGACAGTTGTCACCACTCTGTACACCACCCACATAGATCAGCGGGATGTCGATGTCCTTGAGTTGTTCCTGGAAATACTTGGCCTTATCCATGAAATAGAGCTCCTTGAACGGTACGGTCGGGGTCATAATCGCCCCTACGTACGGGATATGCAGCGCGGCTTTGAGCCACCAGAGCTCTTTCATGTTCATGTAATGCGCGAGGGTCTTGATCGGCATCGCACCACCGAGGATCGTCATCGGACTGCGACTCACCGTACCACCGGACAGCACGATTCCGTGCACCTTGTGCTTGGCGATCTCACGGGCTACCTGAATACCCTCTTCGAGGCTCACACCTTTCCAGCAGTCGTCCCACATATTGGTCTTGACCACCACCGCGATATCGTCCTTCGCGTGCAGCATCACCTCGTCCAGTACCTCGTTCATGAAGCGTGCACGGTTCTCAAACGAGCCGCCATATTGGTCGTGACGGTGGTTCGTACGCGGGGCAAGAAATTGCGAGATCAGGTACGCATGACCGGCATGGATCTCCACGCAGTCAAAACCGCACTCGCGGGCAAAATCCACGGCCTCACCGAAATGCTTCACGATGGTCTTTATCTCCTCCACTTTCAGACGACGATGCACCGTCGGGCTGTAGAGGTTGAACCAGGTATCGGCACTGACAGGAATGCAATGACAGGTCTTATAATGCGTCATATTTCCGCAGTGACCGAGCTGGATAGAGGCTTTCGCACCTTCCGCATGGATGGCGTCGGTCATCTTCTTCATATCGGGGATGATCTGAGGACGAACATAGAGCTGACCGTCAAAAGAGACACCACTCTGATCGACTGCACAGTAAGCAACGGTCGTCATACCTACTCCACCGTGCGCCACAGACACATGATAATCCTGTAATTGCTGCGTCGGTGCATTCGCACGCGCCATATTCTCAAAAGCAGCGCTGCGGATGATACGGTTCCGCAGCGTGATAGGACCCAATTTATAGGGGGAGAACAATTTGTTATTGTTCATTTTTGATTTCAAATTTTTGATTTATGATTTAGTAAATAAACGGAATGATTCGTTTTAGTTTCTTGCGATCGAACTCATCGGGAAACTCCTCCTCGTACTTGAGGTAGATCGAGTTCGCACGCGGCACAAGGTTGCAGCAGCTGAACCAGAAGAACAGCAGTCCTGCCAGCGACCATGTGAGGATAGCAAATCCGAGCCATTCTGTGATCTCACCCAGATAGTTCGCACTTGTCACGTACTTGTACAAGCCTTTCTTGGGCAGGTAATGCTTCGTATCGCCCGGCTCGCGCAAATGACGGATCACATGATCCGAATGCATGTTGATGATCCAGCCGGTGAAGAAAATGATCGTTCCGATGATGAACTGCGGACTGGTTACCCAAGACGAAGTGTACAAATCCGGATAGTACTGCGGCGCCAGATGGAAGAGCCAGTAACCCTGGATATAACCGTTGATCAAGTTCCAGATCACCGACAGCATCATGATCACTACCGGCATCTTGCCGTTGCCCTTCAAGAGGAACGGGAACACGAACGAACGCTGGAAATAATGGAACTCAAAGAACAGGAAGAACAACCAGTACGGCGCAGTCTTGGTCACACCGCCGTAGAGCGGGAAGGACTTAAAATAGAGATACAGCATCACGAAGAACACCGGACACTCCATCAGCAGCCATCCTACTTTGTTATTCATCGACGGGCCCCATTTCTCCGAACGCATCTTACCGTAACCGGCGTCCACGAAATACAGGGATACAAACACGACAAAGCCCACCAAAAACATGATGTACAGCAAGTCGTAAAAGAAATCAATTGAGTAGATATTTTCTATCGGCATAATTGTTTGTTATATTTTCTAGCACAAAAAAACGCACAAAAGTACGAATAATAATTCGTATATGCAAATAAATCTTAAGATTTGGAAACTTTTTCTTGCTTTTGGCACACAAAAAGGCCGAAAATGATTAAACCGATGCCTATCCATTTGGCTGCGGGCAGATGTTCACCGAAGAAAAGA
>Ga0247610_10001691_pt1 | contig 26864 bp, 18 predicted proteins | sample 174DNAGHGhighgp2_FD_193483 | JGI IMG/M metagenome (GOLD analysis project Ga0247610, IMG submission 193483) | Sheep rumen microbial communities from Palmerston North, Manawatu-Wanganui, New Zealand - 1742 DNA GHGhigh gp2 | ecosystem: Host-associated > Mammals > Digestive system > Stomach > Rumen...
TGCCGTATCTCTTGTTCACATAGTTATTGACTTTATCAGTTGTATCGGCTTCGTTGCGGAACTCTCCTACATTGAGGATTAAGAACGGTGTGGGGTGTTCCTCCTCGCGCATCACATTCTGATAGACCATATCAGGATAGACAGCGCCCACTTCAAAGTTCTGTGTTCCGTCAGCCGTGACGATTCTCCTTTCATCATCGTTTTTGCCGAACTGATGCAGCAATTGGTGGTTCACACCCCAACCATCCTCGCTGTACGTTTTCTCAGGGTGGATGTTCAAGGTGTTGAAAAAGCAACTGTCGCCTATCAGCAATCGCTGACTTATCACTGCCCCGTCAGCCGAGATCGTCCAGTTCTCCAGTCCCTCTAATGGTGTGCCATAGCCGAACCCTACAGCTTCCACTTCTGGCAGCGCCAGCAGTTTGCTGCGGAACGTCTGCCGCTGGCTCTCGCTGAAGCCGGCAACATCCCAGGTCTTGAGGATGTTCTCGATGTCGTAGCCCAGCGGGCGGTTCATGAGTTCACGGATACTGCTGCCCAGCAATAGCGTAATGGTCAGCATGACAATAGCAAAGACAGCCTGAATCACCATCAGCACGTGGCTCCACCGCTGACGGACACGACGGCGGAAGGTGCCGCGCACGATGTCGATAGGCTGGTAGCCGCTGAGTATCGTGGCAGGTATGAAGCCCGCCAATGAGCCAACGAGGATGATCCCGACAAGGAAGGCAGCAATAGTGCCAAGGCCCGTATCCTTCAGCAAATCCAGCGGACAGTTGGCCATCTCCATCGCCTTGTCCTGCAGGGCGAGTGCTATCAGATAGCCAACGACGAAGGCGATGGCAGTAAAGAGAATGCTCTCGCCTATCAGCTTGCCAAAGACCTGCAGACGCGACAGGCCCAACAGCCGACGCGTGGCCATCTCTTTCGACCGCTCGGTGATGAGCGACACGCTCAGGTTAACGTAGTTGAAGATGGCGAACACCAGTACCAGCAGGGCAACAACTACATAGAGGTGTGCCATCTCCCGACTACCGTGATTGATGTCTTCCTGACCTAACGAACACTCCATCGCGTCATAGTAGAGTGTGCTGAACGGCGTGAGCGTCAGTTCCTTTGCTGCTTCCATCTGATAAATCCAGAAGAAGGACTTTAGATAGTCAATCATGTCGCCAGTTTTGCTTCGCAGGTCGCAGCCCTCGCGCTGCATCAGGAAGAGTACGCAGCACGACGCATTGTTCATCTCTTCGCTCCAAGCCGAATAGTGGAAGTGGCGCAGGTTCTCAACGTTGAACACGCATTCATATCCGTCGGGAATGATGCTTCGGTCAAAGTCGTCCATGATGCCGCTGACGGTATAAGTGATATGGCCTTTCCCGTCGTTCGCATCGCCTAACTCCATTTCGTCATCACCCAGCACCATCTCCTTGCCTATTGGACTCTCATCGGGCCAATAGCGCTGTGCGAACGACTTGCTCACCACAATCTGATTGGGCGCACTAAGCACCTTCAGACGGTCGCCCGTCAGCAGGCGGTAGTCGAAGAACGTAAAGAAGTTCTGGCCCGTGACGAGCACTTTGGTGTCAGCTTTCTGTCCACCAATGCTGAACGTCATGCCGTAGCCAGCCATTGAGCACCAGTCTTCCACCTCAGGGAAACGCTCTTTCAGCCGCTCACCCACACGGAAGTTCGACATCATGCACATCTCGTTGCCTACAACGAACATCCGGTCGGCGCGCGTCTGGTAGTTCTCCACCGTTGTCTGACGGTAAATCAGGTCGCCTAACAGCAGCAGGAATGCCATCGAGAGGCACAGCCCCACGATATTGATAAAGGTAAACAGCCGGTGGCGGCTCAGGAATCTGAAATAACTCTTCATACGTTTTTGTTGCTTTTTGACGATGCAAAGGTATGCTAATAAAAAGAATCCGCCAAGGCTTGAGGCCCTGGCGGAAGCAGATTGTCTAAAAATTAGACAGTAGAGCGTATGATTATTAGACAGTAAAGCATTATTCTTTGGTCAGATAATGGTCTGCGTCGGTAAACTGCCTTTCTACTACGGTTTGCCACTCCAGCTTCATAGGCGTATCCTTTCGATGGCGATAATAGTATGCAACGCTATATATCGACTCGTCGGGACGCAGACTGTAGGTTATCATGCCAAGTGGCTGGTCGTAGTTTGCTTTCTTTCGGTTCCATCGGCTGTATTCCACCGTGTACAGCCCGTCGGTCAATTGGTAGTCGTGTCTTCCTCTGAGCTGCCATTTGCCATGATGCCAGCCATACAACATGCGACTGATGAGCAGGCCGTCTTCAGCGTAGGCATACTGATAGCGGCGTGAGGGGATGAGCCGTACAACGTCTTTGTACAGATTCCTTTTCAGATAGACATCCATTGCGATGATGTCGCCCCTGTCGTTATACTCAGCATTATAGACAAACTCATTGTTGCCCGATGTCGTCACCTTTTCATACAGATAGGTCACCGTGGCGGAGGTCATCACCTGTGCTTCTGAGGCGAGGGCCGTCAGAAACATCATCATTGAAATCATCATTGTTTTCATAATACAAATGTTTTTAATTGTTTGACATGCATTGTTTGTTTCGATGATGCAAAGTTATGATGATTATTCTCTGCCTCCAAGCATTTCTGACTGCCAGAAAGCTGATTGTCTAAAGATTAGACAGTTTGTTGTATGATTCTTTTACACTATACCCTTACACTAAGCCTACACTAAACCCATAGCTTTACGAGTATAAAGAAATCGGTGTAGGTTTAGTGTAGGCTCAGTGTAGGTATAATGTAGGTTGGAAACCGTTTAAAATGCCTTTTCCTGATTTCACTTGACAGATTTCACCGGGTTAAGACATTTTTCTACAGGCGCTTACATAGGATTAAGTGTATGTTGGCAGAAATTATTATAATACTACTCCGTCTTGATGCTATTGATAGGATTCTCATTAGCTGTGCGCCAGCTCTGGATGATGACGGTTGTCATTGTGATGGTACCCACTATAAGCAAGGTAAGAGGGAAAAGCCACCAGTAAATAGGTGTACGCTCGACGAAGCCTTGGAGCCACTGATGACCGATGTACCAAGCCAAGGGTGCGGCAATGACGAAGCTGACGATGAGCAGCCAGCCATAGTGACGGCAGAACATCAGGAGAATCTCCCTTGTCGAAGAGCCAAACACCTTGCGGATGCCTATCTCCTTGCGGCGATACTCCGTCTCGAACATCGTCAGGCAGAACACGCCGATGAGCGTGATGACGAGGCAGATGGCTGAGAACCACCCTACCTGCCGTATGAAGCGGAACTCCTCCTGATAGAGCTGCTCCAACTGCTGGTCGAGGAACTTCGGCTCCACCCGTTCGCCACTGCCCATCGCGGTGAGCACGTCGCCCAGTTTGCGGCGCATGTTCACCTTATCAACGCCTGCTGCCACGCGGATATTGGCGACACCCAGTTGGTCGCCCCAAGCAGCATGCTTCTCGCCGAAGACGATGAAGGCCAACGGCTCCTGCTGACGGTCCTTGCGCGTGGAGGCGAAACGGATGTTCTCGCAGACGCCTATGACGGGGCAGTCGTTCTCGAGCAGTTTCTTGTCCATCTCCACCCACGACCACTGCCTGCGTGCCGCCTCGTTGATGATGTAGCAATCGCCGTCGTGCTCTTTAAAGTCGCGCCCCTCGGTGACCTTGATGCCCATGGTGCGCAGGTAGTGATGGTCCACCGGCATGCAGTTGAAGGTGATATGGTGGTCGTCATCACCGCGTCCCCAGCCCATGTAGCTATCGGATGTACCGAGCACAAAGCGCGAGAAGCTCACGTCCCTGACGCCGCCCTGCCGCATCAGGTCGGCACGGATGGCATCTTTCTTGCCCCACAGCTCAGGGGTGAGCTGCACGTAGAGCACCTCGTCTTTTCGGAAACCGTAGTCGCTCTGGTAGATGTAGCGGCTCTGCATGAGCAGGATACCGATGTACGTAAGCATGAGCAGAGCGATGCCCAACTGCAGGCCCACGAGCATCGAGCGTAGCCGGCGACCTTTGGGCGTCAGTCCGAACGAGCCTTTCAGTGCCAGTGCGGGCTGGAACGAGGTGGCGAAGAAGGCTGGATAGATACCTACAGCCACACCCACCGCCACCGCCAGGAGCAGCATCAAGCTGACCAGCCACAGGTGGTCGGCCAAGGCGAGCGAGCCCAAAAGCAGTTCGGTAGGCTGCGATGCCATCGCAGCACACAGGACGAGGGCAGCGCCACAGGCCAGCAGCGCCCACACCACGCTCTCGGCGATGAGCCGCAGGCGCAACATGGCAGTGGGCTCGCCCAGTACGCGCCGTGTGTTGATGCTCTTGATGCGCATGGGGCTCTGTGCCAGCGTGAAGTTGAGGAAGTTGACGGCAGCGATGATAATGATGAGCACACAGGCCAGCTTGAGCACAAAGAACATGGCGGAGTTGCCCTTGTCATCGCCTGACACGCCTGAGAAATAGGTGTCAAGCACAGGTGTCAGCCGGTAGTCGTAATGCTTATAGTAATCGTCGAAGCTGGCGCGGGCCTCCTGCTCTTGGTCAGCCTTAAACTCACCAGTAGCCAGTGCTCCACCCCATTGTGCCCGCCACATCTGCTCCTTGAGCTGCCGAGCGAGTCCGCTCAACATCGTCTTCGTATCGACACCCTCGCGCAGCTTCACGTAGGCTTGGTAGCTCCATTCGCTCCAACTGTCGAGGTTCTCCTGCGAGGCTACGAAAACATGGTTCTTCACCGAGCAGTTGGCAGGGAAATCCTGGTAAACGCCCTGCACGGTTGTCGTATCGCTTTTCATGAATAGCGCCTCACCAGCCACGTCGACCCGTCCGAAGAGTTTCAACGCCAGCGAGGCGGGTATGATGGCAGTGCGCTCGCCGTAGGCCTCCCACGACAGCTTGCCACTGAGGCAGCGTGCGCCGACGGCTCCGAAGGGTGTCAGGTTGGTACCCATACAATGGTGCTTCACTACGGTTCCGTCCTTCAGAAACTCGAGATCCTGCGACCAGCCGCCCTGCTCGCTCATGGCTTCCACCTGCGGCATCTTGGCTATCTGTGCCAGCGTTGGACGGTTGCTCATGGCTCCCCACGGGAAGTCGTCGCCCATCTTCGACTCCACTCGGAACACGCGGTCGGCATCTGCGATGCAGGCGTTATACGAGCGGGCGTAGTCCACCTGCGTCATCAGCAGGTAGAAAGCTACAAAAGCCACCACAAGTCCCAGGAAGTTCAACACCGTCGCCGTCTTGAATCGGCGTGCCATGTAAAGCATGTTTCTTACTACGTTCATCATATATAGTAACGTTTAATAGTCATCAATTATTATTTCAGCACCAGCACCTCGTTGTCTTTGAAAGCCTCGTAGCCGCTGGTGACGACGCGTTCACCGGGCTCTAAGCCTTCAAGCACCTCGTAGTACTGAGGGTTCTGACGACCTATGCGGATATTGCGGCGGTAGGCCTTCGAGCCACTTTTGTCGAGCACGAAGATCCACTGTCCGCCCGTGGTCTGGAAGAAGGTGCCGCGCGGGATGAGAATGGCCTGTTCGGGCTGCCCCAGTTCGAGATCGATGTAATAGGTCTGACCTGTGCGGATGTTCTCAGGGCGCTCGCCTCGGAAAATGAAATCACAACGGAACTTGCCTTCACGAACCTCAGGATAGACCTTGCGCACCTGCAACTGATACTGTTTATCTCCGCGAGAGAATGTTGCGGTGAGTCCTTGGCGCACACGGTCAATATAATGCTCATCAATTTGTGCCTGCACCTTATAGTCAGAGAGGTCGTTCAACTGGCCAATCTTCTGACCGGGTTGGATGCTCTGCCCTAACTCCACATCGAGCAGACCCAGTTCACCATCGATGGCAGATCGTACTTCCAGTTTGCTCCTTCGCTGACGCACCAGCACCACGTTGCGACGCATGTTCTGCAGGTTATCCTCCATTTGGTCCATCTGCACGGAGCGATAGATGGAATCCTGCTTCAGACGTTTCGAGACAAGTGAACGCTTTTTGGCAGACAGTTGATAATCTTCTTGCGACTGGATATAGTTTTCTCGGCTAATCAACTTCTCTCGGAACAGTCGTTTGTTCTGCTCGAAGGTGCGTTGTTTACGTTGCGTGTCCATATCCAACTGAGCCTCTTCTGTCTGGTTGTTCAGTCGGTCTTGTTGCATCGCCACCTGCGTATTTCGCAGCAAGTTCTGCTTCTCAGCCAGTTCGGCTTCTGCATTCAGGATCTGGAGGTCGAGATTCGAGTTAGAGAGGCGCACGATGACATCACCTTTCTTCACGTGTGTACCTTCTTCCACCACTTTCTCCATCACGATGCCACCTTCTTCGGGTGAGATCTGCACCACCTGAATGGGCAGCACCTGTCCGTTGGTACGTACATAATCCTTAAACTCTGCCCGCCGTACATCACTGATGGTCAACTCGTCTTTCATGACTTTCAGCGTCGAGGCATGATTGCCAAATGCAAGCCAGCACACAATAATCAAAAGCAGGCTTCCTCCCGCCGCATACGGCCAATACTTCATCAGCCTCTGTGTCTTCGTCTTTTCTATCACTCTGTCCATATCGTTTCACCTTTATAATATCTTACCAATTGTTCTTTAACCATTGCCATCAACTGGCATTGCAGCAGCGTTGCTTTCGACTTCAGCAACTGGGTTGATGTTGTGTGCAGATCGATGGCTGTGCTTAGTCCCTCTTCAAACTGTCGTCGCGTCAACTGATAGGCGATGCTGTCTGCCTCCACTTTCTTTGCCATCTGCTCCGTCTGTTTCAGGTAACCTTTCCAGTCCTGCCATGCTTCACGACTCAGTTTCTCCAGTTCTTGTCGTTTCTGTTCGTAGTTCTCGCGGGCTTTCAGATAATTATTCTTTGCCTTTCGGATGTTGGTAATAGTTTGCAGACGATTGAACAGGGGAATCCTCAACGTGGCAACAACATACTCACCCATATTGTTATTGAATTGTGTATGGAAAGGTCGAGTCGCATTTGAATGCAACGTATGGTAATAAGTGGTGTTCAGACCCGCACTCAAAGAGAGAGAGGGAAAAAATGCAGCGCGAGCCTGACGCCACTCATGTTTGGCTGTTTCCATCTGGAAACGAGCGACAGCCTCACCCCCTACCCCTCTCGCAAGGAGAGGAGGACAGTTACTTCCGTCGCTGAAGTTTTCAATAACAGAACTATTAACTTCCCTCTCCTTGCGAGAAGGATCGGGGGTGAGGCTTTTCTCTATCGGATAGCCCATTTCTCTTTTCAGTTCCAACAAGGCAGAAGCCAAGAGATTCTGCTGACGGGTCAACTCGTAGTCGGCCTCAGCCTTCTGTGATTCTACCTGAGCCACATCGGCAGTACTCTTGCGTCCCACCTCTTCCAATAGGCGCGTCTGTCGAAGCAGCAGTTCCGTCTCCTCCACTTTCTCGCCAGCCATTTTGACCAAGCCCTCGTAATAAGCGACATTGGTAAAAGCCTGAAGGACGTTGAGGGCTGTCTGGCTCTGACTTTGTAGCAGCGCAGATTGTCCCATCAACACACTGGCTTTAGCGGCACGCAGAGCATGGACGCGACTGAACCCGTCGAATATGGGCAGTGAAGCCTGCAAGGAGTAACCATTATAAAAGGTGCTCACATTGGTGTAACCGTTGGTCTCAGGGTCTATGGCGCGTCCGAAGTTGTATTGAGCACCAATGCTGGCTTCTACATCTGGAAGGAACCGTCCGATGGCTCCAACCTTCTGTGCCTTGTAGTTGTCCAATTCCAACTCAGCACGCTTCACCTCATGATTGTGCTCTACAGCATATTTCATACACTGTTGCATCGTCCAGGTGGTCTGCGCAGCAGAAGGAATAACCGCAAGCGCAAGGCATATTATCAACATTTGTTTCATACTCATTATTTTTATTCGCAACGCAAAGGTATGGCTTTCCCCTTATGCTGCCAAACATTTTAACGCAACCACATGCAGAATGTCTAAAAATTAGACACCTCTCTGTATGATTTTTAGACAGAATCTTTATATATTTGCAGGCAAAAAGAATGTATGAGCAAATACGGAACCATATTAATCGTCGATGACAACACGTCTATCCTGACAGCGATGCGCTATGTGCTGGATGGAACGTTTGAGCGCATCCTAATGCTGACTCAGCCTGACAACATCCTTAAAACAATGGCGCAGGAAGAGATAGACATCGTGCTATTAGACATGAACTTTACTCTTGGCGTGAACAGTGGACAGGAAGGACTTTTCTGGCTTCGTGCCATTCAAAAGCAGCATCCTCAGACACCCGTTGTACTGCTGACAGCATACGCTGATGTGTCGCTGGCAGTAAAAGGCTTGAAAAGTGGAGCAGCCGACTTCATCACCAAACCCTGGGACAATGATGAACTCATACGCAAGCTGAAGGATGTGCTCGACATGCAACAGGAGATTGTCAGTCTGGACGAGGTGGAGAAGGAACATATCCGTCGCACCCTCGACCGCTGTCACGGTAATCTCACACAGGCTGCTGAGCTATTGGGCATTACCCGTCAGACACTGTATAATAAGATGAAAAGACTTTAGTTCATTGAAGATTGAAGATTGAAAATTGAAGATTGAAGATTGAAGATGATGATTGCCTTATATATAATAATAGGTGTAGCTTTGCTTGCGCTTATCATCTGGACCATCCGTCGTCAACGGTCGTTGAAGCTGCGCGCTCATCTGATGCAGGAGGCAATGCGTAATCATGACTTCACCTTCCGACTGCCTACCGATGGACTGTTGCCAGGAGAGCGAGCCATGCAACAGACACTCAACCAAATGGGCGAAACCATCCGTCAGCAGGTGAATCAAAGCGAGGTGGAATCATGGGAACGACTGACCCGTGTACTGACCCATGAGATGATGAACGCCACGGCTCCCATCACCAGCATCAGCCAGTTGATGTTGGGACGAGAAGATGTGAAAGGCACTCCACTTGAACCAGGCATTCAAGCCATCTACGACACCAGTCGCCACCTGAGCGACTTCGTGTCCAATTACCGCAAGATGTCGGAATTAGAAAAACCAGTGTTGACAGATGTGTCATTCAGTCCTCTTTTGGAAGATGTCTGCAAGGCTTATCCAGAACTGACGTGGGAGATAAGCATCCACAACGACATCACAGTCAAGGCTGATGTTGGAATGTTGCGACAGGTGCTGATGAATATGACGAAAAATGCAAAGGAAGCTGGAGCCAAGAAAATAACCATAGAACAAATAGACGATTCCTCAAACAATCAGAAATTGACGCTCTTCATCGGTAATGACGGTCTGCCCATCCCTGCAGAAAACCGCCAGTCGCTCTTTATTCCCTTCTTCACGACGAAAAGAAACGGCAACGGCATAGGTCTTTCTCTAAGTCGCCGTATGATGGTGCAACAAGGTGGAATGCTCGATCTTGCCGAAAAACAACTGTTTGGTTGTCACGCAGGGTTTATCCTCACTATTCAGATGAAGACTCTAAATGACAAAACAAATACCTTAAAACGTTAATTCTTGGATGAGCGAACATTAGTGTTTGTTATGAAAACTGACAAAAAAGGGCTCTCCAGAATGCGATATTCTTCACCAACTCATCCGTCGGTCAAAAAAATGACGATTTTTTGATGTTTATATAACCAACTGATTTTTAACTACTTATAAAACAAACCAAATATTTATGCACTCAAATTCAGTATTTTTATGCAGAAAAAGGCATGATTTGAGTCTTCATAACTGATTATTTTAGCTCGCTAACATATATGTTTACGCTCGTAACATATATAGTTAAGACAACAACTATATACTTTACGAGTAAAAACACACTTTTTGGTATCAGAAAATACGTTATTTTAGCTTCGTCAATTCTCTTTGAAGATTTTCCACGAAAATTTTTTGTCGGTAATTTTCGTCATTATTAAAAAAAAAAAAACCACACATCATTACGACGTGTGGTATTTTTTCATGTTATCTATCGAATAGTGAGACTTATGCCGCAACTATTTCCTTAGCTCTGCTTAATGCCAAATCAATGTGATTGCAAATGTTTTCCTCACCTAAGAGTTCGGGGAAGCCATTGCGTTTCAAGACCTTCTCTACCTTCTCGTTCACACCCGACAAGACAATGGTGATTCCTTCTTTCTGACTCATCAGACACATGTTTTCAAGATTGTGCAATCCCGTGGAGTCAATGAACGGTACCTTTCTCATTCGGATGATGCGCACCTTCGGACGATGACCGTAACGTCCCATAATATCTTCAAAGCGGTTACCAGCCCCAAAGAAATAAGGACCATTGATTTCGTACACCTCCACGCCCTTGGGAATAGTCAGGTGTTCCAAGTTGCCTCGTTCCATGTCTGCATCTTCGTTTAAGTCTATCTCTTCGTAAATCATCTTCACATCAGTGGTCTCTGACATTCGTTTCATGAAGAGCAAACAAGCGCAAATGATGCCAACCTCAATGGCTATGGTCAAATCGAAGATGATTGTGAGGAAGAAGGTAAGGAGCAACACGGTAATATCGCTTTTGGGATTGCGCATGAGCGCCAGGAACGAACGCCATCCACTCATACCATAGCTGACAACCACCAGCACTCCTGCCAGACAAGCCATCGGGATGTATTGGGCAAAGGGCATCAGGAACAAGAATATGAGCAACAATACACATGCGTGAATAACACCGGCAATGGGGGTACGTCCGCCATTGTTGATATTGGTCATGGTACGGGCAATGGCTCCCGTGGCAGGTATTCCACCAAACAACGGTGATACGAGATTGGCTATTCCCTGTCCAATCAACTCGGTATTGGAATTATGATGGTCACCAATGACACCATCCGCAACGGTGGCGGACAACAAAGACTCTATGGCTCCTAATACAGCAATGGTCATTGCGGGGGCTACCAATCCCTTGATGGTCTCCCATGACAAGGTTGGAACCACAGCTTCGGGCAGTTGGGAATCGATGCTAAACCTATCACCAATGGTCTCAATACTGTTGACTCCTGCATATTGTTTGAGCAACAGCGTAACGACGGTCATCACTACGATTGCTACCAACGAACCAGGAATGCGCTTGCTAAACTGAGGAATAACAGCAATGATAGCTACACTTGCCAAGCCTACCATCGCACTCCACCAATCAATGTTTCCTATATGTTGGAAATAGATAATCCACTTCTCGATGAAATCACTGGGCACGTTATCTATCTGCATACCCAACAAATCCTTGATTTGCGTGGTAAAGATGGTTACGGCAATACCACTCGTAAATCCCACGATAATGGGATAAGGAATATACTTGATAATGGTTCCTAATCGCAAGAGTCCGAAACCTATCAAAAACACACCTGCCATCAGTGTGGCAATGGTGAGTCCCTGAATACCATACTGATTGATGATGCCAGCCACAATCACGATGAATGCTCCCGTGGGTCCACCTATCTGCACCTTGCTTCCTCCAAAAACAGAAATGAGCAAACCAGCCACGATAGCGGTGATAATACCTTTTTCGGGCGAAACCCCAGAGGCAATACCAAACGCGATTGCCAATGGCAACGCCACAATGCCGACAATGACACCCGACATCAAATCGGCAACAAATGTCTTTTTGTCGTAATTCCTCAATGCCGAAAACATCTTCGGCTTAAAATCAAATGTCTTCATTAAAAACGTTATCCTTGAAATACGATTGCAAAGGTAGGAAATATTGTCCAAACCTGATACAATCTACATACATTATCTATAAAAATACGTGCAAATCTTGATTTACTTCTGCTTCATATAGAATGATAACGAAAAAAAGAACCATTTCAGCAAGCATTGTGCTATACTGAAATGGCTCTTGGATTATAATGATATCGATTGTATTAAATGTATTATGCTACTTTCTCCAATCTCTTCATCATGGCAAACATGAAGGCTGCAGAGATCAAGCAAAGAACGATGAATACACCCCAGACAATCCATAAAGGCAGGTCACCCCAAAGATAACCACCTACACTGACGAGCTTGTTTCCGATGGCTGTTGCTCCAAACCATCCACCCATCATCAAACCTTTGTACTTGGGAGGAGCCACCTTCGATACGAAGGAGATTCCCATAGGAGATAACAGAAGTTCGCCGAAGGTGAGGATGAGATACGTAGAAATCAACCAATAAGGAGAAACAAGAGGTCCAAGTTCGCCCGACTCAGCGAGAGCAGCCTGTTCGTTAGGTGTCAACAATCCTTGGGAAGCAAACATCATAATAAAGAAAGCTGCCGCTGCCACCAACATACCGTAAGCAATCTTACGTGGAGCAGAAGGTTCCTTACCCTTATTTGCCAATGATGCAAAGATAGCCATGGAAACAGGTGTCAATGCTACCACATAGAAAGGATTGAATTGCTGGAAGATAGGAGCAGAAATGTCGATAGTGCCCGTAGCTTGATAATATTTATAAATGAGAACTCCAAGAGAAGCCAATACAACCAAAGCGGAAATCATTTTTGCCTTCTGCGTCTTGCTCTGGAAGAATGAGAAGCCAGCATATACGATGAAGATAATCATCACGAGATTAAATACATCGAAAGGCATGGTATGAACTCCAGAAGCTGTCTTTGCCGTAAATTCATCAGCAAAATAGGTAAGTGAAAGACCATTCTGATGGAATGCCATCCAGAAGAAAATCACGACAGCAAAAACAAGACACAAGGCAACAATGCGCTGTTTGGTCTCTTCCTTGGAAAGTTCAGGCTCAGCTGCAACAGAAGCAGCCTTAGAAGAATCATTCTTTTTTCCACCTTCAGTATGACGGAAAGTGCCACGGAAAGCATAATAAATCGCTATGGAGAGAATGAGTGATGCACAAGCCACGGCAAATGCGAAATGGTAAGCCTCACCAGGAGCAGTATAACCAAGATTGTTTTTAGCATACTCTGAAATCTCGATGGCTGCTGTAGGTGCAAAGAGCGCACCAATATTAATCGCCATGTAGAAAATAGAGAAGCCAGCATCACGTTTGTCTGCATACTTGGGATCATCATAAAGATTACCAACCATTACCTGTAGATTACCTTTGAAGAGACCTGTTCCAAAACTGACAAGTACCAATGCAATAAGCATTGCCACGAGACCTACAGTCTTGCCACCCAACGGAACAGACAAAAGCAGATAACCCAAAAACATGATGACGATACCAATGGTAACCATCTTGCCGAATCCAAACTTATCGGCCATGATACCACCTAAAATAGGGAGGAAATAAACAAGCATGAGGAAATCACCATAGATTTCTCCTGCCCATCCAGCATCGAGACCAAAATTGGCCCTTAAAAACAAAGCGAAAACGGCTATCATCGTGTAATAGCCAAAGCGTTCACCGGTGTTGGCCAATGCCAACGCATAAAGTCCTTTCGGTTGTCCTTCGAACATGATATTATAAGTTTTTAGTTTTGATAATGTCAAACAGATACGTGAGTTTGATCACGATATTCCCGTAATTCGACTTGGAGAAATAGTCGCGTTTGGAATCGGCAAAGATGTTGCCAAGTCCGTAATAGTATCTTCCCTCAAGTATGAAATGTCCTACTTTGGGTATGAAATATTCCAATCCCAAGCCACCCGCTATACCATAGTCGAAACGGTGTTGGATAGACATCGTGTCCTGGGCGCAAGTCTCATTGATACGGTCTTTCTGGTTGCGTTCCTCGAATTTGAAATTCATTTTCGTACTCTCGCTCAGCAAGAAGCCGAATTGCGGACCTACCTGAAAGAAGAACTGCGCTCCTTTCTGCTCACGTCCCCACCCCAATCGGGCGAAGAGAGGTATTTGAACATAATTGGCTGTTCGGCTGTATTCCTCTCTCATTCCCGTAACAGCGTTGATGACGGGCTGGTCGTTTCTGTCAAGAATATTCTCCTTCCATCCCAACTGGGCAAAGTTCACTTCACCGTACAAAGCGCAAATCGTACTGAAATACTTCTCGCTGACATACCTGGCGGAAATACCGCCCGTCAAGCCTCCGTGTAAACCTTGCGTTACGGAAGGCGTGAATCCCACGTTGCTCAACACGTAACCTCCATTAAAACCCACGGAAAAATTGTTTCGGTATTCTCCTATTTGTGCGGTGATTCGAACCGTGAACGTCAGGAGCAAGGCGAGAAGTATGACTAATCGATTTCTCATTATTAATAATTAATAGACTCAATACGGTTGTCCACGGTGTAATGCACCAACATGAATGCCTCATTCTGCATACCGCCCATGCTATTGGTTTGCTTGAAGTTGAGCGGTGTTTGAATATGCGTATAGACATTCTGGCTCTTCAATCCCTTGAAATCAACACCATACTGATGCAATCCCTTGAGGAAGAAGTTGGCTTGGTCGTATCCCGTAAGGGCAAAGCGAGGAAGCGACTGTTGCATGTCGGTCTTGAACCATTGCTTATACTTTCTCTCCAACTGCTGGGTCAAAGCCGATTTTGAATTATAATAGAATGTGGTGGGGATATACGCATCATACTTATGGAAATACTCCGTGTAAACCCTTGTGTACATCAACCATTCCGTATAGCCAAACATGGATATTTTCAAGCTTGGATTAGCAGCTCGTGCAGTATTCAACCTTGCCAAGGTTGAATTGAGCTGTGGCGAACGGGCTGTATTGAGAATCACCACGTTTTGTTGCGAAGTGCTGAACGCACGGGCGAAAGCATCGTCGGGAGATTTCAAGTTGGTAATGCTATATTTCACACCCTTTGCATCCAACTGCTCACGCAATCCCTTGGTGAAAGCCCCCTTCTGACTGGTAGAGTCGTTGCAATCCACGAAGACGGGATGATGATTGGGGAATCGCTCCAAGAAAGCATTGATGGCATCCTTGTTGAGATTGCTCACCGACTGGTACACTTGGTATATCTGGGGATTGGTGTCAACCGTTCTGCCGTTGATGGAGAACGGAATCACCATCTTGATATTATAGGTTCGGCAAAACTCTGACAAGGCATTTACCTGCTTGGTATAAAGAGGACCGAAGATGATATCGCAGTTGTCTGCGTTTTTCTCTAATAATGTCTGACGAATATCTGCGTCAATGGGAACATTCCACGCAAACACCTCGGTAGAGATTCCTTGTTTCTTCAATGTGTCGCAAGCCATCAGTATGCCTCGGTAAAACTCCACCATGCGTCTGCCATCGCCATCTACGTTGTGCAAAGGCAACATGATACCTACACGAATGGCACGATTGCGCACGTCGTTGGCTCCGTAGAGCTTCAGGCGTTCAGCCTCGGCAGCCTTCTTTGCCTCGGCAGCCTTTTGTTCAGCCGTCTTCTCAAACGGTATGAAAATCATGTCGCCCTTCTTCAACTCGTATCCCTCTTTTTTCATGTCGGGATTGGCGTCCATCAACTCTACTATAGAAATTTCATATTTCTTGGCTATACCAAACAACGTGTCTTTTTTCTTTGCCTTGTAGATGTCTCTCCACTTGTTGGATTGTGCCTGTGAGGGAATGACTAATGACAGGAAGAAGACAAGTAAAATACTTTTCAAACAAAATTTCATAATCGTCATTTTTAGTTTATTCGTGCAAACTTACATATTTTTTTTCAATTAAAACACTTGTTACTTAAAAAAGTTGCGAGAATCACGCTACAGCACGGTGAGACCTGATGCCATAAACGCAAATAATCACGAAACAAAGCAACGGCAAGATAAACGAGACATTGACTGCCGGATGACCCATCACCACTTGCTGGTCGATAATCATTCCCTGCAACGGGGGCATCAGTGCGCCACCTACGATAGCCATCACGAGAAAGGCTGCTCCAAGCGTGGTGTCTCTGCTGTCAACACCCTCAAGGGCAATACCATAAATCGTGGGGAACATCAACGACATGAAGAAGCTAATGCCCACCAAGCAATACAATCCCGGCATTCCGACAATGAGAATGGCTCCCAAGGAACACAATCCTGCTCCCACGGCAAAGAGCGAGAGCAACACTCGGGTATTGACGTATCGCATGAGGAAGGTGGCGATAAACCTACTCGACAAGAACAGCGTCATTGCCACGATGTTGTAGGTCTGCGCCGTAGCCTTGTTGATTCCTAAATAATCAGCATATTGGATAATGAATGTCCACGTCATGATTTGCGCAGCCACATAGAACATCTGCGCCAACACACCTTCACGATACACCTTGTTTCTCCAGAGATTTCTCAGTGTCTCGCCCGTGGAATGAATCTTGCCCACGGCTTTCTGCTCTTCACTTTGTGTCTTCGGCATTTTGGTCAATGCAATGATGATAAACACGCAAACCACCACCAAGCCAATGGCAACGTATGGGTTGCGGATAACAGCCAGATCGTGCAAGCGAATGTCTGCCTTTTCTGCCTCAGACAGAAGGGGGAAGATGATTTGTCCTGCCGCATCGCGCCTATCTGAAATAAGTTGCGGCAATACGATGAGTGAGGCTACGCTCATTCCACAAAGCGAGCCCATCGGGTTAAACGCCTGTGCCAAATTGAGGCGACGGGTAGAAGTTTCCTTATCGCCCAAAGAGAGGATAAAGGGGTTGGCTGTGGTCTCTAAGAAAGCCAAGCCAAACGTGAGGATGTATAGCGACAGGCAGAAGAAAGTGAACTCCTGATAAGCTGCCGCAGGAATGAACAGGAATGCACCAATGGCATAGAGCGCCAAGCCCAACAAGATACCTTTCTTATAACTGTATCGACGAATGAAGAGGGCTGCTGGAATGGCCATCGTAGCATAACCGCCATAAAAAGCAAACTGAACCATCGAGGCTTTGGCAGCTGACAGTTCCATCACCGTCTGAAAGGCTGCCACCATAGGATTGGTAATGTCGTTGGCAAATCCCCAAAGGGCGAACAACGACGTGACAAGAATAAACGTAAACAGGTATTTACGCGGTACGAGTTTTGGAGAATCTTCCTTATTCATGATATTAGGTTTTAGAGTAGTTTATAATGTTCCTTTTGTGGAAGGCAACTCATAATGGTAGATGTCTCTTTTCACCGCCATCTTCAGCGAACGAGCCAATGCCTTGAAGATTCCTTCAATCTTATGGTGTTCATTGGTTCCCTCTGCCTTGACGTTGAGATTCATGCGGGCGGCATCCGACAAGCTCTTGAAGAAATGCAGGAACATCTCGGTGGGCATCTCCCCTACCTTCTCACGATGAAACTCCGCATCCCATACCAGCCACGGCCTTCCTCCAAAGTCTAACACCACCTGGCACAAGCAATCGTCCATAGGCAGACAATACCCGTATCGTTCTATTCCACGCTTGTCGCCCAAGGCTTTCAAGATACACTCGCCCAAGGCAATAGCCGTGTCTTCTATGGTGTGATGCTCATCTACGAAAAGGTCGCCCTTGGTGTGAATGGTCAGGTCCATCATTCCGTGCTTGCCTATTTGCTCCAGCATGTGGTCGAAGAATCCCAAGCCCGTAGAAATGTCGCATTTACCTGAGCCGTCAAGGTCTATCCGCACATAGATGTCGGTTTCCTTGGTGGTTCTTCTCACCTCTGCCACTCGCTCGCCGGCAAAGAGGATTTCGGCAATCTTATCCCACGTCATTCCATCCTCGCCCAATATCAGCGCCTTGCATCCCAGATTCTCAGCCAACTGGCGGTCGGTGGCTCGATCGCCAATCACATAACTATTGGGAATGTCGTATTTAGGATTGTTGATGTAATCGGTGAGCATCCCGATACCAGGTTTACGCATCGGAGACATATCGTTTGGGAAGTGCGTATCTATGCGATAGTCGTCGAAAACGATACCTTCACCTTTCAGCGACTGTAGGATGAAATTGTGAACGGGCCAAAACGTCTCTTCCGGGAACGAGGGTGTTCCCAATCCGTCTTGGTTTGACACCATCACAAAGAGAAAGTCTAAGTGTTGACGGATGAAGGAGAGGTTGCGAAACACGCCATCTACGAACTTCAATTTCTCAAACGAGTCAACTTGTTCGTCTTCTGGCTCGCACACAAGGGTACCGTCACGGTCAATAAACAATATTTTTTTCATAATCAAAATTGATAAGAATGTGTTTGGTTTGGCAATTCTTTTTTCTGCGATTCTCTGTCCATCTCATTGCGACGAATAGAACCGTATGCGTAATACAACACGAACAATGCCCATGTTATAAAATGGAAGACAATGAAATACACCACGGTGAATGTGATGAAATACAGCCATCCGAAATAAGAAGGTAGTCCTGACGGGTCGCCCATCGCCATACTTTTCAAGGCACTAACCTGGGAGATCACCAAGACGAACACGGGCATCATGATGACACCGATGAACACCAAAGCTATCAGCGTGATGATGAAATAAATGACAAATAAGAATCCCCAATGCCTGAAGCCCTCCTTCAGGGAAGGGAAAAACATCTGTCGGAGCTTCCTGTCTTCTATCATGAATTGCATAAATACATAGTAAAGGGGTATCAGCAACAAGAAGATAATCACTCCTATCACTCCTGTAATCCCTATCACTTTTAATATCCAAGTCCCATCGACAAGTGGTTGTGTCGTTTCTGAAGGTTTGAAATAATATGCCAGTCCACCCACTATCGCTCCAACAATCACACCAATGACAATACCTATCAGCATATAAGTCACCAACAACTTCACAATCTTGATGACATTGGCACGAAGACCTTGCACATTCAACAAATGGAATACATTTGCCAACATCCATACGTATGCCACCAATGTCAATAAGTTGATGATGCCATATAAGACAATGGATTGGTTGTCTGCAAGAAATGCTCCCGTCATGATATCGAGAGATTGCAAATACGTCTTGACATTCCATGCCAACAACATGGAAAGTACAAGGAAAGGAAGCCATAACTTCGAGAAAATGCGCTTGAAGTTGGTATTAAACAATGTGTATGCTGCTTTTACGCATTTAGAAACATTACGTGTTTTGTATAATTCTTGTTCCATATCGTTTATATCATACTATGAGAATCGTTCATAATCATCTGCCGACGAAACTCCGCACAGGTAATGGCGGTGGCGATGGCTACGTTCAAACTGTCTGCGGTAACCCGCCCTTCGGGAAAATTGGGAATCAGCAACCGTCTGTTTACTCTTTCTGCCACTTGTGGCGATATTCCGTTGCCCTCGTTTCCCATCACTATCAAGCCGTTGGGTGTGAGAGGTTTGGAATAGATGCTCTCACCATCGAGGAATGTGCCGTAAACGGGGTAGCCCACGGGCAGGGAATCAATCAACTCCAGCAAGTCTGCATACACCACATCTACTCTTGCAATGCTTCCCATCGTGGCTTGAATGACCTTGGGATTGTAAACGTCGGCGGTATTCTCACTACAGAAGATTTTCTCTATGCCAAACCAATCGGCTATGCGAATAATCGTACCCAAGTTTCCGGGGTCTTGAACATCGTCGAGGGCAATGGCGCACTGGTTGACATCAAAACTTGCAGAGACTTCTCTCTGCGGAAACACCGCCAACACCTCTTGGGGATGTTGCAAGAAGCTCACCTTGCGCAACTCTTCATCTGTCACCTCTATCGTTTCAGCATCCTTCAGACGGAAGGATTGCCTGTTCCACCAGTCAGACGTGGCAACCACCATCTTAGCAGGCATTACTTCCAGGAGATCGCCAACCACCTTGGGACCTTCTGCCACGAAAACCCCTTCTTCCTTGCGGTTTTTCTTTCTCTCCAACGAGTGAATATATTTCAATTTTGCCTTACTAATCATTGTACGAAATTTGTGCAAAGATAATAAAAAGAGGTGAGAAGTGACAGGTACAACAAAAGTTTTTTGACATAACAGCATGAACTTTCATTATTTTTATGTAATTTTGCATGTATGAATTGGCTTTACCGACATTTTCTCTCTTTTGCTATATGCGGTATGATTATTTTACTGGCTGGTTGTTCTGCTACGAAATTCGTACCAGACGGTAAATACATGTTGTCTAAAAACACGATCGTGAGCGACCAAGAGGAGTTTAATGCTGCCAGTCTGAATCCGTATATTCGGCAAAATGCCAATTCTAAATGGTTCTCGCTCATCAAGATTCCACTGGGCGTTTATGCACTCTCTGGTACTGACACGACGAAATGGAGGAATCGCTTCTTGCAAAGATTAGGCGAGGCTCCCGTCATCTTCGACAGTCTGCAAGCCCAACTCACATGTAACGACTTGACCATTGCCATGCAAAACATGGGACACCTTCATGCTTCTACCGAAATGACTCTCAAGACAAAAGGCAAAAAGCTGAAGGCGAAATACATTCTCCACCCCAGGGAGCTGTATTACATCCGTAACGTGGAGTTAGACATTCAAGACGATAACATCAGGGAGTTTCTGACGAAAGACATGGAGAACAGCAACTTGCTCAACGAAGGGAAGATTTTTTCCATCGACAACTTAGATGCTGAACGCAAACGCATCACCTCTCTTCTCATGAGCCGTGGCTATTATCACTTTCACAAAGACTTTATCCAGTTTTCAGCAGATACGGCTAAAAACGACAAGGGAGTGGACGTGACGCTTCACTTATTGCCTTATCGTGTAAACGAAGAGGATGTGAAGGGAAGACCTCATCCGCTCTACACGGTAAGAAGCGTCAATTTCGTGAGTGGAGAGAATGAAGAGATGAGCCTCCGACAAAAGACCTTGGAAAACAACACTGCCATTCAAGCAGGTAAATTGTTTAACAGCAACGACTTGCAAAAGACTTACAACAACTTTGCACGATTGCAGACCGTGAAATATACCAACATCAGATTCACGGAGATTCCCGACTCGCAATTGCTGGATTGTAACATTCAAATCAGTCTCAACAAACCATCATCCCTGTCGTTCCAACCAGAGGGCACAAATACGGCGGGCGACTTTGGTGCAGCGGCTTCGCTCACCTACTCTAACCGAAACTTATTCAAGGGGGCTGAAGTGTTTAGCCTCCAACTACGTGGCGCATACGAAGCCATTACGCAATTGGAAGGTTACCAAAACAGCAACTTCATGGAGTATAGCGCAGAGGCAAAACTGATGTTTCCACGCTTTCTCGCCCCATTCCTCTCCAAGTCGTTCAAGCGGAGAAGTACGGCAACGTCTGAGCTGTCGTTTGGCTATGATTTGCAAAACCGACCTGAGTTCCACCGTCGAGTCTTCTCATTGGCTTGGCGTTATCGTTGGAATGCACCTAAACAACGCATGAACTATCGCCTCGACTTGTTTGACCTCAACTATGTCTTTATGCCGTGGATTAGTTCTACTTTCAAGCATGATTACTTGGATAGCGTGAGCAACAGAAACGCCATCCTCAAATACAATTACGAAGACCTCTTCATCATGAAGACGGGATTAACCGTCACGTATAACAATGGTACTCATGCCATACGTACCAGTATCGAGACTTCAGGCAACTTGCTCAATGCAGCCTCGTATTTTTTGGGACAGAAGAAGAATGACAAAGACCAATATACCTTATTTAATATAGCCTTTGCACAATACGTGAAATTCGACTTCGACTATACCAGGATGTTCCAGTTCGACAAAAACAACCAACTGGTATTTCACGGTGCCTTGGGGTTTGCCTATCCCTATAGCAACAGTACCATCCTACCGTTCGAGAAAAGATATTTCGCAGGTGGAGCCAACTCCATGCGTGGATGGAGCGTGAGAGGATTGGGACCAGGCAAGTACAAGGGTAGTCATGGACGAATAGACTTCATCAACCAAACGGGTGACATGAAGCTTGAGATGAACTTGGAATACCGCACCAAGCTCTTTTGGAAACTGTATGGTGCAGCCTTCATCGACGCCGGCAACATCTGGACCATCCGTAACTATGCTGACCAACCAGGTGGCCAGTTTGTACTGAAAGACTTCTACAAGGAGATTGCCATGAACTATGGATTTGGCATTCGCCTGAACTTCGACTACTTCATCCTCCGAATGGATCTCGGCATGAAAGCCATCAACCCTGCTTATGACTACGAAGACGAGCATTGGGCTATCCTACACCCCAATTTCTCCCGTGATTACTCATTCCACTTTGCCGTCGGAATGCCGTTCTAAGGAAAGAGTAGGTATTTCATCGGGGGGCAATTCACAATTGACAATTCATAATTGACAATTCATAATTGATGATTTGTCTCGGTTTATTTGTCGCAATCAAAGGAAATGCCGTAGGCATTAGATGTTAGTAGCCAGCTATGCAGGTCTGCCGTTAGGTAGACCGAAATGGCTGGGAAGGAATGTTAGGCGTGAGGAAAGCCTGCCGTAGGTAGGCAATATGGAATATGTATATGTCCCCTACCTACGGCAGGGAATTCCGATTGCAACATCCGTCTTTCCAGTCATACAGCCATGCCTATCGGCACGGCTGTATGGCTGGCTACTGACATCTGATGCCTATCGGCATCTTTCCGAACACCAACGGATTTATATCACATCTCCTTTCTTATAAAAAGGATGATGCTTATGCGTCGCCTTTATATCGTTTCAACAAATATTTACCCAAGAAATACAACGCGGCAACACCTACCAAGGCAAGAATCACAAACTTGATATACTCACCGTATTCATTGATTTTCTCCACCAAATGATCCTCATCCACAAACGAATGCAGATACCATCCCAATGCAGCAAGTATGCAATTCCATACACCTGCGCCTAACGTGGTGTAAAGCAAGAACTTCCAATAATTCATCTTTGCCAATCCAGCAGGAATGGAAATCAAGTGGCGGATGCCTGGTATCAACCTGCCCGTAATGGTTGCCACCACTCCGTGGTCATAGAAATACTTCTCACTCTTTTCCACCTTCTTTTGGTTGAGCAGACACGCATGACCCCATTTGCTATTGGCAAAACGATAGATAATGGGACGACCTAAGTAATAACCAGCAATATAATTGATGGTAGCACCACAATCGGCTCCGATTGTAGCGAAAAGAATCACGAGAAAAATATCCAAGTTGCCACCTGCGGCATGATAGGCGGCAGGAGAGACCACCAGTTCAGAAGGAACGGGGATGACCGTACTCTCCAATAGCATCAAAAACCAAATAGTTCCGTAGTTTAAGTTCCCTAAAAGGGAAGAAAGCCAATTCATAAATAAAAATATGTTTGTTATTGATTGTTTTTAAGATAATTCACATAATCGTCTGGAGATATGTTATCGGGAAACAGTTCACCTAACACCAATTTAGCCTCTACTGGGTTTAGTTGGCAAGCCTTACGAACGGCATAGACAAACTCGGTGTCTCTCGACAACAATTTACAACAGAGAGCCAAGTACGACCAACCCTCCTTCCAATCATCCGACGCATCATCCAACAACAGGTGAAACACGTCGTATGCCAACGAATAATAGCCGTTGTCGTAAATGCAAACGCCAATACGCAAGATGACACGAGGTAATCCATTGGAGGCGTTCACCGCATGTTGAAAGCAAAGCATGGCTTTCTCTATCTCCCCCTTTTGCAGATGGACGTGACCCTTCAAGATGTCAGTCTCGTAAGGGTCGTGGTCTTCCAATCGACTGATTTTCTCGATATACTCCAATGTTTCGTCATGGTGTCCCAATACGGAAAGAGAGTACGCCAGTTCCACGTAGATGTCGTGCAAGTTTTCTGAATAGGCTCCAGCTATCTGTTCTGCCTTCTTCAAGTGTTCCACGCCTTCCTCTGTTTTGTTGAGGTTAATCAGCGAGATACCTTGAAACATCTCCCCTACCTCACTATTGGGGCAAATCTTCGAGTAACGTTCATAGTACTTGCTTGCCTCTTCAAAATTGCCCAAGCTAAACAAGCCGTTTGCCTTGTTCAGCGTGGCATCTTCATCGTCGGGATTGATAGCCAAGGCAAACTCGCTGCTCTGGATGGAATCCATGATCTCGTTGTGCATCAATTGGGTGGTAGCCAACTGGTTCCAATAGGTAAACGAATAGGGATTTCTGTCTATCAGTTCGTTATAGATGCGCTTGCTCTCTTCGAAATCACCCTGCCAAATAGCTATCCTGCCCTGCAACTCTTTATAGTCGGTGGTATCATATTCGTCTGAGAGTGCGAGCCATTGCTCGGCAATGCTCATCAACTCATAGTCGGCAAAGAGATTAGCCACGTCAATGACGAAATCTGCCTTATCCTCTTCATCATCCAATTGCTCGTATTCTTGATGCAGGAACTCATTTGCCTCGTCCACCCTGTCATCTACGATCATGATTTCCGCCTTGACATACAGATAGTCCAAGTCTGCCTTATCGTCAATCATCTCCGCATATTCCTGGGCGCGAGCCACATTGTTCTCAATCAGCAATGCCACCCTTGCCCTGAACACCAAGGGCATGGTAGCCCCTGGAAACAGGTGGATGGCGTAATTGACAGCGTGCATACACGCTTCCATATTCCCAATAGAATGATAATACTCGGCAATATCCGTCAAGTCATCCGCCTCCAGATACACGCTGTTGCCGGCATTCTGAGCATTCTCGTATATCTGGAGCTTTTCCTTAAAGTCTGAACTATCAAAATACTTGTCTTGTATGGGCATGTTTACTTATTTTGTTTTGCCCAAGTATCTTTCAAGCCCACGGTCTTGTTGAAGACGAGTTTGTCATCCGTAGCATCCAAGTCCATCATGAAGTAGCCGATGCGCTGGAACTGCAAGTAATCGCCTGGCTTCATCGTGGCTGCAAAGGGCTCCACGTAACAATGGTTATGAATCCTCAGAGAGTCGGGATTGATGATCTGCTTCATGGCAGCCACCGCATCACAACCTTGTGTCTCCCGAATCTGAGCCATCTCGTCACGTGGATTCTCCACCTTCCACAGACGGTCGTAGAGTCTCACCTCTGCCTCCACGGCATCCTCGCAGTTCACCCAGTGCAAGGTCTTTCCCTTGATCTTTCGGTTCGAGCCAGGGAGCCCGCTACGCGATTCGGGGTCGTATGTGCAATAGATGGTGGTCACATTGCCGTTCTCGTCTTTCTCACAAGCATTCTCCTCATTGCATTTGATGATATAGGCATTCTTCAGACGCACCTCCTTGCCGGGAGCCAGACGCATGAATTTCTTCTCTGCCACCTCCATGAAATCGTCACGCTCAATCCATAACTCACGACTGAAGTTCATGATGTGTGTTCCATCAGCCTCGTTTTCGGGATTGTTGACGGCTACGAGCTGCTCGGTTTGTCCTTCGGGATAGTTGGTGATGACCACCTTCACGGGGTCGATGACCGCACTCACGCGGATGGAACGACTGTTCAAGTCGTCACGTACCACGCTCTCCAAGAGGGCGATGTCATTGAGTCCGTCAATCTTCGTGTATCCTATCTTGTCGATAAACTTCACGATGCTCTCAGGGCTATATCCACGGCGACGGAATCCGCAGAGTGTAGGCATACGAGGGTCATCCCATCCATTTACCAGCTTCTCGTTGACCAATGCCAGCAGGTTGCGTTTCGACATCAGCGTGTAGGAAAGGTTCAACTTGTTGAACTCTGTCTGTCTTGGGCGATTATCCTCGATATTGTCGGTTTCTCCCTTGTATTCCTTCATCCATGTTACGAACAAGTCGTAAAGGGGTCTATGCTCCACAAACTCAAGGGTACAGAGCGAATGGGTCACTCCTTCCAAGTAGTCGCTCTGACCGTGTGCGAAATCGTACATGGGGTACGCATTCCATTTGTTGCCTGTACGGATATGTGGAATGTTCAAGACACGATAGATGAGCGGGTCGCGAAACAGCATGTTAGGATGTGCCATGTCGATCTTGGCACGTAGCACAAGCGTTCCAGGCGTAGCCTCTCCGCTATTCATATATTCAAACAGGCGAAGGTTCTCCTCCACGGGGCGGTCACGGAAAGGACTGTTGGTTCCAGGGCTCGTGGTAGTACCCTTCTGTTGTGCTATCTGCTCAGAACTTTGCTCGTCCACGTAGGCACGGCCTTGCTTGATGAGCCACACCGCAAAGTCCCACAACTCCTGAAAATAGTCGCTGGCATAATAGACATTCGCCCATTGGTAGCCCAGCCACTTGATATCGTGCTCGATGCTCTCTATGTATTCCGTATCCTCCTTGATAGGGTTTGTGTCATCAAATCGCAAATTGCAAATGCCACCATGTCTCTCTGCCACCCCGAAGTCCATGGCAATAGCCTTGGCGTGACCAATATGTAGGTAGCCGTTAGGCTCTGGGGGGAATCGTGTTTGCATTCTTCCACCGTTTTTACCCTCAGCCAAATCCTGCTCAATCATTTGCTCTACAAAGCTCAGACTTTTTCTCTCTTCGCTCAAGTTTTCCTCTTTTGTTGTCATCTTAAAACCATTTATCTGTTTATGGTGCAAAGATAATCATTTTTGTTGATATACGGAAATAATCACTCTATATTTCATAGATTTCTCACAACCACCGTTTGCGTACACAATCATTTTTTTCAATAAAAATCCCACTTTTATGGATTTTCTTTCCTAAAAAATTTGTTTGGAATATAAAAAAACATTACCTTTGCAATGTTATCCTGAATACAATCTTTTTACCTTAAAAAAGCTAATACCTATTGAGATTGATGCTTCCCTCTGTGAAGAGCGAAGCATTTTTTTGTTTTTATTCCCTAAAAAGTTTCTCCAAAAAATGGTTTTTCATAGTATTAGATTTTAAATAGCGCAAAAGCGCACAGGGTTCTCAGAGGAGAACCCTTTTTGTTCGTCCAGCACGAACGTATTCTAATAGGTGAAAGACCTTAACGTACCCTTATAGCGGGAAGCGTCCAGTCGGAGGCAAGGGTGTCTATCGCGAGGTAGAATCTGAAGGAAGC
>Ga0247610_10001693_pt1 | contig 26860 bp, 27 predicted proteins | sample 174DNAGHGhighgp2_FD_193483 | JGI IMG/M metagenome (GOLD analysis project Ga0247610, IMG submission 193483) | Sheep rumen microbial communities from Palmerston North, Manawatu-Wanganui, New Zealand - 1742 DNA GHGhigh gp2 | ecosystem: Host-associated > Mammals > Digestive system > Stomach > Rumen...
TGCTCAACCTCATTTAAATCTAGGCCTAATTCATCAAAAGCTTGTTTAACTACAGGATATACACCTGCATTCATTAAGTTATTTGTAATCATTCTTCCCATTAAGAATTCCATTGAGAAATAATAAACTCTTCTAGCTTTAGAATCCCTAATAGCGGCATTTGTTTGATGCCAATCATGTGCAATATAGAATCTCAACATTTCACCTAATACAACATATTGTTGATATGGTGTTGATGATTCAAAATCTACTGCATAGTTATTTTCAACATTTGAAATAAATGCTTTTTTAAATGTTTCAACATCTTTAAAAACAGGATATTCCATAATTAATCACTCCTTATTATATTTATGCATATATTTTATCATAGATAAAAAGCAATTATATCAAAAAAGCGTTTTTATAGCTATTTTGAAGCTTTTTTCTTTGTATAAGTTCTTTTCTTTTTAGGCTTTTCTTCTTCCTTTTTTTCTTCATTTAATGGCAACTCTTGTGTCTTATAATGAGCCTTTAAGAATGTGATTCCTAGAGGAGGAATTGTCATTAAAATTGATTTAGGTTGATTATCCTGCCAATAATCCTCAACCTGTAATGGTAGTGGATTAACTCTATTAGATCCACCATAAATATCTTGATCTGATGAAATAATTTCTTCATAATAATCTGCATCCTTTACACCTATACGATAATTATCATATGTATTTGGAGTACAGTTCATTACAACAATTATATGATTATGCCAATCATTTGCATATCTAACAAATACATATAAAGATTGGTCACAATTGTCTGCTTGAATCCATTCAAATCCCATTGGGTCAAATTCTTTTTCCCAGAATGCTGGTTCATTTTTATATAGTGTTGTTAATTCCTTAACATATCTTTGAGATGCATTATGATTAGGGAATTGTAATATATTCCATGGTAATTCTTTTTCATAATGCCATTCATCATAAGATGCTAATTCATTTCCCATAAATAATAATTTTTTACCAGGGTGTCCTATCATATAACCAATTAGCAATCTATAATTTGCAAATTTTTGCCATTCATCTCCTGGCATTTTATTTAATAGAGAGCCTTTCATATGAACTATTTCATCATGGCTTAATGGTAAACAGAATTGTTCATTATAATAATATGCCATTGAGAATGTTAATTGATAATGATGATATTTTCTATAAATAGGGTCTAGCTTGAAATATTTTAATGTATCATTCATCCAGCCCATATCCCATTTATAATTAAATCCTAAGCCACCAATTCCACAAGGCTTTGTAACATTAGGGAATGCAGTTGAATCCTCTGCCATTAATAATACTCTATCATCTTTAGCAAATATATGACCTGATAAGTCTCTTAAAAATTGACATGAGCCTTCATTAACTCCACGATTAACATTTCCAAGCCAATAGATTAAATTGCCTACTGCGTCTACTCTAAAGCCATCGATATGATAATAATTCATATAGAATAGGGCATTTGAATATAAAAATGATCTAGTTATACCTTTACCTAAATCAAGGTTTACAGTACCCCATTCTTTATTTTCTCTATCTTCTTCTTTTTGATATTCATATAAATATGTACCATCAAGCATATATAAGCCATGGGCATCCTTACATATATGACCTGGTACCCAGTCCATAATTACACCAATACCTGCTTGATGTAGTTGATCAACAAACCACATAAAATCCTTTGGTACACCATATCTTGGTGTGATTGCATAATAGCCTGTACCTTGATATCCCCAAGACATATCTAGTGGATGTTCATATACGGGCATTACTTCAACATGTGTATAACCAAAATCTTTTAGGTAATCTATTAGCATAGGAGCTATTTCATTAAACATATTAAAGCTTCCATCTGGTTTTCTTTTCCATGAGCCCATATGCATTTCATATATTAATAAAGGCTTATTATATGTCTTTTCATGTGTATACATCCACAAATCATCATTCCACTTATAGCCATCTATATCATAAACCTTAGAATCCTGACAAGGTCTTATTTGTGAATAGAATGCATAAGGATCAGCCTTATATATTCTTTGACCATCATGAGTATCAATTAAATATTTATATCTTTGCCACTCATAATCTCCTTCTAGATATGCATACCATACACCTTTTTCATCTACACAATATAATTCTTGTTGGTTTTCATTAAAGCCATTCCATTCCCCAACAAGCTGAACTCTTTTTGCGTTTGGTGCGTAAAGTGCGAATTCGCATGCGATATTTTTTCCATCCTTATCTTTTACTAAGTGTGCTCCAAATACTTCATATGCATTTAAGCATTTTCCTTGATCATAATAATAAAGAAAATCTGGATTTATTTTCTCTCTTACTGACATATAATCACCCCTTCAATTTTAATCGATAACCTATAAATTCATTATACTATAAAAATGAATTATAAACAATAATATAATTATTGTTGCATAAAAAAGAATCCTAGTTTTACCTAGGATTCTAATAAATCATTATTTAAAAGTGAATCTTAATTTATTTCTACTTCAATATTGTTTGGAATTACACTAACAGGATCATAATCATCAAATAACTTACTATAAGTAATAATTAATACATCGCCTGCCTTTAATGAATTTATGTCATAATTAAAATTTTTATCTGTTAGAACAATATATCTTAGATTATTAATTTCATTTTCTAACTTAATATATTTATCATCTAAATTAACTTCTAATACTTTTGCCTTAATAGTAATCATTTTTAATTCGTTTAATTCTAAAACTGAATATAATTCTGATGAAGAGATTTCTTCAACTGTTCCTTCATACATAAATGATTCTGATTGATTATAATAAGATTCATCTAATTTTTTTTCACTAGATTTAAAATATACATATTTTTTACCAATATCATTTTTAACATAAATTGTTAATATAGTACCTGTAAAATCCTTAACTATATCAGTACTAGTTAATTTTTTATGAGAACTAAATCTTTGTATTGATGTTCCATCATAATAATAGCTTCCACCATTTTCTAATATAGTATAAAAACCATTATACCCTTTAAAAGAAATTAAAGTATCCTCTATAGCTTCTTTAATGTTATAACCCTCATCAATATATGTCTTAAAATCTGCAACAACTATATCTAATTTTCCAAGACCACAATTATTTTCAATTGTTTCTTTTGCAAATGAATCTGAAATATCATTTATTTCAAGCGTAAATTTAAATGCATTTTCTATTTTAATATAATCATATGGATAAGAACTATTATATTTACTTTTATCTTCTACATCTTCTGTATCATTAAAATATAAGCCTTTATTATATGATTTTAAATTAAATACTTGATTATTAATTGCAGTTACTTCTTTTCTATTAAATGCACTATGAGCAACATAACCTAAGAAATTATTCTCATCTAATGTTAAATTACCAATTACAATATTTCCATTATCATTTTCATTTGGTTTGGTAGTTGTATTTTCAATAGGCGTTGTAGTTATATTTTCAATATCTGTAGTTGTAATATCTACATTTGGCTTTTTATTAGCTTTATTTTGATTTGAAATAAGAATTCCTACAGGAATAAAAACAGCTAAAATTAAAGCTAATGACGCTAAAGCTAAAACAAACATACCATTAATTCTTTTTTCTCTTTTTACATTAGTTTTTCTATTAATGTTATTATACATTTTATTTTTATCATTTTCATCAAGCTTTGGCACAACTTTATCTAAATCATCAAACATATTCATTCCTCCATTTTTTCCTTTAACATTTTTCTTGAACGTTCTAATCTTTTTTTAACAGCATTTTCACTTATCTTTAAGATATTTGATATTTCAATTATAGTAAGCCTATCATAATAATGTAAGACAATTACTGACTTATATTTTTCCGGCAATTCTTTAACTAAATTAGATAATTTATCTAATCTTTCATCTTTTTCTTCTGTTTTTAAATCATCTGATAAAATATCAATTTTATCATCATCAACATTAATAATTCTTTTTTTCTTTCTTAAATAATCTTTTGATTCATTAATTGTAACTCTTATTAGCCAATATTTTTCATCATTATCATTAATAAAGCTTTTATTCAAGTTGAAATATTTTAAAAATACATTTTGAATTATATCAAATGAATCATCCCTACTTTTGGTATATCCATAGCTTACATTCATTAATTCTTGAGAATATTTCATGTATTTTTCATCAAATGCTTCTCTTGAAACTAAGCACATACATTCTCCCCCTACATTAATAAAACGTTCAAAAACAAAAAATGGTGACATTTATTTATATTATATTTTTATTTTTTTAATTAGTAAATAAAAAAGACTCCAAGTGGAGTCTATAATTAATCAAATACCTCTAATGTTTGAAGCTTTCTAGATGATACTTTCATTAATATTATAAATAAAACAACTGATAATATTAAATAAATAGATGTAATTACTATACCTGAAACATATGGATTAATCATTGCAAGTATAATTGCTAAAACAATTGTTGCCATTGATATACCCATTTCAGTAAATACAGTAATTAATGTTGATTTATGATATTTATATACCTCTATTTCTTCTTTCCATGTTAAATATGGAAAAGCAGAATTTATTATTAGTGTATAGCATGATGAAAAGAAAGCAAATACAATAGGGAATAATATACATATAATTATTGAGAAAATAGTTTGTTCAATAAATATAGCAATTATTAATGATGAAATTAATGAAGGTATTAGCATAACTATAAATGAAAATAATAATTTTTCTTTTAAGAATGCTTTAAAATCAATTGGTAATGATTTTAATATTTGGAAATTTTTACCTTCTAATGATATAGATGTTGCTGCAGGAGGCATAATTCCTACAAAGAATGAAAAAAATATTACTATGCAAAAAATATAAGGCTTTAGAATAGCAAATACGTTTACTTGTTCTCCTGTTTCAGTAATAGTTACCTTTATAGCTCCCATTCTAGCTGCAACTGCTACACCTATTGAAAATAATATTGTCATAAATAGACCAATACTACATTGCATTATAGAATTTTTAGATCTAAAGAAATTCTTAATTGTAAAATGTCTAATTTCTTTATTTGGAGTTCTAAATGCAATATCAGTTTTCTTTGATTTTTTGCTTTTTTGACTAGCAAGCTTAGTATTTAGCATATTATTATGAATCTTAGTAAATGCAGCTGTTACAATTGATAATACTATCATTAGTAATACTAAATTAGAGCCAACATATGCTAAAATCCAAATTGGATTTTTTAGAAATGCAAAATTTAAGAAAAATAAAGATGGATTAATATATACAGCAGCATTTGATACATTCATAATCATTCCAACATTTGATCCATTACTTGATGATTGGAAGCTAGATGTAAATGCAAACACCATAATTGCAGTTACCATTATTAATGTTGCAGCTGTAGCTATTATAGTTTTAACCTTTTTACTTTTAATTAATAATTCTAATAATGCTGTAACTAATAAGGCTAAAAGCATTGGGAATGCAGGTGCAACAAAAGCTAGTGGCACAAATGCTAAATATATTAAATTCTTACTAATAATTAAATTAACTATAGAATTTGGAACAATTATAATTAATGAAATTATTAATTCTACTACATATAAATTAAATATCTTTGATAAAACTATATCACTTTTTTTAATTGGTAGTGATGATAGTAATTCATAATCACTTCCCATAAATATTGTTTGCATCTTAGATATAGATGATGTAAATGTTGTAAATGTAGTTATAGCAAAGAATACTAATGTTAATGTATATATATATTCTACTTGATTTGCAGCAACGAAATTCATTGCGTAAATAACACTGTATAATACTGAAATACCTATAAATAATAATGCCATTAATAAGGCATAAACAAAGAATGTTTGTTGTTTTTTATTTTGTTTAAATTTTCTTTTATCAAGGGATTCTCTTAGGCTTACTTTTAATAGGGTAGTTAAATTACTCATTAAAAATCTCCATGAACTTTTCTTCTAATGAACCCTCACCCTTGACAACTTGAGTATCACCAGATTCAATTATTGCGCCATTTTTTATAATCGCAATTTTATTACAGAATTTTTCAACTACATCCAAAACATGTGATGAGAAAAATACAATTAATCCTTCTTTTTCACATAATTGTTTTAAAGTTTCTTTTAATTCAAAAGTAGCCTTAGGGTCTAAGCCTACAAATGGTTCATCTAATACTAATAATTTAGGATTATGGGATAGTGCTGCAATGATACTAATTTTTTGCATCATACCATGTGAATATGATGAAATAGGATCATATATTTTATCACCTAGTGAAAACATATCAGATAATTTTTTAATATCATCTATTTTTTTATCTTTTACGCCATAAATATTTAAAATAAAATTAACATATTCAATACCAGATAAATGCTCATATAAAACTGGATTATCAGGAATATAAGCTAATTCCTTTTTAAATTTAATTGGGTCTTCTTTAATTGAAATATTATTAAATATAATATCTCCCTCAAATGAATGAATTCCAACTATTGCTTTAATAGTTGTAGATTTACCTGCACCGTTAGGTCCAATAAATCCATAAATATCCCCTTCATTAATAATCAAGTTAATGTTTTCAATTGCGTTCTTATCAGAACCAGGATATTTCTTTGAAACGTTTTTTACTTCTAACATAATTCTCTCCCTATTTTATTTTAAGAGTTTGTATATCACTATATGTATACCCTCTTTGCAATAAATATGATTTAATCTTATTGATTCTAGTATAGTTATCATACTTATCATATTTATTTCTAATCTTATTATATAAAATTTCCAAAATATTACAATAATAATCGTAATCGATTACGGAAAGTGATGATTTAATTAAATCATCATCAAACCCCTTTTGATGAAGTTTTGCTTCTATCATTTTTATTCCATTAAATTTTTTTATTAATGAATTAATTAAATCATTTATAAGATTAGAATCATCAATTAATTTATTCTTTTTAAGCCTTAAAATAATCTTGTTAATTGTATCAGGTGTGGCATTTTTATTCTTTAAATATCTAATAATTTCACGTTCAGATTTATTATATGTAATAACATATTTTTCTGTTTTTAAATACAATGAATCATAATCATTTTCTTTAATTGCTAAATTTAAAATATCTCTAGTTACCTCTTTACCTTTAACTAAACGATAATTAACAATTATATTTTCATTAAATTTATATTCTTCATTATCAATTAAAACCTTGTATTTATTATTAGCTAATCTTTTTAAACTTTTAACTATCATAAAATTCCACGCTTTGTATATTCACCTTGTACTTCTTTACAAGATGTTACAAATATAAAGGCATCTGGATCTATCTTATTCATTTCAGGGGTTACCCTATAGGCTTCATTTTTATCCATTGTACAAATAACCATTGTTTTATTTTCACCTGAATAAGCACCCTTTACATCAGAATATGTAACGCCTCTATCTAATTCTTTATAAATATAATTTCTTATTTCATCTGGCTTTACTGTAATTACATATAATGTTCTTCTTGATTTTGCAGATAGACAAATTACATCAATTATGTAACCTTCAATTACAACACCTATAAATGCGAATAATACTGATGGTAATTGGTAATGATATGTAAATGATGTTTCTTTAACAAATCCTGCGAATAATACAATAGTCCAATCTGTAATATACATACTAATAGAAATTGGAATATGTAAATATTTAGATATTATCTTTTGGAATACATCCATTCCACCTGTAGAGCCATCATTTTTAAGTGCAATACCAACACCTACACCAAACAATACAACACCAACAAGTAATGCTGTTATTTTTCCTTGTACTTCTGTTAGTGGGAAATCATAAAAGAAAAAGTTAGGATCAAATACTTTTTCAAATATGAATATAAATGTAGGGCTCATTAGTGTAGCATAAATAGTTTTTAAAAAGAAATCTTTGCCTAAAAATATTAAGCTACAAATTAGGGCAATAAAATCAATAATATATAAGAAAATTGAATTTGTAAACCAAGGCCATACTTGATGAATAAATGGTGTAAATAATATTGATAAACCCATTGTACCACCAATTACAATTTTAGCAGGATCTAGGAAAAAATAAAATCCTACATCGACAATAAATACTCCAAGTGTAATAAATAAATATTGTATAAATCTCTTTTTTATTTTTTGTTTTTTAATTGCTGCATCCATTATTACCACCCGCTATCATTTTTAAATAGCTATACATAAAGCCTTCTAAATCTCCATCCATAACCTGATTTACATTACCTACCTCATAATCAGTTCTATGGTCCTTAACTAAAGTATATGGAGTAAATACATAAGAACGTATTTGACTTCCGAAATTAATATTAGTTTGCTCTCCCTTTAATGATTTCATTTCGCTTTCGCGTTTTTTAATTTCTAATTCTAATAATTTAGATTTTAATACCTTTAAACAGATATCTTTGTTTTTTAACTGACTTCTTTCGTTTTGACATGTTACAACTATACCTGTTTTAAGGTGTGTTACTCTTACTGCTGAATATGTGGTATTAACACCTTGACCACCATGACCTGAAGATAGGTATGTATCAACTCTAATATCTTCATCTGATATTTTTATTTCATCAGTTTCTTCTATTTCCGGTGTAACATCTATACTACAAAATGATGTATGACGTCTTTTATTTGCATCAAATGGTGATATTCTTACTAATCTATGAACGCCTTTTTCGGATTTTAGCATACCATATGCATATTCACCTGAAATGATTACTGATGCAGATTTAATACCTGCCTCATCACCCATTTCATAGTTTATAATTTCAAATTTATAATTCATTGATTGAGCGAATCTTTGATACATTCTAAATAGCATTGCTGCCCAGTCCATTGATTCAGTACCACCGGCTCCAGGGTGGAATTCTAAAATACAGTTATTATAATCATATTTACCTGATAATAGTGTCTTATTTTCTAATTCTTCTAGATATTTATTAAACGATTTAATCTCATCTGATAACATCATAAGCATTTCAGGATCTAAAAAAGCTTCTTCTTTACAATCTACTATAGAATTATACATAGTAAGGCCTTTGTTATAATCTGTAATATCTTTATTTAAGCTATTCATTTTTGAAATAATTGATTTAGCATTATCAGGATTAGACCAAAAATTTTGATCCTCTGATTCTTTTTTAAGCTTTTCATATAAAGGTATTTTATCCTTAATATTTAAGGCGTCATAAATATCATTTAATCTTATTTTTGCTTCATCAATAAATTTATTAACCTCATATTTTTCCACTTCTATCACCTACAATATATTCTTTATATCTCTTAAATCATAGATTGTATAATCTGAAATATTTTTAGTATCTTCTATATTAGATCTATTAATATAAATTGTCTTTATTCCTGATAGATTACCTCCATAAATATCAGTATCTAATCTATCACCAATAATGATATATTTTGATTTATCATTATCATTTATTTTATCAAATACATAATTAAAAAACTCTTTATCTGGTTTATTATGAGAACAATCTTCTGAAATAAAATAATCTTTAAAATATTTTAATAAACCAGCTAATTCTAATCTTTTTAATTGAACACTTCTCATTCCATTAGATGCAATAAATAGATCATATTTATCATATAAATAATTTAGTGTATCAATTACATCTTTATAAACAACACTGCTATATTTTAATTTATTTACATATAAATCATTAGTTAAATCAATATCTCCATCAATATTTAATTCTTTTAATATTTTTTCGAACCTTTTATGATGAAATTCTTTTCTTGATACCTTATTATTTTGATATTCTAAGAAGCATTCTTCGTTGATTTTACTAAATAATTTAATATCTTTTGTAGTAGGATTATATTTATATAATTCTTTTAATGTATTAACAAAGGAATCTTTTTCTCCTTCTAAAAAATCTAGAATTGTACCATCTAAATCAAATAAAACATATTTAATCATATATACCTCATATATTTTAATCTTAATAAATGTAATTTTCAACAAAAAATTATGGACTCGTTAAGAGTCCATATGATCATTTCCTTAATTCATCTAAAAATTCACTAATTCTATTTAAAGCAACCTTTAAATTATCAATTGAATATGCATAGGAAATTCTTATAAAGCCATCACCTGATACGCCAAATGCGTCTCCAGGTACAACAACAACCTTTTTTTCGTTTAATAATTTTAATGCGAATTCTTCTGAAGATAGACCAAATTGTCTAATATCAGGGAATAAATAGAAAGCACCCTTAGGTTCAAAACAAGGTAGTCCCATTTCTTTTAATCTATATAAGACATATCTTCTTCTTTCATCATAAGATTCTTTCATAGTTAAAACATCATCATCACCATTTTTAAGTGCTTCAATTGCAGCATATTGGCTTCCTGTAGGAGCACACATAATAGCAAATTGATGAATTTTTGTCATTTGTTTAATTAATGCCTCAGGTCCACAAGCATAACCTAAACGCCATCCTGTCATAGCAAATGATTTTGAAAAACCATTAATTACTAATGTTCTTTCTTTCATTCCAGGCAATGATGCGATAGATACATGATTATTAAAATATGATAATTCTGAATATATTTCATCACTTATAACAAATAAATCATTATCAATAATAACCTTAGCTATTTCTTCTAAATCAGATTTTTCCATAATAGCTCCTGTAGGATTATTAGGAAAATTCATAATAAGAATTTTACTTTTTGGAGTAATTGCATCTAATAGTTCTTGTTTTGTTAATCTAAATTCATTTTCATTCTTTAAATTAATAGTTTTTACAGTTGCCCCACAAAGTGTAGCACAAGGCTCATATGAAACATAACAAGGTGTAGTAATAATTACTTCATCACCCTCTTCAATCATAGCCCTAAATGCCATATCTATTGCTTCACTTCCACCAACTGTAACTAATACATTTTTAGAATAATCATAACTTAAATTATATTTTCTTTGAAGATATTTACATATTTCAATTCTTAATTCCTTTAAACCAGAATTAGAAGTGTAATGTGTCTTTCCTCTTTCTAAAGAATAAATACCTTCTTCTCTGATATGCCATGGTGTATCAAAATCAGGTTCTCCAACTCCAAGTGAAATTGCTCCCTTAATTTCAGATGCTATATCAAAGAATTTTCTAATGCCTGATGGCTTAATTTCTTTTACCTTTTTAGATAAAAAATCACGCATTATGCACTCACCATCATTCTATCATCATCCTCTTCACTTACAAGTGAAACACCATGATCCTTGTATTTCTTTAGGACAAAATGAGTTGAAGTTGAAAGTACTGAATCAAGTGTAGATAATTTATTAAATACAAACTTTGCTACCTCTTTCATTGATTTACCTTCAATTAATACCATAAAATCAAAGCCACCACTCATTAAATAACAGCTTGTAACCTCTTGGAATTTTGCAATTCTTTCAGCTAGCATTTCAAAGCCTTGATTTCTTTGTGGTGTAACTTTTACCTCGATTAATGCAGTGACAATTTCTTTTGATGTATTATCCCAATTGATTAATGTAGTATAACCACAAATAATTTTTTCATCTTCCATCTTTTGGATTTCATTCGCGAGTTCAGTCTCACTAATACCTAACATAATAGCTAAATCAGCAAGCTCAATACGGCTATTAGTTTCAAGATTTCTTAATATTTTTTCTCTTATAACCTCATTCATGATAAAATCCCCCTTTTTAATTATCACTATTTTTTATTTCAAGAAAAGCATCTAAATTTTGGCTTAAATCTTTAATTATTTCTTCATCCTTAAAGATTTTTTCTACAAAATTATAAAAATCCTTTTTCTTTAAATCACTTTTATTATCTTCATATTTATAATTAGAAATATTTTTTCTAAAGAAAGATACTATTTCTTTTTTTGTATAATTAGATACAAAATTTGGAGTTAATAGAGCAGCATAGCCACATCTTGTTTGTTCAAGTTTAATCTCTGTATAGATGTTTTCATTATGAATATATGCTATTCTTATATATCTATATGGAGATATAATGCAATCAAGATTATCCTTTTTTAATCCTCTATGGCTTAATTCTTTAATTATTTTTCCCGCCTTATAATCTTCTAATATTTCATCAAATATTTTAACCTTTTTTGGATATCTATACATATAATAAAATGTTGATCCCATTAAAATATATAGGGCAAGAGCGAATAGACCAAATATTAAATAAAAATACCAAATTCTAGGACAAAAGAATAAAAATATTACAAATATAGAGCCTATAATGAAATATAAATAAATAGATCTTTTTCTACTTCTTGTTATAGATTCATATAGAGATAAATTCTTTTCATAGTTATTATAAATCTTCATATTAACTCCCATTATGAGTTTACTCATAATTTACTATTAATTTTATCATAAATATGGTATAAATACAATTAGATAAATATTAAAGGAGCTTAACATGAAGGCATCTATAGATAACATATTTGGTAAAATTGAAAAAATAATAATCACAATAGATGATAATAAATATGAATTTATTATTAATAAGCAAGAGGCTATTGTTGAATTTTTAGATAATAAATATATTATAGATGCTACAAAAATTGTTAAAAATATGTATCCTCATATTTATAAATTTCATTCAAAGGATAATTCATATTATGAGGAATTTGATCAAGTATATTCCTTTAAATTACCTATTAATATAATTCAACCATCTAAGTTCTTCTTAAATAAAGATTTAATTTTAAAAATTGATGAAAATATCAATCCTGATAATATTTATTTACCTGTATCAATAATCAATGATGAATATGTTTTATTAGATGGACATCATAGATTATATGCATTAAATGAAAATTACATTAAAATGGTTAATGTATATATAAAAGAATATTCTAAAGAAATTCCTGATTATGTTTATATTGCTAAAGAAGGAAATATAAAAAATATAAGTCAATTACATGTATTAGAAAAAGATGAATACGAAAAATATTGGAATGAATTTTTAAAGCAATTTGAATTTTAAAAGAGGCTGTAACTAGCCTCTTTATTTGTTTTCAATTCTATTTAATTTTGAATTATAGCCTAAAGAATTTATTGCAGATATTATATTATTTATATCTTTATCATCTTCCATTATAATTAATACTTCTTTTTTCTTATAACTTGCCTTAACCTTTTTAACTTTTGATGTTTTTCTTACAATATCATTAACATGTGCTTCACACATGCTGCATCTCATTCCTTCTACATCTAAATATACTTTAATCATTTTTATCACCCCAATGCTATATCTAATATCATCATTAAAACAAATCCTATTGCGAGTCCTATTGCTGCAAGATTTGAGTGAACTCCTGTATTAGCTTCTGGTATTAATTCTTCTACTACTACATAAATCATTGCGCCTGCAGCAAATGCTAATACAAATGGTAAAATTGTATTGACATAATAAGTAAGTAAAATTGCAACTAATGCTGAAATTGGCTCAATTACGCCAGACATAAAACCATAAGCAAATGCCTTCATTTTTGACATTCCTTCTTCTTTTAATGGCATTGATATAATTGCACCTTCAGGGAAGTTTTGGATTGCTATACCTATTGATAATGCAAGCATAGCATGCTCATTAATATTTCCACTAATCATACCTGCAATAACTACACCTACTGCTAAACCTTCAGGAATATTATGTAATGTTACAGCAAAAAACATTTTTAAAGATTTACTTAATTTTGTTTTTATACCTTCTTCTTGCTTATCTATATGCATATGAGGAATTATATAATCTAATAATAATAGAAATAATATTCCTACTAAAAATCCAATTGCAGGAATTAACCATTTTTTAAAATCTGAATAACTATTTATAGCTGGTTCTAATAAAGACCATATTGAAGCTGCAATCATTACACCTGATGCAAAACCTAATAATATTTTTTGTAATTTAGGGTTAATATTATCCTTTAAGAAAAATACCATAGCACTTCCTAGTGTTGTACCAAGTAAAGGTATTAATAAACTAATAACTACTATCCATGACATATTATCACCTCATTATTTAAGTTAGTCTTAACTAACCAATATAGTATATCATCATTTATAGAAAGTGTCAACTTAGTTTTATGCAAAATAAAAAACTAATGCCAATAGACATTAGTTTTAAATAAATTAATTCTTTAAACTATTTAAAGGTGCTGGGATTTGACCGCCTCTATTAACGAATACATCAGGCTTAACCTTAGATATTTTCATAATAGGACCATATCCTAATAAACCACCGAAATTAACTACATCTCCAGCCTTTTTACCTACTGCAGGAATAACTCTTACAGCTGTTGTTTTTGAGTTAATCATACCAATTGCAGCCTCATCAGCAATTAATGCTGATATTACTTCTGCAGTTGTATCACCAGGAATAATAATCATATCAAGACCAACAGAGCATACTGCAGTCATTGCTTCTAGCTTTTCAATAGTTAAAGCACCAGATTCTGCAGCAGCAATCATACCAGCATCCTCAGATACAGGAATGAATGCACCAGATAGGCCACCTACTCTAGATGATGCCATTACACCACCTTTTTTAACTGCGTCATTTAACATTGCAAGACATGCAGTTGTACCACATGCACCACATTGCTCAAGTCCAATTTCTTCTAATATGTGAGCTACTGAATCTCCTACTGCTGGAGTTGGAGCTAATGATAAATCTACAATACCAAATGGTACATTTAACATTTTAGATGCTTCAACACCTACAAGTTGACCCATACGAGTAACCTTAAATGCAGTTTTCTTGATAATTTCAGCTATATCTGATATAGGAGCATCCTTAGGAGCCTTTGCAAGAGCAGCTCTTACTACACCAGGTCCTGATACACCTACATTAATTACACAATCAGCTTCACCTACACCATGGAATGCACCAGCCATAAATGGGTTATCCTCAACAGCATTACAAAATACTACTAGCTTAGATGCACCAATGCATTCTCTATCTTTTGTAATTTCAGCTGCTTCTTTTACCTTTTGACCCATTAATTTAACAGCATCAAGATTAATACCAGCTCTTGTTGAACCAACATTAACACTTGAGCATACTAAATCAGTTTCAGCTAAAGCTCTTGGAATAGATTCGATTAATTCTCTATCTCCAGGTGCAAATCCTTTTTGAACTAAAGCACTATAGCCTCCAATAAAATTGATACCAATTGCTTTAGCAACCTTATCTAGTGTTTTAGCATATAATACAGGATCTCCTCCTGATACACCAACAAGCATAGATATTGGTGTAACAGCTACTCTTTTATTAACAATAGGAATACCATATTTCTTAGATATAGCTTCTCCTGTTTTTACTAAATCCTTAGCATAATTATAAATTTTATTATAAACCTTTTCACAAGATTTATTGATATCTGTATCCATACAATCAATTAGAGAAATACCCATTGTAATTGTTCTTACATCTAGGTTTTCTTCTTGAATCATCTTGATTGTTTCCATTATTTCATTATTAGTATACATGATTCACCTCAAGATTAGATTTTATGCATTAGATTGAAAATATCTTCATGCATTACATGAATTTCTAGATTCTTCTCTTTTCCTAAACCTACAAGCTCATCAACAAAATCATTAAATTCAATATCAAGCTTATCAATGTTGATAACCATGAACATTGCAAAATAATTGTCAATGATAGTTTGTGTAACATCATTTACATTTGCTTTATGATTTGCACATTTTTGAGCAACACTTGCAAGAATACCAACTGTATCCTTACCTACTACAGATAAAATAGCATTCATATTTAATACCTAACCTTTTTAAAATATTTCTTATTTATTTTACTATAATTTCTAATTATAATAAATAATCCCTATAAGATAATTATATTTTGAAAACGTTTTTTCATCTTATAGGGTTAAATATACAAAGTAATTACAATTTGAATAAATTAAAAATGTTGCAGCTGAAATAATTAATACAACAAATACAGGAAGTAAAAACCTAGCAATCATATAAAATACATTTGTTTGCTTTTCTATATGACGCTTTACAAATTGATCTGTTACAATAATAAGTGCAAGTATTGGAACAAATACAAATATTAGCCAGGAATAATCATTATTTACATATAGTTCTAATATTACACCATATCCCCCTGACATTATAATTAATGCCCAAGATAATACCATTATAACAACTAGTCCATGTAAAAATAGAATTCTTAACATTCCGTTTGCTTGCTTATAGTTTTTAAAAATAAAATTATAAACATATAAGCCTAAAACAATTATTAAAGAAATATAAAATAATATTGATATAATCAATCCAAGTATATGCACTTTATCACCCGGCTTTTCAAAAATATTATATTATATTTTATTGTTTTAATCAACAATTCATATTTATGGTATAATTAAATTGGTGGTAATATGAAAACCGAATTTTATAATTTAATTAAAGATATTATTAAAACTGAAGAATTTCAATCAATGAAATCTATAAAGCATCATAGATATACAAATACTTATATGCATTCTATTAGAGTAGCATATTTATGCTATCTACATTATCTTAAAAATCCTGATAAATATGATCTAATGACACTTTTACGTGGTGCATTATTACATGATTATTATTTATATGATTGGCATCATAAAGGTAATCCTCATATAAGACATTGCTTCGTCCATCCAAGAAGGAGCTTTAAAAATGCTAAAAGAGATTATGGAGATATAAATAAATACGAAAAAGATATGATATTACATCATATGTGGCCAGTAACTCCAATACCTCCTCATACTAAATATGGATGGTTAATTGTAAAAATGGATAAAAAAGCTGCAATGCATGATTATGCAATTAAAAGACGCTATAAGAAAAGAAAAAGAAAAATGAAAAAGCTAGAGAAACAAAAACAAAAAGTCATCGCTTAGGATGACTTTTTTATTATGGTCTAAATAATTCATTATTAACAGGAGCTGGATCTTGATGCTTTGCATCAGTTAAAATCATAAATCCAGGGAATGATGTTTTAAATACATCTCCTCTTAATACTAATTGAGCTTTTGCTCTTTCATCATCAATTGATTTATATCCAACAGGAGCAAATAGAGCAACAACCTTTGATTCAGGTAATGTTTTATCAATTCTCTTTTCATTTACTTCTTTTTCTATTTGCTTACATAAATCAACAATTTTTAATCTAAACTCATCATTTATACCTACAAAATTAGGATATACAGATGGGAATACTACTATTGCATAGATTGTACCATCTCTTTTACAAATGATATTTGGGAAATCCTTTCTTGGGAATCCTGGTTCAATTTTGAATCCTTTTGGTAAAATTATATTTTTAGTAATATAATCTACAGCCATAGCATGTAATTGCTCTTGATTAATTTTATCCTCATCTTTAATATTTTGAGGAATTCCGTCTGCCCAAATAGATTCAGGAATTTGTTGATTTATTTCTTTGTTATCATTCTCCACCTTCAATTACCTCATTTCCATCTTTGTTTTTTGTAAAGAATTTTAATATTTTCTTAGGGAAGAAGCTTACAGCTTCTGCTAAAACCATTGGTAAAATGATTACAGCTTCTTTATAAGCATTTTTCCTAATATCTTCTTTTGTAATAACATTACCATCTGAATATAGATATCTTCTTGTTACACATCCTATTCTTATAGTAAGTAATGCATTTGCTACACCATCCATTATACCATCAATTACCTTTCCAAGCATAGGAATATTTGAAATTGTATCCATTGCAGTTTTTGGCATAACATCATTAATAGTTAAATTATCTAATCCATCAGCAATTAATGCTGTTGTAAATACATTGACTGTTAATTTTGATAAATTTTTCATTGATGGTCTAAATCCACATACTTCTACTATATCTTTAATCATATTTAAATTAACAGTAAATGTTGTTGCCATATCAAATCTTGCTGATTGACAAATTGCAGTTGAAATCATTACAACCTTTGCTTTTTGAATTATTATTTTATTTATTTGCTTTCTAATAGAATTTTCAAATACATAATTTAAATTAATTAATAATTCTTCATTCTTTCTATATTTTGTTAGCATCATTACTTCATCTGATGGTAATTCATTATTTTTAATAATGTTTTTAGCTACCTTCTTATATGTAATCATTGCTTTATTTGTATTTTTATTCTCAACTGTAATAATTGATAAGGATGGACTTTTAACAATTATTACAATAGGTCTTACTATAGCTAATAATACTACTAGGACAATTAATAAATAAAAGCCTATTTCTAAATAAATAGATATTTTTCTTAATCTTTCTCCAATATTTAAAATAGAACTTAATAAAATCAATGAAAAAATAATTAAGCAACCAATAGCTATTGTATACCACAAATATTTGGTTCTATTTCTTTTTTTTGATTTCATAATTAAATATTAAAAGTAGCATAGAATTTTTCTTGTCTATTAGGTAAATATGATTCTCTATTCTTTCTTAATTCCTTACTACCCTTATCACTTTCTAAGTTTATATATTTAACTGCTGCTTGAACACTTCTTGCGAATGAAGATAATAATTCTTCTTCAGCTCCTTTAATTCCTGGCATTGTTATAAGTGTATGAACGCAGCCTTCATTATTCATAATTGTACCAAATAAAATACCAATTATTTTTTCACCATCTGATAATTCATATCCAATTATATCAAGCTCATATAAATGCTCCATAGCAAGCTTAATCATGTTAAGCTTTGCAAAGAATGAATTATCAACATTATCGGTTTGTACTTTTACATTCCAATCATTCATAAATTCTAATATTTGTGGAAATTCTTCTTTATTAATCATTTTTACAAATGATTGTTTATACGTTCTTCTAAAATCATCAACTGCTTGTTTTTTCTTTTTATGCTTTAATTGAGAATAAATTGATAAATCAATAGCTTGATATAAATAAGAATTAAATTGAGGATTTTCATGTACCTTAATTCCAGCTTTCATAAAATCAAATTTATATTCTTCTGATATAGGTGCTACATGAAATTCAAATCCATTATCAATCGCATCTTGTCTAATTATCTCAAGTCCTTTTTCAAAATTACCATCACCAAATGGAGGGTAATAGCATATACCAATATCAGGCATTAAAAATCTGATGAATATATAATCATTTGTAAATGCTACTTCAGGCTTATATAAATCACTCCATAAAAAAATCCAGTTTGGATTATATGCATGTAGCCAAAAATTTTTCTTATCAGTAAAAGCTTTTAGTTTTCTAACATCTAGATATCCTAGTTTATGAAAATTAATCATTGAAATCGCTCTCCTTCTTTTAAATATTATAACAAATATTTAAATAGAAATAAAGAAAAACGATAGTTTGACCTATCGTTTTAGTTTACTATGCTCTTGCATTATTAAATGTATTATTAATTAAATTAATATATTTTCTATCAAATGAACCTAAAATGGAACCTACCTTTCCATTTTCAGGATAGTATTTATAGAATGCGATTGATAATGCATAATTATATGCTGCCCAGAATGGATCTGAATCATTATATGTTTTAGCATCACTTGACTTTGCTGTTTTCTTTAATTCATCTAAAGATTCACTTGATAAGCTTTCAGATGTATATTCATCATCCTTTAACGCTAATATTTCAGAATAAATAGAATTAAATGGAGTGTCGTAGCAAACATATTGAGTATTTGCATTTGCAGGATATACATAGTTATCTTCTGCTTCTTCAGAATCATCAGGAATATTATTATTAATCTTTTCTTCTTGAGAACACATAAAATCAATAAATTTATAAATTAAATCAGTTTTTCTGCTTGTTCTTCCTTTATCTTTAACAACAACTAAATTATCACAAAATGCTATTGTATCATCAGGAATAAAGATATCAAAGCCAACTTCATAATCCTTTAAATCTTTATATGTTCTAACATTTGTATCAGTTATAGCATCTAAGAATGGATATATTTCATCATTAGAAATCTTACCATCTAATAGAGCATTCATTGCTCTATATGCTGTTTGTTCAGCATAATAATATAAGAAATCTCCTGTCCACATGAAACCTAAATCTAGGTTTGTAGCAACAATTTGCTTCTTTATGTTATCAGTACCCCAAGCATTGAAGTTCATTTTTTCTACAAGTTTTCTGATTTTATCTAAATCAGATTGAGGTAATTCTTGATGTGTAGGTAATCCTAAATATCTACATGCAGCATAATAAGCATGTTGATGTGAATCATACATTGCAACATTTATACCTGAAGGTAATGCACTTCTATCAAATAATGATGCCCATTGGTTTTCGTTATTTAAAACTGCATCCTCAAGTCCTTCTTTTTTAGTACTATACATTATACCCCAAGTACCCCAAAGATATGGAATATAATAATTTTCTATTTTTTCATCAGTTCCAGCTATCATATCTTCTCTAATTGATAGGATGCCATCTCTTAAATCTTCTGATTCAGGATTATAATTATTAAGTCTAGAGAAATCAATTTCTTCAATTAGACCCTTTTTATACATCTTCATAACCATATAATCACTAGGACATACAACATCATAAACTGTTGTACCAGCGAATACCTTAGAATAGAAAATCTCATTAGATTCTCCTAAATCCATTAATACGTTACAATTATTTTGTTCTTCGAATGCATCTAGTAAAGATTCATCAATATATTCTCCCCAGTTAAGGAATAATAATGTAATTCTTCCTGTGCATGAAGATGCACTAAATAATGTAAAAACCATTAGAAATAATAACATAATTTTCTTTTTCATTATTTATTACCTCCAATTGCTTTTCTTATTTCTTTTTTAGCTTTCATTTCAACAAATTTATTTTTTAATAAATTATATAAAACGATGCCTACAATCATTAATACTGTTAATGCAGTAGAGAATGCATATACACCAGGGAATAATGATTTTCTTCCATAAGATGAATAAATCCAAATTGATAATGTATTATAACCATTACCAGTTGTGAAATATCCAACAACGAAATCTTCAAATGAAATAGTAAAAGCTAATACCATTCCTGAGAAAATACCGCCTTTAATTGCAGGAACTATTACCTTCCATACTGATTTAATTGGTTTAACACCTAAATCAAGTGAAGCATCTAATAGGTTAGGATCTATTTCTTTCATCTTAGGTACAATTGATAAGATTATATAAGGTAAAATGAAATAAATATGAGCAATTAAAATAGTCCAGAAACCAAATATATGCTTATTTATAGGTAATAATAATGAGAATATTAACATTAATGAAACACCGGTAACAATATCAGCATTTAATAGTGGAATATTATTTAATAAAATAATATGGCTTCTTAGCTTTGGAGGTAAGAAATGAATACCAATACCGATTAATGTACCAATTACAGTAGCTATTGCAGTTGCAATAATACTTGTTTTAAATGTATTAACAATTGAGTCATTTAAGCTTCTCTTACCAAACATATTTGTATAGTTTTTAATAGTGAAGCCAGCCCACTCAGTTGTCATATCAGTTGCATTAAATGATTGAATAGCAATTATAACAATTGCGTAATAAAGCATAAATACAGAGAAGACAATTAAAATAATACTAATAATCTTCCATGCCATCTTTAATGCTTTATGATCTTTATAACCATATTCCTCTAATGTAGCACGATGGTAATTAGCAGGATTGTATGTTTTTTCTTCTACGTTTAAATTATTATTTTCCATTAGATTAGTGTCTCTCCTTCCTTATCAACTTTGTTAACAATTAGGATAGAGCCTAATATAATTATTAATACTACTACTGCAAGGATTGAACCTTGGTTGTAGCTCATATTAATAAAGCTTTGTTCAATAATATTACCAATTAATAAGATATTACCATCACCTAAAATCTTTGGAATAGCAAATCCTGATAAGCATGGTAATAATACCATAATTGAACCTGAAACAATACCCTTAGATGCTAAAGGTAATATAACCTTCCAGAATTTTTTAGTTTCTGTTAAGCCTAAGTCAAGTGCTGCTTCATGTAGTAATGGATCAATCTTTTCTAAAGATGTATAAATAGGTAATACCATGAATGGTAAATATGTAAATACCATACCTAATATTACAGCTAAATCTGTACCAATTATATTTGGAAAGCTAAATCCAAATATAGATGATAAGATATTTTCAGAATAAAATACTGAAGCTAGGGCATTAATTCTTAATAAGAAATTAGTCCACATAGGTAATATTAATAATAATAAAACTAAATATTTATTCTTAATTTTTGATTTATATAATGAATATGCAATTAGCATTCCAAAGAAAATGCAAATTGCAGTTGTTATTAATGAATACTTTAATGAATTCAAAAATGCTACTAATGTTGATTTTTCTGTTAGGATTGTAAAGTTAGTAATTGTAGCTTCCATACCACCAATAGAAATACCTTCTGAATCAACAAACATAAGGAAAATCATAACAACTACTGGTACTAATGCAAATAAATATAACCAGAATTGATATGGTCTTGCCATCCTATCTAGGTGATGTGAAACTTGATGAGGTGGGATTACTTTATTGGAACTAGCTTTTTGCATGATCCATCAACCTTCATTAAACAAATTTCATAAGGGTCAACTGATAATCCAACATTTTCATCAGTCTTTACATCTTCGTAAGTATGAACTTTATATTCTTTACCTTCAATATTAACTAAAAGTTCATAATGAACGCCCTTGAATACAGATGAATTAACATGGCCAATTACCTTAGCCTTTTCAAGAGGTACAACATCCCAATCCTCTGGACGTATAACAACATCTACTGGTTCTTCATCATCAAATTCATATCCTACTACCTCAAAATCAGTACCTAAGAAATGAACTAAATTCTTCTTAACATAAATACCATCAAAGATATTTGATTCACCAATGAAGTTAGCAACATATCTATTATTAGGTTCATTATAAATATCTTTAGGTGAGCCTAATTGTTCGATTTTACCATCTTTCATAACAATGATTCTATCAGACATTGTCATTGCTTCTTCTTGGTCATGTGTTACGAAAATAAAAGTGATACCAAGATCTCTTTGCATCTCTTTTAATTCATATTGCATGTTTACTCTTAATTTGTGATCAAGAGCTGATAGTGGTTCATCTAGTAATAAGATCTTTGGTTTTAATACGATTGCACGTGCAATTGCAACACGTTGCATTTGACCACCAGAAATCTTATCGATTCCTCTACCTTCAAATCCAGATAGATTTACCATTTCTAATGCTGCTTTAACATCCTTATCAATATGATTTTTAATTGTTTTATTGATGTCAAAATAATTGCATCTTTCAGGATTCTTCGCTCCTACTCTCGTTCTTTCAGCGATAGTCTCCTCTTTTAGTTTGTCATATCCACCGTAGAATTCAATTAATCCCTTTCTACCGATGTTTTTCAAACCAAATGCTACGTTTTCATAAACGTTAAGATGTGGGAATAATGCATATCTTTGGAATACAGTATTAACAGGTCTAGCATAAGCAGGAAGATCGTTAATTATTTTTCCATTGACGATTATTTCTCCAGAATTTGGATACTCAAATCCGCCGATCATTCTAAGTGTAGTAGTTTTACCACATCCAGAAGGACCTAAAAGTGTTACAAACTCGTTTTCGTAGATAGTTAAATTAATACCATCAACGACGCAGTTATCACCATAGTATTTTACTATGTCGTGAAGTTCGATAATTGGTTGTTTCAACTCAATTTACCAAAAGAAAAGCCTCTCTCGCTTTTCATCCTTTCCTAAAAAATTATTTGATTTTTTATTTCTCTTGGCTTGTAACTGGAATTTACCTTAACTCCCCAAAATGCAATATATTTTTTTAATATATTATGCGACTATTATATACTTTATTTTTAAATATGCAATACTTTTTTTATTTTTTTCGAAAAAAAATATCGGAAGAAATCCGACATTTTTTCTATTCACTTTTCGCCTTATGTTTTTTCCCTTTTTTGAAATAATCATTAATAAATTTATCTGTATCTTTTTTATTATTTTTAAGGATAACTTTATTAACAAAATTCATAACACCAAAGAATACAGGAAGCATTACAAACAAGAAAATTCCCATAACTAAGAAATTAGGTAGGTCATCTACTAAATGCTTTACTCCCTCAGAATTCCAAGGTCTTAAGAATTCTTTCATAAATTGACAATCTAAGAATGTTTCTCCTGCGGATTTATCATAACCAAACATATCTGGGGTAGTTGGTCTACCACAAATATATGATGTAGGTAATATGAATGCAAGTACAGTAACCGTTAAGAATATTAATATTAGAGTAAATGTTCGCCATTTTGTAAATGGATAACACATCGTTACTGCAACAATTAATCCTGCGAGTGTTAATAAAATTGAAATCATTGTACTAACATTCCATTCGGAAATCACTGGTACTTGGCCAAAGTATTTTGGTATCGTATATAAAAGTACGGGCGTAATTACGGCTATTGCAGCAAGTAATGCAGATGCAATACCTCTAGATATAATTGTTTTGATAAATGAGCCTTTAACTGGTACCTTACCATATTCTAGTGATAAGAAGAATCCACCTGTACCAATTACTGCTGCTTCTAGCATATATGCATTTTCAATAGTATACCACATTTGACCTTTTCTTAAAGGTATTAATGCAAATGCAAGTAATGCGATAGCGAAAGATTTCATTAAGAATAATGTAGATGTTCTTTGAATATTATTAATAACTCTTCTACCTTCACCTACAACTGCCTCAAGATGAGTAAAATCATTATCCATTAGGACAACATCAGAAACTGATTTAGCTGCATCTGTAGCTTTGGCAAATGTAATAGATGAATCAGCCTTTCTTAAGGCTAATATATCATTTACACCATCACCAGTCATTGCAACCTTATGCTCATTATCCTGTAAAGCACTTACTATTGCTTCTTTTTGTTCAGGGGATACTCTTGCAAATATTGTATATTCTTCAACTAAAGCAGGAATCTTTTCTAATTCAACACCTTCAAGTGATATTGCTTTATCATAATTTTCAACACCACATTTTTCAGCTATTTTAGAAACTGTTAAGACATTATCTCCTGAAATAATCTTTACAGTTACTCCATTTTCTCTAAAGTATTTTAATGTACCTTTTGCAGATTCTCTAATTTGATCTTCAATTATGAAAAAGGCTAATAAATCATCATTTAATTTTAAAGCAATAACTCTTTTACCTTCTTTTGCTTTTTCATTTACAATATCTAATCTCTTATCATCTTTATCTAATAAATATTCAGGTGCACCAAGTAATAATTTATCACCATTTTCATAAATTAATCCTGAGCATTTAGTCTCACTAGAAAATGGTATTATTTCTTTATATTTAACATCCTTATTCTCACCAAATTCATTAAATAATGCTTCAGCTGTTGCGTTTTTGCTTTTTGCAGAGCCAAGTAGATTTCTAATATTATCATATATATCTTCTAGATGGGCAAATCTTTTAGTTTCTTCAACCTTCATTGTACCATCAGTTAATGTACCTGTCTTATCAAGACAAATTACATCTACTCTTGATAAATTCTCTAGCGAATACAATTCTTGAATTAATGTATTTTTCTTTGATAATGACACGATTGAAAGTGCTAGTGTTACAGATGTTGTTAAAACTAATCCTGATGGAATAATACCAACAGAGAATGAACCTACAGTAATCATTATACGAGCCCACGTTACAGGATTTGATATGCTTAATTGCATTCCATCCCATGTATTTTCATCCCAACCATGAGCATTAATTTTATAAATCATTGTTATAATAATAGTTATTGCAACAACACCTAAAATAATTGATAAAATCTTCATTGTATTAATGATATTAGTCATTAATTCAGATTTAGTCTTTTCAATACCCTTAACAGTATTAGATAAATTAGCTGCGTATGTTTTATCTCCTACTTCAGTTACAATTACCTTTGCATCACCAACGATTATAGATGAACCAGAATAAACTACATCACCAGGCATCTTTTTAATATAATCTGCCTCACCTGTTAGCATTGATTCATCAACAGAAATAAATCCATCAACGACTCTAAAATCAGCTGTTGCTTGTTCTCCTGCCTTCAGTAATACAATATCATCAATTACAACATCAGATGCGTTAATTTGTATTTCTTTTCCATTTCTAATTACTCTAGTTTTAGCTTCAGTAACAATTTTTAATTTATCCAGAACCTTTTTACCATGTATTTCTTGAATAGTACCTATTACGACATTCATAAATGCTGGTATTAAAAAACCAAATTTAGAAAAACCAAAGTGCTTATTAACAACTGCAGCATTACCTGATGCATATAGATAAATAATAAATATTAAAAATGTTAAAGCGATTAACATTAATATTGAATTAAAGAAAGTAAATACATTATGGAATACTATTTGTCTTATAGTCTTATCATTTTTATTTACTACTTTATTTTGATAACCATTTTCAACTCTAATCGAAACATCATTATCAGATAAACCTGTATTGAAATCAGGTTCAATTCTTTCAATTGGCTTTCTAACTATTATCTTATTTTTTTTCATAACTTATACTCCTTGAACCTCTCATGATTAAAATCATAAGATTCTAACTTCTAATATCGTTATAGAGACTATAACGGCATAGATATAATGCTGATAAAGTTGCCTAAATCCTGTCTAGAAGACACATTATATCTACCTAACATATTAGACTATTAGTTAAATAACATTT
>Ga0247610_10001696_pt1 | contig 26841 bp, 48 predicted proteins | sample 174DNAGHGhighgp2_FD_193483 | JGI IMG/M metagenome (GOLD analysis project Ga0247610, IMG submission 193483) | Sheep rumen microbial communities from Palmerston North, Manawatu-Wanganui, New Zealand - 1742 DNA GHGhigh gp2 | ecosystem: Host-associated > Mammals > Digestive system > Stomach > Rumen...
GTGACCCAAAACGCAATTTCACAAAACAATTTCGGGGGGGGGCTAACCGAACCGTGCCCGTCACAACTGCATAGGCGCTTTAATCTCATTAATTTTTTTACGTCTCAGTAACGACAACCCCCGAGCAGTTAATTCGTTTGTTGTTCGGTCGTGCATCGCCTCATGACAATCACCGCATAATGAAATCAAATTGCGCGTGTCGTACTTCAAGAACTCACGGCATTTATTAACGGGTTGTATATGATGAACTGTCGTTGCCGTTACCCGTTTACCGTACCGTTTACATTCTTGACATGTATATTCATCTATACGCAACCGAGCCTCGCGTATGCTACGCCATGCCTTTGAATGGTAATTGAACATATACACATTCCTCCACGCTGGCACCGTTTCCACCCTGTAGCGTTTGCCGTTTGTTTATGCTAAACAGTTTATAAAACCGCCCCGCGTTGAATTCGTCGCTTATAGGGTAATGAGATATATACACGGGGAACGGTTGTTTATATGCCCAATCAAAAAAAGCAACCGAATCAAAATCTGTGTTGCCTTTGTCGTTTGGGTTGTATCCCGCGCACCCCATATACGGCGGGTCGCAGTATACCACATCCCCCTCGCGGTATTCATACGCTTTATAATCACCGTTTACGATCTCGGCGCCCTGTAACCCAACAAGCGGTTGTATACGCTGATACCGTTGTAACATGTCTATACGTTCCAGCATCTCAAGTTTGAATAACTGGGCGCATAGATCTATATGTTTAAGTCTCGCGCGTTTGTTGTTCTGTTCTTCCTGTGCACGCTTTAACGCCTCAGCTTTTCGGCGCGTCGGGTCTAACAGTTCGGAGATCCTGTCGGGTACCTCGTTTATTTTGTCCGATGCTTTTAATTTGTCGAACATTTCGGGCGTCGGTATTGTCGGTTGTCCGTCTGCCTTTGTGCAGAGATAATGCGACGACATAAACGAATCCGTTAACGCGTCAACCTCACACGGACGAATCCCCGTTGACCGAAGCCACGTTGTGAACTCGACCGCCATATATTTTACGACGTCCGACGTCCCGTCCATGATGCGCCTATATTCGTCATACTCATGACGCAAACCCCGCACAGAATTTATCAGCCTTTCAAACTCGTCTTTTACTGTACGTTGCAATATAACGCGCCTATCTTCGATGCTATGCCCTATTAATGATGTCGGCATAACAACGTTTACGCCGTCAATCGGTCGCCCATACAGGCAGAACATATGCCCCGCGCGTTTAATGTCTTCAATCTCTTTAGCGTATATATATTCGCGCCCGCTATTACCGAACGACCACATATATTTTATATAACCGTCGTTTTCTTTTTCAGCTTGAAACCTATCACGGCTTACCCACTCGGGCGACGTCAACCCATTAATGCACCGTTTGATCAATGCCGGCAATAATGGATTTATTTCGTTGTATAATACGCTTTCGTATTTATGCGACAATAACGCACAATGCGACATGGCAAAACCACCGCCGAACAAATCAACGAACCGTTTGCCCGACGGCAAAGCCGATATGATCGCGTCGGCAATCTTGCTTTTACTTCCCATGTATGGGATTCCGTATTGCATTTTATCCACCCTCAAAATAAAAAGTGGGCGTTACTTTTCGTAACGTCCACCCACTCGGAGAAAATCATGAACAAGTTTGTTTAATTTCTCACGCTATTATTATAAATCATATTTAGCGTACAAACCGTACAAGTTTATTTATTATTGTTTCGCTTTTCTTCACGTTTAACGCATTGCGTGAAATATCGTATATTATCTTTTACTAATTCCGCCTCCGCTTTTAGTTCTTCTATTTTTGCGTTTATGCTTTTTAATCTTCTTTTGCTATATTCTAAATCTAATTTATTACGATTAACCGACACATTACCACCACCTTTGGTTTTTCCCTGTTAACCATATAACCACCGCAATACCCACGGCACACAATCCGCCTACGATCATAAAACCTCCGTTGTAAATCCGTGTTTTCTTAACCACCTAATAGCAACCCGTTTTAACTCTGGCGGAGCGGTCGTTATATTATAAATTGCCTTATATACCGACGCCCAAAACACCTCATCCGAAACGCCCTCTTTTGCTATCGAGATATTGTACTTTTTCGCAAATGCCATGATTTTATTTTTATCTAAACTAAACAACGCCTCGTTACGTTCTGCGACAAACTTTTTTAATAACTCTTTATTGCTCATTCTTCTTCTCCTTTCAACGCATTCCAACGCATCCAACGTGTTGAACGTGTTGGGTTTAACTTGCTGGTAACTTGCTGGTCAACTATTCTTCGGTTTCTTGGTCAACTAAATCCATTGACGCACCGCAGACCCAACAGTAATGATGGTCTTCTATATGTGCAATTACTCCCTCATAACCACACTCGGAACATTTAATACTCGTACCACCATAGATATTCGGTTTATTTGTGAGAATCCAATGTCCGTGCCGTTCTTCTTGGACATCATTAATCAATGTGTTTATTATTTTGGTAATAACTGGTTTGTAATATACCGGTATATCTTCCGCTCTTAATTCGAGTAATAGATCAATTGCATCTTTTAACCTACTCATTTTGTCCCCTTTCCCACTCGTTCACGTCTTGTTTAACTTCAACCCGTTGTTCGTGTCGCTGATCTCTTGTTTTATTCCTGTACGGGCATTTCGTGCTATTTGATTTGCACCCATCACAAAACCTCTGCCAAACTGGCGTTGAATAACATTTCCTTTTCATTTTGTCACCTCGTCGTTTATCAGCTTTGCACCGCAGTACGGACAATAAACAAATTCGTTGATTTGATCGCTATCATCGAAAAGCGTTACTTCTTCACAAACGGAACATTGCCCAGCGCATACTAAATTTAACGGGTTTTTAATCCAATGCCCAACACGTTTAACGCGTTGCGCGTGTTGGCTTTTTTCTTTCAACGCGTTTAATTGTTCTTTTAACGTTGCGTTTTCCTTGCTTAGTTCTGCGCACTCGCGCTCTAACAATGCCAACTCTTGCAATAGTTCTTTTGTATTATCAAACATAACCATCCTCCTAAAATAACGACATTTGCACCGCCGTGTTGTTAATTCTGTTTTTTGCTATCTCGCAATATTTCGGCGATATCTCGATTCCTATAAATTCGCGGTCGGTTTCTTTACAAGCTACACCCGCCGACCCGCTACCACAAAAAGGATCTAAAACAACATCCCCTTTATTACTCCATGACAGAATATGATCGCGCGCGATCGCTACAGGGAACGGCGCTGGGTGTCCCGTTGTGTTGTGTTTCTCTCCGCTAATGTTCCAAACGTTAAACCGTGCGCCGTATTCCTTAACACATGATTTTTTATGATTGCTTTTCCGGAACATTTCCCCGTTAACGCCTCGGCTTGTACCGTGTAACATTTCGCCATACCATTTATTTTGCCTGTCGCAGATAATATTTATTGTTTTCGGCTTACCTTTTGAAAAAACAAACATATATTCAAAACTTGAACCGTATCGTGTAGTGTCGGGGAATGTTATCGTGTCCTTTTGCCAAATCATTGTGTCGTGTATATTCAGCCCTAAATCCTTAAAATATAACGCCTGTTTGAATGATGTCCCCGTTTCGCTCCCGTTCACGGTCGCATCGTTTACAATCCAAACTATTACCCCCCCCCCACAAATTACGCGGGCGCACCCGTCAGCAACCTTTTTGAAAACGTCAAAATCCCACTTGCACCCGTCATATGATCTTAGCGAATCATACGGCGGGGACGTGACTATTAAATCAACGCTTTCGGGTTTTAGCTCTTTTAGCACTTCGGCGGAATCGCCGTTTATTATCCTCATTTATACACCCCCAAATAACGCATGACGGCAACTCTGCACCCTGTCGCAGTATTTCCGCCCCCGATACTAAGAGCAACCCGTTTCCACGTCATACCGTCTACGAACCGGCGCGCCAAACATAACCGCATAAATGCGTCGTTGCATTCGTTAATCCAATCTTCGGTTTCTAATTTCTCGCATTCGATCTCGGCGATCTTCTGCTCGTACTTCCTTTCGGCGTCTGCCAATCTGTCCCACGTCTTATTGCCCACGCCCGAACCTTTGGGCATTCCTGTTATCTGCGCCGTACAACTCTCCGCGATCGTGCGCAACCGTTCGATTCGTTCCTTTAAGCGTTCCGCCTCGATAACGCGCCATCGTAAATTATTTAAGTGATCTAAATCCATAATCATAACCGCACACGCTCCACAATTAGTTTTATTGCGTCATATTCGCCCCACGATTTACGCGCGTTTATATAAACGATTTGAGAGTCGTCCGCCCATGCAACGCCGTTTAATCCGTCAAATAACGCTTTTAATAGGTTGTCTATATCGGGGCGTGTTGTTTTCTCGGTGTATAATTTCCGTTTTTCGGTCGTACGGTATATAAACTCCACATTGACCGCCAAAGCACCGTTGAACATTTGACCGCCTGCGCCTCGGTACAATCTCGCGACGTCTTCCTCGAACGCTTTCGTTTTTCTCGGTGTGTACGCGTTACCGTTCCGCCCTAACCTCGGGCGCGCCTTTGCAACGGGTCTAATAGGCAATATCACATTTGAACACGTCACATTCATAATTACGACACCCCACAATCAAACCGCGCTCGTCTATGTCCACATAATCGGGATATATACCGCGCTTGACCCATGAGCAATTATTGCCGTTACAAGCGTTTCGACAACTCCAGCATTTAGAGCCGAACTCGCGCTTGATCGCTTTTAATTCGTCAACGGTCGTATGTAGTTCTCGCGATATTTCGCCACAAGACAACAAGCCTTCGTATTTCTCTAAAAACTCAAGTTTATAAACTGCGCTTAACATTACATGAACCTCCCGCCGACATCGCTTAATTTTGTTAGTTTGTTAATTCGTTTATTTGTTGGTGAGAACGGGAGATTGAATTCTGTTTTTCTTTCTTCTTCTTTCTTCTTATTATTTAAACTATCTATCTTATCTTCTCTTATCTTATCTTCTCTTATCTTATCGGCTAGATTTGCCCCCGTTCGCTTGCGTTCGGTAGCGTTCGCTTGTTTTGCTTTTCCGCCTTTTGCGCCGTTGATCGCGTTTATTTCGCATTTACGTTTATACGCCTCTTTTAATATATCCATATCGTCGCGGATCGCCTCGAACGAATCGTAATACTCGTCGGGTATATTTACCGTGTTCGTTTCTTGATACTCGAACATAGCGAGAATGATCGCTTTGCACTTTTTACCGCTCCAGCGTTCAAAACGTTTTTTATACTTACACGGCATAATAAAATCGTCTTTGCCCATGATCGCGCCCCCTTAAAACGGCAAATCGTCATCATTTAACGGCGTATATTCGGCGAACTCGTCCGACGGTTCGGCGTTCGGTATTTCATTAAGTAAAACAGTATGAACACCGCCCCCCGTGTAGGGTGTCGGTTTCTGTCCCGCAAAATCAACGTTATCAGCTACGACCTTTACAACCTCGCGTTTGCCGTTCTCTGTTTCATATGAAGATACGTTGAGATGTCCGGCAACGCCGATTCTTTGACCCTTAACGAAATTACGCCCGATAAACTCGGCGGTATGTCCGAAAGCAACGCATTTTATAAAATCGGCGCGATAATTGCCGTTTGCGTCTTTACTGATCCTTTGAACTGCGACCGTAAAATTGACATACGCGCGGTCGTTGCCCTGCTTTAATTCGGGATTGTCTGTTAGATTGCCCATAATACAAACGATATTCATGTTTTACCCCCTTTTTATCTTCCATTCGGTACGTTCTTTGTTCTGCCCTTTGGCGTTGATATAGGGCGTTTTAATTGTTTCTATTTCGTGCCCTTTTTTCCTTAGTTCCGATATGACCGCCGTTATATTTGCGATACCCTCGCTAAACGCGAGCGGACGGTCGATATATCCGTAATATTCAATACAATTTAACGCGATCTGTTCCTGTGTCATAAAAAACTCCTTCCGATATGCTGGCGAAATTCTTCTTCCGTCCAGCCGTAATAATTCATTAATTCTTTTTGCGCTCTTTCCCTTAGGAATTGGAGCATCGATTCGTTTTCATGGGCGCGGATATGGCACGCACAACACAAATACAGTTTTCCGCCGTATTCCTCAGCTTTGGCACGATACGCACCCTCGAAACAATGATGCACTTGTAGCGGTTCCGTTCGTCCGCAAATGTAGCATTCACGCTCGTTTTGAATAACGCTTTTCATGTTCTTTTAACATCCTTTGTATTTCGTCGTCTTCCTTTGTTGGTATGTTTAGGTTTTTCGCCTCAAACGTTAGATCGTCAATCACGCGCGCCATTTGTTTTGTGTCGTATTCGCTGGTACCGTAATAACACCGAATCACGACTTGATCGCCCCACGTTTCGACGTCCTCAGTTATCCACCCGACGCCCAAACGCTCCCACGCATGGCGCAACGTCCGAGCGTCTTTCTCCGGCATGGGCGGGAATTGTTTCCACACCCCGACATGACGGACGGCTTGCCGATAAACCTCTTCTTTTGTCGTTCCCACCTCTTGCGCTATCCTGTCGCATAATGTCCATAAATACGCGTTAGCATTATTTGACCTTTTACGGCGTATTTTATCGATTTTAACGTCTATATCCGAACCATCTAACAACGGATTGTTTAAAAACGATTTATCGGCAATTTCGAGCGTTATACACGCTTTCCCGTCCATTGAATAAAATTTATTTATCGCCCGCGCTTTCATTTGCCTTTTTCTCCAGCCGTTTGATCGCGTCGGCGATTTGCGCATCGCTCAGTTCATAAACGTTATTAACGCCCATCGTTTTTATGAACTGTTGCGGTGTTATGCCTGTAACGTTCAGCAGTTCGCTTATCCTGTCAAGGTTCTTTTCGCGTTCGCCGACTTCTTGCAATATTTCACCGAACTCGTCCGCCGTCGGAAGTTCGACTTGTGAAACGTCGGGGTTGTTTTCGGGTTTCTCTTTCGGTGCTCTATCCTGTGCCTTTAGATCCATTACGCGCAGTAGCTCGTCGCCCGTGCAATATGATTCATCGATGCCTATACCGAAACACCCCAAAGCACGACCGATCGCCGACGTTTCGCAATTCTCAATATACGAGAACCGATTCGCCTCACTTCCGGCGCCCTCGTCTTCATACGCGTACCCCGTTGCAAGCGCTACGCCGTCGGCGTTGTATACGGTCGCCTTCATAACTACGCGTTTATCCGTCATTGATACGATTTCAGTTATCAGCGGAAAATACGGGTATAATTCGCGGAACGCTTTAACGCGTTCGTTTACCATTACATAATTTTTAATTTTGCCTTTTGTTTTAATCGGCGTTGTTTTTAATTTCTTCGTCGCCATTGTTTTTTATCTCCTCGTTAATTTGTATTTTCATCATGTAAACTGTCATACACGCATCCGCTATGAGTTCGCGCGATATGTCTTTGTTCGAATCCTTGCGCGCCTCAGTTAATAACGCGTCAATCTTTACAAGTTCCCTTTTAAGTTCTGTCAATGTCATTTGTTCTTTTCGGTTATCCGTGATAAAATGTATTTACAGTTATGCGCCCTTCGGGGCGTTCTTCTTTTCTATCGGGAAAACCTCGACCTCCTTTTTTGTTGTTTCTGTTTTCGGTTCTTCTTCGGCGAAGTATCCTATGGGGAACAACTGCGCCTCTTTTCTCTTTGCAAACAATCTCATAATTTAACCTCCTAAAATCATTTGTTCGTGTTTAGAATCGCCTCGTTCGATGTCTTTACAATCTTTTACAGCGCCTTTCATTGACTTTTTCAGCTTTCGGCAATGATACGAATATCTTGTACCGAATCCGACTTGATGCAATGTTGTAACGCTAAAATGTTTGCAATCATAACAATTCATTTATTCAACCTCCCATAGCCATTAATATGACGTGATATAAAACGCCAACGCCGACGATCACCGCCCCGATAAAGATCGTGCCCGCAATCGTTTCGAGTATCGCTTGACGCCTTTTTAACCTTTGTTTGTCTTCGTGATCTGTGCAACGTTTGTAATATGAATATTGATATTCTTTCATTGTTTGTTTTCCCCCTGTAATTGTTTTTTGACTTCCTCTAACCGTTTAACGTGATAATCTAAACTCGCCGTTAAAAACGATTTGATTTGCTCAATTCCGCGTATATCGTCCGCAAGTTTTACCGCCTTACCGTTTACGCGTTTAGCGTGCTTTTTTTCTGTAGTAGCTATGCACCGCGAACCGCATATTGTTTTTTTGCACTTGACGTTTTTGTTCGGGTCGCATAAGTACAACTCCATAAGCCTGCGCGCCATTTTGTCCTGTTCTTTGCAAAACTCCAACATATAAACCCCCTTAACTGAGATACGACGCCAACACCTTGACGGATATTTGATACGCTCGCCCCATGCGTTTTAATTTGCCCATGCGCTTGAACTGATCGCGTACCGTGCGCGGGTCGTTGCCTGTGTATTCGGCAACTTCCGAAACCGTCAAAAACTGTTTACCGCCGAACCGTTCGTTTATGTCCGCCTCATACTGGCGGGTTAATTCTTTCTCTCTCATGGTTCAAAGTGTAATCACATTACACCGCCCGACAAAAAAATTTTGTCGCGTTGTTCGTCGGTTAAACTCAGTAATTTGGATAGGCGCACGATCTCGGACGCTTTAAACTCTGTTTTACCGTATAACTTGTTATAAAATGCTTTGTATGAAATATTTAACGCGCTCGCTAAATAATTCATTTTATATCCTTTTGCCATAATTGCTTTTTCTAACATCTTGCCGTTTGTCATTTGTTCCTCCATTATTTAATACTCCCTTCCCCGAATGCCAACCATCCGACGCTAACTCCTAACGCCTCCGCAATTAATAACATTCGTTTTGTTTTCGGCATATATAAACCCTTGCAATAACACGATATAAGGCTTTCGGATATGCCCGTTTTACGCGATAATTCAGCGGGTTTTATTTGTGCTTGATTTAATGCGAGTTGCAACCGATAACCGAATAATTGCGTTTCATAATTTGCCATTTTTGCCTCCATTACCGGCGGGGATTATTCCCCCGCCGTTTCAATTTCTCGTTTCATTGCGGTTATATCATCTTCGGCGCTTTGGCGCCATTCTTCCAAATTCATGATGTCACCGTACAAAATATAATCAATTACCGCTTTTGCATCCATTAGCGCCTGTCGCCTTGCCCGATGTTCATTTGTAACTAAAATTTGGCTCTGTTCCGCCGTTTTTGTCCATTCCTCGTATACTCTCGAATGCTCCATCATAACGACTATTAATTCGCGACCTTTTAATGCTCTTTCTTTAATTCCGTTTTTCATTGTTTAAATCTCCTTAATTGTTTTTATTAACCTATCTCATCAGCGCTGGGCGGTCATTCCCAACGGACGCCCAGCCTCGAAGGCGGGCGTTTCGAATTCGTGTTCAGCCTCGCATCGATTCCGCCCATAATACGGATTCATGCGCCAGCGCCCACTCTTTCCCGCTAAGCCAAACGACCCCGCGCGAATCTGGAAAGTAAAGCGATATTATACGCGCCAAATCATCGATTAGATTCTCGTATGCGTCGCGTTCGCTTTCGGTCAGCGTGCCGTTTGCGTCTTTGTCATACATTTCGTTTTTAGCTTTGTTGCGCCTGTATTCCAAATCGTGCGCGTGTTTTCTTAAACTGAAGGGATATCTTTTAATATTTGCCATTGTTTTAGATCTCCTTAATTGTTTTATATTTGCGGGGCTTTCGCCCCGCAGGGGTGTTTCGGCTTTATAAAATGTCACCAACCTTTTCAACCATCTGCCACATTTTGTCTGCCATCAGTTTTGCCGTACTCCATTGACTTACGATGTTCAGTTCAAAGTTTTTTTCTTTCATGAGTTTTCTCATTTCGTGTTCCTTTACTGCCAACTTCTGATACTCGTTAAGGATTATTGTGTAAATCTCCGATGCTTTATTGTTTACTTTGTTTGTAACTTTCGTATTTTTCATTTGTTTTACTCTCCTTAATTGTTTTATAGTGTAATTTAATTACACTTTACAATACTAATAATAGTGTAATCAAATTATACTGTCAATACTTTTTTGCAAAATTTGTTGAATTATTTTACTACCTTGTTATAATGAGTAATACAAATGGGAGGAAACAATTATGGAGTTATACAATAATATTAAAAAACGGCGTCAAGCCTTAAACATGACGCAAGCGGAACTCGCCGAACTTGTCGGGTATACGGGCAAATCTATGATAAGCAAAATTGAACGGGGCGAAGTTGATTTATCACAATCTAAGATTGAAACATTCGCGCGGGCATTGCGTACCACCTCGGGCGCCTTGTTCGGCAACACCGAAACACCAAACACGTTTATTACATACCCCGTAATAGTGAACGTAAAAGCGGGATATGATGGCGCGTTGATATTTGAGGAAAGCGGGGATTCGGAACAAATCCCGATTGATTGGATTAAAGGCGATACGCCTAATAATTATTTTATTGCGTCCGTGCGCGGTGATAGCATGCATCCGTTACTGATCGACGGCGACCGCGTCCTCGTCCACGTCACCCCGTCCGTATCCTCGGGACAAATAGCCGTGATACGTTACAACGGCGACGACATGACTATAAAACGCGTCGTATATAAACCAAACGGCGATTATTTCGACCTAATCCCCATCAACACGAACTACCCGACAAAAAGGATTCAAGGGTACTCGTTAACCGAGGCGGGCGTAATCGGGGAAGTTAAAAAGGTAATACGGAACCTATGAAAAAAGTAAACGGATATTATCGCGTATCAAAAAAGATAAACGGCGTTCAAAAATACTTTTACGGTAAAACGCAGTTCGAGGCGCTCGAAAAGCTGAAAAGGTACACGGCGGATGCGGAACGCGACAAAACCATATTTGAACCGATCGCGTTAAAATGGGCGGTCGATTATTTCCCGACCCTTGCGCCTAACTCGCTTAAATGTTACCGCCCCGCGCTCAAACGTGCGGTTGCTGAGTTTGGCGAACTACCCGTCGCGGATATAACGCCGTTTATGATCTCGGCATATATAAAAGAGTTTTCACGCGGTCGCGCACTAAAGACGGTTAAAACACAATTATTAGTTATCAATCATATTTTTCGTTATGCTATCAATTACGCCGGCATTAATATGCAAAACCCAGCGCGTGATATTATCATCCCGAAAAACCTAACAAAACGCAAAATAACGGCGCCGTCGTCAGCTGATATTAAGCGCGTAAAAGATAACGTAAACGCGCCCTTCGGGTTGTTCGCGTATATGGGGTTGTATACGGGTTTAAGGCGCGGGGAATTGCTCGGTCTTACATGGGACGATATCGACTTAAAAAAAGGCGTTATAACTGTAAATAAATCGTTGTACCATGTCGCCAACCGTCCGCACGTCAAAACGCCGAAAACATCGGCGGGCGTTCGCCGTGTTCCTGTACTGGAAAAACTTAAACCGTATCTAAAACGGAAGCGCGGAATCTTGTTCACTATTGACGGCGGATATATGACCGAAACGCAGTTCCAAAAAGCATGGGCGGAATATATCGCCGTTTCGGGTGTAACGTGCACGCCTCACCAACTGCGCCACGCTTTCGCGACAATGCTATTTGAAGCGGACATTGCCCCCGCTGATGCAAAGCAAATCCTCGGTCACGCTCAAGTCCAAACGACTATTGATATATATACCGATATAAGGGAATCCCGCGAAAAAGCAATAAACAAAAAGATAAAATACGCCGATATAACGTAATATAACCCATAATATAAAAATCGCCGAAACATGCACGGTTAAGCGATTTTTATATAGTTCGAATCTCTCCTTCTCCGCCATTTGATAGAACCGCTAAATATAGCGGTTTTTTCTTTTATTATGCGGTTTTAAGGGTGTTTTGTTACCTGCATTTCAGTACATCTCAATACATGGAAATACATAAAAATAATATAAAAAATAATATAATTTTTTGGGCATAAAAAAAAGGCGGACGGGGTAAAATGAATACCTAAGAAAAACCCCCGCCCGCGTGTTCGATTCGGCATTACTTCACAATATTATTTATGATTGCCGAAATTATTTAATTTCTAATTTCTTCGTATCTGCGATTAATTTTTCAACTGAACCGTTGCCGTTTAGCGCTTTGTATTCTTTCGCCATATCTTCCAAACTCTCAAGATCGTGCATCTTCATTGTGCCACGTTCGAGGCAACGGTCACAAATCGCGATTATATTCTCACGCAACAAACACCGCAAACCGTTTTTAATTGCGTTATCTTCGATTTGCTCTTTATTGATCTTGTTCCGTATTGCGTTAAGTAAAACACCTATTACGAACGATAAAACCGCCGTAACAATAAACCATATTAACTCCTCAACCCTCATTGCGTCCGCCACCTTTGATTCGCTCGATGATCTCAGCAAACGCCGATGACCCCGCCATGTATAATATAACGGTTACAAGCTGACCAAACGCGGATGCGTTCGGAACAATACCCGTTGCAACTAAAACGTCTAAATTAAACGTTAAAACGGCGATAACGCCCAAAATTCCCGCGATACCTATTGTTATATACTTTGAACCCTTTACGCCGTCCCAAAGTGGCTTAAATCGATCGATTATATACCATATAACCACGCTGAGCGCCATTATAATTGCTAACATCTGCATTTTATTTAACCTCCTTAAAAATTCGTTTATCGACAAAATAAAAAACCGCGCCCCCGATTAAATTCGCGAGTGCGGTTGCCGTTATTACTGAGATATCGAACAACGGCGCGTTCGTCATGATCGCCAGCACGGGCGCCAGCACGACGCCCGATAATTGCCAGCGTAACAAATATTTTATGTACTGAATTAGCCTTCCCACTTGCCCCCGAGCGCCTCGCACGTTTTGCGTCCGACTATGCCGTCGACTTTCAGCCCTTTTCGTTTTTGGAAAACACGCACCCCGTCATACGTATTGCGCCCGTAGGATCCGTCGGCACCGTCCACACCCACGGAAAAACCGAGCGCCATTAACCGCGCCTGTACGGCTTTAACGTCTGCGCCTGTCATGTTCGGCGTCGGTTTGCCGTATCGTTTGGTGTTGTAATATAGATTACGCTTTAATACGAACGCATATTTTGACGCCGTATTTTCGTTTTTGGCGGGTTTTTCTTCCGTAACGGCTTTATATTCGATATAAGGCAGTTTTCCCCATTTTGCCCACGGTCTGTCCTTTAATTTGGTTATTACGACGCCATAACTGACACCGCGCGATTCGATAACTAAACCACCGCCAATATATATACCGATATGTCCCGACTTCCAAACGACCAAACCCACAATTTCGGGTATAGTTTCAATCTTGCCCTGTTCCTTGCAAGCCTGTATATATCCGTTTGCGGTTTTCTTCGGGATTGTTCCGTCGCCGGCTACATAAACCAGTCCCGAACAATCTACAATATGTTTACCTTTCCACTTCAAGCACGCTTTGACATAATAATCGCGCGTTTTGTTCCCGTAAAATTTATATAATTCGTCAGCTACCTTTTCGGACGCAATCTCACCTTTCGCGCCTAAAACATAGCCCCAGCCTTTACACTTTTTTGCATTAGTTACAAACTGAATGTTTGTTATCATAACTCTACCTCTTTTTGTATCGCGTTTATGCGCTCGCGCCATTTTGCACGCTCTGCGATAGTGTCGGCGTATTCTTCCGCCGTTGCTACGCCCTCAGCGATTTTGATAATAATATAATCTGTCATTAATAATTTATGTTTTAGATCGTTAATCTCACTGCGATCAAAGAATCGTTTATTCTGCTTTTCCTCTTCTGCTTTATCAATAACAATTTTACCGCCTTTATACATTAGCGGGCGGGAAAAATCCATTGAGTCAATATTATCTGTAACTTCTATATATCCTTCCTCAAGATATATTTTTTTCTGTTCTTCTGTAATGTGACCGCTTGCAATGTTTATTATTTTTTCGCCTTTTACTTGTATCAATAACATAAACAAACACCCCCTTTTTACCCTAATCGCGATATCCGCAACGTCGCGCCCGCAAGCATTGTTCCGCTTAATGAACTCGATTGTGTCGATGCTTGGAAATTTACCGACGTAACACCTGTTACGATTTCATGATACGCTATAGGCCACTGCGAATCATACGGTATGGGTTTTGCTTCGCTGTGATAATTGCCGTTATCTGTGTTTAATCTTACCCATAACGATTGTGAAGTATTAGTGTTTGGGTCATATGTTCCGTAAGCCTCTATTAGGTATGTTCCGTTAGCCTCTAAACCATTTTTCCCGACGCACGTTGTCCAACTTCCACCGGCGGGAATTGTCGTTGAACTTGATCGTGTATCTTGCGACGTTTTAACCCCGCCTATTATTTGCCCGCTTGGGTCAATACGAACTACACCTATATTTGAAAAAGGACTATATGGTCGAAATGTAATCCCTTCACCCCCCGCAGGAGCAATAAGCACAACACTATCGGAATATGCTAACACCCCGCTTTGCGTGCTTCCCAAATTGTCCTGTAAAACGAATGCGATGCCGTTCGGAAAATTAGCGCCATCAATTTTGGCTTTATAATACTGCCCTGCATCATCCCAACCAAAATTTGATACACCGTGAACACTTAAACCACCCAACGAAAACAAAGCGCTATAATTAAGACGTCTTATTATACTTGATATATTTCCCCCACTAATTTGAACGATTGCCAGAACAATTTGATATATTGTCCCCGTTCCGAGGTTTATATCTTCTTGAACGGGCGCCGTAAATCCATCGATTGACGCGGAATAATCAATAAGATATGACAACTGCGCAAAATCTTCAACCGTGCTTGCTTGTGACGTGTCAATCTGCAACATAACGCGCCCATAACCCGACGTCGGGATCTCGTCAAAATTAATAATTGTTGCGCCGTCAACCTGCACTAAACCACCGCAAGCGATTAACCACCCCGCTTGAACTGTTATTGCACTATTTGTAAATGATATCTCGCATCCTTGTAAAACCCCATCGATTTTGAACGATTTATAAAACCCGCGGTCGTCCAATGCTGAAACGTTTTGATTCGGGAATGTCAAACCATGAAAAGCCATTTATTAAACCTCCTAAATAGTCGTTAAATACGGATACTGCATCTGTAGTTCTCCGCATTGTATCTCCTGTACCTTTGAATTCGCCCACAAATGCTTTTGCGCGACGTATGACGTAAATATTTTATTGCCGATCTTTATCCGTAAATTGTCGTATAAATCAAACTGATAATTAAGCGGACACATAAACGTTATATTGTGCGAATAGAAGTTCCGCGCAAATTCTTCTTGAACTTTCGGCGCCACGTCGTCCGCGTTTGAAACAACCAGCGCGACCCATTCGCCGGATACACGCCCCGCCGTCGGCGTACTGTTGACAATGGAGCCGTCGTCTAACAACACCCAGTTCCGCGTTTGCGCGTTTTCCTCGCAATACGTCGTTATTTTACTGATTGTTTTAGCTGAGAAGTTCTGCTCCGTGATAACAAACGACGGATTGCTAAAATCAACGTTTTTTACGGGGTTTGCACGCGTTACGATTGTTATATATAACTTTGTTCGGCTTATGGTGTAATTCGTGTAAATGCCCTTTATACGGCGTAATTTTGCCATGAATGACGATATATTATAAATATTATCGTCTAAATCGGGTTTTAATGACCCCGTCGTGCTCGTCAATGCCTCGACGTCCAAAAACGGCAAACTATAGAACGTATCAACGCAGTTTGTGTAATTGTCATCAATCAACGTTTTTAGATAGTCTTCTAAATAAGTATACGTTCCCGCCGTATAAAATAGATCCCGATTAAATAACGTTGAAATCTGCGAACATTCAAGCGTTGTTCGTCCGTCGTCCGTTGATACGTTGCCAATGATACCGAGCCATTTTGCACCGTCCAAATAAACGAAATCCCGCTCGGCGGGTTCTTCCGTCTGCGGGATAGTTATTGTTGAAACGGTATCATATATTGACGGCGTTATATCGTAATCTAAAACCGTATGGTGCGATTTTGTCGCGAACGTTTTCGCGTCTTTAATAAATACTTCCATGTTAAACCGTCCTAAAATAGCGGAAAACTTGCAAGGTTGCCGACGTGCCGATTAATGTTGTCGCTTCCAACTCCATACGACAGGGCACGTTTGCGGGTATTCTAAAAAACGTATCATACGCCGTGAACCCAATAAACGTTGTCATATCTCGCACGCCGTCGGGTGTTATCAGTTTAACGCCCGATTCACCGACTACCGTTGAAAATACAAGCGATTCACCTAACTGCGCCGACATTGCCGACATATCGACCTTACCGACGACGGCGTTTGTATCAAGCCGTCTAATTGTCACGATCGGCGCGGATATTGCGCCTTTTAATGTTAGCTTAAAATCACAATCAATCTGCGCGTTGACAATAAATTCAACTTGACCCGCAATATTTGTATTTGCGTATCTGTACGGGTACGAATACGTATATGTTTTATTGTTGTACGCGTCGGCGCCCTCGATTGATATATTCATATTTTGGGGCGTGTAGTACGGCGATAACGGCATAAACGTAACGGGTACTTCAAGGTGTCGCATCGTCGTTAGTTCGCTTTTCTCGACGTTTTGAACGTGTATGCGCACGTAATACCATGTATCCGTAGGTTTATACGCTAATACTAAATTTTGCGCCTGTAGCACCCAATCAAAAAACGATTTATAATTATCGTATGCGTTATCGGGCACAAATATTAGCGAACCTTGAACGGGTACTTGTGCGGGTTTTTTTGTTACTGGAATATAAAAGCCTTCGGCGGTCATATATTCGACGTCGTCCTCATAGCCTAAACCCTCGGGCGCATAAAAAAACACGTCCCCGCCTTGTAGCTGGACGCGTTCGCCGTATTCATTCTCTACATAAAAACGCCTCATAATCTGCCCCCTGTAGCGACCGCCATTTTCTGCGATACGACTTTCGTTATCTTAGAACCCAAACGGTCAATATCGCCGTCCGTCATCTGCCGAGATACATTTACGACGGTTTGCACGTTTACAGTTCCGCCGTATGTGTTGCCCCCGCTCTGCCTTAGTGCGTTTGCGATTATTCCCGACATTTTCTCGACGGGCATTACGACTTCGGGTCCGGCTTCACCGACATTGATAAACGACGATTTTTTGAATATACCGCCTTCAGCATATGAACCGTGATATCCGATTGCCCCGTTTGCTGATACGGTCGCTTTACCGCTGAACGCTTTCGCGATCTTCTGTGGTATCGATTTTATCCACTCCCATATTTTATTAGGCAGTTCGCGGAACCATTGACCGATTGAATTAAACCATTCGGATATTTTATTCTTTGCGCTTGTGAATATGCTCGCGATCTTTTCGGGTATCGACGCAAACCATGACCCGATTTTATTCGGCAACTCGCTAAACCATTGACCGACACTTGCGAACCAATTCGAAATAATTGTCCATGCATTTGAAAACGTCGTTTTGATTGATTCGCCCGCGTCATGCATCCCGAGTGTCCATTTTGCAACAAAACCTTTTAATCCGCCTTCACCCTCTGCCATGCGATAAAATTCGGCGTGATCTATTCCCGCAGTATCAAGCATATCGGAAATTGTTTTCCCCATGTCGCCGTAATTCTGCGTATATGCTTTTTTCAACATTCCAACGCCTAATTGTGCCTCGGATGTAAACGCCTTTGAATCCGTTTTTAGGTTCTTTAATTTGTCGTCGAATTCTTGCGTCGGGGTCGCTAACCCCTGTATCAAACCAAGCGCCTGTTGCAAAAACTCAACTAACGCCGGCAACGAATTCGTTATAAAATCAGCTAATACGGGTATAAAATCAATTACAGCGTCAATTAATTCTTCTAATTGCCCCGTATTTGCCAATTCTTCAAGCGTTTTAGCTACGCCCTCGAATATCTGCCCCAAAGCCTCGCCGATCTGTGTTAATAACTCTTGAACTTTCGGGCTTGCCAGTTTTTCGGATATCCATTTTGCGATGCTCTCAATATGTGGCGCTAATGCCGATATGACGGGCGCAAGCGCAACGCCTAACTGGGACTTCAGTTTGTCGAGCGCGTCTTTTGCCTCGTTCATGTTGTCTAATTGCTCTTGGGGCATTATAATGCCTAAGTTTTCCGCCTCTTGCCCCAGTTCTTTTACGGCATCCGAACCCGCATATATTAACGGTTCTAATTCTTGATAAGAACGCCCGTATAATTGATTCGCGTATATGTTCGCCTGTGTTTCGTCGTCTAACTTCCCTAACGCGTCAATCGTATCGTAAAATATGTCCTCGGATTTGCGGAACTTCCCCGACGAATCATAAACCGCAACGCCGAGATCATCAAACGCTTTGACCGTGTCGGCGTTTCCGTTTTGGTACTGTCTTAAAGCACGCGTTAATTTACCTAACGACGCGCCCATTGTTTCAGCGCTGACGTCGATTAACTCCGAGGCATATTGCCATTGCTGATATGTTTCGGGGCTGATGCCGTATTTTTTCGACGCCGTGTTAATGTCGTCCGCGTTCTGCAAATAATCGTTTACGATCTCAGCCATTTTTTTGCCGAGATTAATTGCGCCCTGTATAACTTGAGATATTGCCGAGCCGATATTGCGAACGATATTTGTTATTGACGACATATTAATCGCGGTCGTATTAAACGCCCCGCCGACCTTGCCCGCGTTTTTCTGCGCGTCGTCGCCGAGTTTGTTTGTCTGCGTCGCCGTTTCCTGTGTTTCGTCGCCTAAACGGTCAACGTCGGTTTTACATTCGTTTAACTCGTTTTCGTATTTGTCGAGATCCTGTTTTGTTTTCTCGATCTCACGCTGAAACGCTCTGTACTGCCCGTCGTCTATTTCGCCCCGCTCATACTGCGCTTTTACTTGTGCTTGCGCGTTTTCAAGTTCTTTTAATCGCTCTTTTGCGGTGTTGACTTTATCGGCAAGCACTTGCATTTTTTGATCGAGCAACGTTGCGTTTTTGGGGTCGAACTTCAACAGATTATTTATCTGTCTTAACTCACCGTTTAACGCGCGCGTTTTAGAATCAACGTTTTTTAACGCCTTGTCTAAACCTTGCGTATTGCCGTCAATATTAATTGTTATACCTTTAATGTTAGATGCCATTATAGATACTTCCTGTAGTCTTCTTTTGTCGCTTTATAAACTCTTTCGCCGTCGGGTATGGTTTCGCTTAGTGCGTCCATAACCATACCGATTGTTAAATATTCAAAATCCGCGATCGAAAACCCCTGCGACACCGCCGACATTATAAACGTCTGCGTTTTTAATGGGCGCTTTCGACCGCCTCTGTGTTTTTTGCTTTTATGTCCGTATTTCCTGTTATGTTGTGAATTATCAACGGCGCTATATCTCCCATGAGCATAACAAGCGGGAACGCGTCCAAACTCTCGACCCATTCGTCGAAATTCGGGAACGATCTGTCCGCCGTTTTTGCCATTGTCCACACTAAGCGCATGACCTCGACGGTTTTTATTTTCTTCGGGTCATATCCGCCCCGTTTGTCAAACGCCTGTATAATGTTTGTTTGCGCCTCGAAAAACTCATCCGTGAACGCCTCAGCATAAATAATAGGGTTCATGGCGTTCGCTTTTAGTTTCAGTTCTTCACCGTTTAATATTATTGTTTTTTCCATCTTTTTTCCCTCCTCATTTATTCGGGGCGGACGGAGGATGGGAACGCCCGCCCCTTTGTCAATAACTCGCTATTTGCTAATTATTCACCCGATTACGGTGTATACGGCGCCGTAAACCATCCTTCGATAACGCTTGACGGTGTATCGTCAAGGGAATGAGCTTTTACGTTAAGCGTATCGGGCGACGGTGAACACGTAATGTCGCAACTCTGTGTCTGTACTTCGGTTGTGTCCGTCTTTGTGCTTGCGTTTATGCTGGGGCGTGATGCCTCGCAATAATAAAGCACGCCATATTCGAAGTCCCCGTCGCCGTCCGTCTGGTATGCCATTGCGAACGGTACGGGTTTATCGTTTGCGTTTTCAATTATTACGTTGTTTGTGTCCTTAGTAAATCCGAATATGTTCGTCTGGAACCACTCGTCAAAAAGTGCAAATTCCATTGAACCTTCATAACCTTGATTTGAACGCCCGCGATAATAAACGATATTATCAGCATAAAACGGCGTCAATTCTCCCAACTCATCAAGCTGGAGATTAACTGCGCCTTTTAGGGCGTGTCCTGTGCCATACGTTATAACGCCCCCCTCACCAATGGTTATAGGGAATATATGAACGTTTGACAGACCGAATTCAACTCTATTTGCCATTATTCGTAAACCTCCGAAAAGTTATATAAAAGCGAATAAACGCCGTCGTCGGCGTCGTATGCCTCGCTTAATAATTGCCAACATATACCGTTAGCGTCTAACACATCAGTTAATACTTTTTCTTGTTCGGGGCTTTTAATCTCGGTGCATAACTCGATTTGGAACCCCATAACTTGTTTATATACCCCGTTATCCCCGTATACGTTGTCCGTTCCTGTTACGGTTACGGCAATATACGGAATAGACGGCACGGCGCGCGGGAAGTGATCGTACGCGACGGGATAGCCTGTCTGCTCTAAAATAGTTATTACGTTTTCTAACGTCATGACAACGCCTCCTTTACGCGCTTTTCAAATTCCGTTTGGCACCATTCCTCAACGGGTTTAATATGCTTTTGTTTCGGCGCCCATGTCCCGCCGTGTCGCATTGCGTGAGCGTTCTCCAGCAGATGCGTTAACTGTCCGTTTGTGTTATAGACAATAAAAGAAAACCCGAACGTCCCCGCCTCAGCTTTGACGCGCCAGCCGTTCGCGTATCTATTACCGCCGACCTTGCGCCGACCTTTACGCCCCCAAACACCCGCGCGCGATAATTGCTTTAGTTTGTCGGTCGCCTCTTTCGCTATTTCTTGCGCTATGCGTTCGACCGTTCCGGCAACCTCGCGGTTGTATGTCTGCAATACGTTTTTTAAAGCGACGTCAAACGATGCGGTTTTGATCTCGTCAGCCATCTTTTACTTTCTTTTCACAAGTTAGTTCGATCGTTTCATCGTCGGTTTTATATGTTCTAATGACCGTGTAACGGTCGCCCATAAATTCGACTTCGGATTCGCCCGAATATTCAAACGCGTTAATAATAAACACGTCGGACGGATATAAGCCCGCTTGCGCGGACGAGTAAAACTCGGAACGGGTGACCGACCTCAAATCGCAGTAAACGACCTTTTCGGTTTCGTTCTTTACGTAATTGCCGTATTTATCCCGTTCCATGCTCCCGCCTATCAGCGAGAGGTCAAAATCATACCTCATCCGCGCCCCCGTTGTGTATAAACAAATTATTTAGCCTAAACCTTAAATCAATAGGCATTGCGCCGTTCTCTCCGCGCGATCTGTAACGATAAGCGGAATAATCAACAACGAACATAACATGGTTCATGTTTGCCGAATCGAGCGTTATACCCTTTTCGTCCTGTAACTCAGTTAATACGCCGTTGATTATTGACGTTAAAAAATCGTCGCGAACATCTGTTTTTATGTTTAGGTTTTCTTTTACAAGATCTAATAAAACTGATGTTTCCATTTTCCTTTTTTTATGCGTTCGCCACGTCGGATGCAAACGTCATTGTCGTCGTCGGGGTAGCGCCGTCTATGCCGATAACTGCGAACGCCTTAGCAATTGCGGGTTTACCGTCGTAACGTGCTTTACCCTTGAATACTGTGTTATCTTCAATAAACATGGCGTGTTCACTCTGTGAAAGCGTGATGCCCTGTCTTTCGCCGAGAACATACAGATCACCGAAACCGCAAACGATGTTGTCGTCGGGTATGAATTCGAGAACGTCCACGTTACCGCCGATAACGGGCATTCTGCCGTTGATCTGTGCAACGAATGCGCCGTCGCCGTTTACAGCGATAGCTTTACCCATGAGTTTGTAATATGTTTTTGTGTTCATAGCGAAGAACAATTCGCCCCTTGCGTACGGGTTCGCAGTTTCTGCAACTGCGCCTAAAAGTGCGCTAAAGAACGCCTGCCCGATTGCGGACGCGATCGACTTAATATTGCTTGTGTGCAGATCTGCCCATGCGGGAGCCTTCGGGTCGTAATCGACGGGCTGGGTAGTCTGTGCAAGCCTCGTAACGATACCGAGAGGCATTTTTGTGCCTGTGCCGTACAGTATAGCTTTATCAAGTGCAAAACCGATTGATTCGCCTATTGCCTCGATGACTTCAGCGACGAGATCGTAATCGGAATCCGTGAGAACGCCATTACATACAGGGATATAACCCGCGACCTTGTAGCAATCAAGGGTAACTCTATTAAAGCCCCATTCAAGCCCGTTAAGTTTGGCGCAACACTCTGTCCATACTGCTTCGGGAACTGTTCCGCCGATAACCTGTCTGCCCTCGCCCTTGATGGAACGAACACGAACGCGGTTAACCAGTTTTGAATAGTTATATATGTTCTGTTTGATAAGGTCTAACAGTACAACGGGAATGGTGACGTCGCCGTTTGTTATGCCGGCGTCACGCTTTGCAAGTTCTCTAACCTCATTACAAAATGTTCTTACTTCTTCGTCGTGCATGATGCGCTCGCGCGTTTCAACGGGCGCCATGTCAAGTGCTCTTCTGTTCATTGAATAAACAACCTTCCTTTCGTGCTTTTCTTCTGTTTTTGTGTCTTCGGCTCTTTCTTCGGCTTTTGGCGCCTCGTCGAGCTCGTTTATCTGCTTTTCAATCTCGCTTATCCTTTCTTCAAGGTGCGCGATCTTGTTAGCGTTTTCTTTCTGCTCCGCCTCGAACTCGTCAACGGCTTTTTCAACTGTTGATCTCTGTTCGTCGGTTTCTGCTTCTTCAATTGCCTGTTCAAGTTCTGCCTCGCGTGTCTTAAAATCGATTGTCTTTAATTCTTCAAGACTTGCGGTTGCTTCCCTTAGATCCTTTTCAAGCATCAGCCTTTTTAATGCCATTTTTTAACCTCTCCTTTGTTCTAAGTTTCCACGCCTCATTCATGCGCTTTTTATCTGCTTCAATCTGCTTTTTGCGTGCCTGTATCGCCGTATCCTCATATGCGGGGAACGTGCAAATACTGACTTCATATAATTTAATTTTGCGGATTATAAATAAAACGGAACCGTCGGCGCGGTATTCTTTCTCCTCGTCCACAATATCGAACCCGAACGAACATTGCGTAACGTCGCCACGCTGGACGCGGTGCCATGCGTTCATGGCGTCCGTATCCTCGGGGTTGATTTTAATGTCACCCCATAGTCCTTTGTCGTCCGTTCTAAGCGCCAGCGTTCCCGCTGTCGTTCTTCCCGTAACGAGGGTCGTGTCATGGTTAATAAGCGCCCGAACATCCGCGTTTAATTCGCCGTCAAATGCGTTTTTGTCTATCTTCTCGTAAACGTCCTTGTATAACTCCGTTTCCGTGTCAAAAACGGCAAAATAACCGCTGATAATCGGCGTTGTGCCCTCTTCGCGCGTCTGTAAACCGTGTATTGTCCTATACTGCATATAGAGCCTCCTTTCTTGTGTCGTTATTCGTTTAATTTTGCTTGCTCTCCCACTTTATCGGCGGGGATGTAATTCTCTAATATAACTAAATCGTCGAGTCCGTCTTTTGGCGACATATTCAGCACGTCGCGCGCCTCGTTGCCTGTTACGATGCCTTTGTCGTGCCATGATCCGTAAACGTTCGCAAGCGTTTCTAAACTGTACGACATTAAAGACATGTAATTGAACTTGAAATAACGGTCGGGCGATATAATCAGTTTGTTCGTTAACTCCTGTTGTATGCTCATCGCGATTGACAGAATCTTCGTTTGTATAAACGTGTTGTATTCGTCGCGCTTGAACTCTCCGACGCCAACAAAAAACGGCGGAACCCCGAACACGGACGCCACCGTCTTTTTATCAATCTCTGTTGCCTCGTTTAGTGCTAAATCTTTAAGGCTTAACGGCTTTACTTGGTCAACCTTTACCAGCTCGTCGGGTATGACCCACGGTTTTGACCCGCCGTTTGTTTCGCTAATGTATTTATTTAATATTTTGTCGCGTCCCGAATCGCTCGACATTTCCTCCGTCATACCGTTAACGGATATAATGACCGACGGGCGCCATTTGTCCGACATAAACGCCGATTTTGTCGCATCCGCCTGTTTAAGGTTATCCGCGACCGTCTTTAAGTTTATGCGGTAGCCTCTGCCGAGCGTCGGATAACTCGGGTCGGGCGATTGCACAAAATGCAGTAAATCGGCGGGATTGTACTGTCTGCCCTTATATGACACCGTAAAACCGTCTGTATTTCGAATTATGGTCGTATATGCGGGCGACATGAACTCGAGGTCGGCGACATATTCGGCGCCGTCTCTGCGCTGGTATTTCGGCAAAACGAACGCGTTGCCGTCGCCCTCTAAAAGCATTGAATGGACGATATTATACATCCATGTTTTTTTTGTCATGCCTTTGGCGGGGTTTATGTCTATCTTTCGAGATAATCCGTCAATAATGCGTTTATCGCCCTGTTCGGTGTTCTCCATTAAATAAATGGTCATATTGGATACTAAATCAGCTATTAGATCGACACATACACGAACTTCGGGGCTATCAATTAACCGCGTGTAACCCGTGCACAATATCTCCCGCCAACTGTCCATATCAACCAAACCGACAAGCGCGTTATTGTTTGCCCGTTTCCTAAATCTGTCAAATATGCTTTTCTTTGCCATAATTTAACCTTCCAACCATTGCCCGAGCTGGGCTTGCGTCTCCAAATTCTCTAAATATCTAACACACGCAAAAACGGACGCGTCGAATATATCAATACGCTGATTGCTTTGTATCTTTTCGTATTGGATCATATCGTCCGTTTTCTCGATAGCGTGCACATTCTGCACGCAGTATTCGTATGCCTCGGAATGCAAGTAATAAAACTTTTTGTTTTTTACCTTTTCCTCTATATGCCGGAACCCTTGCGACTTCTTGTAAAAATACTGGGGCTGATCTATGACCTTAAACCCCGCTTTTTTCATGCCGACAAAATACTCCCGACAAAACTTTCGGTCGTGTCCGACTTGTTTAATGCGGAAACCTTTCTTCCGCATATCAACAAACCATTTAACAACCTCGGCATGATTAACCGTTGCGTCGTTGCACATGGTCAGCAATCCGTCGTCTTGCCAACCGAACAACGGGATGTTGTCTTCTTCCGCTTTAGTTCTCGCCGATATTATCGGAAACCATGCGTGCGATATAACGATTCCGACGTCGTTATATACTCCATATAAAGCGGACGCCGTGAGATCGTGCAACTTAGATAAATCAGTACCGCCGTACCATTCAATCGGCAATTTTGCCAACTCTTCAAGCGTCCAATCATAACCAGCGTCGGACGCTCTAAATTCCTCTATATTGAAATACGCCTTTGTACTGGACGTATACACGTTTAACGACTTAGAAAAGAAATCTTTCCGCGCTTGCGGGTCGTTTAACGCTATCATAGAATCGTTTAACATATCGTCGGGGCGTATCGTGACACCGTAGGACGGGTTCGCCATTTCGTGAACTTTTGGGTTCGTGAAATCGACCGCGCCGTTATCGTCTGCGTCTGCCTCACATATAAACACGTGATAACGTTCGTTTTTAACAGTACCGTCCAATATCTTACGGCAATACTGAAGGCGGTTATAACAAAACGAGTTCATGTTATCGCCCGCCGTTGTAATGCCTATCATCAACTTATTGGTGTAGGCTTTCATAGCCTCTTTGATAATGTCGTACTGTTTATTGTTTTTATAGGCGTGCAATTCGTCCGCAATCGCTATGTTTGCGTTTAACGAATCTTGTCTATCAATCGACGACGCTAACGCCTGTATATATATTGATCCGTCGGCAAAATCACGGCTTATTATATGCTCGTGCGTGTTGTCGCTAATCCGGAACGCGTCCGCCTCGCCCATCTGCCGGATATTAAATAAAATAAAATCGAACGATTCGCGCGCCTGTTGCATTGCATTTCCGACAATGTAACACTTCGAACCGCTCGCCCGTTGCAATATCGACAACGCCCACGCCAGCGCCGACGCAAAACCCGTTTTCCCGTTTTTCCTCGGCACGTATATGAACGATTCATTATATAATCGGGCTTTTGTTCCTTTAAGGTAAAAACCCAATAAATCGAATATTACGAATTTTTGCCACGCCTCTAATAAAAACGGCGTACCGCGTAACGGCGTACCGTCTAGCGCCTCGCCTTGTCTATGCGTTAACGTTCCTTCAATTAGCAATATAACGGTTTCAGCTTGTGACGGGCTGAAATCATATTCCCCCGAATTCAAGTTATCAATAAACCGTTTACAACATAACACGCGGTATTTATTCGCGTTGATCTTTCCGCTGATACAATCCTCGGCGTATTTAACCGCAATTCTCAAATTTTGCGATTTTGTTAAATACTTCCTCCAATTTGCTTTTTGGCTTTTCGTCCTCGTTGCCATCTTTGTATGTCTTCGGCGTCAATCTCAGCGTCTCCGCGTACTGCTTAATCAATTTGCGCAAATCCGCGATCTTGTACGCTTTAGCGTTTCCATCCTTTGCTTGTTCGTACTCGTCTAATAAATCAGCGTATACGCTTATAACGTCATTGTATGCGTCATTGTATACGCCTAATGACTTCATTTGTTTGATTATCCGCTTCTTAGTTTCCATAATTAACCGTTCGCGCAAGTGTC
>Ga0247610_10001697_pt1 | contig 26826 bp, 28 predicted proteins | sample 174DNAGHGhighgp2_FD_193483 | JGI IMG/M metagenome (GOLD analysis project Ga0247610, IMG submission 193483) | Sheep rumen microbial communities from Palmerston North, Manawatu-Wanganui, New Zealand - 1742 DNA GHGhigh gp2 | ecosystem: Host-associated > Mammals > Digestive system > Stomach > Rumen...
ATAATAAATTAAGTCGTATTTGTAATATTAATGATACTGATTTAAAATTTAGAAACATGCAAGGTTATATTTCTGAAATAGACTTAGATTTAGATATGCCTTGGAATGATAAATTTGAAATTAAGAACTATAAAACTAAATTTGAAGATTTATTTTCTACTATTGTTGCACAATCAGAGGAAATGAAGAAAAGCGGCTATACTATTGCGCAAATGGCCAATAACTTAAATGATAATGGTGAAGTGCGTGCGAGCGCAATTGAAGCTACTCCACTTTGGCAAGATAGCTTTGATGACTATTTTACTAACAGTGAAAAAGTAAAAGAATATTTTAAACGAGTATTTGATGAGGCCGGTACAATACTTAGAAATGCTGCTTCATCACTTGATAACTTACAAGATGTGTCCGCGCAAAATGCGGCAATTTTAAGTGGCTTTGCTGTAAATGTTCAAAATGGTTTGGCGCCTACTTATACTAAATCTGCTACTCCGCCATTAGATTTTAAAGCAGGCGATATTTGGGAAGATTCTCATGAGAATCGTTATGTAGCTACCGCTAATTCTGCTGACGTTATTAATGCCGGTAATGGATGGACACAAACTTATGATGGCACATTTGTTACTAAGCGAATTCAAGGGGCTAAGTTAGATATAGATACCGAAGCAGGTACCATTGATATGTTGGCTGAGAATAGAATAGACATTCAAAGTGGTAGTGATTTATATATTGCCGCAAATGATAATGTCGCTATTGTTGGTAATAATTCAGTTAATATTGGTGGAGCACAAATTAATATAGCCGCAGATGGTAGTGGCCATCAAGGTGGTATTCATTTAGTTGCTACAGATTATGAAAAGGCAGCAGATAAAGAAAGTACAGAATACCAGTCAGCTACTAGAGTAGATTTAACTGCGGATGGATTAGAAATATTTACTGGTGGAGATAGTACCACTGACCCTCCGAAGCTAAATGCTTCTGCTACAAAAATAGATAAAAATGGTATTTATCTTGGGACTAATGGAAGTATTAATTTATACTCTGGTAGTCTTGATCCTAATGATGAGACTAGCAGTACTACCGTACAGCTAAATAAAGATTATTTAATATTTGGTGCATCAAATGGTAGCCAAGGAACGTCAGCTAAGTTTACTAATAAAAAAATTGTATTAGCCGCGGGAGACCAAGTTGATAATGTGACTGAAGCCGGTATATCTCAAAATGGTTCTATTTCAGGCGTATTAATAGAAAAAGATTTTATAGGAATGGCTACGGGTGTTGAAGACCAACGTACTAGCGCTATTTTGTCTCCAAATGGTATTATATTAAGTGCTGGTAGCGACAATAGTGGAACGGTAATGGAATTATCTTCCAATAAAATTTACTTAGGAAGTTCTGATGCCGATGTTAGAATTCATTCTAATAATATGTTAATTAATACTTCAGCTCAAGGAAATAATTCGGTTTTTGAATTAGGAACAGCTCTAAATACATCTTCTCCAGATAGTAAATTAAAAATGGATGCCAATGGTAATTTATCTATTACTGGCGGAATTACAGCCACTTCGTTATATATAGGAGATAAGAATACACAATTACTTGTAAATAATGGTGTAGTATCAATTTCTTCTAATGGCAATCAAACTGATTTAGCTACTACTAATGATTTAATCGATATTAAGACTGATGGTATAAATCTCCTCAAAGGTACTGGCAGGGGCACCAGCAGTTTCACAGTGAAAAATGCTGTTGGCGGTACTGTGACTACATATGACTTCAAGAATTTGCAACAGAACGTGCGGCGTTATGGTGCATCTGGCGCTGTGACGAACCTGATTGTCATGACTTTCCCCACATATATCAAATTGGTGCCAGGAACAGAATATACGCTCTCTACGCACATGGCCACCTATAGTAAGTCCGGTCACTTCCGCTTCTTCTATTCCGACGATGGCGAGACCTTCACCGACGACGGTCAGCTCCGTGGCGAAATTAAGGCAGTAGAAGGAGTTCAATCGCTTACCTACACATTTACCGCAATTGGTAATGTTTATATCATGGTTGGCCTAATTATTCCGTCTATGGCAAGCGGAACATATGTGGACGTATACGACCAATGGAAACTCGAAGTCGGCAACAAGGTAACCTCGTGGAGTCTTTGCCCAATAGACTACCCAGCAACTGAACTAATCGACGGAACCGCCATCGTCATGACGAAGGACCAGATGACATTCCGTGGCCCGACCATCAACCTCGACGTATCTGGCGAAGCTGGTGATACGCGCTGGGATGAGTCGGGCATGACCATCCCGTCCATTAACTCGCCCAGCGTTTCCCGCCGCTATGACGGCCCCGCCGCCATTACGGTCAGCGCGACCGCAGAGCCAGACGGGAAATCCAAATTCCGCACCCTGACGGATGCGTTCGCGGCTCTGTCGAATCATTGGCTCGACCAGGCTGTGAAAATCACAATGGCGACAAATACCACCGAGAGCCTGGCGACTTTGCGCGGTGTTTACGGCTATGGGACTATCGACCTATTAGGCAGTGGCAAGACGCTGAACGGGCGCATTCTTGTGCGCCAATGCGATTTTCTCTACGTTGAGCGTCTTACGATTGCCGCGTCGGGAGCAGTAACACTTGTGGAAGTTCGTGAAGTAAATAATGCATACTTCTCTAACTGTAGTTTTAATGGTACAACTACAGACGCGGGGAGCAACGGCTTATCTGTTAGCACGTCAAGCGTTAAAGTAGAGAACAGTGGATTTTATAACTTGCGCAACGCAATACGGGCTGATCGAGGGGCACGGATATATGCACCGAACAATAAGGGCTCGGTTGCATACGCATTTGCTGCGGTGAGCGATGCCCGAATCGGAGTGGCAGGAACGGCTCCCGCCGCGGATACCGCAACAAAATATGAGGCTGATGCAGGACAAGTTATCGGAACAACAAGCTCCAGCGGCGGCTCCACGCCTCCCGCGCCGACAAGTACAACAACTGTTTCCGCCTCGCTTACATCCGCGCGCACCTACCAATCCGGCGGCTCCGGATGGTTGAATACCACTGCAACCATCCAGCAAGGCTTGAATGCCGGGTATCAGCACTTCGCGATCATTCAGTTCTCGACCTCTGGGTGGAGTGGTAAGACTATCGCTTCGGGCGAATTGACTATCCACCGCTTGAGCGGCGGCAAGGGTGGACCCATCACCGTCAAGCTCATGACCACCGCCTCCGCGGCTGGAAGCGGTACGCCGACAGGAACCTACACAAACCACGGCGTTATTGGAACCATCGACCGCAACGAGACTGCGACCTTCTCTATTCCCGCTGCCGCATTGCAGGAGATTGCCAATGGCACGCGCACAAGCCTCATGCTCTACGATAACGGCTCCGCCTGGGGAGGCCGCACGTTCTCCGAGAACTACGCCATGTTCAGCGGCTCCAGCGATTCGATCAGCGGCTACCGCCCGAAGCTGTCCGTGACCTACAAGACGTAATGGATAAACGATTATCTTTTCTTATATAGTGATATAATTATATGATATATGCTTTTATTCTCATAGGAGTTTGCTTAGCTTGATTGTTTTTTATAGTGGCTTTAAAACAGCCTATAAAGTAAATATAAGGTGATAACAATGTCAAAACTTCCAAAAATAGGTTCAGCCTCAATTGATGAAAATGGTCGTGCTCGCGGCGGCAAGGCTGGAAATCAAAGTGGTTCTGAACTTCGTATACAAGATTGGTACAAGCATAGCAAAGGCTGGATAGTTCTTCGCGCGAAAGACCCAAGGGTCGCGGAAAAAATTGCTTATGCTATGAAGGCTGCCATTGAAAATAAACATATTGGTTATGACCAAGACCAACGTAATACATTATATAATGCCGCGAAAGACGTAGGATTTGACCCGGCAAAAGTAACCACAAATGTAGAGACTGACTGTTCAGCTCTCGTTCGTGTCTGTCTAGCTTATGCTGGTATCATTGTTTCTAATTTTAATACTTCTACCGAAGTATCTCGCATAATGGCTACCGGTAAGTTCATGGAACTTACCGATAGCCAGCATACCAATAGTGGCGATTATCTCCGTATTGGAGATATTTTGGTGACAAAAACACAAGGACACACTGTGGTAGTATTAACTAATGGAATTTTCGGTGCGGATGACGCGGTACCTACGCCAGTACCTGAGTCAGTTGAGCCTGGCGCAGAATATCCTTATAACACAAAAACAACAGGCTCTTACTGGTTGCGCACTAAACCTTCTACCCTTGGCGCGAAAATTAAAGGTTTACCCGCGGGTACGGTTGTACGTGTTTATGGAGAAATTAATGGATGGTATGGCGTTAAAGAAGTTTCTAGCGGTTTAAAAGGCTATATAAGTCATAAGGCATTTATGTAAAAAAAATAAGGCCCACTCGAAAGAGTGGGCTCTTATTTTTTTATTCTTCAATAAATGGAAGAAGTTTAATCATATCATTTGGTGTAAATAGCTTAAGTTCATTATCATCTAATAGTGTTAGCTGAATTGGATTAGCATTGAGGGTAAGCTTTGTATCTAGCAATTCAACATATTCGTTATTCATCGCTTCACCATTTTCTGGCTTAATTTTATAATTACCCTCTTCAATAATAAGATTACCGGTTTCATCATGCTCGCCGTATTTATCTATAAGCTCCATACGCTTCTCATTGAATAGGTCGATTTCATTGCGAATTTCACGAAGAATACGAGCAATCTGATAAGTAGCTTTGCTGCGAAGACGCTCATTACTAATCGCCGATAGTAATCGTTCTGCGTCGAGAATATTTTTTAGTGTGACTTCCATTATATATCTTCTCCCCAACTTGATTTATTATTTTTCAATATATGTACAAAATATTTACCAATACATATTGCGTCAGCTTCATCTTGTGTACAATCTTGTCCATACCAAAGTTTTACTTTTTCTTGGGCTTGTTTCTTCTTATTTTCGCGCCCTTTCCCGTCACCGACATTACAATAATTACGCCAAGTATTAACTGAAACCACATCATGGTCAATACATGCTTCAAAGAGCGTATCAATTAATACTCCTTGTAGATTAGCTAATACGCGATAAGTTTCTACTTGATAATTATTATTACCAAATGCTTGTAGCTGTATATGCTCTAATCCTACAAAGTCAGGCTCCCAGTTCTCTAATACGGCAATTAACCATTTTTTCATTTCATTTATGCGTGCTTCGGTGCTTAATTCTCGGTCAACTTTATAAGTTCCATAATATACCAATTCGCCATCGTCATAAAGAGAAAAACCAGTAATATTAGTAGCGGCATCTAATGCTAAAACGCGCGTTGAGTCAATTTTTTTAGGTGGAACCTTATTACGTTTAATTTTGTATGGATCACCAGCCATACAAATTTCACAGATAGGATGTTTACGCCATGTTCTATAAGTTTGTAATTGTTTATGTCCTTGCGGACATACCATTTCTAACTCTGTATCTAAATTTTTATAAGAGTTACTAATCAGCTTCCAACCTTCTGTTTCTAAATGATTAGCAACAGTATATATATTAATTGGCATTACTTACCACTGCTACCAAAGCCGCCATTTCCACGTTCAGAAACTGGAAGTTCATGGGTTAAAATGCCCTTAAATTTATAAGAAGGCATAACCATCATTTGGGCAATGCGATCACCCTTATTAAAAGTGGCATCAGAGTCAGAAACGTTATCATATAATACGCCAATTTCGCCGCGGTATTCTTCATCAATTACACCAGCACTATTACTTAGACGCAATGGTGTTTTAAATCCAATACTAGAACGTGGAAAAATAAGTGCCAGCCATCCTGCGGGAAGAGCAATATGAACACCTGTCGGTAATTTAGTGCTCATTGTATGTGCTGGAACTGTTACATTCTCAGAAACATACAAATCGGCGCAAGCGTCGGTTTCATGCGCATAAGTTGGCATTTGCGCGCCATCATCTAATTGAATAGGAAGGATAATATCATAAGTAAGATACTTGTCTAAAACTTCATCAAACATTTCATAAAAGATATTAAAAATAGTTTCAAGAAGTTTACGTTTTCCCGTAGAAGGTTGAAGGACATTTTCAAGAGTATCTTGTAGTGTAGCCTTAAATGTTTCAATACGCTGACGAGCCTCTACTCGGCTCGCACCTTCGTCCTTTAAACTCTGAATAATTGTATCTACACTTTCCTTGTGGATAGCAGGAGTAATGCCGCCTGTAATCATTCCGGCAATACTTTCAATAGTAGTATCAGTTAATGACTCTTCGGGCAATTCCATAATTTGTTGAATAATATTATTTAAATCCTTTAAACCCGCGTTATCAGTATAATCTGCTAAATCAATTATGTTTTGTGTATCCATTTTGTTACCTCGTTATTCATTAAAAGTTTTTTCAATTGTAACAATTGCCCAGCTATCTACAACCTCACCTTTTGACTTTTTTGTCTTAATTACATAGCCAGATTTTGTAAGGGTATAGCCTTCGGTAAGCGCTTGGTCGCGAAAGGTTTCAATCATTTCAATTGCTTCGGTTTCATCATCAACGCGATAAACGTCAGTCGTTTTCATTAGCATCTTCGCCATTTTCTTCTTTCTCCTTTTCTTTCTTTTCATTTAATTTTCTTAATTTTTGAATTAAATCAATATAATTTAATTTAGTTGCTGTTTCTGTTACGGTTTCTACTGCGTTTTTGCCAGATTTTCCAGCTTTTTTCGCGAGAGCGCGACGTTGCGCGCGATTTAGTGGCATATTATTTTTAATACGAATTTGATTTAATGTATATCGGCTAATATTATTTAAAATTTGTTCTGAACTATTGCCGCCAATTAATTTTTCTGCTTCATCAATTGAAATATTATTAGCTTCTGCGAAACGTTCATATAATTCCTTTGGAGTCAACTCAATTGGCTTTTCATTAATTTCTGTACTATTGATATTTACTTGATATTTATTCATTAGCCGCCTCCACCGCTATTTTTATTATATCCAAATTCTTGCGATTTAAAAAATTCAATATAATATTTTTCCATTTCATTTAATTGCTCTTTTTCACAATAAATAACAGGCTCGATTGCCCAATTCCAATATCCTTCATCTGCGATAGCGTGGTGAACTGCTTGGTCGGCAATACTAGTAATGCCAATCGCAGATTTAATATGATCGCTAATTCGTTTTTTAATATTTGTAGATTTACCAATATAACATTTACCAGTTTGTAAACTAGTAAGTTTGTAAATACCGGGTTTATCATCAATTCCTACTCGCTTAAAAGTTTCATCTATATAAGGTTTAACATATTCAGCCCAAACCAATTTATTAATAATATCTGGATGCTGAACTTTTTGTGAAACCGTTGTAAGTAAGAACTCAATATCATTTTTATATTCATCAGGAACTTGTATTGTATAATACAAACGTTCTTGCTTCTCTTTTTCATATTGCTGTAATGGCGCGAGTACAGCTTGAAATTTCTTTTCTTGAAGTATGGCGACTTCTTCTGCTTCTTGCCTTGCTTGCGTCCAATGCTCTATTTCTGCCCTGGCAGAAATTTCTGCTTTATTAATTTGTTCTTGAATTTGCTTAGTGATAAGCTCCATTCTAGAGTTTAAATTATTTTGTCGCTCAACTTTTTGTTGTTCAAATTCTTCATCTAACAATTGTTGACGCTGTATCCGCTCTTGTTTAAACGATTCTTCTAAATCTTGACGATAGCTACTATTGATTTTATTATATTCTTTAATAACATTATTGTATTTTTCTTCCGCGCTCGTTAACTTTTCACTAACGCGTTTTTCTTCTTTTCGTAAATCTTTTAATTCATTTTGATAATTAGTTAGTTCAGTTTTATCAATATATTGTTTTTTATTTAATAAAATAAATAAAATAATAATAACAATAACACAAATGCCAGTAATTATCCAACTCATTTACATCACGCTCACTCCTTTTCTTTATACTTTATTATAACAGATTTTTTATAAAAAGTCAAATATATAAAAATAAAAGGATGAAGCTAAGCTTCATCCTTAATATATAAACCACAATGACACTGATGGCCAGGTTGTACATTATTTCTAAAATCTTCACACAAACATTTATATTTTTCATTTCCACGACTTTGATAGATGCAAGGGCAATATCCATCATTTTCTACCAGTCCTTGACGAATTGTTGCTACTAATTCTTTATCTGGATTTATATGAATTTTCATTAACTTATCCTCTCAGCATATTGATTATTTGAAGCAAGTTTAACACCTAAAATTTCGTCATAATGAGGTTCATATCCAATTAAATAACGGCCATATTTTATAATAATGTTTTTATAATTCTTTAAAACCTCTAGTTGCAAAGATATTTCACTTTTTCCATATCCTGTATAAATAATTATAGTATCATTACAGTGCACACCTGCACGAATAAAATCTATAAATTCATATAGCTCTTGTTCAGAATCAAATGGTTCTAACCCTTGGCAACAAAAACCTTTTGTCAATGGATTTTGTCTATATAATTCCCATATTTCTTGTAAAGAAATATTAAAATCAGGTTCAGTTGCAAGAGCACTATTTTGGCATACTTGACATTTATTTATTTTGTCACATTTAAAATCGCAATATGGAAACTCTAATGTTAATACTGGTTCTTTATAATTGGTAAAATCACAATCAATTATTCCTTTTAGTTTCATCTTTTACCTCAATTAAAGGACACCAATTTGGTTTGGCATATGGAACTGTATATAAATAGGATTGTAATTCTTTGCAATCCTCTGTAAGATGACCGTGGCAATATTCAAATTCATCATCCAGTAAAAAACAGCCAACACATGCCTTTGGCATTGGTATATCTAATTCAATTCTAATCATTCATATGCTCCCATTGGCGCAGTTTAAATTCTTGTTTTCTTTCCTTACTCCAAGTTTTTATTGGCGTATAGAAGCCAACAATACGAGTGTATTCTGTCGCTACTTCTCCGCCACAAACAGGACATTTAGTTCCATAAAAAGCATGGTTGCGCGCGCAAGCCTGAATCTTAGTATTAAATGCAAAATATGTTAAACCTTGATCAGCAATATAATTTACCGCTGCCCAAGCTTTCTCAAATGAATCAAAAGGTGCATCAATATTTAAATGTGCGATAGAGCCACCATTACAATAACTATCAAATAAAGATGCAATACGAATACGTTCAGCCATAGTAGTTTTAATGCCAAGAGGAATGAATTGATTCCCATATAGAGGTAAATCTTTTACAACTGTATCTGGATAAAAGAATTCATCAGCAATTTGCATTTTAGCCGCAGCAGATTCACCAGGGATTTGTTCTACATTAATTTTATAGTCTTTATCTGCGGCAAAATCATCTTTAACTTTGTGTAAGGTTTGGAAAATACGTTTTCCGAACGCATCAGCTTTTTCTGTATAATATACATTTCCTAATTCATCTTCGCGCGTATATCCAAATGTTTTCATTGTCTCATAAATACCAATAATACCTACTGTATTATATAGATGCTCAAAATCTACAATTCCTTTGGAGAAATTAGGAAGCAGTCCTTTCTCCACATTACGGCGGATAATGTGACGAACGCAATCAAGTGCCTTACAATTTAATTCTACAATTTCTTTTAGTCGAATTAAATAATCTTCTTCATTTGTTGCTTCCAATGCTATTCGTGCAAGATTTACCGTAGATACTTTAACTGAGCCTACTTTTAATGCGGTTCCGCCAATACTATTAAAATATCCTAAGTCTTCAATATTACTTTTTAAACGGCAACAATTACTTAAAGAATTAACGCTGTCATCAATAAATAAGTTGGAATCGCTCCAAATACGATTATGCTCTACTCCCCAACGAGCAAATTTTTCATCTTCAAATTTACCATTTTTACGCAATAGCGAAATAGTTAATACGGGAAAAGTAAACATGTTATGTTGGCGTATCTCAGCAATTGTTTCCATAAACAGTTTTTGAAATTCTTGGATTTCTTGTAAATCATCAACCATAAAACTTCCATCGGGGAATTGACTTCCAGCAAAAAGAGCTTCGAGATATGGCATATCAAATACAGAGCAATTGGTAAAAGCACTTTGCATTCCATCTCGTACATAAGGTTGATTTACCGCATAAACAAAACGTTGAATTTGTTGACGTGCATAATATTCAGGAGATTTAGTAGCATAACCCTTTTGGCAATCTTGCTTCCAAAAATAATACATATAAGGGATAATATTTGGAAGCCCTACTGCTCCTGAGCTACGATTTGCGGCAAAACTTATAAATTCTTTTACAAAATCTACAAAAGTGCTTAGATGTTTTGGTGGTTCCGCATTAAAATTATTTAAGAAAAACAATCCCTTTTCTGCTACTTCTTTTAAATCATATGCGAAGCAATAATGAACATAAGTACTGGTATCGGCATCATGCATATAAAGAGCTTTTGTCCATTCTTTTTCTAGCCAATCATTTGCTGTTTTAAATCCATATTTTTTATTAAGCTCATAATAAATTTTATTAAAAGCTAATAATTTACGATGTGGCTTTGGCATTTCGTTCATAAGGGTGCGCATATCCTTATTACCAACATTAGAATTACCATCCACAGATGCATCGGCGACTGTATCTTTATCAATAAAATTGTCAATAAAATCTGTATACGATAATTGTTTATCTCCAAATCCATTTAAATAAGCAATTTCTTCTCCATATTTTTCACTCAAACGATTATAAGCAGTTTGAAAATTTTTGCTTAATCTCACTTTAATGTCCATATTTAATCACTCCTGCTCATTTATCCAACTGACAATTGCGGAGGGTGTATTATAAATAGTAGTTTCTCCATTGTCTACAATTTCTAAAGCAGGCGCGCGGTCACTATTAATAATATTTGCAATGTCAGAAAAATCTTTTTCATTAAATTTAATATTTTTTTGATGCAATTTAGTTTTAATCATTTGACAAATCCCACAAGTTGGTAACGTGTATAAATTTATCAATTTTTCCAATCCTCCTTGGACATTATTTTTCCGCAATATGGGCAATGTGTATCATCTACTACGGCATAGTTATACATTCCAGATTCATCATAATGAGGACAATTATTTTGTATTAGTTTAAGTTGTTCATATATTTGACGCACGGTATCCTTTTTTTCTAAAGTTCCTAAAGCTTTATATAGTTGAGTTTCTAGCCGCTCTCGTTCTGAAATTACTTCTGCTATTGTCATAAACGCCAATACCCCCTATTCATTAATTGTTTGAAACTTTGTTTAAATAAGTCCGCGGCGTTTGGATAAAATTTTAATACTTGTTCTCGCTCTTGCTCTTCAACAGTTTGCTTTTTACTTTTTAAAGCAATTTTTTGATTAATTGTTCTATCAAGTTCAAAATTTTTGCTCCAAATGGCTATTGCATTTGATAAATGGTATAATGGGTCATTTGCCCATGATTTTGGATTTATATATTTAATCTTAATTGGAATTTTTCTGCTCCAAAAAGCATATAGTAAATTTAATTTATAGATTATATCTTTATAATATTGTAAGTTAGAAACAAAGGTTCCGCCGAGCGTTAAATATACATTAGATGTTGAATTAATGTCACCAAGAAAAAAATTTTTATATTTCTTAAGCATATAATCAACTTCGTCCAGCGGTATATTAAAATCTAAAATAATTTCATTAGTACGCGCGATTTTGCTCATATTACGTAATTCTGAGTATTGACTTAATGAATTACAAATGATAGGATGAACAAAGTAGATAGATGAAGGTTTCCTCTCAGAAATGTCTTTGATTATATCTTGCCAACCTTCTTGAAAGAAATTTTTATCATAAATAAAAACTCGTTTTTTTGGAATTATAGGAGATAAAGGTAGCTGCTCATTTCCCGCAAATCTACGATAATAACTATCATCTAAAATATGCTCAATAATTTTAGTTTTTACGCCGTCATTATATTTTTGTTTTAGATATTCTTTATATATTGCTGGACGAGGAATAGTATAGTCAATTATATCATTATCAAATGGAATATAATCTGATTCTGTAAAAGCGCTACCTCCTGTTATAACATTATCTGCGCGAAGAAATTGAATTGGCAGTTGCGGCCGCGAAGCCTGCTCAGAAAAGATATAAATTTTTTCATAAGCGCTTAACTCTTGTTCCTCTAATGAAATTAAGCGACAAAAAATGTTTTCTTCTGTTTTATAATAAGTTGCCAATTTCATGATTTCTAAATTTGGGATAGCTAAGTTTACAGAGGTAGAAGTCTGTAAGGTAAAATCTAATAAGCCTATCATTCTTCTACCTCCTTACGCTCAAATTGAAATTCTAAGCTATTATCTTCATTGATTTTAATAATTTTAGAAATAATTGGATACACTGATTTACTATATTTCTTTGGAATAAAATTATCTCCTCGGCGAATTCCCTGAATCATTAACTTTGTTCCTCGGCTTAACCAGCTTCGTTCAATAATATGTTTTTTTCCATCTTCGCCTTTTTGAGATAACTGTTTATCATAAATAGCGAATTGATTTTTATAAATTTTTACTAGTACTACACCAGTTGGAGTAAGTAATGTTACAGTATTATGCATCTTATCTTTGTCAATAACAGTACCAATAATTTTATAAAGTTTAAAAATTTTAACCTCTTGACCATTTTTTCCCATAAAACTGTACTCTATTTCTGGTTCTTCTGGCATAGTAAAATAATCATCATATTTTTTCGCGGCTTTTGCGAGTTCATGCTCATGGGAATAAAAACTGATGCTATCCATTTCCCATTTACTAATATTTCCATCGCTATATTTATTCGCGACTTCATCGTACAACGCGGTATTTAATTTATTTAATATTTCATCTTTATGATTTTTTAAATAAATACGCATGGGTTCCATTGTTTTTTTATAAAGATTATCCCATGTTGTTTGTAAAATATTGACTCCATTATTAATTATATCAGCACTAAAATGAAGACAAATAAAATTAATCGCGGCATCATTTAGTTCATAATAAGCATCATTTTTACAAGTTTTTAAAAATTTATTAAATAAAAATAATTTAGCATAAAATGTCATTTCTTCTGGAATAAGATTTTTATTAATTAACATTTGCATATTTTGTAAAGTTAATCGTTCTTTTTTATCCGCGATAGACATTATATACTCATGCATTATTTCTTCTCGTGGCTTATTTTCTACCGCATCAAAAGCACCAGATTTAATTAAATTAATAATTTGAGTCTTTTTTAAGCGATTTTTTTCAAGGAAATCTTGTAAAGATAAGTACGGACGCGACATCATGATTTCGCCAATTTTCTCTCCGGAGATTCCAGCAATCCCTCGTAAACCATATAGAATAATGTTTTCATTAGCTAATGGCGTGAATGTAAAAGAAGACTTATTAATATCAGGTGGAGAAACTTTAATTCCATAATTACTCAATTTACCAATGATAGAAGCTACACGGCCATAATCAATATTTTTCTCTTTCTTTTTCTTTTTATCCTCTACATCTGATTCCACATCGTCATTTGCTTCTTCCCATTCTTCCAGCTCTTCATTATCGTCCATTTCATCTTCTTCTTCAACTTCTGGTTCAACTTCAATCATTTCATCTTCCGCGTCTTCATAATTAACTGCTTGAACGCCACCACTATCTACAATTAAATTAGCTGTATTCCAATAAACAATTGGAAATTTATATGCTAAATTCATTTCTTGAAGTGCGATGATTGAATAGGCGAGGGTATGACTCGCATTAAACCCATATCCGCGGCTTAATGCTATCTGAACATCCCACACATAATGACAAAAACGTTCATCACAGCCTTTTTCTTTTATTCCTTGGAAGAATTTTTCAGTCAATTCTTCATATTCTTTCGGATTCTTTTTAGCTATTGATTTTCTTAATTTATCAGCAAATTGTAAATCCCAACCACCGCATTCTGGCAATTGTACCAACTTCATAAACTGTTCTTGTGTAATAGAAAGACCATTGGAAATATCTAATTCTTTATGTAATAATTTCATTTGCTCGTCTGAAAGTCCATATTCTCGCATTTCCTTATCCCACATCCATGGATTCTCACGAAAACGAGCATATTTATCTAGTGGCGATTCGGCTCCTTTTTCAGCCGCCATAAGACGAATAACAGAATTAAGAGTTGCCAAATCATCAACATTTCTTGGATGAGTCAAAGCAATACCTCTAATGCCACTTGACTGTTCCATTTGAAATAAACTAATAATCTTGTGATTATTAACCATATCCCACATTTCATCACTTGTTCTATCAATTTTATAAACATTTAATACATGTTCGTATGTTTCTCTTAAAGTGGGATATTCCTTAACATATCCATCTTTAATTAAAAGTTCAAGACAAGTTTGAATTTTATCCGCGGCTTCAACAGAAAGTAAGTCCATTTTAATTTCTGAAACATCTTCTAAGTCATGAAGCTCAAATTGTGTTACAATCGTACCATCAGGCGCGCGCATTAAGGCGGAAGATTCAGTAAAATCTTTATCCTTAAATACTACTCCGCCTGCGTGAATCAGTTATTCCTATGTCACCATAGGCCCAGACTATATCTTCATTTCTTTCATTTTTTCTTCCCGTAAAGATTTAGCTAACCTAAAAGCTTCGTCTTCACCATATTTAGCAATTGAAAATGATTTAGAATGTCTTTTATGATTTTCATCAGTCCATTCGCAAACCCAACTTGCTTTTGCTATTCCCGGACGCTCATCGCGTTTATAAACGCCGCGAATTTCGCAATTATTATTTTTTCGCGCCTTCGCATTAGTTGAATTAATTGCGCGGGTTGTAATTCGTAAATTATTTTTTCTATTGTCTAATGGGTCGCGATTAATATGATCTATTACCATATTATTATCATAATTATTAACAATAAACTGATGTAATCCAATACGATGTAAGCTAGCATCATTTGCTACTATTCTTATATCATTTTCATGAATTGATAAAGTCCATTTATGTTGTTTTATTCTTTCATAGTCGTCTTTATCAATTTTACCGAATGCTTCTACATTACGTGTATTAATAATATGTAGAATGTAATAATCATCATTTTCAATGTATTCATTCAATACACTTTTCCGAAATTCAGTTGGCTTTTTATTCTCATTTCGGATATTATAAGTATAATTATGTAAATTTGTATGAACACGACATCCATTAATTTGTTCGACTAAACTTAATGAGACATTGCACTCTTTCGCTATATCTATGTTACGTTGTTGTTGTTCTAAGCGATGAATAATATCTAGAATAATTGTATCTGAATATTTTTTCATATGTTTTTCACCCCCTTGTTTATAAAAGTAATTTAGGTTATATGAAAGAAATGCGGGGCACTTCGAGTGGTAGCATCTCCACCCTACTTGGCTACATTCATCACCAATAGTCGTTACACCTTCCACAAAATAAGTGGCTTGGCACGGGATTGTCTCCGGCATCTTACGCAGGAGATTTCCCCGTTAGCAGAAAATTTTCCACACCGCTTGCTAAGCGTTCACCCCGTTTTACATGGGCTATCACATTTGTTAACCCATACCACAAATCAATCCTTCAATACGATTTGCGACTTCCCAAAGCTTTGGATACTTATTAATTTCATCAATAAATGTTACGTTTGGCTTAATGCCATTTTCTTCATCACCATAATACATTTGTTTTAATGTATATGCTTGACCACGTTCGGTAGTAATCAATGAAGAAATATATTGCGCGTTATCCACGTCAATATCTAATCCACGACAAGCAGTTAATATTGCTGATTTAGATTTTTCAAGTTTAAATGTCGCGACATTTGATATACGATTTTCACCATAAAATTTTCTTAAATGTTCCAATACTTGTGCTCGTTTAATTCCAGAAATATCAACGTCAATATCTAATACACTTACACGAGCTGGATTCAAAAAACGCCATGGATACAATGTTGTATTTTCTCGTAAAGGATTAATTTGAATAATATCTAACACATATAGAAGGATAAATCCGCCGCCTGAACCGCGTGCGGGCATAACCAATGTTCCAGCGTTCCAACATTCATCAATAATCTTTTGAAGATTAAGATAATACGCGCTCCATCGCGCTTTGTTTACCTCACTAGAAATCCAGGTCATTTCAAGGCATTCATTAATTGCTTTATACGCCTCTTGATTTTGTAAATCTTCATGCGCGGAAATACCATCGATAACTGCGTTTACCAATACATTATCTTCATGATACGGAGAAGTGATAAATTTTTCAATTTCTGGCATATCATTAATAGCGGCTTGTAGTTCAATCTGAGTATGTTGATTAAAATGACGCCATGGTAATTGAGGAATTTCTAGTGGTTTTAATATTGAAAAGTCTTCGCATTTATTTTTTATATTTCTAATAGTTTGATAGGCGACTTCAATTTGTTCTTCTGTTAAATATGGAAAAAATGAACGAATTTCTTCATCCGTCATCATATAAGTCGTCTCATAAAAACTTTTTACCTCGCGCTCACCATCTTGCGCATTTAAAAATGTTTCATGAATAAATGCGTCTTCCGGGCGCAAATAATGACTATCAGTTGTAATTATATATGGAATATTAAGTTCATTACTAATTTTTAATAAATGATTATTAACAAATATTTGTTCTTTATTATGAGATGGTTGCATCTCTAAATAAAAATTACCATTACCAAAGATATTTTCAATATATAAACACCAATTTTTTGCTGTTGCATAATATTCTTCATCACGAGTATCCATATATTGAAGCAAAAACTTGTCTAATTGAGAGCCAAGACACGCCGAAGAAGCAATCAGGTGTCCTGGATTACTTCCTACGATTTCCTTTAAATCTTTATAATACGTGGGCCGGCGCCGTAGTCTTCGACTAATATAAGAACGTCGCCATGCTCTTGTCGATAACTCACAAATTTGATGATAACCCTCAATATCTTTACACAAAAGAATAAAGTGAAAATATTTATCTTTTTCTCTATTATAGTTTTTTGCATTTAAATCATTTCGAGTCAAATAAATTTCATTACCACGAATTAGTTTAAAGTCTGGATATTTTTCTTTAACCTTTTTATAATATTTTTCAGCTTTTACATAACTTGAAATAGTTTCATGGTCTGTTATAGCAACGCATTCATGCCCTAATTGAATTGCGGTATCAATTAGGGCATTAACTTTATTTATACAATCTCGTAAAGTTTCGTTACTATAATCTGTATGGTTATGAAGACTACCAGGGTATTTACTCACACAACCACTCCTTCTCTTTTAATCTATAATTATTATAGCATAATTTTTAATTCTTGTCAAGTTCTTCGATAATAGCTTCTTTAATATCTTTATATAAATTAAGTTTTGGCCTCAATATTCGTAGTAGTTTATTATAAGATTTTGGATAGTGACATTTTTCGTTACTGTGATAAGCATATTTAAAAGAAAATGGACAGCTGTATATATCTTCGTCATCATCTAAATCGGTATAAGCAAAAATACATTCCGCACAAATCATGTTGTTTCTCCTATTAAAACTCATATTTACTATTATCTATTTCAAAATCATAGTCATCAATAAAGCATTGAATGGACTGGTGTCCCATCCATTCATTTATATTTAGACGGCCATAAACTGTTAATGTTTTTGTTCTGTTATTCATTACTTGCTCTATGAAGTCAGTATCTTTAAAATGAACATAATCTATGCCGTTAAAATTAATTTTAATACTATCTTTATTTGCGCCCATAATAGAAATATTTGCTAATGAAATATTTTTTATTACTATTTTAATTTCATCAATATGATTACCAAAATATTCTGGATGTGCGGCTAAGGCATATAAAAGTTCATTATTATTATTTCGTCCATCTAAAATATAATCAACAGTATAGCAATTTTCAAAATCTGCCGCGCTCAATTTGGTATTACTATAATTAATAAAGTTATCAATTTGTTTAGCGTTAATGCCAAATCCGCAAGCATTATCATGTCCAGCGGCATATGTAATAAAATTACTTTCTTCTAAAAATTTTTTAAACGAAGGTAATCCCGCAAAGTTGCCGTCATTACGAATACTTCCTTGAATTTCATTGTTGCTATTTCTTCGCCCAATCATACAAGGTTTATGATACTTTGAAACAACTGCCATTGCGATTAAACCAGTCATTTCCTGCGGAATATCATCGTATTCATCTAATTCAATTAAAATGATATTATTTTTTAATAAATCATTTTTTTGAATTTTAAAATCAATTAAATCCATCGCCTTTTCTTTTAGTTTATCTTGACGACTTTTCGCATTTTTTCCAACACGAGCGGCTTGGTCAGCAGCTAATTCAATATCATGTGGTCCGGCTCCTCGCTTTGTGCTATGTAATGGCCGGTCAGGCTCAATAAAACAATAGAACATAGCTTCTTTTTCCGCGCGAGTTCCAATACGTGTAATCGCATTAATTAAAGGCGCGATATAAAAAGCTACATCAATTGGGGTTAATCCTTTCCAAGGATACACAGCTTTTTCTTTAAGTGAATAGGATTGTGAAGCTAATAAAGTTTGAAATCCTTTATTATTAATATTAGACAGCCCTTTTAACATTAAATAATTAGTTTCAACAGTGGTTCTATCCATTACATCAGCAATTTCACCAAGAGCTACTAAATCTAAATAAGTATTTGCCTGTTGAATACCTAAAATATCATCTAATACTTCACAAAATTTAAATACTACTCCGGCTCCACAAAGAGATTTATTCTCATATTGCTCTGAAAGTTGATTGTTAATGATAATAACATTCTTTTCATTAGAACGAATTGGGCTTCCTTCATTATCATATAATTGTTCATGATGGTCAAGAATTAAACAACTAATTCCCATTGCTGCTAAGCGCTTATGCTCATTTATATCATAACTGGCAGCATCAGGACAAATAACTAAATCATAAAGATTTTCATCTTCAATTTCATCAATTTTGTCATTTAAACCATGCTGTTTATGCTCGTGTAACGTAAAATTTAAATCAGCTTCTGGAAATAAATGTTTAATATATAGCCAAAGAATAGCAGAACTTGTGAATCCATCACAATCTGCGTCAACAACAAATAAAATGCTGCTATTTTTTCGTAAATGTTCTAGCAGTAAGTTAGCTCCCTCACGAATATTATTTAAATAATATGGATTAATTTCGCAGTAACTACTTGGGTTTAAAAAATTTTCAATATCTTTAACGCCGCGGCTAATGAGTACTTCTCGCAATGCTAGTCGCGGATCTGTGGTATAATCTTGTCTTAATTTATATTTCATTTATAACACCTATCTAATTTTAATTCTATTTTTATATAAATATTCAAAAATATCTTTTCCTCTGTCAAAAGGCGAATCTTTTTCCTGTAATAAATTATCATAATCCCAAATATATGAAAAATTTGCTTGATTTTTATATTTAACACATAAGTTTTCTATTTTCTGACGATATTTTTTTGCTTTCTCTGTTCGCCAATCGGAATATTCTTTATCCAGCGCAATGACAATTTCATTTGCGCCAAGTACATCAGTAAGCAAACTAATATGATATTTATTAAAAGTTGAACCGCAACAAGCGACACAATTACTAAAATCTCCGTAATATCCTTCATCTAGTAATACACTTTTTTCTGCTTCTGCGATAATTGCCGTACGACGGCGCATAATACCATTTTTATGTTCATAAATCCCATATAAATTAAACTGTAATGGATGAGTATATAGGACATCTCCAATTTGAATTGGACGATATTTTCCAAAATTTTCTATATCTTCTGGATTTATCGCGCGGCCACGAATACCTATTAAACGCCCATTAATATCAAAATGAGGAATGGTAATTTTATTTTGATTAATTAAAAAACCAATATGAAATTTTTTCATGGCTTCTAATGAAATGCCGTCTTTTAACCAGGAAGGATGATAATAATTAATAAAATAATCTAATACACCTTTTGGATATTCTTGTAGCGTAGGAATTATATTATTTACTTTATATTTTTCCAAATCAATAGAGTATAAATTTCTTGCTTTTGGCCGCGTAATAATTAAATGCGCTAAGCATTGCTTAACATATTGCTCTGCTTCAAATAAATCTATATTCTCATGATAATTAATAAATATAAATTTTTGATATAATTTAAAAATAGACATAGCTTCGCTACATTCTGTATAGCATCTAAAAATTTTATTGTTTTGATACCAATATAATTTCATTGATTCTGCTTCATGAATGGGATTATGACATATAGTAGGACAGATTAAATATCCTTTATCTTCATAAATTTCTATTTGTTCTACGCCAAGACTTTCTAAAAAATTTTTGACATCTTCTAAGGTGATGGAATTAATAATATCTTGTCTATTAACACCGATTAAATCTAACTCTTTATCTAAATTTTGAAGAGTATCAATCATCGACTTGCTCCTTCCAATTTAAAACCATTTGCTCTGATGCTGATGAAAACAAATCAATTGGTGTGTCAATTGGCATGTTATCAGCAGTCGTTATAAATAAATCTTTTCTATTACCTGTACCTAAATTTAAATTAATCCAAATTCTTATATTTTTATATCGTCCGCGTCTCATTTTATATATATCAATAATATGTGTTGGACGCCATTCAGTATCTTCTACATATTTACTGTCTAAATAGCCTTCGCGTGCCGCTTGTCTAAAAGTTGGAACTACGCTATTCCAAACTTGTGGCATAACTTTTGTCATAACATAAGCGATATCAGCCTTATCACTAATTGCTTTTGACGAACGAATCGCCGTTTCATTTTTAAAACCGCCATCATCCATCATCGCGCTCATATTAACTTGTGTAGCAGAAAAAATAAATAAGTTATAATCTTTAGCTAACTGTTTAAGCTGGTTTGCCATCATCATTAGAATAGTAGCTTCATTTAAATTATTTTTTGAAAATTGATTAATCATACTATCAGTAGAGTGAATATAATCAAAAAACACATATTTAACTTCATCAACCGTGGCATACCGTTTTATTGTTGCTTCTACATTTACTAAATTTGGATTACTAATTTCTTCAATAATAAATGAATTTCTATATTTATCAATTATTTTTGCCGCGTATTTTACACGACTTAGTTCTCCAAATTCATACTGTCCTGTTAAAATATGTTCTTCATTTACTCCTGATATATAAGCAAGCATGATTGTTTGAAGCTCTTCTTTATCCATCTCAGTAACAATAAATAACACTTTTCTTGCTTCCCGAAATTCACCACTAGCATTTATTTCTTCAATAAAACAATTTTTTTCATATGACCAACGTTCAGGATAAGCTAAACGACAAGCATCAAAAACTGAGGTTCTCGTTTTTCCGCTGCCGCTAGAACTAGATTTTAAATAAAAACATCCTTCACGTGCTCCGCGGCAAACACTACTAAAAATTTTTCCTTCAAGACTTGGCCCAATATTTGGGGCTTTTTGAAGTTCATCAATTAATTCAAAAATACCTTCTGACGGGTCTCCGCGCATGCGCCCACCATGTAAAAAATCATTACGAATAATATTATATTTACTTTCAATAGTATTTAAAATATCTTCTATTGAAGCATTATCATAACGTTCTTGAATCTCAACAGCTTTTAATGGGTCATCAATATTTTTATCATCAATATAAAATTCACTGACATCATATTTCTCTTTTACTAATCGTCTTAAAAGAGCCATTTTTTTTAAACGATTATAATATAAATTAATATTACTTAATTCAGCAATTTCATATGCGCCTTTAAGAAATTCAAGCCCGCCATCGCGCTTATAAATTTCGGTACTATTATTTCCCCATTTTTCAATTTCTTGATCAACTTCTATTACTGTTAGCTTAGTCGCGCCTTCAATATATAAATTTTTAATCGCAATAAAGCAAATTCTAATTAAATTATTATCAAAATCGCTTGGAGTAATATCTGGATATTCCAAGAAGAGAAGTGGATTTAACATCAAATCTCCAATAACTTGTCGATTTGCCATTTTATCTGTTAAAACCAATTGAATCACTCCTCATCTTGTAAAAAGTCATCAGCATTTAATATTTGTTTAGTTGATTTATTTTCTTTAATCGGCACAATATATTCAGTAGTTTGTGTATTAATTGCTCGTATAAATGCTTCTGCTTTATTAGATTGATGTTTTTTCCAATCAAGCATTTTTTCTACTGTCGCGGGTTTAATTAAAGTTAAAGAATCTACTAATTTTTTCTTTTTTTCAACTTTATATAAATAATCCAAACACTCTACTAAGATATTATCAGAATATCCATATGTATTACGTAGGCGTTTACGCTCTGTCCAAATTTGTGCCCCAGGTGCTTTAAGCCCAAAAATTTCACATACTTTATTTGAAAAATTTTCGCGTTCAATTTTATTATTATAACATTCTTTACAATACCAATATGATGTTTTTGCACCTGCGGATGCGTAATTTATCATATCTTCTGTGCGAAATGTTTCTTTACAGTCATGACATTTATGCATAGCTCTTACTGCCACAATCCTCACTCCTATACTTTTATTCTATATCTATTATAGCATAAATTGTATAAATAGTCAAATAAAAAAAAGCCTACATTGTAGGCTTCTTTTTACAGTAAATCCTTAATTTCATCTACGAATAGTTCTACCAAGTCTGCTTGTGAAGGTACAGCTTGACTTAGCTTAAAGTCCTCGCTACCGAATACTCGTTTAATAACATCACGCATAATGTTAAGATGCTGTTCTCGTTCTTCCTCAGAGCTTGCGGCCGCGAGATAATTTTGCCAAACAGTTTTCGCATCTTCCATAACTTCCTGGAAAGGACGCGCTTTAATTTGAGCAATCTCAGTATTATCGGTGACTTGTGCACCATCAAGCTCAACTGCTTTATCAATTGCATCTCCAATTGCGTCTACAAGTTCTTTATAACCGAATTTAATCTTTGGGGCAAGATACTGATAACGAGACCCGGCGAATACTGTTGGTGTAGAGCGCGTGTAAAGAAAACGCTCAGTTGTTCCATCTTGATTCATCTGAACTTGAAGATAACCAATAATATCAACAATACTATTAATAATTGTATAAGCATTATTGGGAAGATCGGGCGCGACTGCGGTAATTGGATTACCTTCCTCATCACGCATTTCAGTTGGCTTTTCTTTGCTGTGGGCAATGAAAAGAATACCAAAACCAAGTAATGTAATTTCACGCCAAAATTCAGAGAATTCGGTCTTTAACATGTTCCACCCTTGCTTTGGAACTTGTTATCTTATAGGCTTTTTATCCTATAATTCTTACACTTACTTATTCGTGTAAGTTCAGCATATCTTTTCACCTTCTAAATGATAGAAGGGCTAACTCTCGTGGAATTTTATATCATTTTAATAATTCAAGAAAATGCTCATACTTTCTATTTAACTTTAATATATTGTCATTATAATACATTAATTTAAATATCATATTCGTTCTCTCTTTTGAATATGTATATAATCTATATCGTGGAATAGTGCAAGTCTCATCAGTAGTATTCTCTAATATAGTGGTTACATGATTAAATTTTAAATAATCATAAATTGATACAAAAGTTTCTAATGAAGCACCGTCTAGCTGCCATCTTATTCCATTATTTGCGCTTGTAATACATCCATCTCCGTCAAAAAATCCTCTTAAAAAGTCTGGATAAAACTGAGATTTTATATTTTTTATAAAATTAGTATCACAATATGTTTTATTTGGAATAATATCATATAAACTTAAATCATCTTTTATTTGTTTAGAGAAAAAATATAATTTAGAATTTTGGAATCCATTAGCACGAGTATAATCTTTAATAGGGCGTTCATTTCCTAGTACTTGATTAATATCAATTAAAATTTGTTTATCACTTTGTTGTAATTCAATACATACACAATTATCTTCTCTACTTACCCACCCATCCGCGGCCAATAAGCCTAATATATAGGCACTCTCGGGCGTTTGATTGTTTATATCAAAGAAATTATGCTTAATATTAAATTTACTTATATTAGTTTCTTGTACTGTTCTTATTGTAACTTTATTACGTACTAATGCTCGTCTAATAGTTCCTGTACTAACATTATAATTTTTTGCTAGCTGATTTTGACTTGTTCCTTCAATATAAGATTCAATAATAGCTTTTTCTTGCTCATTCGTTAAAATTGTTTTACTCATCCAAGTCAAACCTCCTATAACTTATATTAAAATGTTTAATAATTCTATGCGTTGCGGCTGGCAAGCTTTTTACAGCAAGCCTTCACCTCTGATTCCCATTTCAGGGTTCCAGATTTTTAGTTAGTTTTTACATTACTCTCACGAGTAAAGGGGGCCAAGGTTTTTAACCCCACGGTACATCTCTGATAGAATCAACACTTTCACGTTGGCAGATATACTTTTCACAAAGCTGCCAAGCAATTGAAGCAGTATCGACTACAATACTGTCATACATCTCTTTTGCTTGCGGCTTACGAAGCTGAGTAAGAACCTGCTTCGCATCTGTCCACCTGAGAATTGGAACACTACGAATTCCCGCGAGGGCATTTGTACCTTGCTCAAAATTTAGAAACAAGGAGCGAGGAAGCTGGGAACCAAAAGTTGATTTACCAGTTTTCACTTTGTTATCTTATCGGCTCTTTATCCGATAATTCTCATACTTACTAATTCGTATGAGGTCAGATTATCTTTTCTTCTACTTGAGAAGTTACTGGCTCGTGGGATACTATATCATTAAAGAGTTGAAGACATTTTAAATATTTCCTTGGTAAGTAAAGATTGGGTTTTTCATTATAAAATAAATAATATAATTTCTCAGAAGAAGATTGTGCATATTGAAAATAATAAACATTGTTTCGGTTGTCTTTATAAATTTTAACCTTAGGAATATTATATTTATTATAAAGAATATCAATAATATCATTCAAAAATTTTTCATTATAACTACATAAAGAAAACCGAACATATGAACCACTTAAACAAAAAGTACCATCTCCATCAAAATAACCGCGAATAAAATCTATCCAATATTTTTCTGGTAAATTTTTAGGAAACATAAATGAATAAGTTTTTCTATTTACAATACCATAATTATTTAATATATTTTTTATTTTTTCACTACGAAAAACAAATTCAGATACATTAAAACCATCTTTTGTTTGATAATCTCTAATAGGATAATTACTTTGTAGAGATTTTTGTATCATTTCTAAAAAATTTTTATCTACTGATGATAATCCTATTTTAATACTGCCATCTTTTCTAATACTACCATCCGCGGCTAAAAAACCTAATAAATAACAATTATTTTTATTTAATTTATCAAAATAATTATCATTGATATAATATTTTCTTTGATTTTGTGGAGAATATTTATTTTGTTCTTCTTTTGAACGAATATGTATATTATTTTCAACTAAAATTTTTCTTAATTTATATGTTGATATTCCAATTTCTTTACTTAATTTAGCAAGACTTACTCCTGCATTATATTTATCTAAAATAACGGTAATATCCATAGATAGAACCCTCCTTAATGTTTAATTATCCTAATCGTTGCGCGTGTTATATCTTTTAAAATATAACTTCCGCTCTGATTGTCATTTCAGACTTCCAGATTTTTCCAGTAATTATCTTATATAATCACTTATATAAGGCCCAAATTTTAGGCTCTCCGTAAATCAATAAAAACTTTCCTTTCAAGTCTCGGCTAATCTTAGACGGCTCTAAACTAAAAATATCAATATATGCCATAAATTATCCTCCTAGAAAAGTATAACTGGGATTATTCCCAGCTATACTTTGTACTAGAATTATCCGCGGCGGATGCCTTTGGAGCCTTATGAGTAGCATCAATTTGAAGCTGCTCAATCTTGGCCTTACGCGCATTAAAAGCCTTTTTAATCTCACTAGGATCATATGAGAGGTCTTCTTCTTTGCCTTCATCATCGCCCTTGGTAATAATAAGTTCACGAATTGTACGAGTTGTCATTTCCGGAATCTCTTCACCCCAAGAACTCTCGGTGCCAGAAGCCTTAACTTCAACTGCTGTGACACGAATACGCCCCTTAACATTTACTGTATCGTTAATATTCCAATTACGCTCAATATAATTAACTGCGTCAGGATTTTCTACAATAAATTCAAATACATCAAGATTACCACCATACTGAACTACGCCGCCCTTAATAATTAGACGCCCAGTGGTGTCGCCATCTCGGTCCTCTTCGGAGCGCATATCAAGAATATAAATATCAGTTGTAAACGACGCAACATCAGTTGCTGATCCGCCCACATTAATAAAAGAAGTATTAAGTTGCCAACCATTAATTAGCTGACCAGACTTAGTTACAAAATTATTTTCACGTAGAGAACCAGAATTAATACGAACAATATCAGCATCATCAATACCTACATTCTGAACAGTTTTAGCAGAACGTAGAGCCATAATTTGCTCATATCCTGGATTTGAGGTGTTCTTCTTAGTGTACTTCGCGGCGAACATACTGACTGGGATATCACTTGTTTCCTCACGGCCACCATAAGTCTGAGTTACGCGTACGGTCATATTAACACTTTCATAAGGACGACCATCTTCAAGCTTGCCCTCACGGAAAGTAGTATCAAGAAGCTTACCTACAATATTAACTCGATTTAGTGCTTGTTCATTTACAGTTTTCATTTTTATTTTCTCCTTTTTTATTTTCTATGTTTATTATATCATGTTATTTTTAAAAA
>Ga0247610_10001701_pt1 | contig 26816 bp, 29 predicted proteins | sample 174DNAGHGhighgp2_FD_193483 | JGI IMG/M metagenome (GOLD analysis project Ga0247610, IMG submission 193483) | Sheep rumen microbial communities from Palmerston North, Manawatu-Wanganui, New Zealand - 1742 DNA GHGhigh gp2 | ecosystem: Host-associated > Mammals > Digestive system > Stomach > Rumen...
AAATCTAAACTTTTTTACGAATATTTGGCTATTTTCTTGTATATGTCATTTTTTTCCGTAACTTTACACGCTGTTTTGTGTATCGTGCCACCACGAAGCCGTCGATGTGGAGCAAGAGTAGATTCGAAGAGGAACTGGATAACGATGATCTGTAAGATGGGGAAGGCGGTCAACAATTAACAACCATTATCATAAATTTGCGAGTGTAATTGATTTTCCAATATCCCTCATGCTATCGAAAAATGGTACTGCATATTGCAAAAATATGTAATTTTAGCGGTTGTAACCGAAAAAAATATATAAAATTTGTCGGTTTGACTAAAAAATAGTATCTTTGCAACAAATTTTGGAACTATGGATGCAAGTGAGATTAAACGCCAAATCTGTGAGCAACTAGAAGCGTTAAAGTCGCTCAAAAAGATTGTAGTGATTTTAGGCCCGCGTCAGGTAGGCAAGACGACGCTTCTACGCCAATTAACAGTGGGTGCATCGAATGTATTGTCTTTCGATTGTGATAATGATGATGAGCGCATGGCGTTGGAGGGGAAGTCAACAACAGAGTTGGCCGCCCTAATTGGTAAGTCGCCTGTAGTTGTCATTGACGAGGCGCAGCGTGTACGTAATATTGGTATGACGTTGAAGATGCTGGGAGACTTACATTTACCATCTCAAATATATGTAACAGGATCTTCTTCGTTAGAGTTGTCGGATGATATCAATGAACCGGCAACCGGTCGTGTGTTGGAGTTTAATCTCTATCCGTTTTCAATATCTGAAATAGCCTCTCATACCTCATGGCGCGATGAGCAGCGCTTGTTAAGCCGACGGATGATATATGGTAGTTATCCTGACATAGTTAATAACCCCGAGCATGCACGATTGCTATTGCAAAATATAGTAAATAGTTATCTGTATAAGGATTTGCTAGAGTACAAAGAAATCAAGAAGCCGGATGTGCTCAGGAAGTTGGTCGTAGCACTGGCGTTGCAGTTGGGCAATGAGGTATCGTACAATGAATTGAGCAATATGATTGGCATTGACAAGGAGACTGTGGAGAACTATATTGACCTGTTGGAGAAATGTTTTGTAGTCTTCAGATTGGATTCCTATAATCGCAATCTGCGTAATGAGTTAAAGAAAGGGAAGAAAATATATTTCTACGACAATGGTGTTCGCAATGCCGTAATCAATAATTTTGCACCTTTGGAGTTGCGGAACGATGCTGGAGCACTGTGGGAGAACTTGATGATGGTAGAGAGGCGGAAGTTGCATGCTAATACAGGTAGGTTTGTGCAACAATATTTTTGGCGCACGACACTGCAGAAGGAGATAGATCTAATTGAGGATTGCGATGGTAATTTGAGCGCTTTTGAATTTAAATGGAAGGTGGGTAAGGTCGCCAAGGTGCCGACGGCATTCAGAGATGCATATCCCGATGCAGTTTTCTATTCAATTAATCCGAGTAATTACACTGAGTTCGTAAGCTGAATTATTCCATCTGCATTAATAGCCTCTGTACGTGTTAATGCGGAGAAATTGCTCTTCAATTGGGAGTTGGGACGTGATTTGGTGCAAAAGAAAGCCGAAGAGCGTTGGGGCGCAGGAGTTGTGGAGCAAGTAAGCCTTGATCTCCAACGTGAATTCCCGAATGCTGATGGGTTCTCGACTCGCAATATCTGGTATATGAAACAGTGGTATCTGTTTTATTATCAAGAAGATACAAAACTGCAACGATCCGTTGCAGAAATAGGAAAGACAAAACTCCACCAAGTTGGTGGAGAAACAGAGATCCTAAAACTCCACCAACTCGGTGGAGAATTTTCCTTACTCCATTAGCGTTATTTCTTTAGAGGCAATCTCAGCACAATATACAACCTGAAATTTAAGTGAATTTTGACAAATTCAAATATTTTTTGTAAATTATGGCATAAACATTTGTTTATGTCAATTTTTTTTTGTAACTTTGTACGCTGAAATGAAAGGATATGGAAGATAGAAACGATAACATAGTAGTGCGGTACGATTTGCCGAAGAACTGGAGTGAGGAAAAGAATTTCTCATTTGAGCATTTGACGCAGCTGGTTGAACAAGTTCATAACTCGGCTTATTCATCTACAGTCAAGGCAATCAATCGGTTCGCAACCATCCGGAATTATATTATCGGATTCTATATCGTGGAATATGAGCAGAATGGTAGCGATAGGGCTAAATATGGTGATAAGTTGTTGAAGCGTCTGGCAGAGCGGATTAATAAGCGTGGAATCAATGAGACGCTGCTTACTAATTGCCGTAAGTTTTATGCATTGTATCCACAGATAAGAGAGTTTCTTGAGGGAAAAAGTGCGACAGCGTCGCACCAATCTAAAAAAATCCCGACGACATCGGGAAAATCTGCGTCAATTTCTCCGACACCGTCGGAGGAATTAGCATTAAATTCTTCGACATTGGCGCATAAATCTGAGATTTCTCCGACACTGTCGGATAAATTCAATACATCGGTAGATAAACTTATTTCGAACCTATCATTTTCTCATATTGTAGAAATAATGACGGTGGATGATCCGTTGGCGCGTTTCTTCTATGAAACGGAGTGCATCAAGTGTTGTTGGAGTGTACGTGAGTTGCGTAGGCAGATATCGACGAACCTGTATTTCCGTGCAGGGGTTAGCAAGAAGCCTGAAGTATTATTTCAACGAACGGAGATAAACACTACTCCTGCTTTGAGCATCAAAGATCCATTCTCATTTGAGTTCCTTGACTTGCGACCGGAAGCCTTTACTGAAACCGATTTGGAGAATGCGTTGATTTCACACCTTCAAAATTTCTTGCTGGAGATGGGGAAGGGCTTCTGTTTTGAGGCTCGTCAAAAACGAATGATTATTGATGATGAGTACTACTTTGCGGATCTGGTGTTTTATAATAGAATACTGCATTGCAATGTGATTATAGAGTTGAAAGACGATGAGTTTAAGCACGCAGATCTAAGCCAGTTGAATGCGTATGTGTCTTATTACCGAGAGAACGAAATGAATGAGGGAGACAATCCTCCAATTGGAATTCTGCTCTGCACTCGAAAAGGCGAGAAGATGGTAGAATATGCATTAGCGGGAATGGACAATAAGCTGTTTGTGTCAACCTATATGCTCACCCTGCCGGATAAGGAAACTTTGCGAGAGTTTATATTGAGTGAACTAAAATAGAAATAGCTTATATCGCCCCAACCACCGACCGATGAGCGGGAGATGATTGGTAGAGAAATTGGCGCTGGAAAACTATTACAATTTGTAATAGGATTTGACAAAGAAAAACTCCACCAAGTTGGTGGATAAACAGAGAGGTTAAAACTCCAACAACTTGTTGGGGAGTCTCAAATTTCAAAAATGCACCAACCTGGTGCAGAAATTGAGCAACTGAAGGAACGCATGGAACTGCTGCAGAAAGAGTTGCGCGAAACAAAACGACTGGTGAAAGCAAATAAGTAACCACCGACCGATGAGCGGGAGATGACCGAGAGACAAACATTAAGAAAATGCACCAATATGGTGCAGAAATTGATGACTCAAAACTTTATAAAACTAGTGGATAAACAGAGAGGTTAAAACTCCAACAACCTGTTAGAGAATTTTAAAAACCAAAAATGCAACAACCCGTCGCAGAATTTTAGCAACTGAGGAACATATGGAACTCCTGCAAAAAGAAATGCGCGAAACAAAACGACTGATGAAAACAAATAACCGACTCACCACCGACCGATGAGCGGGAGACGACCGACTCACAACCTAGAGGCAAGTGGAAAAAACAACTAATCCTCTCGTATCGTTTCTCTTCTCTCTCCCCTATGTCTCTCATGAGTTTCATATAAACAGGCATTTGAGAGCCGTAAAGTGGTAAAATAATGTAAAACGAACAATATGGAAACAAAATATGATTTAATAGTCGGATTTTTCTTGAACAACTGGGTGTTATCAGTTGTCGTTTTAATCTGCGTGGTACTAATGGCTATTCCTCAAGTGAGAGATGGTTTTAAGATGGTATGTGAGTTTCTTCGGTATGCTTTCAAGCGTTGGATAAAAAAAGATATTTATATATATCAAAAAGATGGTGAGAAAGTAGTGATGACGAGGATTCTTAGAAGTAAGAAACTGGATGTCGTAAGGATAGACACCACATCTCATGATTTGGGAATTCGGTCTGAATACGCATGGCTTAAAGCGTTTTATCCAAAATTTGAACATCCGATGCAATGTCTCTCTATGATTGAGACTGAACAAGGAGAGAAGGTGTTTGATTCCTTTCCGATATCCAATAGAGATAGCAGCAAAGAAATATATTTTGATATATCAAGTTTTTTTGAAAAACCGCTTACCTTTCTAATGAATGAGGACGAATTCATTTCTCATAAAATTAAAATGTTATACCCGAAAAAGGAGTAGTTGAATAGCGACAACAATGTTGCAAAACAGGTTAATCTTATCCTCTCGTATCTGTCCCGTATGTCTCTCGTAATAGTGAGGAAAAATAAACATAACATTGCATGACACCTATACAGAATGTGCAGAGCAGAAATAAACAAAACAACATAACCATAAATATAGAAGTGAAATTGATAGGAAAATAAATTAACAATGATAAAAGTACCTTTTCTGAGTTTAAAAGATGTCACGGCAATGCACGGCGACGAGATCCACGAAGCGGCACTCCGTGTAATCAACAGCGGATGGTATCTGCAGGGCAAAGAGAACGAACTCTTTGAGCAGCACTATGCCGAGTATATCGGTACTAAGTATTGTATCGGTTGTGCCAATGGTTTGGATGCGCTTATATGGATATGGCGTGCGTATATCGAACTTGGTGTGATGCAACCCGGCGACGAAGTGATCCTGCCTGCAAACACGTATATTGCAACCCATCTGGGTATCACGGAGAATGGACTCGTGCCGGTATGCGTGGAGCCTGACCCAAAGACGCTGGAGATAGATGACAACCTTATCGAAGCCGCTATCACAGCAAAAACGAAAGCTATCTGCATCGTGCATCTGTACGGTCGTTGTGCTATGACCGATAAGATTGCAGATATCTGTAAGCGTCATGGATTGAAGCTTGTCGAAGACAACGCCCAGGCGCACGGTTGCCGCTTCAATGGCAAACGAACAGGTTCTATCGGCGATGCAGCAGGTCATTCTTTCTATCCGGGTAAGAATCTTGGCGCTTTAGGTGATGCGGGAGCTGTAACAACTAATGATGAAGAATTGGCAAAAGCTATTCGCGCATTAGCCAATTATGGTAGCCAGAAGAAATATGTGTTCAAATACACAGGTCGTAATAGTCGTTTGGATGAGATACAAGCTGCGATATTAGATGTCAAACTGCGTCATCTAGATGAGGATAATCATTTGCGCCAGCAAGTGGCTGCCTATTATTACGAGCATATTAACAATCCGTTGATTTCTTTGCCGAAACAAATTCCAGACGAGAATAATGTATATCATTTGTTCCCTGTGCTTTGCGAGAAACGCGATGAGTTGCAGGAATACCTAAAACAGAATGGTGTTCAGACACTCATCCATTATCCCATTCCTCCGCATCAACAGGAGTGCTATGCTCTTGAGTGTTGGAATATACCACAATTGTCATTACCGATTACGGAGCGGATCCATAATCAAGAACTCAGTCTGCCGATGGGACAATGTATGACCCAAGAGCAAGTAGAGTGGGTAGTGAAGTGTGTAAATGAGTTTGTATAATCTGCAATAGCTAATCACCATTCACCAAGTTATCAATATTATCTCCCCATTAAGGGCGCTGCCCGTCACCATTAAACAATTAGCAATATTCTCTCACCATTAAGCGCAGCGTCACCATTTAGAAATTAACAATAGAAAATAGCCAAATATTCGCCTTTAGATTAAAAATCTAAATTTTTCTGCGAATATTTGGCTATTTTCTTGTATATGTCAATTTTTTTTTGTAACTTTGTACGCTGATTGGTGTATCGTGTGATTATACAGCCCCCATCGTGTGATTAAGGTGATGATATAATGCGATGTAATACATCAAACATCACACATAACACATTGCTCAAAGAGCATCGCATCGTGCGATTAAGAAGTAAATAGAAATATGTTTAATTTAACTCAATTCATATCATCGTACATCACTCATCGGCCGGTGAGTATGTTCGCTGCGGATATAGAAGCAAATAAAAACCAGATAGAGGCAGCTGTAAAGGGAAAGCGTGTATGTGTAATTGGTGGAGCCGGAAGTATTGGTTCTTCGTTTATCAAGGCTCTGCTTCCATTCTTCCCCAAACAGCTCATTGTCGTCGACCTCAACGAGAATGGCTTAGCGGAATTAACTCGTGACTTGCGAAGTAGTGCCAACATTACAGTGCCTGAAGATTATCGTACCTATACGCTTGATTTCGCAAGTCCTATCTTTGAAAGCATATTCCGAGAAGAGAAAGGTTTTGATATTGTTGCCAATTTCTCCGCGCATAAACATGTCCGCTCTGAGCGCGACAAATACTCGGTGCAAGCATTGATAGAAAACAACGATATCAAGGCGAAGAAGTTGATGGACTTGATGATGGAGTATAAGCCGGAGCATTTCTTCTGCGTCAGTACGGACAAAGCAGCCAATCCTGTGAATATCATGGGAGCCAGCAAGCGCATCTTAGAAGATTTGATCATGGCATATTCCAAAGAGTTTAATGTAACTACAGCTCGTTTCGCTAATGTGGCATTCTCAAACGGCTCGTTGCCTGATGGGTGGATGCACCGGTTGCAGAAACGTCAGCCGTTAGCAGCGCCTAATGATGTAAAACGCTATTTTGTCTCTCCTGAAGAAAGCGGACAGATATGTTTGTTGGCTTGCATCTTAGGTAAGAGTGGAGAGGTTTTCTTCCCTAAATTGGGCGAGGAACAGATGTTAAAGTTCTCGGATATATGTGATGATTTTATTCGTGAACAAGGATTGAAGAAGCATCTATGCTCTACTGATGAAGAAGCGAAGCAATGCGCCGCTTCGTTCAACCTTCAACCTTCAACCTTCAACGACTACCCCGTAGTCTATACCGGCAGTAACACGACCGGAGAAAAAGCATACGAGGAGTTTTATGTAGAGGGCGAGACCATCAATACCACACGTTTTCAGAGTCTGGGTGTGGTGGAGCAATCGCAGCGTCATTCGATGCCGGAGGTGAACCAATTATTCAGACAGTTGGAATCGATCTTTGCTCGTCCGGACTTCACAAAAGCAGATGTGGTAGATGCAATAAAATCCTTTATCCCGACTTTTGAACACGAGGAGAAAGGAAAGAACTTGGATAGCAAAATGTAGAAAAATGGCAGATTACAAACAAATAGTAGATTTCATTCGTGACCTGTATGGAACATCGGATTTTGTGCCTTTGGCAGTTCCGAAGTTCATTGGCAACGAGAAAAAGTACCTTAACGAGTGTATTGATACCACCTTTGTCAGTAGCGTTGGTAAGTTCGTGGATCGTTTTGAAGTGGACATGGCGCGCTACACGGGTGCCAAACGTGCTGTGGTGTGCGTCAGCGGAACGAATGCTTTGCACATGGCATTGATGCTTGCCGGAGTAGAGCGCGATGATGAAGTGCTGACACAAGCGCTGACATTCATCGCTACCTGTAATGCCCTCAGTTATATTGGTGCTCATCCTGTGTTCTTGGATGTGGATGTGGAAACTATGGGCTTGTCTCCGGACGCTGTCAAAGAATGGCTCGCCAAGAATGCAGAGATCCGAAATAATCAATGCTATAATAAACATACCGGCCGCAGAGTGAAAGCCTGCGTGCCGATGCATACATTTGGTCATCCAGTGCGGATTGAGGAACTGTTGGCTGTGTGCGAGGAGTATCATATTGCGTTGGTGGAAGATGCTGCGGAGAGTATCGGTAGTTTGTATAAAGGCAAGCATACGGGTACGTTCGGTAAAGTTGGTGCGCTGAGTTTCAATGGCAATAAGACGATCACCACCGGTGGCGGAGGAATGTTGCTATTCAATGACGAAGAGTTAGGCGCTTACGCCAAGCACCTTACCACGCAAGCCAAGATTCCTCATCGCTGGGAGTTCCGTCACGACCATATCGGCTATAACTACCGGATGCCGAATATCAATGCAGCATTGGGTTGTGCACAGTTGGAGAACTTGGATCAGTTCATTGCAGACAAGCGCCAAACGGCAGCGGCATATAAGGAGTATTTCGTTAATGTGGATGGTGTAGAGTTCTTTGCTGAGCCGGAGAACTGCCGTTCGAATTACTGGCTGAATGCAGTGTTACTACCCAATCGCGAAGAACAGCAAGCGTTCTTGCAATACACCAATGATAACGGTGTCATGACTCGCCCAATCTGGGAACTGATGAACCGTTTACCGATGTTTGAGCACTGCGAAACGGATCATCTAACCAACACTCGCATGTTCGCAGACAGAGTGGTGAATATTCCAAGTAGTGTGAGATGAGAATAGAATTGATATTAATATAAATAATTATATGGAATTTACAAAAGCGCAAATAGATGAAGCGTGGGGTAAAGCCCAAGAAGTAGACGGATATGATCCTATGCGATTTAGGAAAGATGCATGTGGAGCATGGATTATCTATGATAAATATGGTGTAACAGATAGCCCATATGGTTGGGAGATTGACCATATAGTCCCTCGTTCGCAATTAGAGCGTATGCATTTATCGGAGGAAAAAATCGACCATCCATGGAATCTGCGTGCTTTACAATGGCAAAATAATCGCTATAAGGGAGATTATTATCCATCGTACATGAGTAAGGTGATGTCTGATGGGAACAGCAATGTATATCGTAGCCAAGCGATGACAGTGAATATTAAGATACAAGAAAAACTCAAACAACTCTATACTTTATAAATTATGCTGGAAAAATTGAAGATAAAAAGTTTGTTGGATCAGTTCGATTACGAACTTGATTTCTCACATGGAGTAGATGATAGGATACGTTTCTTATCAGGTCCTAATGGCTATGGAAAGACAAGCCTTTTACATATCATAGATTATTTATATCATGGTAGATATGATAAATTGTTTTCATTCCATTTCCAAAACTTGGAAATGTGGGTGGATGGTGCATATCTGAAAATTGAAAAAGAAATGGCTGAGGTGGATACTGATGAGAGTAGTGATGAGGAGACCGAACCGGAAGTATCTGCTATGAAATACACGTACGTGTCAAGAGAGAAGGAATTTACCTATACTCTAAAACAAGGCGAAAAAATGTCCGAATTTGATGCTCCTTTTACTGTACATTTACGTTCGCTTCCCTGTTATTTTATTCCGGACAAGGTGATTGTCTCTCAAAATAATGAAGAAGATGTATCGCCTGAAGGAATCTTTGGATTGGATGACGAAAGTGTTGTTACATCTGTAGCAGAGTGTGCTACCGGATTGGCTACAAAAATGCAGGAGAGTATGCTTGTTCTTCCTAGTATTAATACGGAGAAAGAAGGAGTAATCATATCTGAAGAGGAATATAATGGTAGATTATTAATGCTTAGTAGTACGCTCCGACAACTTGAGAATTATAGCATGATAGGAAATGGGAAAGTGACGATGTTTAAACCAGAGTTTGCTCCATATTTGCGTTTGTATATTGAGCAATTGGAAGACTCTGTGAAACAAGTAGAGAATTTTTTGAAGAGATTGCAGTTGTTTGAAACAATCATTAGTGAATTAGAATTTACGAATAAAGAGATTTTAATAAATAGTATTTCTGGTTTTTTCTTCCGTCTAACTGTTTCTGGAGCCCGTTTTATAGAGAATGAAAAACTTTCATCAGGAGAACAACATGTGATTATACAACTCTATAATATGCTCTTCTGTAAGGCGGGGGATTATATGCTAACATTAATTGACGAACCAGAGTTGTCCCTCCATCCGGCATGGATTGCATTGTACTATAAGCATCTTTCTAAAATTGTCGAATTACGAAATATGCAGTGCATCTTAGCTACACACTCTGCTGATATATTTAGTATGCAGTGGGATAAATGTATTGATTTGTATGACTTATTGAATGAGTAAATGGCAGAGAACATTAGACAACATACGGCAACGCATAACCATCATTATTCATTTATAATGAAGATGATGTCAAGTCTTGTAACCAAAGGCAAAGTTATCATATTAGTTGAGGGCGGTGATGATAAGCCTGTATATGAGTCTCTATTTATACCTTCGGCAGTATTTATACAACCGGCACCAGAAGAGAACGGAGCGCGAGGATGCCAGTTCGTCGAATCAGTAACGAAAGATATCCTTGCTACAAAACCAGCGGCTTTGCTTTTAGGTATTCGCGACGCGGATTATACCCCATGGTCATCTTATGTTGCACCACCGAATGTATTTAGGACAGAAGAACGAGATATGGAGATGATGTTGCTCCGTAGTACAAAAGTGCGTCAGGATTTAGATATTGTAAAACAAGGTGCCACGGCAAAATTTGAATGGATAAAAGATAATATCGGTGTTCCGCGAGGTAGGATGCGTTTGCTAAATAGTGTATTAGATTTACAATGTAATTTCAGTGATAATGCCAGAATTTCTAATTTATGGGAAAATAATAGACTTAGGCAGGATTGGTCTACATTCATTACAAGCAATTTTATAAGCAATTGCGTTGGGCAATATTGTAATCGTAAATTTAATGCGAATGACTATAATACTGAAGTTTCAGTTAGGCATTTAAATAATATAGCATGGTATAAAATTTGTCAAGGACATGATGTGATGCATGCACTGATTTATGAATTGGCCGATTCGCGCTTTAATGTGGAAAGCTTTATGAAACAGATGATTAAGAGTTATCGCATCTCAGATTTTCATGCTACTCAATTGTACCTACAGTTGCATCAGTTCTGTCTTTCAAAAGGTTGGCATATATTAAAATGAAAAAAGTGGCATCAATACCGACCGACAACCGACTCACAACCGAGAGAAGAGCGAGAGAAAAATCACGGGAAGTAATTATTAAAATGTTAACAAAAACTATTAAGATATGAGAACTATAATGGAAACAATTAAATTTGCACAGTCGCAGAGAGAAGCGATTGCAAAGATTGATGCAATTATCTCAGAATGCGCATCATTTAAAATCGGTAAAACGGGTGAAACATTGTTAGATAGGTTAAATCAACCTGATTATAATGATGTCTATACTCATATCGTTAGCGTATTTACCAAGGCGAAGAAAGATGTCGATGATATGGAATCGTATTTAATTAATAAATACATCAACCATTCCAAGTGTGATAACAAGAAAGATGGTAATGCAAGTAATAATGATACGATGGCAGAAGATGCTGAAGAGTATCATGTTTATGTAGTTTGGAGATAGATTATTATTAATATTGATAGTTATGGCGGAAGAAAAAGTTTTTGATGAAGATTTAAATCCTCGTTCATCGGGAAAGACGGGAGAAGAGGGTAAAAGTCCCTTTTCTCAGATGTCACGTGTATTGTCAGAGGAAGATTTGAAATCGCCTATTACAGCTCGTGTCTTGTTAAGTCAATTTGATGAGTATCAGGTACTAAAGAGTAAATATGAACAATTATTAAATGACTATCATGAAAAAGATAAAAAATGTGCCATATATGAGGAACAAAGAAAGGGAAGCACTGCGATAGAAATATTAAATTCTACAATGTTGGCAATAGGTCCTTTGCTTTTAGGTACTTTGTCTTATTTAGTACCAACATATGGGTGGAATGCTATATCTATAATTGATGCAGTTGCAGGTGGAGGATTGCTAATTGCTGGAGTTGTTGTTAAAATTTTCGTGAAAGGATAATTATTATGGATTTAGAAATATTATATATAAAAGATAATGGTACTTTGGATAAAGAACGTGTCGTTTTATTTGTAAAAGAAGACTGTGATTTAGGTCATTATATCTTGGCTACAAGTCACATGAACGCAGAAGGCGAAACCTTTTCCTCAAAGATTACCAATACATTTTGGTTACCAGATCAGAAGGTCCAAAAAGGAGATAAAGTCGTCATTTATACAAAGGAAGGTGTGAAAAATTCTCGTAGTAACGAAGATAAAACCACAAGCTATTTTTATTATTGGGGTCTGGATAAGCCGCTGAATTCAGATAACGACAATACATGTGTGGTTGTTTTCCGCGCTTCATGGATGGTAGAAAGGGTTCCATACAATGCAGGAAATTAATTTATATGATATAAATGGTGAACCAGTTGCATATATCGCAAGCGATATGGAACATTCAATATATACGTGGGATGGTCATGCCGTGTGCTATTTGGTAAATGATTATGTATATGGTTGGAATGGACTTCATCTTGGATGGTTTATGGATGGCATAATGTATGATGTAAATGGATATCGGGTGGGGTTTACTAAAGAAAAATGTCCTCATTGGGTGAAATTTGCACCGTTGAAGTCCTTGAAGTATTTAAAAAACTTAAAGAATTTAAGGAACTTACCATACATAAAACCGTGGTTTAAACATGACGCGTCAGATATGCTATTATTGGATTTCCTAAAACAAGGTGCAAATTAAATATTGCATAAGGTTCGCTGATCTATTAAAACATCGCAAGTGTTTTAAAAGTTAAATATAATATCATTATTGTAATATGGAAATTAAGAATATTTCTAATTGGCATTATACGTCTCAAATGGAGGCTTTATTGTTTTTTGCTAGCCTCATTGATGAGATGACATTTGACTATACTCTTGATTCGTTCAAGGCGTCGGTGCATAATTCATTTTCATTAATGAGAGAATGTGTTGAAACAATTAATGATATAGAGAATGAAACCATTATGCCAGCCGCATTGCCTCCAATAACAGAAGAAATTAAGGATACTATTTTAAGAGATTCTATTTTGAATGAGATGATGCTGTCTAGTGGATTGGATCTGTTGACTAAGAAAATAGATGCCAATACTAAATATGACGAGTTAAAACTCGTGCTTGAGATGTTTTTGGCTGATTCTGTTATCCAACAATATAATAATCTACTTCGTGTAGAATTGACAGATTTAATAAAGAAGAATAGTAGTAGTAAAGAAAAAATTGAGAAATTGTCTCGAATGTTTGTCGCCCAAATGAAATTTGTAGGCTATCCTAATGCATCTATATACAAAAAGAACAAAGACTTCTTCTTTGGGAAATCTACAAAAATTCAAGATGTAAATGCTATAGATACATTCTTTTCTTTATTCGATGCAACACCGCAACAATATTCAGTTTGTCTTTTTGGAAATCATTTATTTGAATATTTGGGAACAGCTCTTCAATCTGTTGATATTGAGATTCAGCATGCTTTTGATTTATCTGCGTGGAGTCCTTCTTTTGTAGGGATCAATAAATCTCTAAAGCCCAAAGACTGCTATATTATCACCCAAGTCATTGCATTGGATGAATACCATGCATTATTGAGAGCCAAGGATAAGTTAATGCACTTTACTTCATTGTTTTCTTTTTATCATCACAAAGATAGTTTCAATTTCGTACGCAAAGAAGGTATCATTAAACGTGATATTGATGGCATTTGTTTTAAAATAGCCATTCCTATGTCGGCTATGCTAGTGTGTAAAGATAGATTTCCATCAAGAGCATCTAAGATTTATCAAAACGTTATAAGTAAAATAAATTTGGAAGAATACTCTTTAGAGCGATTTGCAAAGTCAATTAAGCTACATGATGCTTCACTTCGAAGTATTCATGAGGAGAATCAATTTCTCAACCTCTTTACCTCTTTTGAGGTTTTAATGCCAAAGGCACCAAACTCAGGAAGTAGCCGAATTAATCAAATCTCTGACACGCTGATTCCATATTTATGCCATATTCATTTTCGGCGAATAATTGCTTCTTTTGGTCAAGATTTACGTTTATGGAATCTTCCATTATATAAATCTGTATTAGCACAAATCAGTGAAGGCAACACAGAAGAAGAAAAACTCTGCGCCTTGATATGTTTAGTAAAGTATGATCCTCAAAGGACACAAATAATGACGGAGGCCACGACTAATAATTTCATTTTGCTGCGTTATCGCCTATGGAAATTAAACGATAAAATGGGAACGATAGAACATGTGAAATCAACATTTTTTAGATTTGAGGAACGCATGCGTTGGCATATTAATCGGCTATATCGGACACGCAATTTAATAGTCCATGCAGGAACTCATCCTGTATATCTTGATATGTTATTGGAAAATATTCATTCTTTCTACGACATTTTTATGCGTGAACTGCTTACGGATATAACATCGCGCAAGATGTTAAAGTTAGAATATTCGTATTTATTGCGACGTCAACGTTATGAGCAATATACAACTTATTTGAAGGGCTTAAACAATGCCGATGTGATAGATGGAAGCAATTTCTTGAAAGTATTAGGAATGCAATAAGATACTTGTTATATTTATCTCTATAATACCAATGCCAACAAAACCTCTCATATTATTAGGCGGTGGAGGACACTGCAAATCGGTGATAGATAAAATTTATTACAAATGCAATGAAACGAGGAAATAAAAACATAGTTTGTGTTATAGCAGTCCATCCGGATGATGAAACATTGGGATGTGGCGGTACAATTTTGAAACATCTCAAAAATGGTGACGAGGTGCATTGCGTCTTTGTAACAGATGGAGACAACACGCAAAAAACAATCATTACAAAGTTGGCGGATTTCTATCACTTTACCGGTGTTATTAGTCTTGGATTTGAGGAACTGAAATTAGCAGATCAATCACTAAATGTTCTTGTTCCAGCGTTGGCAAATGTGCTGAATCAAATAAAGCCCAATATCCTATATATCCCGAATCGAAGTGATGCGCATTCCGACCATAGAGCCGTATTTGAAGCACTCGTCGCATGCACCAAATCGTTCCGCTTCCCGTTTATAGAACAAATTCTGATGTGTGAAGTGATTTCGGAAACGGATTTTAATTTGAACTTGTCGGAACAAGTGTTCAATCCGAACTACTTTGTGGATATAACGGACCAATGGGTATATAAGAAGCAAGCAATGGAGATATTTGCAGACCAGTTACTGCCATATCCACAAACACGCAACGTCAGCACAATGGAGGCTCTGAATAGATATAGAGGCTCATTAATTAATACAGAGTATGCAGAAGCTTTTATGGCTCTAAAAATCATAGTACGATAATGGATAAAATCAAAGTAATATTTGTTGGAGGTTTAACCAATGGTAAGATTGTTCACGATTACCTGTCAAACAATAAGAATGTAAAGTTGATAACCTCATTTACATATGCAGATGAGTGTATGATTCCTCGATATGAACGCATTGAGGGCGAGGAATCTATTATCCGCCGAGGTTCAATAATCGAATATGTAAATTATATCAAAGAAAAGAAACCTGATTTGATTATGGTTGCCGGATGGTCGGAGATTGTACCTACAGAGTTGCTCGATGTTCCATCATTGGGCGTAATTGGTTTTCATCCTGCCAAGTTACCCAATGACAGAGGGCGTTCGGTGTTGGCATGGCAGATAGAGGATGGATATAAGGAGACTGCTCTGACTATGTTCAAATATGCTGACTATCCGGATGGCGGTGATATTATTGCGCAAGAGATAGTTCCTATAGAAGAGAATGATTATATTAATGATATTCTCGACAAGATGGATGCCGCAACATATAATCTTATCAAGGCTTATTTCCCATTGATACGCAAGGGATTAGTTGTGCCTCAAAAACAGGATTTGTCTGTCGGGCAGTTCCGTCGCTTGCGCGGAGAAAAAGACTCGTGGATAGATTGGAACAAGAATAGCAATGTCATATATAATAAGATTCGTGCTATCTCTCATCCATATCCTGGGGCATTAGCAACCCTTGATGACGTGACTTATAAGGTTTGGAGAGCGAAAGTAGTTCCATCGCATTTTGTGGGAAACGACTGTCTTCCGGGCTGTGTCGTAGCACGATATTATGACGGCTCCATTCTTGTTAAGACAAAGGATTCGTTTTTATTGATAACCGAAAAAGAAGAACTTTGAAACCGATAATACTAATAGGAGGTGGGGGGCATGCGCAATCAGTATTGAGCGCAATGTCTAATCAAACGAATATCATTGGTTATGCAGATTTGCAAGCCAATGAAAAACTTGGTATAACCTATCTAGGTACTGATGATAAAGTAATATCCACATTATCTCCTAACGACTATGACGTGCATATAACTTTTGTATATGCAGGCGAAGTCAATCTGCATTTACGCGAGTCAATAATACGCAAGTATGCAGATTACTGTCATGCAACATTGGTAGCACCATCTGCTATTACGCAAAATGTACATATTGGGAAAGGTGCTTGTATTATGGAAAATGTAGTAATAAAGGCTAATGAGATAGGAAGGGATACAATTATTAATACCGGTGCTATTGTTGAGCATGGTTGTGTCATAGGCAGCAATGTTTTAGTTGCAACAGGTGCTATAATTTGTGGGGATGTTAGAGTCGGAGACAATTGTATCATAGGCGCAGGAGCCATTATTCGTGATGGAATCTCAATTTGTGCAGATACAATTATTGGCGTAGGAGCAGTAGTCGTCAAAGATATAACAGAATCGGGAACATACGTAGGGAATCCCGCAAAAAGAATAAAATAAATGAAGCACGTACTAATCATAGGGGAAGCTGGAGTGAATCATAACGGCTCGATGGAAATGGCCAAGCAGTTGATCGATGCTGCGGCTGTTGCCGGTGTGGACTATGTGAAGTTCCAGACGTTCAAGGCAGAGAAGTTGGTGACAAAGGATGCCAAGCAAGCCGAGTATCAGCAACGCAATGCAAAGGACGACTCGCAATTTACGATGTTGAAGAAGTTAGAGTTGAGTGAAGCGCAGCATGAGGAACTGATTGCGTATTGCAAGGAAAAGGGAGTGAAGTTCCTGTCCACGGCTTTTGATATGGAGAGTGTGGAATATCTGCATTCGTTGCATCTGGGACTATGGAAGATCCCGTCTGGCGAGATTACGAATTATCCGTATCTGAAGGCGATTGCACAGTATGGCGAACCAGTGATTCTTTCGACAGGAATGTGCGAGATTGAGGATGTGCAGAATGCTGTGGAGGTGCTCTGTAAGTATGGATTGAAGAAGGAGCAGATCACGGTGCTGCACTGCAATACGGAATATCCGACTCCGATGAAGGATGTGAATCTGCGTGCGATGCTTGGAATTAAGGAAAAGGTTGGTGTTAAGGTGGGATATTCAGACCATACGAAAGGAATCGAGGTTCCAATTGCGGCGGTGGCATTGGGAGCGGAAGTGATTGAGAAGCATTTTACGTTGGACAGAACGCTTCCCGGTCCGGATCATAAGGCGTCGCTTGAACCAAATGAACTGAAAGCCATGGTAGATGCCATACGCAATATAGAGCAAGCGTTAGGAGACGGACAAAAGCATGTGAGCGCAAGCGAAGAAAAGAATATGGCTATCGCACGTAAGAGTATTGTGGCTGCAAAAGACATTAAACGAGGTGAACTCTTAACGGAAGATAACCTAACCACTAAACGTCCCGGTTCTGGTATCTCTCCTATGCGATGGGAAGAAGTGATAGGTACAAAAGCTATTCGCGATTTCGCAGAAGACGAACTGATTGAAATATGAGAAAGATTTGCGTTATAACAGGAACTCGTGCTGAGTTTGGGTTGTTAAGCGGATTAATGTGGCTTATTCAGCAATCCGAGCAAACCACACTCCAAGTGGTTGCTACCAACATGCACTTATCCGAGCGTTATGGGAATACTTATCAGGAAATAGAAGAAGCAGGTTTCTCTATTGATTACAAAGTCCCGATGTTAGATGAGAGTGGGATAGATGATAGTACGACAACAATAAAGGCGATGTCTCGTGCGCTTGTAGGATTCGCCGAGGCATATGATGTGTTACAACCGGATTTGATTGTTGTACTAGGAGACAGATACGAAATATTAGCAGCAGTCGAAGCGGCATTAATCAAACAAATTCCTGTGGCGCATTTACATGGTGGTGAATTGACATTTGGAGCATATGATGACGCAATACGCCATTCGATTACGAAGATGAGTCATCTGCATTTTACTTCCACGGAAGAATATCGTAACCGTGTCATCCAATTAGGAGAGCAACCGGAGCGAGTGTTCTATGTGGGAGCATTAGGCGTGGAAAATATAAAACGAGTACCGTTGATGAGTAAATCGGAGATAGAACAAGATTTGCAATTTGGAATCACTGATCAGACCATCCTCGTGACGTATCATCCGGTTACGTTGTCAGATTCCGATCCATTAAGTGACATTAATGCATTGTTTGAAGCGTTAGATGAGCATCCAGAACTGCACGTAATATTCACGATGCCTAACTCTGATACCGGTGGACAAGTGATCGCAGAGGCAATTGAGCAATACGCAGCGCAATATAGCGATCATGTACGCGCATATAAATCATTAGGAATGAGACGCTACCTATCTGTGATGAAATATTGTACAGCAGTTGTTGGCAATTCGTCAAGCGGAGTTTTGGAAACGCCATCATTTCATATTCCGACATTGAATATCGGTTCTCGTCAAGATGGACGTATTGCCGCCACATCGGTATATAATTGCGCAACGGACAAGGCATCTATCTCTGCCGGTTTGGATTATATCCTATCCCCGGAATTCCGTGCTATCGCAGCCAAAGCAAAGAACCCATATGATAAAGAGGGCACGGCACAAGCCATCTTTGATGTAATATCCACCTATCCATTGGAAGGTATCATACAAAAAAAGTTCTATGACCTATGAGAGATGATATACTAATCATAATACCGGCACGCGGTGGAAGCAAGGGAGTCCCTCGCAAGAATATCAAGCCACTAAATGGAAGGCCATTGATATATTATGCGATTGATACAGCACGGGCGATAACATCGGATGAGAACATCTGTGTTTCAACAGATGATATAGAAATCAAATCTGTAGTAGAGAACTATGGATTAAAAGTACCATTTCTCCGTCCTGCGGAATTATCAACTGATACTGCCGGAACATACGAAGTATTGCTCCATGCATTAGACTTTTACGAGAAGCAGGGGATACATTATGATAAAGTGCTACTTTTGCAAACAACCTCCCCATTTCGTACGGCAGAGCAAGTAAAAGAGGCCTTGAAACTGTTTGACAAGGCAAGTGCAGATATGGTAGTATCGGTGAAAGAATGTCCGTCTAATCCATATTATAGTGTGTTTGAAGAAGATGAGAACGGATTTTTGCACGTATGCAAAGGAGACGGTAATATCTTCCGTCGCCAAGATGCACCAAAAGTTTATGAATATAACGGTGCTATTTACATAATGGATACTGAAAAACTAAAAACTACCCATATGCACAAAATGCAAAAGCGTGTTAAATATATAATGGACGCTCAGTCTTCTTTTGATCTTGATACAATGCAAGATTGGGAGATGGCGGAAATGATTTTGAAAACAAGCAAACTATGAAAAAGGAACAACTAAATAAATACCTAATAGGCTACAAGGCTACGATAATAGAAGCTTTGTGTGCCTTGAATGGCCTTTCGAATGCAGGATTGACACTGTTTGTTCAAGGTGAAAATTTGCGTATAATAGGGACTCTGACTGATGGAGATATCCGTCGCTACTTGTTAAATGGGGGAAATCTGCAAGATGCTGTTTCTTGTGCCATTAAAGCAGATTTTTGCTTCATTCAAGCAGGCACAACTGATTTTGTCAAAACTTGCAATATGTATAGACAAGCTAAAATACGTGTAGTACCCATAATCGACAGAGACGGAAAACTTGTTGATATTCTTGATTTTGATAAACAAGAATCGCTACTTCCTATAGATGCAGTGATTATGGCAGGTGGAAAAGGTGAACGTTTGCGTCCATTAACAGAAAAGACTCCGAAACCATTGTTGTTGGTTGGAGATAAAGCCATCATAGACCATAACGTAGATCGATTGATTCAATATGGAGTAGAGCATATTTCTGTGACGACCAACTATTTGGCAGAGCAACTTGAATCCCATTATGCCCAGCCGCGCAATGAGGTGCAAATCCAATGTGTCCGCGAACCGAAGTTTTTAGGTACTATGGGAGCTGTGCGATTGGTAAAGGAGTTTCATAATGACGTAATCCTTGTGATGAACTCCGACTTGTTTACAGACATTGATTTTGAGGATATGTATCTCCATTTTATCGAGAATAAAGCAGATATGTCCATTGCTGCAGTGCCATATACAGTATCTATCCCTTATGGAATCTGTGATTTAGACGGACGCGATGTGAAAGGCATCGTAGAAAAACCGACATATAACTACTATGCCAATGCCGGTATCTATATGCTTCGCCGCGAGGTAATCAACATGATTCCGGAGAACGAGTTCTACAATGCAACCGATTTGATTGACGCATTGGTGAAAAATGGCAGTAAAGTCATCCGTTATCCCCTCAAAGGCACCTGGATTGACATCGGCACCCTGTCCGAATACCAAAAAGCCAAAGATTTAGCAAAACAATGAAAATTTCTATGAATGATAAAAATTTTCAATTATATCATGATATGGAAATAAAAGCATTGCATTCATGGAAAATTTCTAAAATATAAATATTTTTAATATTATTATATAAATTACTGTTATGGGAATTCTAAAGACAATAGAACCTTATATGCCTCCGATTATTTTCAAGAACATTGTGAAAATTCGTAATCGGTATCTAAAATTCTCCCCAAGTCCATTGCCACAGATTATGGATAAAAAGGAAAAAATGGTGTTGATTGGTAATGGACCATCTTTAAACAAGTCCATAGAACTCTACAAGGATGAAATTTTAAAATACGATAGGTTAGTGGTTAACTATTTCGCTTTATCAGAGCAATATGAGTTGCTTAAGCCAAATTTCTATCTTTTTGTTGACCCGGCATTTTTTGATATTCCAGATCACCTTCATGATAGTACGAATCGTTTAATTAATGCAATCGTCACAAAAACAACATGGAAGATGCATTTATGTGCACCAGAAGGGGTGGCGGAAACTCCATTGATAAAAGCCATAGAGCGTAATAAAAATATTGAATTTATATATTTCTATGCCGGAAAACAGCGAACCGGAGATTTGACTCAATATGAAATATGGGATCGAAACTTGTGTTGCCCACCTTGTCAAAACTCATTGAATACAGGAGTTTATTTATCGCTCTATTGGGGGTATAAAGAAACCTATTTAATAGGAGTAGATATGTCTTCATTAGAGGACATTAGGATAGATCAGGAAACGAATGAATTATTTTCCATAGATACACACTTCTATAATAACAATCAAGTATATTCTGATAAGAAATTATTTGATGTAAAACATAGAAGACTATGTACTGGCTGGACTTTACATGAATATATTTATGCCTATGGTCTTATGTTCGAAAATTTTTATAAATTGAGCAAATATGCAGAATATAAGGGACTAAAGGTATATAATGCGAGTGAGTATTCTTGGATAAATTGTTTTGAAAGGAAAAAGTTAAAATGATGAAGAAGAAAATTAAAATATTACTTCGTGGTATTATCAAAAAAATTTTTCCTGAGTTAATAGCGTGTGATCATGAAAATTTCTCTAGAGTAACAGGCTATGTGGTGTCGCAGGATAGTTATGTTAGTCCTAAAGCTAAAGTGTGCAATCCTGTGAGTGTAGAGCAGGGATCTCAAGTCGATGATTATTCGTATATTGCTATCAATGGGCATTTAAGAATGGTATCAATAGGAAAATTCTGTTCTATAGGTCCTAATTTATTGGCGGGTTACGGTATTCATCCATTAAATGGTGTAAGTACTTCACCCATGTTCTATTCTACTATGTGTCAAAATGGCTCATCACTATCCAAAACAAATAAAATTACGGAGCAGAAACCAATCGTAATAGGTAATGATGTGTTTATTGGAGCAAACGTAACAATTTTGGATGGTGTGACGATTGGAGACGGTGCTGTGATTGGAGCAGGTGCAGTAGTGAGTAAAGATATCCCCCCCTACGCGATAGCTGTTGGTTGTCCGATTAAAATATTGAGATATCGTTTCCCCGAAGATACTATTAAAAAGTTGCTAGAACTTAAATGGTGGAATATGCCTGAAGAAAAGCTACCCCTCGTAGAACAGTATTTTTTCGACATTGAAAAGTTTATAAAAGAATGTGAGAAAGAATGAAAAAACTAACAGTCATAACAATCAATTTCAATCATTTAGATGGATTGAAACGGACGATTGATTCTATAGTGAATCAGACATTTACAGACTATGAATGGATAGTTGTAGATGGTGGTTCTACTGATGGTAGCCAAGAACTAATTGAGCAATATAAAGATCATTTTGCATGGTGGTGTTCAGAACCGGACAAAGGTGTTTATAATGCAATGAACAAGGGGCTTGCTCATGCTACGGGTGAGTATGTCAACTTTATGAATTCGGGAGATATATTTGCTACGCCAACCATATTAGAGGATATATTTTCTAAATCAAGAACGGTGGATATTTTGTACGGTAGGATGGTAGTAGGATCAATGGATGGTGAAGAATATTGGGTGAATATGATGAAACCACGATTGCGATGGTTCGATTTCTATACCTCTACGCTTAATCATCAATCAACCTTTACCAAACGTGAGATGTTTCTAAAATTTGGAGGTTTTGATGAGTCATATAAGGCATATGGAGATTGGAGACATTTTGCGCAAATTGTCGGAGTCGGAAAAGCAACAAGCGAATATATTCCTGAGATTATATCTATATATGAGGGTGGCGGAATCTCTGCGACACAAGAAGAGACATGTAAAAAGGAACTAGCAAGATTAAGGCATGAGGTGTATCCTACATTTAATTACGATATTTATCGCCAATTAAATCAATGGGATGTTGTACATTCTTCTACACTATCAAGAACGATCGTTAAGATTGTATACCATGTGCAAAAACTCATAAACAAGATTTCTCTCAAATGAAAATATCATCTTTTGACATATTTGATACGTGTCTGGTGCGCAAGTGCGGGAAACCGGAGAATTTTTTTGATGTGTTCTCGATGCGAGCATTTGAGCACGAACCACCGGAGTGGGCAAGACAGGAGTTTGTGGCGGCAAGGCGATTGATAGAGCAGAAACTCTGGGCAGAGAATCCTCATTACACGCTCGAAGATATATGGGGTGAAATGGATTGGACACATCCATTCTTAAAATCGAAGAAAGAACTATGCGAGTTGGAGCAAGATTTAGAGCGAGAAATGCTTGTTCCTGTTTTAACTATGCGTGACAAAGTGAATGAATGTCGCAAGAGTGGGGATAAGATTATCTTTATCTCAGATATGTATTTGTCTTCCGCGTTCTTGATTGATGTAATGCGTGCAAATGGATTCTATCAAGAGGGAGACTCGCTGTATGTGAGTTGTGAATGTAAAGCAGCCAAGTACGATGGTGAGTTGTTCCGGTATGTCAAAGAGAAAGAGGGCCTTTCTTCTTTCCGCCACTGGCATCATTACGGAGATAACAAGATAGGAGATTATAAAGTACCTAAGAAACTCGGCATTAAGTGTACGCTGATCAATCATGAGTACACCCCATACCAGAAACAATGGAAGGATAATGACTACTCGTTAGGTATCAAGTATCCGAGTATTTTAGCCGGATTGGGCAGGGCGTTGCATTATAGTACGGAATGGAACACCCACACGGATTTTGTTTTGGATATCATAGCTCCGTTCTATTGCTCATGGATGTATATGGTGCTTGAGGATGCTCAACAAAAAGGCATTAAACGATTGTATTTCTGCGCACGAGACGCGTATCAGATTCATAAGATTGCACAGGTGATGCAACCGTTATTTCCTGAAGTAGGGATAGAGTATGTCTATATGTCACGAAAGGCTCTGTATAACGAGGATAACGATGCCGCAAAAATCGTTTATTATGAGCAAATAGGCCTGGCTACTAAAACAGATAAGGTAGCTATCGTAGATACAACGACTTCCGGCAAAACGCTTGTCGTGCTGAATGAGTTTCTTACCGCGCATGGATGCAAAGAGGTGACGGCTTATTACTACCTTCTTTGGAATAAAGTAGAAGGAGTAGAAAGGACGAAGTATCATGTACAGGTATATGATGAGTACTTGAAAACAAATGACAATTGTCGTTTTCTCTTGAAAGAACTATTTTTGTTTGAGAACTTTTTTGCATTGAACAATGATAATAAAACTATAGATTATAAAGATGCCCAACCTGTTTTTACTGAGCAAAAAGAAAATGATGATTATATATTAACCGATAAAGAGGATTGGGCAAGGATTCATGAGGGAATTATGACAATGTATGCTAAAGAGTATATTCGTGTTGGTCTTGGCATGTATTCGTCAGATTTGTATCGTCATTTTGTAATGCCTACTTTATGTCGATTCTTTAGGTGTCCGGAAAAACATTATTTGCAAACATTGGAAACGTATTCTATATATAAAAGTAATAGGAATAAATTTGTTCCATATGTGGAAAAAATGCCCATTTGGATGCTTCCATTTAGGCGAGGAAAATTCTCAATTTGGCGACGAGCGACATTCATATATAGTTTGCCGGATTTCGTAAATACTATATATAGAATGTTGTTTAACCATTGATAGATAAATTCGGAGAGAACTATGAAAAATAAAATAGCAGCAATAGTAGTAACATACAATCGCAAAGAACTTCTTGCGATATGTTTGGATGCAATACTCAAACAAGAATATAAGCCGCATTCAGTGTTTATCATAGATAATGCTTCAACGGATGGAACAGAGGCATTGGTTAATGAATTGGGATATAGTGGAGACAAAGAAGGTATCCGGTTTATATATGTAAAACTCCATGAAAACATCGGTGGTTCCGGAGGATTCTATTCCGGTATGAAGATGGCATTCGAGTCTCCAGAGAACTATGATGCCTTTTGGCTCATGGATGATGACGGGATTCCTGATAAAAAGCAATTGGGATATTTAGTCACAAATCTTGATCAATACGATTATATATCCCCAATGGTTGTATCAAAAGAGGATACATCAGTCTTATCGTTTGGCGGATGTCCTGTGTCAGAATTTATTCAGTACGCCGAGAATGATCGTATAGAAGGAGCTGCTAATCCTTTCAATGGAGTCCTTTTCTCTCGCAAAGTTGCTGAGAAGATTGGTTACCCGGTGCGCGATATGTTTATTTGGGGCGATGAGATCAATTATGGAAGAAGATGCATCAAAGCAGGCTTTAATCCTGTGATGGATGTCCGAGCTGTACATGTTCATCCAAAAGATAGACAGCCACGCGTCCAACTTAATGAGAATGAGCAAATAACTGTTCCTAAAGAAGATTGGAAGTTATATTGCTTTGTTCGAAATAGCATCTATAATGTAAGAACGATATCCAGAACACGACATTATCTAAAAGTTTGTGTTGATACATGGTGGCAATATACCCGATACTTTACATACCGAGATTATAATTGGAGAAGATTAGGAATAGTGTACCGCGCAATCTTTGATGGGTATCGAAAAGATTTATCAAGATTATCATGTTATAAAAAGTAATAACCGTATGAGCCAACCAATCCACATCGTAATGACACCGACACGCAATGAAGCGTGGGTGATACGGGCATTCTTGGAATCTACCACACGGTGGGCGGATTATGTGATTATCTGCGACCAATTCTCTACCGATGGCACGAGGGAGATTGTGAAAGCCTACTCCCAACATCTCCCTAAAGGGAACGGAGATAAGAAACACCGCGCGGAAGTGATTCTCATTGACAACCCGAATACGGAGTTTAATGAGGCGGAGCGGCAACGGATATTGGTAGCCAAGGCTCGTGAGGTAGCTGCGGGACGTGATACGCTTCTCTGGGGATTGGATGCCGATGAGATATTGGCGGCAAATGCTTTTGAGACTGCTGATTGGCAGAAGATCATGCACTCCAAGCCGGGCGCGGTATTTTGGTTCCATTGGGCACAACTGACACATGACAAGCAGCATTATTACAATAACAGAGATCCGTATCCATGGCTATTTCATGACGATGGAGTAGAACCGCATGGCAACTATGTGCGCGAGATGCACTCGATGCGTATTCCTTATCCGTTGGACGAACATGATATGTCATACGTGGAGGATTTTCGTGTGCTGCATCTAGGTCCCGCTCCATTAAACAGAGTGCGCGCTAAAGAGCGGTTCTATATGTTTGTGGATTGGCAGGTTAACCATCGCCCGCCTTATACTATGGGACGAAATTATATTGGCAGTAATGCTTATCCCGCAGAGCAGTTCGATTTGCCGGAAGAATGGATTTATTCCAAAGAAAAAGATGGTTGGAGTCTATGGGAGAATGTGGAATTGGATGAGCAGCATTGCTGGATGGATGATTATATCTATGAGCGTTTGGACAAATATCCGATGAAAACTTTGGTGAAGATTCCACTTTGGACACCTGAATTCATGTCGTATTATCATATTTCTGATCCTCGTCCGTGGTATGTGAAGTTGGTTCATGGTTATTTGGCTGCAACTCAATCTCACAAAAGCAATAGGTGCGTAAGAGCGATGGATAAAGTGTTGCGGATGTGTAAAAAGTAATAAAAACATCAAATAATTATCGAAAATGACATACAAATTTGCGTATGTCATTTTTTTTTTGTAACTTTTCACCATGATACCGAAGATAATACATTTTTGCTGGTTCGGCAGCAATTCCTTGCCACCATTAGCGGAGCGGTGCATC
>Ga0247610_10001702_pt1 | contig 26813 bp, 20 predicted proteins | sample 174DNAGHGhighgp2_FD_193483 | JGI IMG/M metagenome (GOLD analysis project Ga0247610, IMG submission 193483) | Sheep rumen microbial communities from Palmerston North, Manawatu-Wanganui, New Zealand - 1742 DNA GHGhigh gp2 | ecosystem: Host-associated > Mammals > Digestive system > Stomach > Rumen...
TCCTGATTCGGTTTCATGAACATTTCAAAAAACTTCACGACATCCAACCAGTAATAACGCCTCCATTTCATGTTCTTTTTCAGACCATAATAGAGGTTAAACCCATCAACATAGACAATAACTTTCTGTTTATCCATTGTTTTCATTGTTTTTCAAAAAATAAGCCCACTTATTGGGAGTGGGCGAGCCTTAGTATATTCCACCTAAGGGGGATTCGGCGGCAAAGATACAATTTTTTTTATTACTTCATCACTTTTGCAAAATAATAGTATTTTTGCCAACGAAAAACATCATTCCGTAATGAACCCCACCGCAAAACTTTTCGCCCTATTCTGGGCCTTGGCACTCCTGCTCCCCGCGTGCGTCACCGTGCGCGACTGCGACGGAAACCGCTACCGCACGCTGAAAATCAACGGGATGCGGTGGATGGCGGAGAACCTGCGGACAACCCATTACGCTGACGGGAGCCCGATTGTGCGGGGCGAGGTGACGGACAAGGACACGACCGTTGCCTGCTATTTCGACTACGGCAACAGCCGGGACTCCGTAAGGAAGTATGGGCTGCTCTACACCTGGACGGCAGCGGTGCGCGATACGGGCAAAACGTCCGCGAGTGTGCAGGGTGTCTGTCCCGACGGTTGGCACCTGCCAGACGATTCGGAGTGGACGGCCATGACACAGGGCTGCGTCGCGGAGGGCTACCAATATCGTATTCCCTTTTCAGACAAGAATATGCGGATTATCAAACGGTTCGTGCGTCCGCCCCGCAGTGGCTACCGCTATCCCGGCAACTACACGAAAGTGGGCGAAGAGTCCTTCTGGTGGAGTTCCACGCCCTCAAGCGACGGCACTGCCACGGGCCGCTATTTGGAGAACTTCAACTACCCCTGCCCGTACGTCTGCTTCGGGAAGGTCTATAACGGCTACAGTGTGCGCTGCGTGCAAGACGGGGCGAAGGTCTCCACCCCGAAAGTCAAGGTCAAGAAACGGAAAAAAGGGAACGTGCGGAGTGTGTCGCAGTTGGACACGTTCGCCATCCCGCACGAAACGGTCATGCCCCGTTCTTTCTACTCCTTTGCTGAAAAAACGCAAGTGAACACCTGGTTCCATACGGAAGAAAAACAGGTTGTCCTGAACTACTGCATAAATGGACTGAAACCGTACTCCACATTCCAGAACCCCGGCTACCTCACCTACTATTTTTCACTCGACCGAAACAATCTGATTTACAACTGCATCTTCGATTCTCTCACCTATCTTGTTGACAATCATTCAGATGTAAAAAGAACAGTCAAAATGAATCTATGGACAGAGGACGGGGACAGTGTGTTTGTTCACAACTTTAATTTTCATTCCTATGTGCCGATTTCTTCGGATTCGGGATTGCTTTATTGCTGTACTTTTCTGAAAAACGTCTTCGACTATCGGCTTGACACGCGAATCAGGATGTTTTCACGTCCGATGTTCCACGTTTTTTCGTATAAAGATGGCCAGCTCAATCCGATTCGGGGCCTAGGCACTTATCCGGCCATCCACCGCAGCAAGGCCAACACACGCTACAACTACCACTTCACCTCCACCATGAACAAAGACACGGATTTGGTGGCGATATACTCCTTCATCGATTCGCTGTATGTTATCCACCGTGACGGCACGCAAGAGCAGCACTATATCCACAGTAAACACCAACGGCATGTCCAGGAAGAATTTGACACGGCCAACACGTACAATTACACGGAATTAGCCCGCACGGAAAGTGCCAAAACCTCCTACCTTGATGTGGTTTATGACAGTTACCGGAACCTGTACTACATTACCGTTTCCAGACCGATGCCCTACGAGAACAGGGACGGTACCCGAAACAAAATCTCCGACAAACCTTGGTCGCTGCTGGTGCTGGACTCCTCTTTCCGGCAGATTGCGGAGATGGACATGCCCGACTGTTTGAGCAAGCATGAGCTCATGGTGGTACCGAAGGGGATTGCCTTAGCCGACAAACGGCTGTCCGACGACGAAAAAACCTGTTTTATGATATTGAGATACAATGAAAAAGACCTGTATAATACTGACATTGCTGCTGTTCGGAGGCATTCTCGCGGCAAATAATCATCACAGAATGATGAAGAATAAAAGCCATATTGTCATCTTGTTTCTTGCCATCGCAATACTGCTGGCAGGCTGTGGGGTTCTGTACGATTTCAAACCCATAAAGCAGTTTGATCAGAAAGAGTATGACAAGATGATTACTTCCGTCATGGACAGGGATTTCAAAATCAAACATACAGTCAGTGAATACGAGCAGTTTGACGCTTATCGGACGTGCATCCAGGACAGTTTATGGCAACATCTGACTGCCGTCCAGCCGGTTCAAATCCTCTATTTCAAAAAGGATTCGCTCCTTTCCTATCACATAAACTGCACGGCAAAGGGCGGGTTCGCCAACCTGAACTGGAATACGGACCAACGGTTTGAAACGTTCCCGCCGGCGACAGCTGTCCCCGCCACTCCGCAAATGCAGACTCTGTCGAAAATCAGAGACATTTACGGAATCAACGACGATTCCGAGTACCTGATTGTAGTGTTTTGGACCAATATGCTTCCGAAAATCTCAAAATCGGCCATAGAAACAGTCAAGACCAATTTGCGCGAAAACGGGGCCGTCAATAAAGCAGCTATCTTATTGGTCAACACGGACAAGTTTTACGTGACACCGTAATGAACCCCACCGCAAAACTTTTTCCACTCTTCTGCGCACTGGCGCTCATGCTCCCGGCGTGCGCGACTGCGACGGGAACCGCTACCGCACGCTGAAAATCAAGAAAGGGAAGATTATAGCCTGCAAAAGTATGACCCCTGAAGATTTGAATGCCAATCGAAGCATTACTAAGTTCTGTATAGAAACTGAAAAAAAAGCACCGCAATTTCGGTGCTTTTTTGCAAAAAGTCAATAGCCAAAAGCTATTTAATATTCGGTTCCTCGAGACCGAGGTGTTGTTTCTTATCGACAGCCTTCAGGACGATACCGAGAATGAGAGCGGCAATGCCTAAGCAAGCCAGCATCACCAACGGCCAGGTGTAATTGTAGGAAACAGCAGCCGTTTCTGCATCAATCAGGCCTTCGTTCATTTGAGCAATGACATCTTGGTTGGTTTTGTCGAGCACCTTGCCGATAAGCAGCGGGAAAAGCCACAAGCCGATGTTCTGGATCCAGAAAATCAGGGCATAGGCGGAACCGATGATCTTTTCATCGACCAATTTCGGGACACTCGGCCACAAAGCGGCAGGCACCAAAGAGAAGGAGGCACCCAAGACTAAGATGGTGAGATAAGCCACCACAACACCACCAATGGCGCTGCCCTTGAACATCGGCAGAATGAAAGCGAAAGTCAAGTGACAGATAATCAGCAGTAACGAGCCAATCATCAACATAGAAGCGGCTTTACCTTTGTGATCGACATAGTTACCCAAAATCGGGGTGATGGCCACGGCCAACAGCGGGAAGACGGCGAAGATGGTCTCGGCCGTGCCACGCATATAACCCATCCAGCAGTAGATAATCAAAGCCACTACAGCAACTATCATCAAACCGACCTTAGCGGTTTTGTTCTTGGAGAAGTTGCTGGTGAAAGAACAGACAGCCACCGCCAACATAATGAGGTATTGGATGATGGTCACGGAGCTGCCACCCCAGAAGGTGTTGGGGTCCGCTTCGGTAAGCGTCAGATTGCACTGCAGCATGTTCACGGCATATTTCTGGAACGGGAAGATGGCGCTGTAGTAGAGCACACAGAGGAGAGCCACCAACCAGAAACCACCGGAAGAGAGAATCTTGCCGATATCGGAAACTTTGAAAGGATCGTCCTTCTCTTCGGCCTCGCCGGTCTGAGCGTCTAACTTCTTGTCCATGAAGAAATAGACAATGAACATCATCAAGGCGATACAAAGCAGCACCACGCCGAAAGCCACGGAGCGGGAGACGTCGATGGTTCCACCTAATTTTGCGAAGAAAGGTGAGAAGATCATACAGGTGGCGACACCCAGACGGGCGAGAGCCATCTCAGAACCCATGGCCAAAGCCGTCTCACGACCTTTGAACCATTTCACGATACCGCGGGAAACGGTAATACCAGCCATTTCCACACCGCAACCGAAAATCATGAAACCGATAGCGGCCACCTTGGCGGAAGCGGGCATGCCTTCATAGAATGGAGCCACGCCAAGTTCCTGGAAACCTGGGATGTAGTTAAGATGGTTGGTGAACCAAGCCTCCACACCGCTGCCCATAAAGGCCTCCGTGACAGCATAATACTTGATCAAACCACCAATGAGCATCACCGCACCGGAAAGCACTGCGGTGAAACGAACACCCATCTTGTCGAGGATGATACCCGCGAAGATGAGGAAAAACACGAAGACATTCAGGAAAGTCTCCGCACCCTGCATCGTACCGAAAGCGGTTGAATCCCAACCTCTTGTCGATTGCATCAGGTCTTTGATAGGCGAAAGGATGTCCATGAAAATGTAGGAACAGAACATGGCCAACGCCAACAGCAACAACGCTGTCCATCTCATGGCCGCGCTGTCTCTCAATGTTTGTAGTTTTTCTGTCATATTTTATAATTTTAGTTTGAAATAATTATCGTTTTATGTAGAGACGCGCCATGGCACGTCTCTACAGAGATCATTCGTTTTTTTCAGACCTGTTTTTGCTCAACCTCACCAAATCTATCAAAATATAGCCGGTCGCCATTCCCCAAAGTGCCATCAAGACTGGACTGTTTTTCAAGATATTGTCAGAAAATTGCCCAGCTTTATACCAATAGAGCAGCGAAAGCAACAAACCCACTGCCATGGCAACAATGTGCATCCACGAGAAATTCTTCTGCCAAAAGTCTTTATTGTTTTTCATTGATTATCTTATCATATTGGTAATTAAAGTAGTTGGTACGTATCTTCTCGCGAATCTGCTCATCACTCCATCGCACTAAATCATAGTAGTTGAAGCGACAATACATCATAAAATTTAGAAGTTCATCACCTTGTAAACCAGTTAGTTGAGAAACAATTTCGCGATTATACTTCATTTGGATGCGTTCCACTTCATCTTCGTAAGAGACCATCTCATTATACAACCTGTTCATTTTCCCTTTGTGACTGTATTTGTCATACAAGAAAGAAATGGGCGACATGGTGACGCTTCCGCCAAGGGAAAGAATGTTGCCGCCGTCCTTATATGTGGCGTTGGCCTTCTGCCATTCGGAAAGTTGTGTCTCTTCCACGCGTTTGTAGTATTCAGGCAGTTGCAAAGTCACGATATCCTTTTTGAAACCTTCGTAGGATGGATTTAAGCCAATGATAGTAACCTCTTTCAACATCGTGGCCTTATAATAAAGGAAGAAATCTTCGAAACCGTAGAACAGCTTTTGGTCGATGACAGTGACCAACTGACGATAGATGGATTTGGAGATGATGAGCGTGTCATTGAGAGAAAGATGGATCTCAAAACGGCCGTTTTTGTCCGTAAAGGCGAATTTTTGAGTGCTCACATTGTAAATACTGGCACCTGCAAGCGGCTGGAAGGTGATGCCGTCAAACACGCGTGCAGAGTACTTTTTCTGCTGTGCCTGCACCGTCAGCAGACAGCCCAAAATCCCTAGTATGAGCATAATTTTTTTCACGGTGGCAAAAGTACTATAATTTTCGGTTGTACAGCTCATTCTTTCATAAAAAAATATATTTTTAAGTCAGAAGGATGTTATATTCATATTTTTTTTATTTTTGCACGAAAATAAAATATAGTCGTTATGTCCTTTATTACAGAAAGAATTGCATTAGAAGGGTTGACTTTTGACGATGTGCTTTTGATTCCGGCATACTCGGAGGTTCTTCCCAAAGAGATTGATTTAAGAACGCGGTTCACACGCAATATACATCTGAACCTGCCCTTTGTATCGGCAGCCATGGATACTGTGACCGAATCCAAAATGGCCATCTCCATTGCTCGGGAAGGCGGCATCGGTGTGATTCACAAGAACATGACTATCGCTGAGCAGGCCAAGCAGGTGGCTTCCGTCAAGCGCGCCGAAAACGGCATGATCAATGCACCAGTGACCATCAGTCCCGACAAAACGGTGGGTGACGCGCTCCGCATTATGGCCGACTACCACATCGGCGGCATTCCTGTGGTGAACGAGAAAAACGTTCTCATCGGCATTGTCACTAACCGCGACCTCCGCTTCGAGAAAAACTTCAACCGCAACATCTGCGACGTAATGACCAAAGAGGGGCTCATCACCACCTCCCGCAACACCGATCTTTACCAAGCTGCTGACATCCTGCAACAGCATAAGATCGAAAAACTTCCTGTGGTGGCTGAAGACGGAACGCTTTTAGGTTTAATCACTTACAAAGATATCACCAAAGCCAAAGACAAACCTTTCGCCTGTAAAGATGAGCAAGGCCGCTTGCGCGTGGCTGCAGGCATTGGCATCACCAACGACGCAGTGCAACGCGCCGAAGCACTCGTGGAAGCAGGCGTGGATGCTCTTGTGCTTGACAGCGCACATGGTCACTCCAAAAATGTCATCAACACCTTGAAAGATATCAAAAAACAATTCGACAAGGTGGACGTGGTGGTCGGCAATATCGCTACGGGTGAAGCCGCTAAGTTGCTGGCTGACAACGGTGCCGATGCCGTGAAAGTGGGTATCGGACCCGGCTCTATCTGCACTACCCGCGTGGTGGCGGGCGTGGGCGTACCGCAACTCAGTGCTATCTATGGCGTTTTCAAGGCTTTACAAGGCTATGATATCCCCCTTATCGCCGATGGTGGCATCCGCTATTCAGGCGACATCGTGAAGGCCCTCGCCGCTGGCGGTAGCTCCGTGATGCTCGGCGGTCTGCTCGCCGGCGTGGAAGAATCTCCGGGTACCACCATCCTCTTCAACGGACGTAAGTTCAAGACCTACAGAGGAATGGGCTCCTTAGAAGCTATGCAGCACGGTTCCAAAGACCGCTATATGCAGAGTGATGTCGATGATGCCAAAAAGTTAGTGCCCGAAGGTATTGTCGGACGAGTACCATACAAGGGCGACCTATACGAAGTGATTTATCAAATGGCTGGCGGTCTGCGCTCCGGTATGGGCTATTGCGGTGCAAAAAGCATTGAGAAATTGCATGAAGCACAATTCTGCCGCATCACCAACGCCGGAGTCCTCGAAAGCCATCCTCATGATATCACCATCACCAGCGAGGCACCCAACTATTCCAGCGAATCCAAGTAATTTAGTAATCATCAAATAATACATGTTATGAATAATAAAAACATCATCGTTGGTGTCGACTTTTCCAACACCTCCCTTAACGCCATGCGCCATGCCGTATCCTTAGCCCTGAAAACAGGTGCCGACATGCACCTTGTGTGGGTGAAAACACCCGGTATCTCTAAAAATGCCGAAAAAGGAGACGACAATTACATCCAGAAGCTTCAATCTACATTGGAAGAATGGAAAGACATGTGTAGAATGGAATCTCCTGAAACTGAAATTAACACGATCATATTGCAAGGCAAAGTACACGCCGAACTTAACAAATATGCCACCAATTTCTCCAACCCCATCATTGTGATGGGCTCACACGGTTCTTCCGGTTTCGAAGAGGGCTATATCGGCAATAACGTCAACCGTTTGATCAAAGACTCCAAAGTCCCCATTCTGATTATGCGCGAAAATATCGAAATCAAACGTGATCTGCACAACATTTACGCACCTATCGATTTGAGCTTCGAAACATTGCAGAAAATGCGTTATGCCACCTATCTGGGCAAACGTTTCGCCGCCAAGGTCACCATTGCCGGTATTTACTATCCCAACAATGCTGAAACGCGACACATCATCAATGTGCAGATGCGCCACGCCTCTGACATGTGCGAGGATGCCAACGTGCGCCACGAAATGGTTCCACTGACCGTGCAGAAAGACTATGTGCAGACGTTACTAAGCCACGCACACGAGATGGATGCCAACCTGATTGTGATTATGCGTGAGGAAAGCGAGACCAACTTCACATCCAGCTCGAACATGAACGAGATTCTCAGTACATCCAAAATGCCGTTGCTGATTATCCCTAACATACAGTCCGTTGGTCTCGGAAGATAATGGCTAAAATACAGAAGAGGACGTTGCGCGGGGGCAATATGCTCAATCCCACCCCGGTGGTCATGGTCTCCTGCGGCAATACCTTGGACGAATACAATATTATAACGATTGCATGGACGGGTACGGTGAATTCCGACCCGCCCATGTGTTCTATTTCCATACGTCCGGAACGGCATTCTTATGACATCATCAAACGCAATGGGGCTTTCGTTATCAATTTGGTTGACAGAAAATTAGCGCCTTGTGCCGATTGGTGCGGCGTGCGTTCGGGCAAAAAATTCAACAAATTTATGGAAACGGGCCTGACTCCCATCCGCGCCACTGCTGTATGCGCACCCATGATTGAAGAGTCACCCGTAAATCTGGAGTGTAAAGTTACGCAGGTGATTCCCTTAGGTAGCCACGACCTCTTCCTCGCGGAAATAGTGGCTGTGCACGTGAACGGCAGGCTGTTCTCCCCCAAAACCGATGCCATCAACCTGCAAAAGGCCGACCTTGTCGTCTATTCCCACGGACATTATTACACTTTAGGCAATATCATCGGGAAGTTCGGATTCTCAGTCGAGAAAAAATAACTCCTGCACTGAACTTTCTCCATTATCATGCGTCTAAAAAATCGTATCTTTGCCGCCTTTATGAATTTGTATTTGTATAAAACCTATAACCCAATGAAAAATAGAATCTTATTCGCTATTTGTGGTCTGATTTTCGCGTCGTTTACCCTATCTGCGCAAACCACCAATCCGAACAAACATTACCAGCAAGACAAAACCAAGATGGACCAAATCCTTAACGCTATCAATGCCATGTATGTGGATTCGGTGGATTTTGACCCATTGGTGGACAAAGCTATCAACGAGATGCTCAAGGAGTTGGATCCCCATACCGCCTACATCCCTTCCAAAGATGTGCAGGCCATGACCGAACCGCTGCAAGGCTCCTTCGACGGCATCGGCGTGACTTTCCAACTCATCAAAGACACTATCAATGTGATGGAGGTCATTATTGATGGTCCCGCCGAAAAGGTCGGATTAATGACTGGCGACAAAATCGTTATGGTTGATGATACGTTGGCAGTGGGCGAGAAAATCTCTAACGACTGGGTACGCAAGCATTTGCGCGGCAAAAAAGGCACCAAAGTGAAAGTCTCCGTGAAACGCGGTCATAAAAAAGAACTCCTCGACTTTGTGATTACGCGCGGTGCCATCCCGATGTACAGCATCAACGTCAGCTTCATGGCCGATTCCACCACTGGCTACATCAAACTCGAACGTTTCGCCGCCACTTCCACCACGGAACTGAAAAAAGCCATCCGTAATCTCAAGGAAAAGGGCATGCAGAATCTCATCCTCGACTTGCGCGGTAATGGCGGCGGTTACCTCAACGTCGCCTTCGAAATCTGCGATCAGTTCATCTCCGGCAAACGCATGATCGTCTATACCGACAACTTCCGCAAAACCGGAGAAAAATACTACTCCTCCGAGGACGGCCTCTTCGAGGAGGGCAAACTGATTGTGCTCGTTGATGAAAATTCCGCTTCCGCCTCCGAAATTACCTCCGGCTGTGTCCAAGATTGGGATCGTGGCCTCATCATCGGTCGCAGAACATTTGGTAAGGGATTGGTACAAAAACCGTTACGTCTCGTTGACCAATCCGAGGTACGCCTCACCATCTCCCACTATTACACTCCCACAGGTCGCTGCATCCAGAAACCCTACGATGACGGTTTGGATGCCTATTTCAAAGATTTGCAAACCCGCGCCAACAACGGCGAATACTATACTGCAGAAAATATCAAATTCCCTGATTCTCTGAAATATAAAACCCCGAAAGGCCGCGTGGTCTATGGCGGTGGTGGCATTATGCCCGACATTTTCATCCCACTTGATACGACTAAATACTCTACCCTATTCAACGAAATTGTACGTAAAGGCGTGTTTGGTAACTTTACCGTCGATTATTTGGAGGTTAACCGCGAATCTTTGCTAAAAGAGTATCCAAAATTCGAAGACTTCCAGAAGAATTACAAGATTTCGGATGAATTTTACAAAGAATTCATGGATTTTGCCAAGGAAGAGGGCGTGAGCGAAAAAGCTTCTTTCGTCTTCAGCGATTATGCTAACTCTTTCATCAAAGCGAACAAAGCAAAATTAGATTCTCTTTATAAGAATGCGGAAGACTTTAACAATCAGGTGTTTGACACGATGTTCACAAACTATATCACAAAGACCTACTCCGAAATGCAACACCTGCGCAACGAAGAGCACGCTGCCGACTTCATCAAAGAATACCTTCGCTTTGAAATCGCCCGCGGCCTTTACGGTTACGGCGACGCCTATCGTGTCTTCCTCGAAAGTGACGACACCTTCCAGCAGGCCGTCGAAATCATGCATAACAAGAAAATCTTCAGAAAATACAAAGTGGATTCCGGAAAATAGGTCATGATCAAGCAGAAATCCATAGACAGCGTGATGGCCGCCGTCCGCATCGAAGAGGTGGTCGGCGACTTTGTCTCTTTGCGCAAACAGGGCCAGGATTTCGTGGGTATCTGCCCGTTTCATGACGACAAAAATCCCTCCATGCACGTGAGTCCGCGCCTCGGCATCTATAAGTGCTTTGTGTGCGACGCTGCAGGCAACCCTGTGAAGTTCCTTATGGAACACGAGAAAATGTCTTACCCAGAGGCAATTGAGTATTTAGCTAAGAAATACGGCATTCCGTTGGAATACGAGCGTAGCGAAAGCGACGAAGAACGGCAGCAACGTACTTTACGCGAAAGCTTACTGATAGTCAACGAGTTCGCACAAAAGTACTTTGTGGATCAGCTGCGTAACAGCGAGGAGGGCAAACTGATGGGAATGGCCTATCTCAAGGAGCGCGGCTTCATGGACGCCACCATCGACAAGTTCGGGCTCGGTTACTGCCCCGACGGCTGGGACAACTTCACTAAAGCGGCCTTGGAAAAGGGCTACAAAGAGGAGTACCTGATAGAATTGGGATTGACGGGCAAGTCGCAGAGCGGCAAACTCTACGACATCTACCGTGGGCGCGTGATTTTCCCCATCCACAACGATGCCGGCAAGGTCATCGGTTTCGGCGGGCGTATCCTGAAAAAGGACGGCAAAGACCCGCGAAAATACGTCAACTCCCGCGAAAACACCATCTATCACAAAAGCGATACGCTTTACGGCATTTTTTTCGCCAAAAACGCCATCCATAAGCAGCAAAATGTCTATCTGGTAGAAGGTTACACAGACGTGATTTCCATGCACGAATCGGGTGTGGAGAACGTGGTGGCCTCCTCCGGAACCTCCCTCACGCAAGGTCAGATCCGCATGATCACCAAGCGCACCCAAAATATCACGGTACTCTACGATGGCGACATGGCGGGCATCAAGGCATCCATGCGCGGTATCGACATGCTGCTGGAACAGGGACTCAAAATCCGTGTCTGTCTGCTGCCCGATGGAGAAGATCCAGACTCCTTCGCTAAAAAGCATCGTGACAGCGAGTTGCAAGACTACTTGGCGGCAGAATCGAAGGATTTTCTGCTCTTTAAAGCCGACATTCTGTCGAAAGAGGCGGGTAACGACCCCATCAAGCGCGCCTCCATGGTCAACGAGATTTTGAAGTCCATCAGCTGCGTGAAGGACAATATTGAGCGGGCGTTTTACGTCAAAGAGTGCGCGAAACTGTTCGATTTGTCGGAGAACGACCTCAACATGAACCTGCGCCGGTTTGTGTGGGAGAAAACGAAAGAGCAGAGTCGGATTGCGCAACAACAACAGCTGCAACAAGGTGGAACTACGCCCGAACAGGCAACAACCGAGCAACCCGTCACCCCCGATCTCATAGAAACCAAGAAGCATCCTGATGCTTCGCAACAGACTGATTTACTGTACGAAGCAGAAAAGGATCTTCTCTTATTAATGCTCAATTACGGGAATTTGGTGATTTACGAAGTTGATTCAAACGGTGAAAACAAAGAGGGTTTGCGCATCGACCAATTCGTCTGCAATGAGATGGAAAAAGAGAATATCCGTTTCCATTATTCTTTGTTAGAGAAGATTTTTGACAAATACGTGGATTGGGCCTCCTACATCGGCAACCAAGACCAGATTATCCGCAATTTCACTTTGTCTGACGACCCACAGATCAGCGAGTTCGTGATTCGCAATATTCCGGTGGAGGAGCCTCGATTCAGCGACCGCTGGAAAGAGAAGTACGACATCCATACCCACACCACGCGCAATAACCTGCGCATTTTGCAGAACCAGGTGCAGAATATCCTGCTCACCTTGAAACTGCGCATTCTGGAAAATGATGCGACTATTATCCAGAAAATATTGGAAAACAAAGAGTTAGCAGAAGAAGATATGTCTCTCGCCTTGCAACAGCTCAACAGCATCAACCAGCTGAAGCGCGACATCTCCAAACGTTTAAACCGCGTGGTAAGCCGGTAGAGACGCGCCATGGCACGTCTCCCAGGGCGGAATCATCTAACATTCATAACTTTTCTATTTTTTCACGAAATATAAATATCTCATTTTGTGACAATATCAATTCTATCATTCTTCCGTCTATACTTTCTTTCGGAACGTTGCACTGAAATGACATCATCTGAATTTATCTGATTTAGTACAGCCTCACACTGCTCAAATGGAACAAATGTGCCATTTAAGTATATTGGAACGAATGTTGTTAGAAACAGATTGAATCCTAATATGCATTCATCTTTCCCATTATCATTAAAAATTGGAGAATAAGAAGCATGTAACAACAAATCTTTTTTCCAATTTTTTGAGAAATCTAATTTCTCAATAGTGTCCAACGGAAGCTCTAATCCATTCAGATGGTAATGGTATTGAATTTCACCATCTGAACACAACTTAAATATAGGATAGGGGAATTTATCGTCACATATTCTTAGGCAGTCTTCAAAACTATAATTTGAGACGAGCAAGAACGTGTCCTTTGGGTAAAACAACGTGTGGTAAGGACCCACAATGCATTTGTACGGACTATATTCTACACAAATCCTTGTGTGACTTAACACCTCTCGAATACTGTCACAATTACATTGGGCTTGTGCTTTAATTGCTATAAAGCTGCAACAACAGAACAATAAAATTTTGATTTTTTTTACCATACTATTCCTTCTCAACTTTGTATTTTTTCAACCGTTTAACTATATTTTCTTCGGACAAGACAAAGTTGTTTCCACAAACTATGGCTACATCAAAGCCACCAGATTCTTTCTTTTGGCGATCATTGAGAATATATAGCATACCATTGTCAAAATAGATTCTTTCATCCGAATAAAGCCTTTTTAACTTTTCAAAATAGCCTTTCTTCCCGTAATTTATAACAATAAATCCCATATTATGGCTTACATCAACAAATCCAACTTTCTTCCCTGAAAAATTGAACCATTTCAGACTCTCGGGCAGCATTTCGCTCAGCAGTACGCTTTCATAACGGTTTAAGAAGGGGGAGTTGTCCAAACCTGTTTTGTCCATGTGATCCAATGTGTTTTTGGATATTCTATGTGGATTGAAGTAGAGTTCTGGCAAAACGACATACCCTATGCCATCTTTTTGATTGCTGAGCCTTACAAAATCAGGATTTTTTTTTTTAAGTTTTTCCAACGATCTGTACATTTGGATAAAGGACGCACATCTTAAGTAGCCCCCAAACAAGACAAAAGCATCGTATCCAACATCATTCCTAAGAGACTCATCCCGAATGATATAACAGAATAAAGGGTCAACATGATAATTCGTGTCACAATAGGCTATTGTTTCTTTTACCCATGTTACAAATACTTTTTTACTCATAATGGTTGTCCCAAGACTACCTGAAAAAAAACAAACCTTTTTGTGACAAAAATCAAAAGAATCAATGTCAAAACAACAGTTAAGGAATTGCCCTTCGGTTTCGTTTAGCAGAGGGGAGGAGTCAACAAAGGGCAGTTCAGACATTTGTGTCTGAATGTCAGAGGGTATCTTTTCTCTAACTCGCGAAACATGAGTCGAATAGGCCTTGGCGTCAACATTTTGCAAAGAAACACATGACTGAAAGAGTAAAAGTGCTATCAATGCCAATAAGGCCAATCTTACAAAATGTCTATTCATAATTGCGGTTATTGATTCAAAAACGAATAAAAACTGTCCAAAGAATAAATTTTACTATAAAGCATCATTCTAACTCTTTTCTTAATGGGATGAACACATTTGTTCTCCATTTCTGAATGATACAATTATTACCTATTAGCATGTTCCAATAAAAATGATGGCTACTATCTTCCAAAATCAATGCGTTATGTATTCGTTTCCACGTCCCTTCAGACAATGTTGTACCATACCATGATATAGTGTAGTTTCCGTTTGGCGAGAAGGAATATCTGTATAAAAATCCGTCTTCAAATACATTTCCATAAATTCCAGGTTTGAACGGCAAGACACTATCCGTTTGCTTATTGTATAATTCAATCTCGCTTAGATTAAAGTTATAATCTTCCGCTTTAAGGCCGGCTGAATCAGCATCTGTAAAAATACGATTACGGCAAAAGTTTCTGTTTTCCAGAAATTTCGATGTTTTTAAAGGAAACATTTGTGAATCTTGAAGTTTAAAACTCATAACATAATTGTGAATCAAGTCAGTAAGAACAATTGTGCCAGTGTCTATGACGTAATTGCCATAGGACCATAGGTTGCCAAAAATAAATTCTTCATATGTCATGTTCCCGTCTTCATCTTCTAAAAGGGGATGGCTGTCAACGTGAGAAAGCGTTAACACATAAGTTCCGTCCTTATAGAAACAGAAAAAAGGGTCAATCGCATCACGAACACTAACAAAATCAAGACAGGGTCCATAAGATTCTTGGATATGCTGTGATAATCCAAGATATCCAAATGCAAAGAGAAAAAAAGTTAAAAGTGTTTGTTTCATTTCAGGAAATATTTTTAGTAAAACAAATAAGGCGAAGGTATCTTATAACTTGATGGATAAGCACTCCAATAATTATGGTATAAGGCAGTTTTCATAGTTATTACGGCTTCTTTGGTTAGGTTAGCACTTGAATACATGTTGTAAGTGTATCGATAGGCTATCACTTCAGAAAATATTTTTTCATAAGCAGATCCAAAAATATAACGATGATATGCATGTGTCAATTCATGACCCGCTACTGCTTTAAAATACACAATAGAATTACTTGTTATATAAGGTGAAATATGATACTCAACACCAGGAATCGCAGAATTACCAGCAACATAACCACGAACTATTCTTCCAGTTTGAAGGTTGATATATTCTCCTTTTCCTGTTAGACCATATGGCGGTTCCTGCGTTTTCATGATAGGAGAAACACGCGTTGTTATGACATCTATATTAAAATCACCTTGCTGTATTCCGTATGTTTCATATACACGTGCATTTAAATATCTATCATTTGTGACCGACCGTTGACTTTTGTCATATATCTCAGCCATTCTTATATATTCACTGCTAATACTCTTATCTATTTCCCCTGAGGCAAATTCCTCATAGAAACTCCCGTCCCAGAAATTATATCCATGGCGGGCATCCAAAATTCCTCTTGACAGTCCTCCCATCAGTGCGCCGCCCAACGCACCGATTGCGCCACCCATAAGGCCGCATTTAAGTGAGGTGGCTAAGTCATTTCCAGCAATAAGGGCATTGCCTGTTCCTGTGATAAAACAGCTTGCAGCACCTGCGGCTGCACCCGAAGCAGCCCCGCCTAAAAATCCTCCAACCCCGACAGCGGCGGCGGTAGCTCCTCCTGCAGCACCACCTGCTAATCCAGCCAACCCTCCCACAAAGAACGAGCAAGCGTGTGTTTGTTCTCGCTTATTCGGTGCTTTCATATTGATGATTTTCATCTCGGCGTAGTGCTCGTGGCCGGTGAAACCTCTGTCAAAACGGGAAGTCCCCGCCAAATTGCCGGACAGCGTAGTGGTATCGAAAGCAGTCCAGTCGGCATCGGACTTCACATTCCCCCACGGGTCGAAATGCAGGCTGCGAATAACTTGTTTGCCGCTGTTGGTGATGTGGGTGTAGCAGCCCAAACGGTCGTGGTGCATGTAGTTCATACTGTCGATACCGTTGCGGCGCACGCAGACGGCGGAGAGACTGTTTATCTCAGCGTACCAGTACGGATAATATTGATACGAGGACATCCTTCATTGTTTTTTAAATATGATAACAACAATATTAAATATCATAACTTTTCTATTGTATAGAAAAAAATACCCCTGGACGGTATTTGTCATGTTTGTAGAGGACACGATCATCCAGAACAAACATGTAAAATGAAAAACCTAAATCATCATGCATTTCTAAAACATTATGATTTCGAGTAAAAGAGCCTCTCGTTAGCAACACATTATTTCTGTAAACAATAGCGTATTTAGAACCATCGTAAATCTTTAACGTTAACGTTGTCCAACCGTTGAACACATAACTCCCTTGTTTAAGAGTGATGAAATCTTGATGAGAATTATTGAAATCGTTCAAATCATAATCTTCTATCTGCAATCCTTTAATATAGGGATAAAGTTGAACTGCTTCAGAAAACTTTGTAAAACGTTTTCGTTTTAAGAAATCTGGGGCTTTTATGAATTTCAAAGTATCTTGAATATATGTCGCAGTCATTTCTAATCCAGCAAAATAACACATATCAGTCAACAGAATTGTTGTGGAATCGACAAGTTGGTATTCCCCCTGTGAAACGACAGCAGTGCTGATTACATCAGTGTTGTAATCGTCAAGAAAGACAATATCATAGTGGTTGTCTTCATAGAGATATACATCCACATCCGGATAGGAATCGAATCTGTTATAAAAAAAGCCTGTTACATTTCTTTGTGCGACACTGAATTCTGTCGTTAAGATTACTAGGATAGTAATTATTTGTTTAGTCATCTGTAGTTTCATAATCTAATTAGTAAGGTAATATTTGATAATAAAAAGGAATAGAATACCAGATTGGGAATAAGCCCCAACGCCCCATCGAATTAGCCGTATAATATGTGGACATAGCACGCGCTGTATAATTGTAGCGTGTATAAACATTAAAGGTATAAAGATAGGCTGCTCGGTCGGAGTAAACGGGATTCCAAACATAACCCAAAACAGAAGCCAAATAATGATGACAGGCATGTGCAAGTTCGTGACCCGCCACGGCTCTAAATACGACATCATCTCTATTCATTGTGTATGGTGATATATGTATGTGTGTTCCTGTTGCAGAATTGCCAGAAACAAAACCTCCAACACCCTTATTGTCACTAAGCCTAACAAACTGCCACTTGTCATCCATGCCATATCTGGGGTTTTTGACGCCAAAATTTGTCGTTCGGGTTGTTATTTCTTTAATTTTAAAGTCATATCTTTCCACTCCAAACATTTCCTTATACCTATTAGCCAATGCAGCATCATATTGATCTGCAATGCTGCTGTTATTGTAATAGTCGGCAATTGCAGCATAATCTCCATTTGGCACCACCTCCCCCGTTAAGTATTCCTCATAGAAACTCCCGTCCCAGAAATTATATCCGTGGCGGGCATCCAAAATTCCTCTTGACAGTCCTCCCATCAGTGCGCCGCCCAACGCACCGATTGCACCACCCATAAGGCCGCATTTAAGTGAGGTGGCTAAGTCATTTCCAGCAATAAGGGCATTGCCTGTTCCGGTGATAAAACAGCTTGCGGCTCCTGCGGCTGCACCAGAAGCCGCCCCGCCTAAGAATCCTCCGACGCCGACAGCGGCGGCGGTAGCCCCTCCTGCAGCACCACCTGCTAATCCAGCCAACCCTCCAACAAAGAACGAGCAAAGCAAATCACTATTCCCATTGATGTTTCCTGCCAATGACTGGAATACGACGTTGGCCGCCGCCCCTAAAATCATCGCCAACACAATGCTCTCCCCGCTCGGGTCCACATATTGCAGCGGATTGTTCAGACAATACGAATACCGATTGTAGCTCTGCGTGAACCCAGGTACCTGCACGAAATTGTCGGGCGAGAAAAAGCGGGCAATCACGGGGTCGTACAACCGTCCGTTCATGTTGATGATCTTCAGGTCAGCGTAGTGCTCGTGGCCAGTGAAACCTCTGTCAAAACGGGAGGAGAGCACCAGTTTGCCGGGCGCATCTTCTACGAATACTGTCCAGTTGGTGTCAGCCTTCACATTTCCCCATGGATCGAAGTGCAGGCTGCGGATCACTTGTTTGTTGGCATTTGTGATGTGGGTGTAGCTGCCCAAACGGTCTGGGTGGACGTAGTATATGCTGTCCACACCGTTGCGGCGCACGCAGATGGCGGCGAGGCCAGTCGCGCTATATATGTAATGATAGTGGAACACCTCTCCTCTGCTGTCTATCTCCTTTTCGTAGTTGGCACTGATGTAATATCGTGTGCGCACAACATGCCCGTTGCGTTTGAAAACCGCTTTCACTCGCTGGTTATCGGCACCATATTCCAACAATATCTCCACATCGCCTTCCGCAATACGAGACGGCTGGTTAAAGACATTGTATTCGGTATAGCAATCGGATGCAGAAATGGCATTAGGGAAAACCTCATTGGTTGTTACTTCAATTACAGCATGTGGCCTGTCGCTTCCGTAACTGTACGTTCCGGCCAAGGTGTTGCTTAAGATGTTGCCTTGCGCGTCATACATAGTGCTGAAAGTCTGCGAAATGCCGTTCAGCGTACCTTGCGTGAACGAAGTGAGACGGTCAAGGTTGTCGTACTGGAAGGTCTCGTACTGGCTGTTTTTCTGGGTACGCTGGATGAGTCGTCCCACATTGTCATAACCGTATCGGAAGTTCTGAATCGTGGAATCAACCGTGAAAGGGGATTCGTCAGGAAGATCCAATACGACCGAGTTTGTGTTGACGCTGCCAATTTCGGATATCGGTTCAAATCCAATAATAGGCGGTAAATCGGGATTAATTGGATTGTGGTTTTTATTTCCAGTTTTGATGCGGGTCAGCAATCCGACCGTATTGTATTCGTATTCAGTGGCAGTAGCATTTCCATAACCGTATTTGGTGGGCTGTCCGAAAATATTGTAGTTATATGCCTTAAAAATCTGTTTTCTGTTATCGTGGCGAGTGATTTCGTTCAAAAAACCCTTTCCTGTATAGGTGTAATCAACGGCAAAGCCATCGGGATAAGTCAGCGTGGCAAGCTGTCCATACGAATTGTAGGCATAAGATTCCGCATAGGCGGTGCCGTCAACATAGCGAACGTGCTGGGCAGGCCGACTAAACAAATCATAATAATAACGTTCAGTATTCACCCCATCTATTCTCACCAAATACAATTTGCCGCGTCCTTTGTTTTGGTTGTTCTGATAATCATAGTAATATTGCATGTTTTTTGTAACGCCAGAGCTGTCAATATATTGTCTTTGAATGATTCGCCCTATATTGTCATACGTTATTTTTAAGGTATCACCCCGTGCATCCACTTGTCTAACTATTTCTCCGTAGGCATTGTATTCATACGTGTTGATGCCAGCATCTGGATCTTGCAATCGAATACGGTTTCCTCTCGAATCAGACCATGTGGTAGTGGTGTGTCCATTCGTGGTTGCTGTTGTGCGCAGCGTGATTTGTCCATCGAGTGTAACGTATGTATAGTCGTACTGAATTTGACCGCCCAGATCAGAAGCCAAAACGATTCGTCCTGCAGCATCGGTGGTTTTGGTTGTGGATACTTGGCGGAGATTGTCAGTGACAGTTGTGCTGCAACCTGTATATGTATAAGACAAATCTGTATAAGGAGCTTGTTCTCTGACAACACGTCCATATAAATCATAATTATAAGTGTTCCATATCTTGTTTGCATCAGATGTGCCTCTTTTATAAGGCAGGGAGGTCTTTTCGACTAAACCACGGTCATTGTAACGGGTGTCTGTAAAATAGCCATTTTTGCGGGTGCAAATATTTCGTCCTAACAAGTCATAGTATTGTTCCGTCTTAAACGTCTGTCCCGAGACACTTGTAAAAGAATAGTATTTGGCATTTGGGATTTCTGTGTGGGTGTACCAACCACGTGTCACTTGAGTGGACGTGCCGTCAGGATAATTAATGGAGGTCAGTCGGCCAAACTCGTCGTATGCATAATTTGTCACCAAACCATTGATGTCGGTTTCAGTGAGCACGTTTCCAGAAGCAGGATCGAATGTCTTAAAGGAGGTGTGGCTTAATGAATTAGTTGTACTAACCATAAAGCGTCCCTTTGCGTCATAATTGTAACTCTGCGAACGCGGTTGGCAGCCATCAGCACTGACGGTTTGAGTAGTGGGAAGGCCAAATGAATTGTAGTTATATACTGTTGACACAGTGCCAAGCTGATCACTGACGGTTATGGAATGCAGTCGTCCTTCTGTATAGGAATATTGTTCAGTGGAGGTTATGCTCAGGTTACTACCCCGCATGGTGGATGTGGTGGTTTTAGAACCCAATACGGTTGCCCGTGTACCACAAGGACCTATTACTGTTGTGTATGTGTTTGACACCTGTTCGCAGGTGATGGTCTCATGCGATTGAATTGAGCATTTCTTTGTGGCTGTTGATACAACACGGCATTCCACAGGTTCTATTTGAGAGGATATTGTATCTACAATTTCGTCAAGCAAATTGGAAATTACTATTTGGGGAGAATAGATGACGATGCTTGATTTTCCGATTGGAGATACAGCTTGTGGAGCATAGATTGTTTCCTTAATCAGACCTTGATTGAACAAGGTGATTCTGTGGGGAGCAATGATATCTTTGTCGTTAAATAAGCTATACTCCACTGCTGTTGTATGTCCAGAAACTTCGTCATGTCGGGAAAAAAATGTGAAACCATAAAACGACATCCGTCTGTAGCTGAAAAGCGGACCGGTATAATTGAATGATATTTTGTTCAAAGATTCTCCGATTCCACTGCTTTGATACAATGTGTCGGGCATGTATGGAAACATTTTCCGTTTCTGAATCATCGAGAAATCATTGGCAAGATAATAGAGTTGACTGTAATGAAATTTGTTTTGAACACCGACACCATCTGATATGGTCGATACATAGTTCGGATAACTTCCCTCATTAATAATGATAGAGACTGGAGCAAAATAAATGCTGTGCTGAAATAAAACATCGATCTTGTTGTCTCCATTGACATTCCCTATTTGGAAACAAGGTCTGTTGTCGCTGTTGACAAGCGCACTATTGACCATCGTGCTCTCATACAAATAGGTGTTGTTTGAGAACCCTTTGGTGAAAAACACACTAATGTTGGATCTGTTTGTGTTGAGATTGCGAACCACTTGCATGATGTCATCCTTGCCGTCACCATTGAAATCGCCTATGATAGGTTCACAAGCAGGTTTGGAATGTTGTGTGGGATTAGCAAAGCTACTGTTCAAAATAGAAATAGGCATTAGCGGCCAGCTGTAAGATCCTTTACCAGTACCCAACGCCATCGTCCACTGATGATTTGAATATACAAGAACATCTGTTATCCCATCACCGTTGAAGTCCCCGTAATAAGGATGATGATACTTGGTCGGGAATCCGTCGTTGAAGACATTTTCCATGCGATTGGTTGTAAAGGAATATTTGTAAACGGATGTAATGGTGTCGCGTGTCACATATAACTCGGCAATACCATCACCATCATAATCAAGTACTGCAGAAGCATCAATATTTGTAGTTGCATTTGCAATAGAATGTTCTACATATTGTTGTCCGTCGTAAATATAAACTAACATTTTTTTCGGATATTGTAAGGCAATGTCCGTTTTGCCGTTACCATCAAAGTCTGCAAATAATACATTTTCAATGATTAACTCTGGATGTATATATGGTGCTATAAACAACGTACGGGTGGAATAGGATGTTCCAAGATAATCTACAGCATAGAATTTGATGGTACTATTAGTCTCAATTTCTGCAATAATGAGTTCATCTTTGCCATCTCCATTAATGTCAGCGGAATATGTTAACGGACGTACCTGCGGATTAATAAATGAACCTGACGACATGAATTGAAATGTATTATCACCGTTGCCGGAATAGAATTTCCAGCCATAAGTTTGATGCCCGTGTCTCAGTATGTAATCGGTGAAACCGTCTCCGTTAAAATCACCAGACACGATTCTCCCATTATCGGTAAATGGAGTTGTTGTATTTACATCAATAGACACGTTTTCTTCCTGCCAATCCACAATAGTCGGATTCAGAGGTGTTTCATCCGCCCCATATTCCGTCACGCTTGTGAGTTGCACCGAAGATCCCAATTCATAGTTCATTGTATAGTGTTTAACGGTGTTACCGCTATATTTGATCCAAATATGTTTTAACAGTTTTGTTTGTGGAAAACCATAATCTGCAATGTAGCGAATATTGCAAGAAGAATTATTACTCTCGTATTCGAATTCCACACTAGCGTATGGTGTCAAATTTGCGTTATCATTGCCCGTATAGTCAATGCGTTCAATCCACACTTCTCCACCCGATTGCCCATAGGTGTAGGTCATATAATTTCCGTTGATGTCTGTTACGCGGTTAAGATACCATACAAGTACTGTATTTCCCGCCATTTGTCGTGCATTCGTTGTGTTACCATATTCCAGCACACTACCATTGTCGGCATATACCTTAAAGTACTCTGGTCCCGCTCCGAGTGTACCATAGGGTACAACACGGGAATAATCTTCTATTTCAGAATAATAAGTCGCCTGAGACGCACCGTAGCTATATGGTTCTCGCACTAATAGCCGATTCCCATCCAAGCAAAAACGGTCGTTTTGGTTCATTTGTATTGCTGTGCGGTTGTTGTCATGATAAAAGGTCTGCCCTGTCCGAGTGATCGCAGAAATCCCCGACAAGGACCATTTTACTCCTAACAATCCTACTTCTACCGTGCTGTTATAAACAATGTTTAGATTGGGCTGCACCCCTTGTGTTCCAGGTACAATTTCTATGGGAATATTATACGTCGCCGCTCCCATAGCGGTCACATCTGCACTTCCAGGAATGGCACCCACGGGAAGTGAAGTGTTTTGAGCTTTCACCACTAAACTAAATAGGCATAGTAGTATCATTAAGCCTGAAAATTTGATTTTGAGCTGTGATTTCATAATTATGACTACTTTTTAATGATTTTCCAAGTTTCTTTTTTTTCATTTAATGAGATAGTCAACATATAGATTCCTGTTTGGTACCTGGACAAATCTATTGTTGTGGTCGTTCCTGTAATATGTGCCTCCGAAAGCAGTTGTCCTGACAAACCAAAAAGCTGGTAATAACTATTGTCAATTGGCTTTTCGAACTGCAACGTTACCAGACCGTGCGTGGGATTAGGATATATTTTTACGCTGTTCTTCCCTATAAATTCCTCATAATGTTGGTTTTGTTCCGAATCCCATGCACTATCTTGATGACAGTCAGATTTCAATGATTTATTGCTAATTTCGAGAACTGTCCTCGAAACACGGTTGCCAGCCGCATCGTAGTCGTATGAGTGGGTTACTTCCACTTGAGCGAAGCATGACAACGTAATAATTGATATTAGAAATGATACTGTGATTTTTTTCATTGTTCTTTTATTTTGTTGTTTGTTTAATTCCTTAATTATTTGTGATTATTATGTAGTAAGGTTTAGCAGAACTAAAATCAAAAGCGATTTATATAATCTCATAATCATTGTTTTAAGTTTTCCTCGTCCGTTGTTTTGATTGGTATGGCCCGTTATTTTGATTTCTTCGTTCTTTTCTTGAAACAGTGCACGTATGCGAGCTCGAAGCCGATATGGTTGTGACGGTAGCTGTAGGCGCCGTATGCGTTGTCCACTTGCAAGAACTGGTAGAACCTTTAGCTATGACTGTCTTTTTATTATTACTACAGTATCTGAATATGATTTTATATTATTATAGTTCAGATAATTATCAGTACTGTCTATGGCAAATCGTTTCTTGAACTTTTCTTTAAAAAACAGAGTTAGTTCCCTCTGGCTCTCGCAAAAGGGGTAATGGGAAACAAGAAGAAAATACTCGTTTTCGCTTATCTGCTTGTCTTTTATATCTGAAATAAAACTATTATTGCAGGAATGGCATCCTTGAGGGAAGAAAGTGTAAATGATGATCTTTGAAGAATCATTGTTAAAGTCAAAATAGCTATTGTAATAGCTGAAAGATTGGTTGCTGTGTTGCTGGCAACCGAGAAGCTCCCACGATAATATTATGAAAACAAACAATAATCTTTTCATTTCTCTTTGATTTTAAAAAGACCATACTTAGTGCTTCCGGAATAATCATCCGTTTTCTTCAACATTAACCCATCAGAAATAACATGGGCTCCTATGCACATATATGGAGTGTTTTTGAACAATTGTTCTCCTATGATGTTGAAGTTATTATCCAATATCATAATGGCAAAATTGTTCAACACATTATGACTATTTCCCCCATCAGATAATTTGGTAAATCTATAGTAACAATTACGATATGGATCAAAGATAATGCCGAAATATACGTCCATGGAATTCCGCTTCTCTAGTAATTGTTCCTTATCCATATCCAATAACGAAATTTTGTCAGGAATCTTTTTTATATACTTGCTCTTACATTTCTTTATGGTTTCCTTGCCATCCAAATCATAGATGTATAAGTGGTGATCGGCAAGATGGGAGACAACAATTTGACTCATGCTGTTGATTGTATATGTAATAGCTACGTTGAAAGGGAACATGGTCTTTTCATCTTCGTAGTAATTGTCTGGGAATCGTCCTATGTTGTTATCCGTTATTATGGAGTCTTTGTTGACAATAAAATGCAATAACGGTACTTGTCCAGTTCTATCATCTTGGGGGTCAATTGTGTTTGAAATGTAATAATGGGGTGGCTTAATGATAAGAGGGGATGCGGGACCAGCTATGAATTCTAAGGATCGGCCAAAACTTATTCCATTGCGTTTGAGTGTTGACAGCACGTTAATGGACAAATCTATTATTGTGTCCACCTTATCCCGTTCTTTGTTGTATCTTAATAATTCTGTTGAATAATATGGGAAGAAATATATAGATGAATCTGAATCGTAGTAAAAAGCCCGTATATCCTGTCTCACAGGTATTTTCATTTTACTCAGTATTTTTCCACTGCTTATGTCATGTATATAGATTGTTTTGGAATGAAATGGATTGCCGATAAACAATGAGTCGTTACATTGGCAATAAAAGTAATCATTCGATTCGTCCTCTCTTGGGAAAACGAGCTCTTTGACAAAATCAAAAGATACTGTTGGCTTGCATGAACAAGCCAACAGTGAAAATAAAAATATAATTGGTAACTTTTTCATGAGAGAAGGGGCATTTACCAGTTATAGTTATTAATGTCATCGTATTGAGTTGCCCCTTGATTGACAATATGTATTCCTTCCGGGAATTGCTTTATTGCCAATTTCCCAGTAGAAAAATCATTTAGTAGTTCAGGGGAAATGCTCTCACATTGTTCGGAAAAGGCAGATAAAAAATTATATTGTATCGTCCAATCTGAATTCAATATTGAAAGCAGCGGTAGGGAGTATGAGTCATTTACATGTTGAACCATTTCATCTTCAAGTATGTAAAAGTTCTCATTGGAAATCATGCTTTCGTCACCATCTGTATTTTGTATTGTACTTTTGATAACAACCTCAGGTAAACAATTGCCGGAGAGTCCGTAGCAATCAGGACCATATAACCATGCTTGAAATCCGTTTTCCCGATAAGTTCTCATGTAATATCCTATATGAATATATCCTTTACCAAAAACCCAAACATAAATGTGTCCTTTATTAAAGACAATGTTAGGCCCTTTTTCGTTTGATTGATTTAAAACAATCGGATCCGTAGTCTCTTTCTCGCAACCGGTATAGAATATTCCTGAAAATGCAGCAATCAATGCCAAATAAATAATTTTTTTCATTGTATTATCGTTTCGTTCATTATCAATATATGTATATTGTCATCCTATTGCAAAAAACACTATCTTTGCCGCTGGATTTCTTGTGCCATTGCGTGACAAACATCACAATATATGCGACCTAAGGTGCTTAACGGCAGGGAACATCGTTTTTGAGTGTTCACAATCCCATTACGATGCCCCTGTTTGGGCACCTTTATTCTTGCTCTGCTATCGGTCTGTTGCACACTATAGCGGAGCATTATCCAATGAAGTTGTTCTTCCCTAACCAGTGCAGGTCAGATACTTCGTTTATTATGTACACTATCTTTTTCATATTTCTCTTATTCATTCAACCGCAAGGATGCGGTTGCTCCTAATTGTTGCTGAAAGCCGCTCTTTCGCTGAAGAAGAGTCCCGTAAAGGTGAACTGTCGCGTGACGGCATCGCGATAGACCATCTGCTCCGGGATGTTCAGGAAGACGCGGTTGTTGTTCTCGTCGGTGTAGAAATACAGTGAACGGTCCGGCATGAGGAAGAAGTCCTCGGAGGTCAGATCGAACGTGTCGGTGGTGGTGGCGGTGATGTCTGATCCAATTTGATCAATAGTGACACGCGCCACCTTACTGCATTCCCGTCCGTGTCCTTGACAATCCCTATGGATTAATTTACCCGCAATCATAGTACATCCGTTACAT
>Ga0247610_10001704_pt1 | contig 26793 bp, 24 predicted proteins | sample 174DNAGHGhighgp2_FD_193483 | JGI IMG/M metagenome (GOLD analysis project Ga0247610, IMG submission 193483) | Sheep rumen microbial communities from Palmerston North, Manawatu-Wanganui, New Zealand - 1742 DNA GHGhigh gp2 | ecosystem: Host-associated > Mammals > Digestive system > Stomach > Rumen...
AGATGTTCCGTGATCGTATCATCGCATCAGCGGAAGACTTTGGTGATATTAAACTCGTTCGCTTGCAGGGTGAACTTAACCCCGATATGATTCGTGGCGTTATGCCTTTGCTGCGTGGCAAGTTCACTGACGTCAAGTTTGCTGTGGTCGCTGCTACCCAATGGGAAGGAAAGCCGACTATCGCCGTCTTCCTCAGCCAGCCGTTGGTGAACGAAGGTAAGAACGCCGGTGCGATGATCAAGTCGGCAGCCAAGCATATCCAAGGCGGTGGCGGTGGTCAGCCGTGGATGGCAACAGCCGGTGGACGTGATGTCAACGGCCTCAATGCCGCCATGGAAGAACTGCTCGCTGCGCTCAAATAAATAAATCGTACATCGTAAATCGTACATTGTAAATGAGATTGCCCTCTTCTTATCTGCCCGAGAAAATACGTAGTGCTGTCCGCTTTGCAGTGGTCGGCACAACGGGTATGTTCATTCAGACCGGAATGTTCATGCTATTCTTGTGGACTTTCGGACAGCCGGAGAAAGGGCAGGGGGCATACTACGTGGCATTTGCTTTGGGTTATGCGTTTGAGGTCATACCGAACTACCTGTTCCTTAACTGGTACACGTTCGGAACTCGGCCTAACCTGAAGAACGCCGGCGGGTTTGTGCTGGCACGCGTCATTAACCTGGGCGTGCAGTTAGGATTGCTGCCGTTAGTGCTGTGCTGGCTGCCGACCTGGCGCGATGACCTGATCAGTTATGTGGTCATCTTCATCGGCGGATGTATTAACTACTTGATTTGTTTGTTGTTCTTTAAAAAGAAAAAAGAATGAAAATATACAGAGCGAACATCATCTATACCCCGACACCGGGTAAGTTGGAGATCATTCCGCACGGCTATATCGTCGTGAAGTCGAACGGTCTGGTGGATGGTATCTACAAAGAGTTACCGGAGAACATGGACTGGAGACGTCAGGTAATGGATTTTGGCGACAAGATCCTCATTCCGGCGTTCAACGACCTGCATGTCCATGCGCCGCAGTACCGTAATATGGGCCTGGCGCTTGATCTCGAATTGCTGCCTTGGCTCAATACCTATACCTTTCCGGAAGAGACGAAGTACGCTGATCCGGAATATGCGCGTCGCATGTACCGCCGGTTCGTACACGAACTATGGATGCAAGGTACGATGCGCAGTGCCGTTTTCGGTACGATCCATCCGGAGTCCACGCGTATCTTGGCGGACCTTTTCATTCAAGCCGGTATGGGGGCGATGGTAGGTATCGTGGGTATGAACCGGAACAGTCCCGATACGCTGCAGAACACGACGGCTGAAGTGATCGACGGCATGCGTATGCTCAAAGCGCACCTCGATGAGCACGGTGACGGATTGGTACAACCGATCATCACGCCGCGTTTTGTGCCCTCGTGTTCGGATAAGATGCTGACAGCTCTTGGTGAGTATGCGAAAGAGACCGGTCTGCCGGTTCAGTCGCACTTGAGCGAGAACCGCTCGGAGATCAATTGGGTCAAAGAACTGGAACCGGACACGACCTGTTATGGCGGCGCGTATGATAAGTACGGCCTGTTCGGTCAAACGCCGACGCTGATGGCACACTGCTGCTACACGGATGGCGAAGAACTGGAACTGATGCGCAAGAACGGCGTGTATGTGGTACACTGTCCGATGTCGAACAGCAACCTCTCGTCGGGTATGGCTCCGATACGCAAATTCCTCAACGCCGGCATCAACGTGGCACTCGGAACGGATGTGTCGGCAGGTCACCATATGTCGATGCTTCGTGTGATGCAGTACGCGATTCAGGTCAGCAAACTGAATTATGCTCAGACCAAGGGCGAGATGTCGTTCCTCAGCCTGAGCGAAGTGTTCTATCTGGCGACTAAGGGCGGCGGCTCATTCTTTGGTAAGGTGGGTTCGTTCGAACCGGGTTATGAGTTCGATGCGTTGCTGATCGATGATACGTACCTCAATTACGACCACTACACGCTTGAGCAACGACTCGAACGCTATATCTATTTGGGCGATGACCGCGATATCAAACGTCGTTTCTGCCGCGGTGTCGAGTTGACCGAGCCGGTGATGGACTAAAGGCGATAGGTTAAAGGCGAAAGGCGAAAGGTTATAGGCTAAAGGTTAAAGGCTAAAGGTGAAAGTGTTTCGTCCCATAGAAGGTCTGACGTTGGCTGAGTATTTGCAGATCGAGCAGGACTTGGTCAAGGAGGTGCAAGAGCCGACACTGTTCACATGGATTGTGTCGCCGACCGTCATCTACGGACGGCATCAGAGCGCGGAAGTGGAGGTGAACGAGACCTACTGTGCGGAGCATGGGATAGCTGTTGTGCAGCGAAAGAGCGGGGGAGGATGCGTCTATGCGGATGAGGGCAACCTGATGATCTCGTATATAGAGCCATCAGCATTCAGCCGTCAGCAATCAGAGAGCGCTTTTACACGGTTCTTGCTCCTCATCGCCCGAGCGCTGCAAGCTAAAGGACTACCGGCCGTGACTACGGCGCACAACGATATATTAGCGGATGGCCGCAAAGTGTCGGGCTGGGCATGTTACACGGGTCCTACGGGAACGATCGTACATGGCACGATGCTGTATGACGTCAACCTTGAGGCCTTGCAACAAGCCATCACGCCGACGAAAGAGAAACTGGCCAAACATGGCGTGGCATCCGTTCGGCAGCGGGTGGCAAACATCAAAGAATTAACCGACGCGTTCGCGGATATTCACGCGCTACGCGCATATATAGAAGCATATGGAAATTAGTTTACGTGCACAATCGATGCCTGAATCGCCGATTCGTAAATTGGCGAAGTACGCTGACGAGGCGAAGTTAGCCGGTGTACATGTGTATCATCTCAACATCGGTCAACCGGACATCAAGACACCTCCGCAAGCCATGGAGGCGGTGAAGAACTACGACCAGGATATCTTGTCCTATTCGCCGTCACAGGGTCTCAAATCTTTGCGGACCAAGATGGTGAGTTACTATGCCGACTACGGCATTGACCTCTCTCCGGACGAGATCATCATCACGGCCGGCGGTTCGGAAGCCATCATGTTCGCGTACATGAGTTGTCTTAATCCGGGCGATGAGATCATCGTCACCGATCCGTCGTACGCCAACTACATGGCGTTCGCTATCTCGGCAGGTGCGGTGGTGAAGAGCGTCAAGACGGATATCAAGAACGGTTTCAAGTTGCCGCCGGTAGAGGAGTTCGAGAAACAGATCACACCTAAGACACGTGCGATTCTCATCTGTAATCCGAATAACCCGACGGGGTATCTGTACACCAAGCAGGAGATGCGTCAGATCCGCGACCTTGTGCAGAAATACAACCTGTACCTGATATCGGATGAGGTGTATCGTGAGTTCATTTATACCAAGTCGCCGTATATCTCGGCGTGCCATTTGGAGGGTATCGAGCAGAATGTCATTCTGGTGGACAGCGTCTCGAAGCGTTATTCGGAGTGCGGAATCCGTATCGGTGCGCTCATTACGAAGAACAAAGCTGTGCGCGAGGCGGTTATGAAATTCTGCCAGGCACGTCTCAGTCCTCCTCTGTTCGGACAGGTGGTAGCGGAAGCGTCGCTCTCAACGCCTGAAGACTATATGCAGGAGGTGTATGACGAATACCTGAGTCGCCGTAATTTCCTCATTGACCAACTCAACCAGATTCCGGGTGTGTTTGCTCCCGCTCCGACAGGTGCGTTCTACGTCATGGTCGAACTGCCGGTAGATGATGTGGAGAAGTTCTGCAAGTGGTGCTTGACGGATTTCCAATACGAAGGTTCAACGGTCATGATGGCTCCCGGAACAGGTTTCTATACCAATCCGGAAGACGGTCGTCACCAGGTCCGCATGGCCTATGTCCTCAACAAAGAAGACCTTGCCAAAGCCATGCTCGTGCTACGGAAGGCCTTGGAGGCGTATAAGGGATAGCGGTAAATTGCATCACAAATCAAAAGTCACAAACCAACAATCATATGAATAATCTTTTTTCTTTGGAAGGCAAGAACGCATGGGTAACCGGCGCTTGCTACGGAATCGGCTTTGCGATTGCGAAAGCGTTTGCACAAGCAGGTGCTAATCAGCTCATTTTCAATGCGCGCAGTCAGGAAGCTATCGACAAAGCGTTGGAACTCTATCGCGCGGAAGGTATAAGGAACGTGCACGGGTACGTGTGCGATGTGACAGACGAAGTAGCCGTCAAGGCCTTGGTGGAGCGTATTCATGAAGAGGTCGGACCGATTCATATTCTGGTTAACAACGCCGGAATCATCAAACGTATCCCGATGCATGAGATGAAACGGGAGGAGTTTCAACAGGTGATCGACATTGACCTGGTGGCACCGTATATCGTCAGCGCAGCAGTGCTGCCGGAGATGATGGAGCGCCGGGAAGGTAAGATCATCAATATCTGCTCGATGATGTCCGAACTGGGCCGCGAGACCGTAAGCGCGTATGCTGCTGCCAAAGGCGGTTTGAAGATGCTGACGCGTAACATCTGCTCGGAGTACGGCGAGTACAATATCCAGTGCAACGGTCTTGGCCCGGGTTATATTGCTACCCCGCAGACCGCACCGCTGCGTGAACCGCAGGCAGACGGCAGTCGTCATCCGTTCGACGCGTTCATCTGCGCCAAGACGCCAGCCGGCCGTTGGCTCGAACCCGATGAACTCGGTGCTCCGGCTGTGTTCTTAGCAAGCCACGCCTCTGATGCAGTCAACGGACAGATATTGTATGTCGACGGGGGTATTCTCGCGTATATAGGTCGTCAGCCGAAGTAAAGGCGAAGTAAAGGCGAAAGGTTATAGGCTAAAGGCGAAAGGTTATAGGCTAAAGTTAAATCAAAAATCAAGTATGAAAAAGACTTTGTTTTTCATTTTAGCTCTAATGAGCTTTGTGTCCTGTCAGGCGCAGCAAGAGGCGGTGAAGGCGAAAGTGTATGGGCGCTATGTGCCGGAGCGCAAGGATGACTTTGCATGGGAGAACGAGTATGCGGCTTTCCGCATGTACGGACCGGCGCTCAAGTCGGAGAACCCGTCCAACGGTGTGGACTTATGGCTCAAGGCGAGTCCTGAGTTAGTAGTGGACAGTTTCTATTACCGCGAGCACGTGTTGGGGCTTCCGTATCATATCAATTACGGCAAAGGCCTGGATTGCTACAAAGTGGGCCACACCTGCGGTGCAGGAGGATTAGTGGTATTAACGGCTAATGGCGAAGAGGCAAACGGCGAAGGTTATCAAACTTGGATAGGCGGTCCATATGATCGTTGGACGATTGTGGAGCAGACGCCGGATAAGTTCGTGTTCAGACTCGAGTACGACAGTCTGTTGGTGGCAGGACATGTATTGCAGGAGACGATCACCATTACTGTCCAAGCCGGCAGCCCGATGAATGTAGCTGAAGTGGTGCTGACAGAGAAGGGGGAAGAGGTTACGGGTTACGGGTTACCGGAACTCCTTGTAGGCGGTGGTATTTATCTGCATGAGACGGTGGATGAGGTGGAGTATATCGGTCGGGATGCGATCCAATACACTGAGGATGCGTTGAGTGACAAGACTGCTGCGCAGATGAATTATGACTACAACGGCTCCACGAGCCAGGGCCGTATCACGCTCTTTGTTCGCACACCGGGTGCAACTAAAGTGGGGCTGGTGGATGGTAATGCAGTTGCCGTTCGTCCATACATCTTAGGCGACACGCTGACGTACTATTTCGGTGCCACCTGGTCCGAGTGGAGTGAGTGAAGAAGTGTGAAAATGTGTAAAAATTGACACTTTATGTGTAAAATGCGCGGGTACAGGCCCGCGCGTTTGCGTATATGAAAAAGTTTTTGTATCTTTGCGGCGTGAATTGTAAAGTACAGTTAGCAAATAAACCGAATTAGACAAAAAGGAGGAACTATTATGTTAGGGATGAGAGAATCAAATAGTCCGGTAACAGGCCAAACAGCACGCGATATTCGTATGCAGTTGTGGCGTGTGGCAAGCAATCACCAAAACGAGTTCGATCATCAAATGGCAAGTTTGCGCAGAGACGCAAAGAAGCACAAACGTTACGAAATCGTATGGAAAGACTAACCCTCAAAATAGATCCGGATTTTAAGAATAAGCCGATGTACACGGTAGATGAGTATTTTGATGGGTTAGCCAAGGATCTTGGTGCTGAGTTTGGAATGGATGATATACGTGGGGCTGTATGATTTGTTAAAAAGTCGAAATAATCAAAAATAAATAAACCGAATATAGTAAAGAACAATTAAAAATTAATGCTTATGAAAGAGCAGCGTACGATAACAAAAGCAGAGATCGCGGAGCATTTCGTGACCGTTGATAAGCTGCATGAAGACCTAACGAATCTGGTTCATAATTACTATGCTCAACCAACCAACCAGAGAATGGCTGTATGAAGGTAATTATCGAAGAACAAGTACATCAATCTATTTTGGAGTTCTACGCTATTTCTATGCGGTTACATCCTACATTGGATGAGAAGACCGTTATGGCAAAGGTAGAGCGCCTTGTGGGTGCTATGAACGATTTGGGTAAGCATCCGTTCATCTATGCAGACGCAAGACTCAAAAAGAGTTGGATAGAGTCTGGATATAAAGAGACAATTGTGGAAGATTTTCATATTGCATATAAAGTGGAGACGGATGAAGACGGGGAGCAATATGTGGCTGTTTACGACGCTGTTATTCCAAATTGTATTATTAAATAGAAACGAATCAAAAATAAATAAACCAAATTTTTTACAAACAATTAAATGCTTATGCAGACGGACAACTACACAAAGCAATCAGTAGTCAATGAGATGGACGGAGGCAGCGTGTCTGCTCACCACTTATTGACAGCAGATGAATTTATCGCTCAAATGGAACCTCGAATTCGATCTTTATTCAGATGAAACAATTTCGAATAGAGAAAATAGTGCTTGATCAACTTAGTGAGAGTGTTCAAACATTGGTCGAGAAGAACTATTTTAGCGATGAAGACTACGCAGTATCTTACTTAACAGATATTGTGCGCTTTTTTCAGTTAAACATAGATCATATGGTGGCGAAACCTGCGCCTACGTATTTTAAACGTTATTGCGTGATGACAACAGACTTGAAGTATGTGTCGTATCGCAAGAATCGCCGAACTACATGGTATGCTTTTTTTGAGGAATACGATGACTATATCAGCGTTGTGTATCTTAATAACAACCATGTCATCGGTCATCTCTTAGACATAGAAACAAATTAAAAATAAATAAACCAATTTTTTTACAAACAATTAAATTTAATGCTTATGAAAAACAATTTTCAAAGTAACGGAAAAGGCAGAAATCAGCGAGTCTGGCAACTGCTAATTTCCATGCTCTTCATCCTCACGATGGGAATCGGACAGATGTGGGGAGCAGCAATTACGAATACCATTAGTTCATTTTCAAGTTCTTCAGGAAGTTCTACGGGAGGTTTTTGTTGGAGCGCCCCTTCAGCGGGTTCCAATATGTTGAGTGTAAATTCTGGAGGGGCAGCAGTCCTTAGTATGCATTCATCAGACTCAATTATCACTCAATTGGTCATTAATGTTGGTCAATCATCCTCAGGAACAACGCTAAAATCTAATCTTTTTGAAGTTAAAGTGTCTTCGGATGGCTCGAATTATAGTGATGTGAATTTTGCTAGTGGTGATGATATCAGCAACACCTCTAGCACCTCTACTGATCTTACGTTTACGGGCAGGGATACTGTGAACGCAAAGGGATATGACAAAACTGGACAAATTACTATAGCATTTACAACTGGATATAGGTATGTTAAACTTGTCAGATTAGGTAATAATTTTAAAGTCTCAAGAATCACTTACACTGCTGATGTTAAGTCCGGCGGTGGAGGCACGGATCCCGTGGACCCGACTATTACTTTCAACAATGGCGAATATATTATTGGAGGTAGTGCTTTAGATTTGAGTACGTTGTTTACGTCTAATAGTAGTGGCGCTGTTACTTATTCTATTACTAATGCTGGTACAACAAATGCTTCTTTAGCTTCTGACGGTAAATCATTCTCTGCAACGGCAGAAGGTACAGCAACAGTTCAAGCATCGCAGGCAGCGGTGACAGGTACGTATAACGCGAAGGCTGTTGATGCTACTATTACAGTTTTAGCTCCTGTTGCAGTAACGGGAATAACGATTACTCCGGCTTTACCAGAAGTAACGGTTGGTAATACTGTTGCTTTGAGTGCAACTATTTCACCGGATAATGCTTCTGATAAGACAGTGACGTGGTCGGTTAAATCAGGTAGCGAGAGTTATGCCGAAGTTAGTGCAACCGGTGTTGTAACTGGTTTGGCTGAAGGTAATGCAACTATCGTTGCTACTGCTAATGACGGTAGCGGCGTTTATGCGGAGAAAGTAGTTGCGGTAGCGGCAGCTCCGGCTCCGTGCTATACCTTTACAGCACCTCTTCCTGCAGAAGCTGTAACTTATGCAGTAAATGACGTAGTGGCCGGTTCTGATGCAGGCGGCGAAATAAAGGTTCTTGGTAATACAATAAAGAACACGGCATATGGTCTCTCTTTCGAATTAAGTAGTTCTGCTAAGGTAGAAGTTACATTAGGCTCCCTCATGAAAGAAGGAACCCAAATTTCAGTAACTGTTTTGGCTGACTATAAGGATAATAACAATAGAGGTTTATTACTCCAGAACGGAAGTGGCACAAAGAAAGCAGATTGGCTTTGGAAACCAGCTACCGATGCAGTTCGTGAATCACATAATTTTACATATACTGTAGTGGCTGGTGATGGTTTGGCTGGTAGTAATGTTTTCCGCATTGCCCGTTCTACGAATGCTATCATAACAAGTCTCACCGTTTCCAATTGCGGTGCTGAGTTGTTGGCATTAACTTCAGCAGTTAGCGTTGCAGGTAAAGCAACTGTAACGCTGGATAAGAGTTATGTAGCAGCTGGTGGTTCGGCAACGGCTACCTATAGCGATATCGATGCTGCTTATGAGTTTGACGGTTGGGAGATTACTTCCGGTGACGCAACTATCGCAGACGCGACGGTTAATCCTGCTGCTATCACGATGGGTACGACAGCTTCTACTATCACGCTGAAATTGAAAGCAGCAAGTGTTAAGTATCTTGTTCATTTTGATTCAAAGGGCGGTACGTCCATAGCAAACCAAGAAATAGAAGCAGGAGGACATGCTTCTGTTCCGACTGCCCCGACGAAATTCAAATATACGTTCGGCGGTTGGAGTGAGACTGATGGAGGTTCAACTCCAGCAGACCTCAGCGCTATTGCTATCACAGCAGAAAAAACCTTCTATGCTATTTGGACCCCGAAAGTTTGTCCGACAAGCGGCACAATCTTCTCGTTAGTATCCGACGGGACGAAGGCTCCTATTTCGAATACTTATTATCCTTCAACGAAACCAGGTATTGCAGATTTGACAACATACGCAACCGTTTCGGGTGGTATTGCTCAATCGGTACATGCAACATCTTCCAACAATCAGGTGCAGATTCAGACTACTACTGCCGGAATGAAGTTGTCATCCGATGACGGATATATACGCGTATTATTAGAGTGCCCGTTACAAGAAGGTGATACCATTAAACTTGTTAAGGACACCAAGATTAAGATTACTTTTGACTCTCTCAAAACAGCTGCCAAAACGGTGCAGTTGGCAAGTGGAACAGGTGCAAATAAAGACTATTATGTCGTAGCTGCTGGATTTGCAGGTGAAGATACTATTCATGTTCGCAAGGATGGTAGTAATGTAACGGTAACTTCAGTGAAAGTTATCCGTCCTGCAAAATTCGCTGTTACCTTTAATATGCACGATCATGGTGATCAAGTAGCACAACAAAACATCATTAAAGGAGGTAAAGTATCTGAGCCGGCTACGACCGATATTACCGGTTGGGACTTCGGTGGTTGGTACAAAGAAAGCACTTATGACAATGAGTGGGACTTCGACAACGATGTTGTTGAGGCTGCTACCGAACTCCATGCTAAATGGACGGCTCATGTTGCAAGCAATGATGTTGCGCTGGGTACGTTGAGCGTCAACGGCGAGGCTATTACCATTGTTCCGAGTCAGACAGTTTATGCAGTGGAATTACCGTTTGGTACGACTGCTGTTCCTGCTGTTACAGCAACAGCTAATGATGAGAATGTAAAAGCATTCACCATTACACAGGCTTTGGCTGTTGATGGCTCTGCTACTATCTATGTAAAGGCAGAGGATAATAGCACCGAGGCAACCTATACAATCAACTTCTCGGTTGCTACCAGCAAGGATCTTGAACTCGTTTGGGATAAGACCAAACAGCGTTGCGACGCAACTACTCCGGCAGCTATTGTTAAGAGCGATGATGCTACTGTATCGACCTATATCAATAAGATGACCTTTACCGGTGGTGGCGAGGGTAGTTCGTTGAATGTGGGTAATACGGCAGGTAACATGTTTACCCTTTCTGCAAAAGCAGGTTATGCTTTCCAGGCAATGTCGTTCTTCGGAAAGATTCAGGACGCTACTTGCGAATATTCGTTGGATGGCGGAGCATGGACAGAATTGGCAAGTACAAAGACAGATGGAGATAAATGTTATGCAAATATCTTCTCTGCGGCTGAGGTTCATGAGTTCCGTCTGCGTAGCACTGGAACGTCGGGCGTCTGGATCCGTAACATGCAATTGACTATCGTTGAGGCTTGTACCCCGATTGTCGTTGCATGGGATGAGGAGCCGGTTGAGTTCGAGGTAGGTAAGTCCGGTTATGCTATCGCTGCTACCGCTAACAATAGTGGTGCTGTTACTTATAGCAGTACCGATGGTGATGTAATCGCAGTTAATGGTTCAACTGGTGCTCTTACAGTTAGCGCACTCGGCTCTGTAACCTTGAAGGCAGCAACGGCCGAAGGTGATGGAACGGCTTATTGCGCAAATAGTGGTAATGATATCGAAATCAGCAAGGCGGTTAATACGTACTACCTCGTTACCTTCGATGGTCAGAACGGAGAGGCAGTTAATGAGGTTAAGTACTATAGTGGTGACGCTGCTATTGCCCTGCCTGCTGCTCCGAGCTATCCAGGCTATGACTTCCAAGGTTGGTTCGATGCAGAGACAGGTGGTGACAAATATTTGGCTGCTATTACTCCTGCAGCAAGTATGACGGTTTATGCACAATGGCAGGCTCAATGTGACGGAGCAACAATCACTACCCAACCGACAGGTGCAAGTTACTTGACCGGTCGTACCGCAACGGCTCTCGTTTGCGAGGCTACAGCTGGCAACGGCGGTGCACTGACTTATGAGTGGTTTACTTGCGACGATGAGTTGAAGACCAACCCGGTTGCTGCGACGGCTACGCCGAGCACGGCAGTGGCAGGTACGTACTACTACTTCTGTAAAGTGACCGAAGAGGGCTGTGCTGTTGAGGCATTCTCGAATGTAGTAACGATTACTATTGCAGATAAAGATGCTATTTGTATCATCAAATCCATTCCGACTTCCGGAACAGAAGCAACTGTAGATGGTGTATATCAAGGTAGCGCATACTTCAAAGGCAATGCAAGCAATAAGAAGTTGTCTGACCAGTATAACTATGTAGGCGTTGAGCTGGCAGCTGGTTATACCTTCCAGGCAGGTGATAAGGTGGTATTGAACCAGACTGCTGCAGTAAGCGGCACTGATATCACGAAATTCTATGTATTCACCGAAGTTCCTGCAAGCGGCAAGACTTATGTGACGGTAGATAATGCGGCTCCTGTACAAGGCGACAACTGGTTTGAGATGCCGGCAGAGTTAGTAGGTGCCTCGGCACTCTATATTGCCCGTATAAATAATGCATATTGTAACCCGTCGGTTGGTTACTTGGCAGTATATCGTGCTTGTGCACCGATCCTGAGTAAGATAACGGTGAATAGCGTTGAGGGTACCCCGGATAACACGAACCATGTAACAATTGAGGTTCCGGCTTCTACTACTCAAACGCAGTTAGAGGCTATCGCATATGAGTGGGTATCCAACAACGACGCTTGGACGGCAGATCCTTTAAATGCTCCTGTTGCAGCTAACACTTGGGAGTTTGGCGTAGAGAATACTGTTACCTTTACTGATAAGGATGGTGATGCAAGTGAGTACTATATCACCGTTAACAAGGCTGCGGCTTCGAGCGATGCTACGCTGAGCGCATTGACGGTTAACGGTCAAGCAGTTGCTCTGGCAGATGGTGTATATGCTTATGATGTAGAACTGCCATATGGTACTACTGCTGTTCCGACGGTTGTAGCAACGGCTCATCACGCAGGTGCTGTAGCAACGGTTGATCCTTGTACGCTAAGCGGCGCAACGATTACCGTTGTTCCGGAAAGCGGTGTAGGTGACAAGCAGGTTTACACGCTGACCTTCACGGTTGCTGCATGGGAAGAAATCGTTATCTGGGATGGTTCGTATATGACGGCTGTAGAAACAAGTCCGACAGCAGAGACCGAACTTCGTTGGGCTACAACCGACTTTGGTTCGATTGGTAGTTATACTACAACCTATGGTGAGAAGAGTTATAGCAAGTATTTGCCTTCTGGAGGTGCATCTACAGGACGCTATATGACTCTTACTGTTCCGGCAGGCTATGTGGCTAAGTTCTATGTCGTAATGGCTACTCACTCGGATACCAAAGAGCGTGGTATGTTCATTGGTTCTAACCTCGTGAAGGATCCGGATGCAACCTCCGTACTTGAACTCAGCAACAATGACCGCGACGTTGCAGTTGCAGGTATGTCTGAGATCGTAGGTGCAGGTACTTGGTATATTAATCCGAATAACTCAATTGACTTCCAAGAGATTCGTGCATATCTCCGTCCGGGTTATGCTCGTATTGTTTCCAATAATATCGGTACGCTCTGCGTAGATCACAATGTAGCTGCAGCAGATTTGTTCGGTGCAACATTCTATCAGATCGCAGGTAAAGAGCCGCAATATGGTAAGATTGTCTTCGACGAGGTATTTGAACTCGAAGCAGGTGAGCCTTATATCTTCCAATCGACTACAGGCTCTATCTTAATGTTCTACGGTGCTACGGAAGTAGCAAATCCTGTTGCTGTGAAGGGTATGATTGGTTCGTTCGGTGATGCAACGCTGACAATTACTGAAGAAAACAAGACCAGCATTATGTACATTGCTCAGAACAAACTCTGGAATTGTGAGGATCTGGTAGGAGTAGGCTTGCAAGTTGTAGCTAATCGTTGCTACATTGATTACAGCCAAGTACCGCCTGTTTCTTCGCCGAATCCTGCTCCGGGTCGTCGTCGTATCGGTATCAGCGGTGCTCCGCAGGTAGCGACGGGCAATGAGAACATCAACGCAAGCGAGACTCCGGTTAAGGTTATGATCGATGGTCAGATGTACATTCTCCGCGGCGAGAAGATGTATGACGCAACCGGAAGACTTGTAAAATAACGTAAAAAATATAATTATGAAAGCAATGTATAAGAAACCAATTACAGAGATTTCTGCATTTGAAGCCGAGAGCATGATGCAGGGGTTGATTATGTCCCCGAATCCCGGTGGAGGAGGACCCGGTAAGACGGAAGCTCCGCGACGCGGAGATATTATCCCTTAATCCTTTTCGCATCGCGAAATCTATTCATCCAAAGGCAGCTCACAAGGCTGCCTTTGGATGTTGACAACCCGATAATGAACCGTAAATGGACCGATAATGGACCGAGATAGGACCGAGATAGGACCGAGTAAAGTCTAGGATTGGTCCGAGAATGGACCGTAATTGGACCGAGAATGGACCGTAATTGGACCGAGAATGGACCGTATTACCTCCGACAATGGCAATTTGGCAATTTGGCAATTTCTGTTTCCTCCCCGCTTCATCTCCCTTCCATTTTCGGTCCATCCTCGGTCCATCTTCGAGAGATAACAACTTTTACTTAGTCCTTTTTACTTAGTCCCTTTCACTATTTCGGGAGCATTAAATAGAAATATTTGTTTTCTTATCTGTTTTCTTTCCCTGTTTTCTTAAGGCAGCAGTATGGTATTTATACTATACTGGATGGAAGCATATCAAAGTTCATCTGAAAGCTTGCTTATAAGTGAACTATCGGATGATTACATCGGTTGGTTACTACCATGCTGCCGCGTTTTCGGTTAACTATAAAAATTTTTTGAACCATTTTTGGCCATTTAGGACGAAAAATAAAGAAAAAAGCCCGAACACTTGCATATGTCATTTTTTTTTCGTACCTTTGCAGCGTCAAAGGTAAAAGGAAATGAAATCGACGCAGGAGTACATAGCAACATTGAAGCAACACGCGCCTGTTTTGCGTGATCGCTTTGGTATGACATCGATGTCTCTCTTTGGTTCTGTGGCAAGAGGAGAACAGACAGAGGATAGCGATGTTGATGTGCTTGTAGATATGCCGGCAACCCTTCGTGGAGTTGGCGGAGCAAACGATTATTTGGAAGATATTTTAGGCTGTCATGTCGATATGATACGAAATCACAGCCGTTTGACACCTTTTTTTAGAAAACAAATTGCGCGAGATGGAATCACTATCTTTTGATACAATAGAAATCATTCAAGAGACATTGCGCAACATCCAGAAGTCCATCTTGATGTTGCAAGAGTGGAATGAGGGAGTACAAAGCACAGATGAATGGACAAATTCACCCTCCGGAATGCAGAAATTAGCTGCTAACTGCATGCTCATAGAGGCAATCGGAGAAGCGGTGAGGAAAATTGAAAAACGTGCTGGTCGTGAGTTCCTGAATCAATGTCCGGAAATTCCTTGGCAAGATATCATGTCAATGCGAAATCATATAGCGCATGGATATTTTGAATTAGATGATGCGTATGTGCTTTCTGTTATTCAAAATGACCTCGCTCCTTTGTTAAAAGCTGTAGAGTGTCTAATTCAAAAGATAGATACTATGCGTATAGAGGCAGAGGTTGATGAACATTGCGAACGATAATGGACCGAGAATGGACCGAGCCAACACCGAGAATGGACCGATGAAGTTTCGCCACAAAACGGGGCGAGAGGAGACAAACGGGGAACAAAAAACAGGCAGCGGGGCTGTCTGTTTTTGTGATGGTTGAGCGATTCGTGAAACGATTCGTTGAGCGATTAATGAAGTGTTAATTACTCACCTGCTTCTTCGGTCTCAACATCTTCGTTTACATCGGTAGCAACGGTAGTTGTAACCGTCGTGTCATCCTTGGGCTGCTGAGCCGCTTTGGTCATACCGGCTGCGATGATGCTCATTGCTACGATCACAGCGAGCAGGGTCCAAGTCGCTTTCTCCAAGAAGTCAGCCGTCTTCGGTGCACCCATTACCTGGTTACCGCTCGAGAAACCGGCTGCCAAGCCACCACCTTTGCTATTCTGCACCAATACGAGGAGCGTCAAAAGGATAGCAGCTAAAAATACTAAAACAGTAATAAAAATGTACATAATTATTTAAATTTACGATTTACGATTTACGATGTACGATTTATTTTTTCATTTGGTGATTTAGCGATACTACGCAAAATCGGGTGCAAAGGTACAACAAAAAATGCATATATGCAAATTTTTCGGCAAAAAAAGCATTTATATTTGTATATATGAAAAAAAAGTCGTATCTTTGTAGGCTTTTTGCGAGGTAAACTATGACGCAACAGGAATTATTAGGTATCAAGCAGCGGTTTGGGATTATCGGTATGAGCCCGCTGCTCAACAGAGATATAGAAGTCGCCGTGCAGGTGGCCCGTACGGATTTGAGCGTACTCATTACCGGCGAGTCGGGTGTGGGTAAAGAGCATTTCCCGAAGATTATACACGCGTATTCGGCGCGCAAGCACGGGCCGTACTTTGCTGTGAACTGCGGTGCTATCCCCGAAGGGACCATTGACAGCGAGTTGTTCGGTCATGAGAAAGGTGCGTTCACGGACGCGAAGAACGAGCACAAGGGCTATTTTGAGATTGCTGACGGAGGTACGCTGTTTCTGGACGAGGTAGGCGAACTGCCGCTGCAGACTCAGGTGCGTCTGCTGCGTGTGCTGGAGACGGGTGAGTACTTGCGCATGGGCTCGAGTCAGGTGCGTAAAACGAACGTGCGCGTGGTTGCTGCGACGAACCTGAACATGCGTCAGGCGATCGACGACGGCCGGTTCCGTGAGGACTTGTATTACCGTCTTAATACGGTTGAGATACGTGTGCCGGCGCTGCGTGAGCGCAAGGAAGATATACCTCTGCTGTTTAGAAAGTTCGCCGTTGATTTCTGCAACCGCTACCAGATGCCTGTGCTGTCGCTTAACGATGAGGCGACGCGGCTGCTGCAGAACTCCTACTGGAGAGGAAACATCCGTCAACTCAAGAACCTGGCCGAGCAGATAGCGGTCATCGAGCTGGATCATCAGATCAACGCTGAGACGCTACATCGTTACTTGCCGGCCGAAGAGCACCAACAGGGACTCGTGTTGCGCACGCCGACCCAAGAGGCAGGTAAGGACTACTCGCACGAGATCGGTATCCTCTATAACATGGTGATGCAGAACCGCAAGGAACTGCAGGATATGCAGGAACGAATTAGTGAATTAACGAGTGAGCGAAAGAGAGAGCTGGCGCACACCGAGATACCGGGATACCGGGATTCAAAAGAAGTGCCGGCAACACCGACCATCACCATCTCGCAGCCCGAAGAACCGACGCGCAAGCCGATCGAGGCAGAAGAGATAGAGGCCAGCCTGCGTGTTGAGGACGGCGAGAAAGAGCTGATTCGCCGTGCCCTCGAGGTGACGGACGGTAACCGCAAAGAGGCGGCTGCGCGACTCGGCTTCTCCGAACGGACGCTGTATAGGAAGATAAAGGAATACGGACTTTGATTGACGATTGAACAATTGACGATGTACGATTGATTGACAATTGAATATAATTGACGATTTCGTAATGACGAAGGGATATAGAACGATATTAATGTTGGTGGCAATGGTGCTGTTGAGCGGATGTGCGATCAGTTACAAGTTCAACGGGGCGAACATCAATTACCAGACGACGCACTCGATCTCGATCGCGGATTTTCCGAACAACGCGGCCATGGTCAACCCGTCGCTGAGTACCAACCTGACGGAAGGTATCCGGGATCTGTATATGCGGCAGACGCGTCTGGAGGTGCTGCGCAAAGGCGGTGATTTGGAACTGGAAGGAGAGATTGTCGGCTACGACATCTCGCAGGGCGCTATTTCGGCGAACAGTTACGCTGCCGAGAGTAAGTTGACGATCCGTGTGACGGTTCATTTTACCAATAATATCTACCCCGAAGAGTCGTTTGACAAGACCTATTCGGCGTTCCAGACCTTCGATGCCAGCCAATTGCTGTCCGATGTGCAGGACCAGTTGTGCGAGGCCATCATCACCGAGATCGCGGAGAGTATCTACAATGATACCGTGGCAAAATGGTAAGCCATTTGGCAAATTGACGATTGGACGATTGACGATTGGACGATTGATTGACGAATGAAAATTATTGACGATTTTATGAATAAAACATTGAAATGGATTGCGTTGGGACTGGTGGCGGTGACGGCTGCCGGTTGTGTGACGCAGAAGGAGATGACCTATCTGCGTGATGCGGACTCGGCGAAAGCGGATTCGATCAATGCGCATTTCACGCCGCAGTCGGAGATGATTATTCGCAACGGCGACATGCTGACGGTGTTTGTGTCCGCGTTGGACAAAGAGGCAGTTGCTCCGTACAACTTGCCGACGGTCGTGTTCAACGCCCCCGGTTCGACTTCGGTGCAGACCACTCCGATGCTGCCGTATTACACGGTAGATGAAGAGGGTGCAATCGACCTGCCGGTACTGGGTAAGGTGCAGGTGGCCGGTCTCAAACGTACCGAAGCGGAGGCGCTCATCAAGAGTCTGCTGGAGGCGCAAGTCGTTCAACCGACGGTGCAGGTTAATATGATTAATGCGCGCGTGTCGGTGCTGGGTGAGGTGACGACCCCGGGACAGATTCCGTTCACGAAGAACCGCATGACCATCTTCGAGGCCCTGGCTGCGGCCGGTGACTTGACGGTGTACGGTCAGCGTCATAATGTGCTGGTGACCCGTGAGGTGAACGGTAAGGTGGAGATGGGCCGCGTTGATCTGCGCAGCGCCGATATCTATACGTCGCCGTACTACTACCTGCAACAGAACGATGTGGTGTATGTGTCACCGAACAAAGTGCGTGCTGTGAGCAGTACGAACTCAGGTCTGTGGTTAAGTGTCGTTTCGACGGCGCTGAGTGCAGCAACAGTGATTGTTACCGTAGTGAAATAAAGGCTAAAGGCTAATGGTTATAGGCTAAAGGTTAAAAGTTATGGAAAATAAGAAGAACGAGATAGATCTGCGCAAAGTGCTGCGCGTAGCGTTGGAGCACTGGTGGTGGTTTGTGCTGAGCGTTGTGCTGTTCATGGCGCTGGGTACGGCGTATTACTTGCGCAAGTCCCCGTCCTGGACGACGGACGCGGCGATTATGCTGCGTCAGAAAGATGCGGCAAGCGGCATGGAGGCATTCTCCATGTTAGGCCTCACGGGTAACCAGGCAGCCGAAGACGAAGTGGTGGTACTTGCTTCGCGCGGATTGCTGTACCAGGCGATCGATGCGCTTGACCTGTGGGAAGCGAACAGCAAACGAGGCGGTCTGCGCTGGGAAGGCGAGTTCCGCAACCCCGCGATGACGATCGAGTATATTGACTTGACCGAGGACGCCCAGAAACAGTCGTTCAATGTGACGGTCAAACCGCAAAAGGACGGGTATAAAGTGAAGACCAAAATGGGCTTCTTCCATCGTTCGTCGGTTAAGGTGGCAGACCTCAATAGTCCGATCGAGACCGGTGTAGGTACGATTGCGATTCATGCGAACCGTCCGCTGAGTGCCGACACGACCTATCGGGTGCGTCATGCGCGCCGTGAGTTGGTCGTAGCCGGGTACCGCAAGGCGATCAAGGTGTCGCAGCATAAGAAAGAGTCGAACATCATTACGCTCTCTACCTCTTCTCCGATGCCGGAGCGTGACAAGGCGCTGCTGTATCAAATGATCGAGCAGTATAACCTCAATGCGGTCGTGGATAAGAACATGATTGCAACTAACACGGCGCAGTTCATTGAGGAGCGTCTGTCTATTATCACCGAGGAACTGAGTGAAGCGGAGAACGCGGTGGCGTACTACAAAGAGCAGAATAACATCGCCGACATCTCGACCCAGGCGAGCCTGTTCTTGCAGGCCAGCAGCATGGAGCAACGGGCGTTGGCGGAGGTGGAGACTCAGTTGAGCCTGATCGAGTATATCGATGAGTTCCTGCGCGACGAGAGCAAGAGCGAGAACCTGATTCCGTCTAATCTGGGTGTGACAGACGCTTCGCTGACGAGCGGATTGTCGGAGTACAACGCGCTGCAGCTGCAACGTATGCGTATTCAGCGTACGGCGACGGAGATGAACCCTGTCATTGAGCAGATGAACGATCAGTTGGCTTCCATGCGCCGTAACATCATTGCGACCATCGGTTCGGTACGCGAGAGCCTGCTGATCCGTAAACGCGGCCTGCAGGAACAGGACACGAAATTCAACCAGCAGATTCAGGACGCGCCGGAGCAGCAACGGGAGTACATCCGCGTCATGCGTCAGCAACAGATCAAGGAGCGACTCTATATCTACCTGTACGAGAAACGGGAAGAGAACGCGCTGATGCTGGCTGCTACGTCTATGCCGGCGAAGATTTTGGATATGCCGCAGCGCGATGTGCGTAGCCAGAGTCCGCAGCTCAAGAAGTTGCTGATGCTCTGTTTCCTGTTCGGAATCCTGTTCCCTGCCGGAATGCTGTATCTGTTCGTGCTGCTCAACGATAAGATCGATGATGCGAAAGAGTTCGAGCGTCGTGTGAACGCGCCGCTGCTGGGACAACTGGTGCAGAACAGCCGTAATGCGCATATAGCGATTCATGAAGGCGAGTCGACCGTGTCGGCCGAACTGTTCCGTCTGATTCGTACCAACCTGCGGTTCGTGCTGCCCAAGGACGCCAAGAATCCTGTTATTCTTGTGACCTCGTGCATTAACGGCGACGGTAAGTCGTACGTGTCGAGTAACACGGCTTTGTCCTTGGCGATGTTGGGTAAGAAAGTGGTGCTGGTCGGTCTGGATATCCGCAAGCCGATGCTCGCGACTTATTTCAAGCTTAAGACCAAAGGTCATCTGACGGACTATTTGGCCGAGCCCGATGTGACGCTGGATGATATCATCGTACCAAGCGGTGAGCATGCTAACTTGGACCTGATCCCGTGCGGAACTATTCCGCCGAACCCGTCCGAGTTGCTGCAGACCGATCGGGTAGAGCAGTTATTCGCTGAGTTACGCAAGCGCTACGATTATATCCTCGTTGATACCGCGCCGGTTGCTCTGGTGAGCGACACGTATCTGCTGGACCGCGTAGCCGACATGACGATCTTCGTTTGCCGCTATAAGTACACGCCGTCGGAGATGATCGAGTATATCAACCAGATGATCGAGCAGAAACGGATGCATAATGTGGCATGCGTGCTCAACGGAGTCAAGGGTCTTCGCGCAGGATATGGATATGGCGCGAAGAAGAAATGAGATTCTTTTGATTGACGATTGGACGATTGACGAGGTACGATTGATCGACGATTGAAAAATATTGACGATTTATGACTACAGACGAACTGAAAGAGAGATTTAGAAAGTTTTCTATCAAAATTATTGGGCTTGTAAATACAATGCCGAATAACATTGCGGGAAATGCAATTGCAAAGCAGATAGTTCGTTCTGGGACTTCTCCGGCTGCTAATTATAGAGCAGCCTGTTTGGCAAAATCGAATAAAGATTTTCTAAACAAACTGAAAATGGTAGAGGAAGAGATAGATGAAACGTCACATTGGTTAATCGTCATTATGGATGCAGAACTTCTGCCTCGGACACAGGTGGAAGACTTGTATGACGAAAGTGTTGAATTAAGACGAATTGTAACACGTTCCATTTTAACAATAAGGCAAACAATAGATGCAAAGGAACGTCAATCGTAAATTAATCAAATCGTACATAAATCGTACATCGTAAATTTGTCAATCGTCAATAATTATGATTGTTTGTGTAGCAGAGAAACCGTCCGTTGGCGCGTATATAGCGAATGTGTTAGGCGCAAAGCAGAAACACGACGGCTATTTCGAGGGTAACGGATACCAGGTGACCTGGACGTTCGGTCACCTGTGTGCGCTGTTGGATCCGCAGGAGTACACAGACCAGTGGAAGAGCTGGAGTCTGAGTTCGCTGCCGATGATCCCGCCGCGTTTCTCGATCAAGGTGTCCGGTGATGCGGGCGTACACAAACAGTTCAATGTGATCAAGAGTCTGATTGCACAAGCCGACGAGGTGATTAACTGCGGTGATGCCGGGCAAGAGGGAGAGCTGATCCAACGCTGGGTCTATCAGCAGGCAGGGTGTAAGTGTCCGGTGAAGCGTCTGTGGGTCAACTCATTGACCGAAGAGGCGATTCGGGACGGTTTTGCTCAACTCAAGGACCAATCGGAGTACCAGCATTTGTACGAAGCGGGCATGATGCGCGCGATTGGCGATTGGTTGTTAGGTATGAACGCTACGCGTGCGTATACAATAAGGTACGCGCAAGGGGTAGGGCGGAATAGGCAAGTGCTGTCGGTGGGACGTGTACAGACTCCGACGCTCGCGCTGGTCGTTAAACGGCAGGCGGAGATCGAGCATTTCGTACCCCGTACCTATTGGGAGTTGAAAACGGAATACCGCGACACGCTGTTCAGCGCGCAGATTCCGGTGGAGGAAGGCGAGTATGCCATCACGTCCGAAGAGCAGGGACAGGCATTGGTGGACAGCATCAAGGACCTGCCGCTGACCATCACGAACGTGGAGAAGAAGAAAGGGCTGGAGTACGCGCCGAAGCTGTATGACTTGACTTCGTTGCAGGTCGATTGCAACAAGAAGTATAACTTCTCTGCCGAGCAGACGCTGCAACTCATCCAATCGCTCTACGAGAAACGTGTGACGACCTATCCGCGTGTGGATACGACCTATCTGAGCGATGATATCTACCCCAAAGTGCCGGGTACGTTAGCCGGTATCAAGGATTATTATCCGTCCGTCGCTCCGCTTATCGGTGCCAAGTTACCCAAATCGAAGAAGGTGTTCGATAACAAGAAAGTGACCGACCACCATGCTATCATTCCGACGGGGCAGCGTCCGGAAGGGCTGAGCGCGGACGAGAAGAAAGTGTATGATCTGGTGGCGCTGCATTTCATTGCGGTGTTCTATCCCGAGTGCGAAGTGAGCAAAACGACCGTGCTCGCCAAAGCGGGTGAGATCGATTTCAAAGTGACGGGTCGTGAGGTACTCAAGCCGGGATGGCGAACGGTGTTTGATAATGAGCGTTCGCAAAGCGAACTCAATGATGCAAATGATGCAAATGATGCGAATGATGCGAATGATGAAAATGCGAAGGGTCTGCCGGCGTTTGTGAAAGGGGAGAGCGGACCGCACGAACCGGTATTGAAGGAGAAAACGACCACTCCGCCGGCTTATTATACGGAGGCGACGCTGCTGCGAGCCATGGAGACGGCCGGTAAGACGGTTGAGAACGATGAGTTGCGTGAGGCGATGAAAGAGAACGGTATCGGTCGTCCTTCTACCCGTGCTGCGATCATCGAGAAACTGTATCAGCGGAAGTATATCGTGAAGCAAGGTAAGAGCCTCAGGGCTACGGAGACGGGTATCAACCTGATTCATACCATCATCTCTCCGCTGCTCAAATCGGCCGAACTGACCGGTCTGTGGGAGAAGAAACTAAGGGAGATCGAACGCGGTGAGTATGCCGCACAGGATTTTCTGAATGAACTCAAAGAGATGACCTCCGGCGTAGTGATGGATGTCAAAACGAACAAAGCCGGTATGCTCTGTCCCGTCTGCCGGCAAGGTCTCATCATTCGCGGCAACACGCAGTACGGCTGTTCCCGCTGGCGCGAAGGATGTACCTATCGGGAGCCGTTTTAGATTTAAGATTTTAGAAATCAGATTTAAGATTTGTAAAGTATGTTTAGCAAAAAATGCACATGTGCACAATTTGCGTCAATTTTTCCACATAGAATTGCCGTTTTTTGTGTACTTTTGTGCCGTGTTTAGAAAAACAAAATTCATTTAACTTAATATCAACACAAACAAACATTCTTTATGAAACTGAATTCCAGTTTATTCCGTACCATGATGCTGGCTGCTTTGCTCTTTGTAGGCTTGGCAGTAGAGGCTCGTGTGATTAGCGGAACAGTGACGGACCAGACAGGCGAGACGATCATCTCTGCTTCTGTGGTGGTCAAGGGTACCACGATCGGTACAGTGACGGATTTTGACGGTAACTACACATTGGATGTACCGGACGATGCACAGTTGCTCGTGTTCTCCTACGTCGGCATGAAGACGCAGGAGTTGCAAATCACCGGCAATGTGATGAACGTCGTTTTGGCAGAAGATGCCGAGGTACTCGAAGAAGTGGTGGTAACCGGCTATGGTACGACCAAGAAACGCGATGTCGTGACATCCGTTGCTTCGGTGAGCGCCGACCAGTTGAAGGATATCCCGGTGACCAGTGCAGCCGAGGCGCTGCAAGGTAAGCTGTCCGGTGTGACGGTTACCACGACCGAGGGTAGCCCGGATGCAGACGTGAAGATCCGTGTTCGTGGTGGTACGTCTCTCACGCAGTCCAATGACCCGTTGTATATCGTGGACGGTATGCCGGTGAGCTCCATTGCCGACATCGCACCGAGCGACATCGCTTCGATGGACGTATTGAAAGATGCTGCGGCTACCGCTATCTACGGTGCCCAGGGTGCTAACGGCGTTATCATCATCACAACCAAAGATGCTGATTCGGACGATGACAAGATGGTGTTCCATGTGGACTATTCGGGCTTCATCGGCTGGAAGAAGATCGCTAAGAAATACGACGTGATGAATCCGCGCGACTTTGCATTGATGCAGTATGAGTGGGCTTCGATGAAGTACAACACCACCGACCCGGGTAACTCGGATCTGCGTGGTCAGTTCTTCGCCTATTTCGACAAACTGTACAACGACACGAAGTACAAATCTCCGTCGGAGATAGAGACCACTCCGATCAGCACGCTGCTCAGCGAGTACGCTGACCCGTCGCAGCACGAGTTCATCGATTGGCAGGATCAGACCTTCGGTCGCACCGGCTTCAACTCGAACCAATCGGTTAGTTTGAGCGGTGGTAACAAGAACGCTAACTTCACACTCTCCTACAGCCGCATTGACGACAAGGCGATCATGGAGCAGTCCAACTATACCCGTAACAACATCTCCGGTAAGGTGAAATTCAAACCGTTTAAGAATTTCACCATCGGCTTCACTACCCGTTACACCAGCACCGAGGTGCTCGGTTCGGGATCGAACGCCGTGAAGGATAACGGTTCGGCTACCGAGTCCCGTCTGCGTAACTGCGTTGTGTATACGCCGACTACGCTGCTGACGAAGGATGACGGTTCCAGCGCTGATGAGGATGAGACCTTCGGTTCGCTCTACGACCCGATCACCACGATCCGCGACAACTACAAACTGAAGATGGATAAGAAGTGGAACATCCAGGGTTACATGAGCTATAAGTTCGCGAAACATTTCACGGCCCGTGTGGATCTGGGTTATGAGAGCCGTCATATCCGCACCGACCGTTATTACGGTCCGACGACCTATTACGCACGTAACACCGGTCGTCCGGGTATCGCTCCGGGTACGGCACAGATTCAGGTGCTGGATGAGTACACCTCGACGCTCACCAACCACAACACCTTGGAGTGGAAGCAGAGCTTCAGCGACCACAACGTAAGCGTGTTGATCGGTGAAGAGACCATCATCCGCAAGGGCGAGAACCGTCTGGAGAACGGTTTTGGTTACAAGGGTAGCTACGATGTGCTGAACGGTGAGATTTTCAACTATCTGGGCCAAGCTGCCTACAGCGAATTCAATAACTATGTGTATCCGCGTGATAACATGCTCTCTTTCCTGGCACGTGCCAACTATGACTACAAGGGTCGTTACTACTTGACCGCTACGTTCCGTGCAGACTGTTCGACCCGTTTCGCGAAAGGTCACCAATGGGGTTACTTCCCCTCCGGTGCGGTCGCTTGGCGTATGTCGGACGAAGAGTGGATGGAAGGTGCATCGGGTTGGTTGAGCAACCTCAAACTGCGTCTCTCGCTCGGTATGGCGGGTAACAACAATGTGGACCTGGGTTATCTGCACCCGGACTTCCTCTCGCAGCAGATGACGTATTTCGATATGGGTCAGGGTACGAGCAATATCCTCGTAGTAGGCGGTAGCGAAAAGATCGCTTCCAACCCGAACCTGAAGTGGGAGACCACCATCACCCGTGACTTCGGTATCGACTACGGCTTCTTCAACGAGCGCTTGACCGGTACGATCGACCTCTACTGGAACACCACCAAAGACCTGATCATTCGCCAGAACATGCCGGCTCGCTATAACTTCCAATACCAGAACATCGGTTCGACCCGTAATATGGGTATGGAGTTCTCGATCAAGGGTGTCATCCTCGACCACAGATCCAAGAGTTTGAGCTATAACTTGACCGTAGATGCGAACATCTCGTTCAACAAGACCCGCGTACAAGACCTGGGTAATATGTCTTCTATGTTGGCACAGACCAGCTGCTTCGGTTCGTCCGAATACCTGACCACGGCAGAGTTCCTGCTGGAGGTAGGTCAGCCGGTAGGTAACGTGCTGGGCTACGAGACCGACGGCTACTACACAGCTGCTGATTTCCAGACCTACGTTCCTTCTACTCACACCTGGGGCTTGGCTCCCGGCGTACCGACCTACGGTGACGGCTTCCTGACCAACGCTCCGGTGCCGGGTTCGATCAAGTTCAAAGACCAGAACGGTGACGGTAAGATCGACGAGAAGGATAAAGTGATTCTGGGTAACACCGTTCCGACTCACTCGGGTGGTTTCAACATCAACTTCAACATTGGCGGTGACAAGTGGGGTAAGTTTGACCTCGCAGCTAACTTCACCTTCGCGTTCGGTCACAAGATCCTCAACCTCTCCAAGATGGAGTACACCACGGTAACGGAGAAGACCAAGATGCGTAACTTGATTTCCAACATGGCGTTCAACAACCGCTACTCGCTCTATTCGTCAGACGGTGTCTATATGCCGGACGTATATGCGACGAGCGCGCTGATGATGGGAGATGCCTATGCTGCTTTCGCAAGCCAGTTGGATCAGATGAATATCGACAAGGGTGCTAACATCCACAGCCCGATCATGTCACACTATGTGGTAACCGATCAGCATATGGAGGACGGTTCGTTCCTTCGTCTCAACCAACTCACACTCGGCTACTCGCTGCCGAAGGTTTGGATGGAGAAGACCAAGGTGATTAACAACATCCGCGTGTATGTACAGGGCAGCAACCTCTTCTGCGCGACCAAGTACACCGGTCTCGATCCGGAGGTAGATACCCGTTCGTCGAAGAACCCGTTGACTCCGGGTGTGGACTTCTCTGCTTATCCCAAGAGCCGCGGTATTAACATAGGTATGAATATTCAGTTCTAATCACCGTAAATACTATCAGTTATGAAAAAGTTTAAATATATTCTCTTAGGTGCATTTGCACTTACATTGGCAGCTTGCGAGAAGGATTTCTTTGAAACAGAGTCTC
>Ga0247610_10001705_pt1 | contig 26785 bp, 42 predicted proteins | sample 174DNAGHGhighgp2_FD_193483 | JGI IMG/M metagenome (GOLD analysis project Ga0247610, IMG submission 193483) | Sheep rumen microbial communities from Palmerston North, Manawatu-Wanganui, New Zealand - 1742 DNA GHGhigh gp2 | ecosystem: Host-associated > Mammals > Digestive system > Stomach > Rumen...
GTTTTATTTACTTTAGATGTATCTTCTTTCTAAAGTAGAATGTCTGATACTTCTTTTATATCCATTTTTGGTTTAGAATATAGATCTGTCTTAAGTTGGAGATTTATAGCATTAACTACAGTATTTATATTCGTATCATCAATTCTACCTTTACTACCCTATCTTACATCTTCTAGAAAAGTAATATAATCTTTCTTAGAAAATATTGCAATATCTTGATATTTGTTGCTACAAATAGATTTGACAAGGTTTGATATAAATTGTTCTATACAAAGCATAATATATTTAAATTAATTAAAATGGGACTTCATTGTCGTTATCACACATGCTGCTATTTCTAAAGTCATCAATAGCACGCTGTCTTTCTTCTTCCTAACGCTGTCTCTCTACCTCTTCTTTTCTTAGCTCTCTAAGTTTCATAAATGGTTCTATCAATTCTTCTGGTAGGACAGCTTTTAGTACTGATTTTACTCTTATATCTGAAGGATTTTCGATAAGTAATTTAATAGATAATTCAGCATCATTCTCTGAATTATAGGCATTAATATGATTTTGTATTTGGAGTAACTATTCATCAGTTATTGGTGAGACATTTCCTGGATTTACTTTTACCTCTGGTCTTCTTATAATTTTTTCATTTTCAACATTCATAGTATTATTGTTGAAGTCAAATCTTATAATTAATTCGGTAATAGTAGGATTGTCTACTTTTTCTTCCATAGTTACTCGTACTTCAGTATCAGATAAAAATTCTATAGCTTTAATTCTATGATTAGTATAATTTGGAAGCTTTTTGTCACTAAAGTATGTAGTGTTTTCACGTTTTATATATACATAACCTTCTTCTGTAGACTTCTAAATAATATCATTAAGAGTGGCGTCTGAATTTAATCCTAAAGTCTTAGTTAAATGATCGTTGTCGATTTCAAATTCTTTAACAGGTTTTCCATCAGGATTTACTTTTACTTTAGGTTTCTTACCAGACTCTCTCATAGATTTAGGCATTCTAATACCTTCAGCTATTAAATCTATAGGACGATATGCTACACCACCGCTAGGTGTTTTTCCATCAGGTATAGATAAACCACTATTATTTAATGGTATGTAGTATGAATCAGAAGCTCTACTCTTTGACCAACCAGAAGCTTCGTTTTCATAAGGATGTCCGTTATTTATAGAAAATCCTGTAGCCGCTAATAATGGGAAAATATCACCTTCCATAATTGGAGTTCGTACTATATTTACTGAATAAGGTTTTCCTGCAAACCTACTTTCAGAATCAACAGTTACATTATAAATACCTACTTTATTAAGGAAGTGTGGAGTAGTTGATGTATCAAAATTAACATTATAAGAAATGGTATCTTCTCCATAACGTTGCTTCCACATATTTGATATATCTCTCTACATTCTTTCATATAAAGTAGTAGTAATACCACCTTCTTCTTTTAAATTAACCTTTAACCATTTAGGTCTTAATAAGTTTGTTACAACATTATTTAATATCTAAGCATATGTTAAACTAGAATTTCTTTCTGTTCTTAAACCACTAGGTTCTCTTAATAATTTGACAGCTATCTTAAAGGCTTCGTTATCATATTTATCTAAACTTTCTAATGTCTTACCTTTTGGTAATCTTTCTTCTAGTTTCTTTAAGAACTCTTTAAATTTATCATTATATTTATCAAATGTTTCGGTATTAATAATTGCTTCCCTTATTTCTTCTAAGTACGTTTTTCCATCAGAACGTTTAGCATTTAATATCTATAATAATCTATAAGAAGTAAAATCATTACCTATGAATACTTTAGGATCTGTTGGTTTTATACCCACTGTAAGATTTTTAACCTAATCTAAATATTCGTTTATAGTAGCTCTAGGTTGACGAACATATACTACCGATACTAAATTTGGAGTATCTTTACTCTATATCTATTTTTCAAATTGTTCAAATAAATTAGTCTCCCTTAATATTTTACCATTAAGGTCGGTGGTAGATCCCACTAGCACAAATGGATTACCCTTTTTAATTACGATATTTTTTCCATCACTACTTAAAACATCGTGAGTAGTTATATATATATTACTAACTGCTAATGTTGGATTATTTTGTAAATCTTTTACTGTAATATATTGTACCTTTTCTTTGTTTACAGTAAAGTCTATAAAACCTCTAGGCTAAGCATATTCATAATTTACACCTCTTTCAGACGATATTATATAAGGAGATGTAGTATTAAAATGAGAAGCAGGAGTCCATTTTACATTAAACAAACCTTTAGTTTTTGGACTAACTATTGGAGTATATGCATTATCATTATATAAATAAGTTCTAATTAAATAATATAACGAAATTTGTCCAGCTGGTATTTCATAGTTTTTATTAGTTGCCTTTTGTCTAATAGATTTTTCCAAATCTATCATAATCTCACCTAATCTAGAATATGGGTCTGGTATATTCTAAGTAAATTCTCTTGTAAAATACTTTTTAACCCATTCATATTTTTTACCCTTTGGAGTATTAACTCTACTTTCTAATAATCCTAATATTGTAAATGGATTAGGTAAACTAGCAAAAGGTATAGATAATAAAACGGTATCATGCTCTTTACCAGAATTATCATTAAGTGGAGAATCTTTATCTACAATTTTAGCTCCTATATGTAAGGCTAATCCTTTTGCACTTATTTTGTCTTTATCTTTAGCAGTACCATCGATTCCATCCAATTTTTCTTCTTTGGATCTAAATAATGAATCTGTTCCTTGTTCATCACTATTGTGATGTCTTGCAGATTCCCACATAAATCTTATATAGAAATCTTTAAAATCTTCTTTTAATCCTAATCTATCTTTTAATACTGACTTTAATTTATCCTCTAAAGTGTCAAAGTCTTTTGTATACCAAATTAATTCTCTTAATTCCTATAATAAAGCAGTTATGTCCTATTTTTTACTTATATTTTTGCTTTTAACTTTACTATCAGAAACATCGTCACTTAATAGATAATCTGTGTTTCCATTATAAAGTTCTATAAGTCTTTTTAATCCATAGTAATTATCAAATCTTTCTTCTTCTGATCTAGATAATTTATAACCTAATCTTTCATCTTCTATTAAACCAGTAAAGTTATTAAATGATGTATATAATTCCCAAATAAATTCTTCTGGATTTACTTCTATTGTGCTATCCTTACCTCCACCTATTTTTTGTATAGTTATAGTTCTTCCTTTTATAATGTCGAATAATGGATTTCTAGTAGTTTCGTTAAGTTTATTAATATAAGCATCTAAGTTACTTGGAATTACTGGATTAAAAACATTTCCTGTATTAGATTCTTCATCAGAATTTACTTTTGCCTAAACATCGTCTTGTTTATTTTCTTCTGAATCATCCTTATTTGAATCATCATTATTACCAACACTACTACCCGAAGTATTTGTAGCTTTTGGTTCAGCTGTATTAGAAACATTTAGTTTCTTAGATTCTGGATATAGTTTAGTTAAAAAGTCTTTCATCTATGCATTATAAGATGCAATAGCTTCTGTTGGAGATCTTAATAATCCATTAGACTGCTATTTTTTAGAAGCAAAAGTAACTCCACCCAGATTCATATGGACTATATTACCTTGAATAGCTCTTGAGAATGCTGTGTATAGTACACTTTTTGCATTTTCAAATGATTCTGCGAGTGTTGTGTCTGGTGATAGTTCTACAATGTAGTATTTAGCTTCTACACCTTTAATGGGCTAATTTTTATGAAACTCAAACTTACTTATAAGTTCGTTAGGTAAACTTTGAATATACTTATAAATTCCTCCTTCTTCTGAATCATAAACAAATCCAATCTTTTCCTCTTTACCATTTTCATCTTTACTTAATGTTTTTAACATTAAGTCTATATTTCGTTTTGTTTCTTCATTTATGTTTGGTAAAAGCTCTACATATCTACCATATAATCCAGTATCATCAGTGTAATATTTATAAGTAATTACTTTTTCTGTATTAATATTTGCTGGAAGAAGCTAAGTTCTATCCATTAAGAAGTTATAATCCTACTATGTATTATTTGTTCTAAAGCTAGTATTATTTAAGAATGTTCTAGCAAACTAGGTTCTTGCTAAATTTAAAACATAAGTATCACCATTTTTAAATGGAACTTTTCCTCTTAATGCTACCTATCTTAAGTCACCCAAAAGTAATACTTTTACATCGTATTTCTAAGCAAATTCTTTAATAATTCTAAAATCTAAGTCAGAGTAATCAGAACATTCGTCTATAATTAAAACTTTAGGTAATACATCTTTATCTAAATCTTCTCTTAATTTATTATTTGCATATGTAGCTACACCAGTATCCTTATTAAAATTTAAATCAGATTCTTTCAAGTCTAATACATTATCCTCTGTTACTTTTGCTGTATAATTTCCACATAGATAAGTCATTAAACTTTGTTTAGTAAATACTTTACCTTCATCTTCTTTTATATTACTTTTTCTTCTAATTGATTCGGCAGAAGTAGTATCATTTGGTTTGTCTTTTGGCTGAGTACTTGCAAACCATATATTTTTAAGTTTACTTTTATCTAATATCTTTAAGAAACTAATATAAAATGGTAATATTCCTGATGACTTTCCTGCACCTGGTCCAGCTTCTACTAAGAAGAATTTATCAAAAGCTATATGATATTCAGAATTTTTCTATCCTGTAATTTTATCCATCTTCTAATTATAAGCTTCTGTAAATGTGTCAAATATTGTATTATCGAAACAGTATGCTAGTGAGGATCTAACACCAATTTGTTGTACAACTGTAGGTGCTAAATTATTTAACATAGCCTTGGGAAGATTTGAATAAAATATTTCTGGATCCATAGCAAATAAAGAAGCTATATAAAACATATAAGCATTTTCATCAGAAAAGTCTGCTTTATCTCCAATTGCTTCTACTTTTGAATGTTCCTTAAAACAATCAAATATATCCAAAAATTTTCCTAACTCATCTACATTATTTATTTTGTCTAGATTTTTCTATCCAAAGTCATATATAAGTTTTTCAAATTTAATTAATCCTTCGTAAGCTTGATTCTATTGCTGTTGGTTTAAATCTCTACTACCTGCTTTAATTAAGTCTGGAAGATCTTTAATGTTTTTAATGTCTGCAATTAATTCCTACTTTCCATTCCAAGAATCTGGAATATTCTCTAATTTCTTAGTTACTGTAGTATAAAGATTAAACATGACATCATTGTCTATCTTTATAACATCCCTAAATTTACTAGCACCAGCAGCATATGTTAAGTTTTCAAAGAAGGTTAATTGTTCCTCTAGTAAGTTTATATAATCGGTCAGTAATACCACATCTGATTCTGGAAGAACAGTTAGTTCTTTATTTTGCATTAAAGAGTTTACTGTAGGGTTATAACCAAAAATGTTATCTAACTCTTTAACTACATCATTTGATGCTATAACACCACTTCTAAATGCTTGTAATATTTTTATAGCTATGTCTATATTATTTAAATCAGTTCTACCTATTAAATATTGCTCTAAATCTCCCGAGTTTGAAATAAATGTATCTGAGAATACTTTATATACATTCATAAAATCAAACTTACCCTATGTAACTTTTTTACCAAACTCATTAATAGTATCTATTAAATCAAACTAGGGTAAATCTTTAAGTTTTTGTAGTAGTGAATCTACTGTATATAATTTAGAATACTAATTATAATACGCATAATGTTTATTTTCTTCTACTTCGTCAGTGTCAGCTATTAATACTTCCTATAATTTAAGAATAGAGTCTTTATACTACTCTGGAATTATTTCCTATACAGTGTCTACCTAATTATAGTCCGAATCAAATTTGCGTACTACTGCTTTTATACTTAAAGGATCTCTGTACTATGTAATGTCATTAATGACACTATGGAGTTTTGTATATAATGTAGGAGTTATTATTTTTATATTATCAAGTTCTTCTTCTAGCATTGATGCTGCTCTTCCAGAATATAATAAACTCTCTAATGTACGAATAGAATCAGACAAGCTCTATTTATATTTTACAGTATCTCTAATAATTGCATCCTGTAGTGGTTTAGGTAAGTCTTCATCTAACTAAAGTTTATTTATTTCGTTATTAGTTAATATTAATTTAGTATTTAAATCAGCTAATAATGTTTCAACATCATTTACTGCCTATGCTAGTTCTGGATCTATATTTTCTGGCAATGTTCCTCTAATAGATTTATACATGTGACTAACAATTGCCTATGTTGTTTTGTCGTAGAAGGTTTCTGCATCTTTTAAGTCATTGCCTCTAGGCTTTATTTTAAATGTTAAAAGTGTCTACAAGTCACCTCGTGTACTACCAACTATCTATTTTAATAGTTTAGTATTAGAAACATCTATACCCTTACTTATATCTTTAGTTTTAATATCTTTTAAATAATCCGAAACTAATTTATTTGTAGGCTCAAATACTTCTTTAAAAGATGTTTCTATATAGTCAGCATTATTATTCTTATATTTTGTATATTCTACTATACTTTCAGCTATTTCTTCATCTGAGAATTCTCTAAATGGTTTTCCATATAGTTTCTCGACATAAGGATAGAAACTTAAATTTATAAAAGGAAGATTAATACCTATTGACATTTCATATAAAGCCATCTTCTTATATTCAGCTTCATATTCTCCATTTAAAAATTTATTTTTTCTATCAAGTAATTCTGACAAATGTTTTCTTTTTGTACTTAATGTATTTAAGTTTTCGTAATTATTTTTAGCTTCATCTGCTGCCTTTTTATCATCAGCTTTTTTAGTTTCTTCGTACTTTTTCTACAGTTCTTTATACTTGCGTTCAGCTTCTTGTATATCCTTTTCTTGTTTACGTTCTGATGCATCTGGAATTTTTCCAATTTCCTTTGATGTTCTTACTATGTCTACTAGTGTGTCATAGTAATCTGATACATATTTTTGTACCATTGAAGAACGACCTACCTGTGCAATTTTTAATGGACCTCTAATATCATTAGTTAAAAGCGCATTAGCTCCAACTTTTGCATTATGAGCATCTAATATATTGCCTATTAATCTAATTTCATTTTTTACGCCTTCTCTAATAAAATGATTTTGATTATCTTCTATGGTACCCATTTGGTATAATCTTTCTCCATCTGGAGTGTCTACATATTTTTCAGCAGATAAGTCTGAAGGCGCCCATTTAACTTTATCTACCTCTTTAATAAGTTCATCTCCTTTACCATCAGCAACAGCAGATACTACCCATTTATAGGCCTAATCTGGTGTCATTTCGTGAATCTGTTTAGCAGCATCTTTTAGTTTTGGAATAGCCATTAATCCAGCAACACCACCACCTAAGAAAGAAGTTGCGTAACGTTCGAACATATTTTCCCAAGGATGCATTCTATGTGGATTACCTGATATCCATTGTGCAGTATTATATACTTGTCCAATAATATCATCTAGTACAGAGAAAGACATCATTTCTACACCACTTGCTATACCACCAGTTATAGCAGCTTGAGCAGTTGTTTGTATTGGAGTAGAATAAACTTTATTTGCAAAGTCTTTTCCTTTATTCCACATACGCTCAGCGAATGTGATTTTTTGAACTGTATTTGCTGCTTTTTCTGCTCCATCATTCATTACCTCAACTACTTCTTTATTAAAGAACTAAGGAAATAGTTCTAAAGCTTTCTTTCTTTGTTGTGCTTGTACACCAGATTCTGGGAATATCCACTGTCCAATATGTGAATTTAATAAAGCGTATTGACCAGCGATTGCTCCTAACGTAAGTAAAGTTGCAGGTAAATCTTCTACACCTTCTGCTTTAGCTGCTTCGTAGGTATGTGTACCAAAAGTTATAGCCATATAGTTTGTAGAAATTGCTTGACCTAACTTTTGATAATTTTCAATTTCCTACTATACTATTCTTCTATACTTATCTACATTTACGGCATTTAAATCGGTTAATGTTTTAGCGGCTGCAAGTTTTTCTGCTTCTGTAACTGGAATACGCATTCCTTTTATTTGTGCATTGGTTGCTTCCTAAGCTAATCTTTCAACTTTAACAGCTGCTTCGTCTTCAGATAACATTTTTCCTTTAAACCATTTAGGTGCTTGTTCTGCAAGCAATCTTTGGCTTTTTATAAATTGGAAAGTATCTCCTACCATATTTAAGACATTTTCCATAGAAAATGCGTGTTGCTTTCCATAATCTGAAACACCAGTATGTAATGAGCTTAAAAACGATGTAGTTTCATTTAAAGCAACATTATCACTACCAGTGAACATTTTACCAATTGTTGCTAATGCTTCTGTACCAGCTAATGCTAAACTTGTGTACATATATGCCTCACCAACATATGGTATAAACATTGGCACAACTTTAGCAATATTTAATGCTAAAGATCCTGCTACTGATTTTTCGGCATCATCACTATCAAAGAAATCAAATTGGTTTAACCAAGAATCTTCTTTAGTTAATATATTCATTTTACTTAATATCTAACGACCATAACCGCTTTTTCCATTAAGAAATTCATAATAAGGTTCACCATTATGTAATTTCATATCACCCTAATGGTATACTACTTTACTAGGATCAGATGTTCTGTTACCATTAGCGTCAGCATCATATTCCCAAACAGCTAAAGCCATAGGTCTAAAGAAGTTCTTAAAAAATGACTCTTCAGGAGTTTCTTTAGTAAATGAATTTGTATTACTATCCCAAATTTGATTACTTTGTGCTATCTCTTCAATAGTTTTATATTGTTTCCCTGGTGTATTTATTTCAACTACACCAAAAGTTTGTCTTGTTGGATTATCCTAAAATGTTAAAGATACCTATGGACCTTTCATTCTTTTCTAAGGTGGTGCAAAGAAATTATTAGAAGCAAATATTGCATCCTAATTCATATCCAAATCTTGTTCATAGGTATCTTTAGCAAGATTGTTATAAGATTGTAGGGCCTTATAATAATACTACTAAACCTTTGTTGCATCAAATTGTCCATCTGTTTGAAACTATGGCATTTTTTGAATCTCAGGCTATTTTAAGTATACATCGAGTGGGGCTATGGATGTATTACTAGTATTTATACCCACAGTCTTAAAATCTGTATTTGAAAATGTTGGATTATAAAGGGTTTCCATAACCCAGTCGTGTTCTTTACTAAGTCCCATATTAATAATTTAATTTTGGTGTTTTTCTATATTGTTGTGGTAATGTTTCAGCACGTTCATTATAATGTTGTGCTTCAGTTAATGTCATGGAATTACCCATAGTATGTTTAATTTTTCCAAGATATGATATTGGACTTTCATAAATAGGAATAAATATAGATCCTTCATAAATATCGTCACTTCTCCAAGGATGTGGTATTGGAAAGTCTTTACTTGGTTTATAACCTTTATTAAATTCTTTTATAGTTTCTACAATACTATCTGCATCATCCGAATCTGTTACTTTTTGTATAGTAATATTTAAGTCTATATCATCTCCTAATTTACTCTTTCTTAAAGCACTTCTATCGGCATATCCATGTAAAACAGCAAATTGTCTATAAGTTGCTTGTAGTTCTGGTTCACCATTTGCTCCTAATTTATAGATTGGAGCTAAACCGTATTTTGCGTATATTTGATTAATCTTTCTAATGTCAGTAAGTCCTTTAGCTTCTCTTTGTGCTTTAGTAGCTTGTTGGAACATTTTAAAGTCTGGTCTAATTTCTCCTACACTTAATGCCTATAAATCTATAGGTAATGCTATATTTATTAGACTTCCTCCGTCTACAATAACTTTATCTTTACTTGTATCGTTTACTCTAGCTGATCCAAAATGCATTTGACTTACATCCATTCCAAATGCCATTTCCGAATTGTCAACATTGGTTAATAAAGTCATACCACCTAATGGTTTTCCTTCTCCATCAACTAGTGTACTCTTTGTACCTATTCCCTAGTACGTTACTCTACCTATTTTAATTTGTACTCCCTTCTTCTCTCCCATTTGTAAGAAGAAATCAGTAGTAGCATTAGCTTCTATATCTTCAAGTCCTTTTTCAGAAGATCCAGATTTACTTTTAGAACTACCAGGTAATTCTCCCATCATAATTTCAGTTTGATCTTTTTCAAATGTTGCTTCGTAATCATTATCAAACTAATATTTACCTTGAACAAATTCCATTAATAGAACTTGCACTGGATCTAAAGACTCATTGTTAGGTCCCTTAGCTGAAAGACCAGCTTTTTTTGCTATTAAAGTTAAATAAGCACGTTGGTTATCTTGTAATGTATCATAAACATACTTAAGTACTGCATTTACAGCCTTTATATTATTTTTTTGTGTAACTTTTAATTTATAAACTCCTTCTACTGAAGTACCAAGAATTTCCTAATAACCTTGTGCTAATAACTACTATCTTGTTCCAAAGGTTGTTGTTGTGCCACCAGACATTGGAATTGAACTTAATGCATCATCTATCTAGTCTTGAATATCTTTCATAGATGTAGATTGTTCAATAGCCAAAATAGCATCCTAATTTCCAGCAAATGCTGGATTATATGCTCTTAACTGAGCTATTTCTCCAACTGTTAATACTCTATCACCAGGTTTTACATTTCTAACATCTACTTCAGTAATACCTTTTCCTTTTTTTATCCATACAGTATTACTAGTAGAAATTGCTGGAGCCTGTAATGTACCTTTACTTCTAGCATTATCTACTGCTTTTGTGTATAAATCCTGTTCATACTTTGCCTACTATAATTTCTATAATATACTAGTATAAACTGCTTTTGCAGACGAAGGTCTGTAAGGATTTATGTATTCTTCAAAATGTACAGACATATCTATTAGTTCTCTACCATCTACTGGAAGTACATTTTTCATTACATCGTCTGTCATTGATTTTGTGAAGATTCCAATAGCACCCTTTTCATCTGACTAATATGCAGAAGCGGCCGATGTAGCCTCGGCTTTATTTTGCTACTTCTGAGCAAGATATGTCATATATAGAGTACTATAATCTATATGAGTAGAGGGGAGGCTGAATCCTCCCCCCTAATATTTTAATATTTTCATATTCCAAGTGATGCTTTTAATAACATTTTAGATTGCTCATTAAGAAGTTTCTGTGCTTCATTAAAATCTTTTCTTCTTTGCTTATCTTCTTCAGCTATCTATTTTTTACTCTATAAAGCTAGTTTATAAATATATTTTTGCCTTTCTTTTAAGGAATCTTGTTCTTTTAAACTCATTCTTTGGCTATAAGATAATGAACCTCCTTTAGAATTCTTTATAGCTAAATCTGGTATACTATCATCTGTATCTTTAACCTTAAATATATGTTTTAATAAAGTTTTTAGTTGTGGCTATATATCAAAACCTTGTGATATATTAAACATATAGTCTTCATCATATAGAGTCTTTAATTTAGCCAATTCAGCTTTATCTTTATTTAGCTATTCTAACTTCTTAAAGTCTGCTAATGCTGTCTCGTCGGTACTAACTTTATCTAACAATCCTCGTTCTGATCCATATTTATCGTATATAGCTTGTTTATCTTTCTCAATACTATCTATAGCTTGTGCATAAGGACCTATAAGATCTTTTAATTGCTAACCCTAAACCATATTATGTAGTATTCTAGATTTTTTCCAATCAACAGCGTCTTTGACTCTATCATCTAACCACTACTGTCTAAGACCTGATACATTTTGTTCATGTGCTATATCATAAGTTAATTGATTAGTTTTCCAAGCATTATATTGTTTTGCATTTTCATAAGCTGCTAATCTTTGTTCTTTATCTAAAGCTTCAAGTTTTGTATCAAGTTCTTTTAATTCTGTATCACGTTTAGTTGATAATGTAGAATTTAGTGTATCCAATACACTATTATTTGCTACTATACTTGTGTTATATTTAAAGTTTAAATATTTATCTAAGTCTGATGTAAATGTTTTTCCTGCTAAAGTGTTGTATGATCCTATAGTCTTATATGCCTAAGATTTTGCTCCATAGTAATCTGATGGGCTGTATCTAATGGTATTTGGAACTTCTTGAGTAGTATAAGGAAACTATTTCTATTTATCTCTTTGATAATCGTAAAATCTTTTAGAATTTATAGCAGCCGCCCAATACCATAAATTTGGATCATTGACAAATTTTTTACCAAAGGCAATAGCTTTTTCTTTGTTAGATTTAGGAATACTACTGTCTATATTTTTAAGAAAGTCTAGATAACCTCCTCCTTGAAATTTAAATACTTTCCAATCTTTATAATGAGTATCTCTGTCACTTTCAGACTTAAATACTTTTTTACCAACTTTTAAAGGAGAATTTTTAGTCTATTTAACAAAAGCTCCCTTATTACTTACATAGTATGTAGTTCCAGGTTCTAAATATTTAGTTGGTAATTTTCCTTTAGTAACCTCTTTAAAGTTTTGTATTTTACGCATAAGAACTGCTAAGTCTCTTCTGCTTGTATAACTAACTCCTGGATCCTTTTCATATCTAGCAGATATTAAATATTTAACAAAGTCCTTTACATCATCATTAATTTTTGATAATTTTTTAGAGGTTTCTTCTATCTTCTACTATAATTTTTCTTTATTAGGTCCTAAATTTTGATTTTTAACAGGCTACTCGACATTTTTATTTGTATCGCTAACGTCTGTACCCTCTTTTGGTTTATTACCTAAAGAATCATTTCCTGTTTCTTTTCCTGTGTCTTTAGTAGGTTCTTTATCTACTTTTTTATCAGTAATACCACTCTTTGCTTCAACTCCTTCTCCAGTTTTTACAGGTTCTTCCGCAACAGGTTTTGTTGTTTCTTTAGGCTTTGGTGTTTCTTTAGCAACTATAGTCTCTGCACCAGCATCATCAATTACTGTTAATGGTTGCTATCCAAGTCTTCTTGATAAGTTCAGATAATTCTTTGGTACTTGATATGTAGTTTTTCCGTTTATAGTTATTTTTGGTATTCCAAATTCTGCATGCATTTCTTCTAGCGATTTTAGTCGAATACCTTCACTAATAGGAGTAACTTTGCCTTTAACAGTACCATCGCCCTTTATTTTACTAATTGTTCCTCTAGTACTTAAACTCTCTATATTAATTTCATTACCATGAATATCTTTTAGTGCAGTTTCAGGCTTTCCATAATTTTCTTTTAGAGTCTTTATCTTAGCTCCATCTAGTTTTTCATATACATCTTTTGTTACCTATATAGACCTTCCACTCTTTGTTCTTACTTCATATTTAGTATCAGCTTTAACTGGTTTTGTATATTTTTTAAACTCTCTTACACCCTTGCTATTAATTCTTCCTAATATTAAAGCTTCTGTGAAGTATGCTAAACTTTTCCACTCACCTTTTGTTAAATCTTCACCGTATGCTAATTTCTTTAAAGGTCCAAGAGCATTAAGGCCTGTAAGACCTATAGAACCATATTTTATAACTTTAGATAATATAGGTAGAGCTTTTCTGGCTACGTTTGCTAGTTTGTACATACCAGCTGCAGCACCTACTTCTGGAACAAGTCCTAATAAGTTTAAACCTACACCTGCAACTCCGTAACCTAATTTCTATAATGGATTTAATGAGTCATCTGTATAAATTGCTCCTACAGTTCCTATTGTAGATAATAATACAGCAGCATCGGTTACTGGGTTAAAAGCACCACCAGAAATTGATCCTCCTAAAGCTACTAAGTCTGATAGTAATGTTCCTACTACTAATTTATCGTGTGTTGTTAGATTACCAGCTAAATCTTTCCAAGATGTTATTATCTAATTTTCATCATCTAAAAAATCCTATTTCTTACGTTCTCTTTCTGCTTCACTTTTAGCTTCTCTAACATCCTGAACCTATTGTCTCTTAGCTTCTCGTCTTTTTCTTTCCTAAGAAGATGCGACTCGTATTCTTTCAGCTTCATTACTTCCTGAATACACACCATCATCATACCCTCTATTAAAAGCCTTTACTTGTTCAGAATATAAACCAGAAGTATCATTTAAAATTTGCTAAGTAATCTCTGCGCCCGTCAAAGCTTTAAGAATGCCTCCCTTTTTCTTTTTAGGTAATTTAAATTTTAATATATCATTAAATACCGCTGTTCCTGATCCATAACTTACACCTCTTAAAAACTATTTTAAACTAGCTTTTCTTATATCATCAGAGCTGTATAGCATATAACTTCCTGTTCTAGATCTTTTCATTTCTGCATTAATCTTAGAAGTTATTGGATCCCATACACTATTTTTTACGAATATTTCTGGAATTGCAAATAATGTGTTTGTTGTAGCATCAAATGCAGTATAAGTTTTAGTTTCTCTGTCATAAGAGTCTGGAAGTACAAAATATCCACTAGATATAGGAGTAAAACCATTTCTAGCATTAGCCATACTCATTACTACTTTCACATTATTTTCTAGTCTCTTTCGGTCAGAAGCTTTAAAATTATCAGTATTTCTTCCTAGTAAAAATCTTGTTAACTATCTTGCAAGTGCTTTACCTAAATTGTTTGCCTCAGCTCTAGATATATTTTTTGTTTGCATTACATCATCTATTAAATCTAAATATAGATCTGCTTTTATTGTCTATAATGGTTCACTTATAAGTTTTGGAGTCCAAAAACTTAACTTATTATTTCTTTTCCAATCTGTTACTTGAGTCCAATTCTAAGGTAAAATACTATAATAATCTTGTAATGCTTTAGTAATTTCTGGTGCAGCATATCTTAGATAATCATTTTTACTATACTTTCTTTTCGCTAATTCATTGCTACCTGTTTCGCCTGAACCATTCTATAATTCGGAGTCTATTTCTTCACGTAGCTTATTAGTATATATTTTTAAATCAACTAGACTTTTGTCATCTTCTAATTTTTGCTCTTTTTCAAATTGTTCTTTTGCTAGCTAATCGTTTGATTTGTTCAAATATTTTTCTGCTCCATAAAAACCATATGAAGAAATCTTCTTAAAGAAGTCTTCATTGTAATCAGTAGTAGTATTAAGCAAATTTAATGCTTTATCAATATTATCTTTAATTTTTTTCTAGTCTTCCTAATTATAAATAGAAAAGTCTGTATTATCACGATAGTTTTCAAGAGCTTTTTTAAACATTCCTATTCTGTCATACTATTCGTGTGACATGAATCCGAAATTAGGATTTGCAAATTTTGAAGCGTTACTATTAAAATCTAATTTTATTATATTTTTAACTACTGGATCAGTTAAACTTGGTACTCCTGTTGGCTATGGTTTTTTAATCATATATTGACTTTTTAATATAGTCTATAAGTAATTCATAGCGATATGTGGAATACCTCTATTATCGTCAATTTTATCGTCTGTTATAAAATGAAAGATTTTTGGACCTTTCTTATTAAAACCTGGTCTATTATCCCAAGTGTTATCTTTATCTTCTATTACTATAGACAAATCTGAATTAATTTTGGCAACACCTCTATTTAACTAGTCAAGTACTATATTAATAAATTTTTTAGTTTCACTCTTTACTTTATTATTATAGTCATTACTTTCTATCCAAGAATCAAAATTATGCCAAACTAAATTCTAAAATTTATTGAAGTCATACTATACATTACCAATACTAAAATATTTAGTAGCTGGTATATTGTTAATAATATTTCCTCCTTGTAATTTTCTTATTTGTGCCATATACAAAAATGGGAGCCTAAAAATTAAGCTCCCTTTAATTAAATCATCGACGGATTCTTACTAATCTAGCACCACGTCTTGCGTAGGTTGGTTCTTCAGCGGGAGGTTCTTCTCCACCGCCTTGGGGAGCACCACCTTGTGCCATCTAAACTAAAACTTGACAAACTTGAAGTGCTAATTCGCAATTCTAACTCTACGCTGCTTCAGCAGCTGCTTGCAGTAACTACTGCATTGGATCTCTACCGTCCTATGGTGCAGGACCACCTTCTTGATACTTGTTAATAATTCTCATAATAATAAATATTTAATTAAACAACGTTGTTATTTTTACATTAAACAATCACTTCATAAGTGTATTTGCAAATTTACTTTAAATATATCTATAAAACAAATATAACTTTAAATTTATTAAGTTTTATAGTTAAAACGTACTTTAATCTTTTTTCTATACATACTCAGGTTCTCTGTTATCTTGTCTATCTAGTTCTTTAAAAGCATATCTTCCTAAAGCTTTATAATCTTTATCTTCTTTAGATTTATCTGCTTTCTTAGCCTTCTTTATTAATATTTTTGTAGAACGTCTTGAGAAAATCCTTTCACCACCTACAATTTGCATCTATGGTTTTCCATCTGATCCTATTACTAACATAGGAGATTTTCCGCCTTCTTCGTCGAAATCTAATTCATCGCCCTATTTTATTCCAGAATTTTGGTTAACTTCTAGAACAAATTGTACATCGTCTTCTTCTACTATAGTTTCATCTTCAGGCTATGCTTCATAGACAGAAATAACTTCATAATCTTCATCAATAAAAATAATATCTAAAGGTATATGAGTATTTTTCATCCAAAAACCAACTGTTTGAGGTTCATCATATATAAATAACATTCCCTCATCTTTTGGTAGATTTTTAACATACATTAAACCCTTTTCTTTTTCTTCTTCAGTTTCTGCAAGCCGTACTTTATATTTTTTATTTCCAATTTCGATATTCTTAAATACGGTTCTGCCTTCTAACATTTTTTGAATATCTTGTACCTAAAAACCTTCCATATTATTTTACTGTTTTAATTAAACCTGTCCTATCATCAGTATTGTATAATATTTCTTTTACAAGTAACTTACCACAGGCAAGTGCTGCTTCATCAGTACCTTGTTTCCTATATTTTTCAATTTCATCAGTTACTTCTTTAGTAAAAATTATTTCAGAATGTTCAACTTCAGCGTGTTGTATTATTTCACCATCATCCTCTATAGTAATAACTGGAATACCTTTATGTGTTACAGCTTTGTACATGTCATCGACATCAGTAAGGTGATTCTTTCTTGCATGTAAAGCACCTTCTGGTATAACGTTCATTTTACCACCCTTCTTTAAGAATGGTCTCATTTGTCTAGCTGCTTCTACATAAACAACAGTACCATCTTTTCGCATAATAACCTATCTTCCAGAATTAGTCTTTATTGGTTCTACACCATTTTTCTAATTATCTGTAATATTAATTGGTATTCCTATATTCTAGCCAGTAGATATTTCTTTAATACTTCTATATTCTACTTTACCACCCCTCTTAAGTTTACTTGTGTCAAAGTAGGTTACTCGCATTGGGCTTTCACCTTTTACATAGTATATAAGTTCTCGTAAAGCTTGTGCTATTTCTGGTGAAGTTGCATACTCTCTAAAAGCATCTCTTGGAGTTTCGTGGTAAGAGTCTCTATCTTTGCTAAGTAAATCTCTTACTACACTATCCATAGAATTCATATAGAACGCTTGTAACAATTTATTAACTTCTGGGTTTTCTCTACTTAAATCAAGTGCTCTATCTCCTAGTTCATCATCAGTATAATTACTAAATTCTTCAGCGTGAGGACTATCCTTTGTATTCTTTAAGTATTCACCTAATTTATGGGCAGCTTCCATCTATATATTTGAATAACCACTCATTACTAGTTTAAGTGCTCGGTCATATAGCTACTTATAAGTTGGATCTTTCCTACCATAATGAGAAATTAAATCCATAGCTACGGCATTATTTAGTCTATCTCCATTAAGATTTTGGTATACTATTGTCTTTTTACCTGGATATGGATTATTATATTCTTTTTCTGATGGTATTTGATAACTAGTATCTTCGTCATCTATAAATTCTATGTTTATAGGCTTTTCAAAACTCTTAACATACTCTATAAATTCTGGATCATTAGTAGCATCATGCACTCTCACATTATCAAGATATGGCTAAATAAATGGATATAGCTCTTCTGTATATCTTAAAGCTTCTTCTTCATTAGCAATTTCTCTAGGTACTATTTCTAATATTCCTCCAGTCTAATTTTTCTTTACTACTTTACGTGCTAAATCTACTCCTCTTTTTGCATATAAAGTTCCTGATGTTTTTAATGGTTTATCTGTAAGTGAACCATCAGGTTTCATATAAACTATCTAGCGGTCTTCTGTTACAATAGGTTCTAATCCATTTTTCTATTTTGTACTTAAAATAGATGGAATAGCAGTCATTTTACCATTATAATATGTTATATCATATTTTGTAGTATCTGTAGTATCTCTAAACGGATTAAACTTTTTCTAAGTAAAACTTTTTTTCTTTATAGGTTTTATAGATTTAATGACTTCTGCCTAATTAACAAAATTATTAGGATTAAGTAAACCACCACTCTTAGCAGCACGTAACATATGTATACCACCATTCAAATCTGTATTCTACTATTGTACAGTATAAGCAGTAGTTCCAGCAGTAGCTAAACTATTTAATGTGTTATAATCAACTATACCACTAATAGTATGTTTAACTCCCTAAGTGTATTCAGTTAATTTATTTTGTTTATCTCTAGCACCACTACTAAATAAACCATATTTTTTACCAGCACCCTAAGAAGTTGCAGTCTATAATGGCTAGAATCCTCCAAATCCAGAAGCAGACTTAGCATCTAATTCTTCATTTCTAGTATATGTATTAGCTTTTTTACCACCAATACCATTTATCAGTCCTATGTTCCAACCAAAAAAATTACTATTAAGAATGGAGTCAGCTGTTGTCATACCGTCAGTTCCACCACCTAGTCTTTGTATACCTTTGTTAAGTACACCTAAGGCTTTCATACCAACACCAATAGCTGTACCAACACCAGGTATCGCAGTAACAGCGTTAGATGCAACATCCCACGCTTTATCCATTCCTATTTGTGTATTTCCCTTTTTACCAGAGTATCCTGGTGGTGGTTTTATAAAACTGCCAACTAGATTTAATCCAGTACTAATTAATGATCCATAACTTCCTGGACCAGTTAAAAATGAATTAGCCTTACCAAGAAATTTTCCAAACTAACTAGGTTTAGATGAATCTATTTTTGGCAATTTACTAACATCTACACCAGTTAAATTTAAGTTACTAGTATCAACATTTGGATATAAATCTGTTAACTTTGCCATATTAATTATAAGTTTCTTTAAATGTATTTATTATTCCTGAAATAATAGCTAAATCATCACCAGAATATCTAATCTTTATTTTAATATATTTATCCCTAAGTTTAGTCTGCTTATGACTTACCCATTGTTCTGTATCTATAGGATAATTAGAATTTAATGGTAATTCCTACTAGTTAATAAGTTCATCTGGTAAAGGATCCATTACTAAATTTATAGGCGGTTTACCATCTGTTTTATCCCAATCTTCATTTTTTTCAAAATAATTTATTGATGGTATTTGTACTTTCCAAGAATCTTCTACATATTTACAATTGCATAATCTTGGATCATATTCTACTTTCTTCTATAAATATTCACCATCTATTTTTATTTCTATTCCACGCTTTACGTAATAATTAGCTATAGTATTTACGTCTTCATCGTCAACTCTACATACAGTCTACCATATAAAGTCACCTTTTGGATGTGCTTTTATATGTGTATTTATTAAATAATCATTTGTTGTAGAGTCATATACTATTTCTGAACCACTTAAATCTTCATAGTCATGACTATTAGAAGTTAACTACTTGTAAATATCATAAATAGCATTATTATAGTCTAATCGTTTTACGGTTAATGGAAATATTATAGATTTTTGATTCTACTATAAATTTCTAGTTAAATATGTGTTTTCTACAGCATCAGTATCATATTGTAATTTGGCAGACTTATCATTCAAAACTCTAGACATACACCAATCATAAAATGCTTTAGTTGCTTCCTACCTATGATACATATTTTTCTTATCTTTTGAAAAATCATAACTCTCTCCTACAATTTCAAAGTGGAAAGATTCTGGAGCTGTTTTATTAGATATTATTTCTAAATTATTATATATTTTCTAAAAATTAGGATTTGCATTTACTACATACTCAAACTCAAATGGATGCTATTTACCATACCAATTACACCAATTACTATGTTTATTGTGCTGCCATAGATTCAATACAGTATCCTCTATACTTTTTCCTCTAAGATATTTATAAGCAATATCTGGATTAAATTCTATAGAATAGAATGTATTATTTATATTTGCAGATGCCAATGGAACCCATGAATAGAAAGTTGTCATCTTCTTTGTGACTTCATTATAACATAAATTCCAAGCAATTAATGTTCCATCTTCCAAATATCTATAGAATGTAAATAAAATATCCTATTTAAATGAGTTATAATGTGTTTTTACATTAAAAATAAGTACATTTTCCTAATTAGATATTTGATTAGTTATAAGATTATCTCTTAAGAATTTATTGACCTTTAAGTCAGATATACACTCAAACTAAGTTCCAAGTCTCCATATTTTCTTAGCATCAGTATCTACTCCATAAATACCAGTTGGTGTACTTATAACAGATTCTGGCCATTGAGATCCAAATTCTTCAGAACCATAAGGTTGTGTATTTAAATCTCCAAGTACCTTATCTGTGTCTATATATACAGTTTTAGATTGTAATGATGCGGCTATAGCTTTTTCATTTACCTAAACAAGACCTATGCCATGTTCAAATACAATACATAAAAATTGAGCAGCATACGGAATTAGTTTTGTTATTTCACCATACTATCTTGTATAATCTACAGCAGACCCAGCTCTAAATGTTCTTAAATTATTTGTTATTAGAGAGTCTATACCTATATCTGAATATATAACTCTATTACTAAAGTTTTCTTTTAATGTTGGAACTTCTGGTAATAATTCATAAATTTGACTGCCTAGAGACTATTCATAACCTTCATTATATAAGTACGAGTCTGCCAACTTATTTGAATTTTTTTCTAAATTTATACCATATTGTGGATAAAAGGATCTTGGCTAATCAAATGTAGTACGTTCTGTTATATTAGAACCATCAGAACTACGCATACAAGGATTAATAGAACTATAATATTTAAATGTAATCCACTATCCTAAAGGTACAGCATTTACATCTGCTCTATTTAGATACTATTTAGCTTTATCACTCATTATATAAGTATCTTTTGCAAAAACCCATATATGATTTTCATTTCCTTCATCTCTGGAATCCCAATCATTTACGTTCCAACCATTTCCTTTATTTTTAGGATCATTTTCATCATATCCTGAGATTCTATTTCCTAAAGACCATGAATATATTTCAGCATATTCATCCTATATAGGAAATTCTGGATCAATAAAATTTCTTAACATTCTATGTGTAAAATTACCTATATAACAGTCCCCTCTAAAACATTTAAATGTTTTTGATGATTCTTCTGAAAAATCTATTCTATCAGAAATAGGGTAAAACTCAGAAAAGTCTTGTTTACGTATTTCTAAATTATCAGTATCTATATCTTCTATTCTTATATTTATTATAGTGTAAGAATCAAAATCTTCTGCATTGGTAGTAACAACTCCTAAATAAGGAGAGAAAATTCCTCTTATGTGAAAGGTATAATCTGTATGTCCTAAACCTTTTCTTGCTTCATCATCTAATCCTAAACCTTCATACCATTTTTTATCAGTTGAACCTTCAGTATTAGGAACTTCTTCATTTAATATAACTTTATCTGTAAAAGGTGTATCATACTGCGTTACTTCATGTGCATTACCTATCACTGATTTAAATATTTTATCTCCAGATTTAACTACTGTTTGTTCTTTAACTGCTATTATGTTTGCTTCAGTTATATTATTATTCTATATAGTTATTGGATTTACTGGAGAAATATAACTTGGGTCTATTTTTTGATTATCAGATCTACCAGAAACAATACTAGGACAATATAATTTTTCAAACTTTATTACTTGATCTATTGAAAATTTTCCACCACTAAATATATTACCATAATAGTCCTATTTAACTTCAAATTCAGGCATTATAGCAGCATTTTTATATATTGTATATTTTGGAACATTTTTTCCACTTACACCATTAAATATTCCTATTATTGATCTAGATAAATGTGTAACCCAACTATTTCCCAATTTAATATCTTCTGGGCCATCAAAATATGATATAGAAGTATTTGGTTGATAATCATGTCTAAAATAGTATAAGTCCTTATTAGTTCCATGATAAGTCAATCCGTCAACGTAGCCGTGATCTGGCACTGGTATGTCTGTACTAGAATTTGTAGATAAATTTCTTCCCTATGTTGAATTATTTAAAGTTATTATTATATCATCTGGATTTTTGTTAAATGGAAGACTACTTCTATTAATTTCATCACTATTTCTAATAAAACTCTAAGTTACCCATTTTCTATCCTCACCACACCATAATACTGGTATATGTGAAAACTTATCATCAATTCCTATTTGTAAAGCTTGACCTATAATATTTTTTATACGTTTTTGCCTTACAAAAATACAACCTATTACATCTTCTGGTAGTTCCCCATCTATATGAAACTTAGGAAACTATAATGTGTGTACTAAATTATTATTATTGTTAATTCCTGCAATATTATGCTGTTTAAAATATTGTTTTTTAAACTTTACAATACCATATTTATTGTAATTTGTATTCTAAGAATGATCTGGAACAGAACCTCTTATATTAAATACAGGTGTTGTCTTATAATCTTTCAAAATATAAACTATACCAAATCTATAATATTCTTCAGGCCAATACCCAACTCTATGGTATATATTATGTACATTATAGTATCCATATAATTTATCTTCTGCTATGTTAGAATGGTAGTTTTTATAATCAGTTCCAACATCAAATAATAAATCATCTATTGTTTCAGATTCAGCAGGCTCTACCGTTACATAGTTTTCTGAAAATAATCTTAATTTATTATATATAGAAGCATTCTCTTTAATATTACCTAAAAATAATATGTTGTCAGAAATAGCCTATGTTTTAGCTGTTTTTGGATCTAAATTTAATTGATTTAAATCAACTAGACCTATATCAATTGTAGTATCATTACCTGTTATATTAATTGTAGCTTCTCTAAGACCTGTCTTTGGATCTATTCCTGACACATCAAAGTATCTGGATATTTTTTTATACTCATTAGTAAGTGTTCCATTCTGTGTACACGTATTTCTAGAATAGTAAACATATATACGAGTAAATTGTCTTGGAATTTTAGACAGTTTAAATACTACAGTTTTATTACTATCTTCTCCAGCAACTCCACCATCTATAGATTTTATAGAATTTAATTTTCCTTTATGACATACAACTAGACCTGATTGCCCTACAAAATCAGATTCATTATCATCAGAATCGGCAACTTTAAAATAAAATGTATAATTACCAATAGGTAAATTTCCCTAATCTAATTCTCCCTTAAAATCTATTTTTACAATACTATTACAAACTCTAACTAAACTTGTGTTATATTCAAAATTTTCTTCTTCATATACATTTGTTTCAAGTAGATTCTGTATTCTTTTTACTATTTTAACTTCATTGTTACCATAAGGAGAAAAACCATTATTAATTAACCTAGGAATATTTTTACCATCATTAAATATAATATTTATAGAATCATCATACGATGGCTAAAAGTCTATTTCTATATGATGTTCTAAGTCAAAATTAAATTTTGTAGTTCTTAAGTTGTTTAAACTTCTAGTAATTTGACCATTAGAATCTTTTTCTTCTTTTACTAAATTGTGTAATGGTTTATATATATATTGTAATTTATGTATGCCATAAGACTACGTTGTGTCATCTATTGTCTAATAGTTTTCATAGTCTGGTGATGGAAAAGTTCCTATTTCTCCTTCAAGAGTTGTAGGATTATGAGAAAATATATATATAATATTGCCAAAAGATTTCATACCTATTGGTATAAAACCTTTACTTAACTGTACTTCCTATTCTACATTATTTTCATCTTTATATATAATTTTAGAATTACCTACATCATTTTGTAGTATCAATTCATTTCCATTATATGTGATTAGTGTTCCATTTAAACAGTTAGTTAATGCGTCGTTCGAAACTGCTAATGGGTGTGAATCTGTTACTAATCCGTTTTGAAATGTATTAGTTGCATTCATAATATATCGTAATTTCCACTATCTAATAATATATCCTTAAACTTTACAGTATTTTCTCTTGTATACACTAATTCTGCGTTTTTAATAGTAGCTTCATTTTTATAATATCTATATCCTAAATCTATTAATGGTTTAACTCTTACAAAATATTTTGCATGATAATAGTAAACTTTAGCTGCGTCTAAACATTTAAAGAATGTAACTTTTTTAAGTTTTAACTTTGAAATTTTATTCTTTTTATTAAACTGACAATCATTTGGAACAGCTAAATAATAATAGCCATCCCATTTACAGTAATTTTCAAATATATAACGAAGTTTTAATTGTAGTTTAGTTCTATAATAGTCAAAGTGTTTTATACTATCTTTTGATAATTTACCTATATAAAACCACAAATCTCCATTTTGTAATTGTATATCTAATCCTCTACGTACTAATCTGTACATTAATCTAAAACCAAAATTAACTATTTTTTTAATGTCAGACCTTAATACGGTTGGATATTTTTCGCATAATTTGTCAATATAATCGTCAGTTCTTTTAATCATTAGTAATAAGATTTTCCACTATTAGCTCTTTCTGCTATTCTTTTTTGTCTAGATTTATCTAAGTAAATCGGTTTTTCTACAGTATAACCTGCCTTACTATATTTAAATACAGGATTATATCCAGTAAAATTAGTATTTAAGTAGTCAATATATTTATGCCTACCATTTTTATATTCATTTAAAAAATCTTCCCCATTTACTTCTTTTATATAAATCTACCCGAGCTATTTTTTATTTAAATCAATTTCAAAAGTCACACTATTATCTATTATATCATCCATAACCATCTGCAAAGCATCTGTAAATATCTTATTTGCAAGATATTCTTTATGCTAACTTTTAACTATTTTTTTTATTTCTTTATTAGGAGTTTTAATTCTTTTAGGATTAAAATTTCTAAAAAGCTAACTACCATTTATAGCATGTCCTAGTGCGTACATTATACTGGTTTATAAGACTTATTGAATAGTTTTCTGTTAAACGTTGTTCGTGCATCTAATACTTTATCAATATCGTTCTAGCTCATATATTCTGCTACTCTTGCAGCGTCACATAATTTCAACCACTATGCGTTTAATAGTTGAGATTCCTAAAGTATAGCTGGATTATGTGTTCGCATTCCTTCTTTAAATTTATTTATATAAGCTATATAACAGGCTATTGCATCTTTTTGTTTTTCGTTAATATATGGAAGACCTTCTTCATCTACTTCAGAACCCTTATATAATATCTAAATTGGTCCATACTCTCTCTCAAATATTAAAGTATCACCTACACGTTGATATTTTACATACTTACCACGTTGATAAATAGGATCGTGAAATTCTTTAAGATCTTCTATATAATTTTCTGTAAATTGTGAATGGTAATCTCCATTTGGAAATATATTTGATGTTCTATTCCAATCTTCATAAAAGTAGTTTACTGATTCTATAATTTCGCAATTACAAGGTAATTCTACTTCTTTATTTGCACAATCTACATCTACTACTAATCTATACAATCTTGTATTATGTTTTCCTATTTTATTCCACGCAACCAACCCAATTTCTATTAATGGTTCTTCGTTTTGTATATCTACATCATAAATAAGTTGTGCGTGATATAATGCTGATTTAAAACTATCCATTATTGTGGAATTTGAGTATTAATAACTGGTTGTGGAGCTAACTATCTATAATACTAAATTTTGCGTTTTGTGATACGCTCCTTTATTTCAGAATCTAAGAAAGACATCTTTTCATCATCGGTATCACATTTACATCCGAACTTTTCAAGATCTCGTTCATCTTTAAATATACCAATCACAGTAACTTTCTTTATAAATGGAGCATTAAATACCCAACAATCACACATTCCGTTTTCATTTGGAGATACATTTACAAAGACGTAAGGTCTTTTATTTTTGTATTTTTTGTATTGTCTATACTTTAAGTCACTTGCTCTAGTATAAATATAAAATGGATTCTATAAGTCAGGTGAGCCTATATAATCAATACCTACGGTTCCAAAGTCAGTAAGCAGTTTTGGTATTTCAAAATGCATTGTTGGGGTTCCACCAAAGAAATCATTACTATTGCAAGAGTTACATCCTTCAATATCTTTACAATCTACTGGAATACAGGATATAGTTCTTACAAGGTCGTCTTTTGGTATGATACCTTTTAGTGTATATGCTTTAATAACAGCTAGTCTTTCTTCTGCTATTTCATCTTCTAACTATTCTAAAGATAATGTCATATTTGCGCTATAACCTCGCAAACCACCAACAATATCATTATAAATAGCTGAAGCTAATTTAGTATATGCCATAATATAAAAAATAAGGTGGTGATGTGTTTCACCACCTTACGTTATCTATTAATAAGATTATTAAGGATTAGAGGGTTCTGTATTACCATTAGATGGAGTAGTTCCGCCAGAATTACCACCAGAATTACCACCACTATTTCCAGATTCAGAGCTACTTTCTGCACCATGCTCATCACCATTAGAAGTCTTAGCCTTCTTAGTGAGATCATGTTCAAATGCTCCAGCTTCAG
>Ga0247610_10001706_pt1 | contig 26754 bp, 25 predicted proteins | sample 174DNAGHGhighgp2_FD_193483 | JGI IMG/M metagenome (GOLD analysis project Ga0247610, IMG submission 193483) | Sheep rumen microbial communities from Palmerston North, Manawatu-Wanganui, New Zealand - 1742 DNA GHGhigh gp2 | ecosystem: Host-associated > Mammals > Digestive system > Stomach > Rumen...
GCTTTTTACTCCTGCTGATTGCAGCAAAAATTCTTTGGCTCTTTGTGTGGCTTCTGATATGGTAATACGTTTTGATTCAAGTAATTGTGTATTCAGATACAACTGATTCTTAAAATAGGTCTCAACGTATTTTCCACTTCCCCATAATCCGCCAAAATACATATTTAATAGATTGGCAGTACGATTGATATAGAATGTACCTGATGGGATATGGTAAATTTCGTAATTCGTAGAATTTTCTTCACAATATCCAGTACTGGTAAGCACATAGAGCGTATTGCCTTTCCCGACTTGGGTCTCAGTCTGGGATACCAGTCGGGCTATTTCCTGATCAAGTTGTTGATAGGTTTGCTGGTTCTGCTCGCCAGCCTCATAAGTCAACAACAACAAATCAGGTATGGAGTCTTGTCCTAAAGCCTCTTGTGTGATAGAATGTAAAGCCTGCGTGGTGATATCAGTCGATGTCCACCTCTTCCTGCTAAAAGAATTCCAGTAAACATTGTTGGGCACATGTCCACCAGCCAGCTCTGCAATAGTCTTTGTAGGAGCGATAGCAAAGACTTTTCCCCTTCCGTTTGTAGCTATTTTCAGTTCGTCTCCAATGGTAGATACGGCCAGATCTGCTGGTGTTGGAGTAACGGGCCTTAAAGAAGATCTGTCTATCCACTGTTCTCCAGTGATGGTATGATAGAAAGGGGTCGTCCCTGATACAACTGACGAAATGGCAGAAGCCTGGTCTATATCTCTAAAGGGGTAGGAAGCCTGTTCGAAGATGACACCTTCCTCCATCAGTCTTGAGAACCCGTCGGTACCAAATGTGGGTGCAAAGAGTTCCAGATAATCACTTCTTAGCTGGTCGATGGTAATGTTCACAACCAGTTTGGGAACCTGCTTGGTTCCCTTTTGTCCTTGTGCTTCTGCGTGCAATGCGAGCACCGACAAGAGTGTGATATATAGATATTTATTTTTCAAATCTGATAACTCTTAATAGCAAACATAATGCCACAATGAGCATTCCATCAGCGTAATGCTGGAAAACACTACCAATAAGGAAGAGAACAATCATGGCAATTTGTATCTTTGGCCAGATCCTATTCTTCTTCCTGATGACTGCAGGAATAAAACCTAAAGCTAATGGATTCAGCAATAGAATCTGCAGATTTGTACTTGTGGTTGGATGCTGCGAAAAGAGCATGACAAACAGCACACAGCCTGCTAATCCTTGCATTAGCAGCAATACGACATCATACCATGCAGACCTTTTCTTCCGCTTCCAATCGAAAAGACTGATGCCGACTGTGATGACCAATAAGATGCATGCACATTGCATAGGAGTCAGCGGAAAATCTCTTTCTATGACCTGAACACCAGGCATCACAGCCATTCGCCTTTCGCTGACAAGTTGTCGGTAGTTGCCGTTAGCATAAATCTGTGCTCTGTCGAAATCATAGAGAAGATTCTCTGGCAGGAACTCCTGTTGCTTCATATCTGTCTTCAGGTCGGCCTTGATGCCAAGCAGCATATCATTGCCGAATGTAGCCCAAGGGTGATTCCTGGTGCAGAAGCTCACCATTTCCCTGTATGAAGGTGAATAATCTTCACGAGGGGCATATTCAATCTTCCCATTGACACATTTTTCCACAATGTCTCGTGGGCGTGTAGAACAGTTGTCGTAGAAGAAATTATAGCGGTAAATGCGATTTTCCGGCCGCAGGTTGTTGGCCAATGCATCTCTAACCTGGAGTTTTTCTTCATTGGTCAGGTTCAACACTTGTTCAGTCACGCTGCTCCCCCAATGCTCGTAATAGGCGCAAAATGTCCTGAATGGAATAGTACCTAATTCATAATCTGTCAGACCAAAAACAAACCGAGCAACAAAATAGGGCTTATCAAAGTTAAAGATGCCCCAGTTATAAGCCAAATCCTCACCAGCAAGAGGACCTTCTTGGTGCAAATCATGCCATCTGATGGCAGAGTGGCCATAAAGACTGTAGACTTCCTCATGAGGAGAACAAGTCAAGAGGCTCACTTCTACGGAATCGAAATATTCTGGACACAGTTCTTGTTGTGCCTGTGCCGAAATAGCAGAAAAGTTGCAAAATAGGACCAATAGAGTCCTAAAAATGTTTTTTAATTGTTTCACGATGCAAAATTACTCTATATTTTTCACTAAAAAGCGTTTTTCTCGATTTTTTTCAATAATTTTGCACGCTGAAATGAATTTCTTAAGAAATAAAGTGCAAAATATGAATAAAATGCTTGCTTGTCTCCTCATGCTGGCCATGACGATGACAGCTTATTCTCAGAGTGGTTCCCGATCTCCCTATAGTCAATTTGGCTTAGGCGACCTGAGTACTCAGAGCGTTGGATTTAATAAAGGAATGAATGGTGTTGGGCTTGGTTTGCGCAAAGGCAACGAGGTCAATCCTCTCAATCCTGCTTCTTATTCTGCCATAGACTCTCTGACGATGATTTTTGATGGAGGGCTCTCTGGACAGATTACCAATTACGAAGAACAAGGCAAGAAAGTGAATGCCAAGTCGGGCGGCTTTGATTATTTTACTACGCTTTTCAGGGTGTATAAGCATCTGGGAGTCTCTGTGGGCGTTATGCCTTATTCTAATATCGGTTATGATTATAGGGAGACAAGTTATGAGACTTTAGGTTCTGATAAAATCAAAGAGACGGCCAGATATAATGGTAGTGGTGGTCTGAATCAGCTTTACGTCGGTATAGGCTGGCAAATCGTAAAGCCTCTTTCTGTAGGCGTTAACCTGTCATATCTTTGGGGAGATTCCCATCAGGAGATTGAGGGTGGTACGAATTCGCTTTCAAATACGCTGTTCCGTGAATATGAGTGGTCTGTTAGCAGTTATAAAGTCGATTTAGGTGTACAACTTACCTTGCCTTTAGCCAAGCGTGATTTCCTGACGGTAGGTGCCACCTTCTCACCAGGTCATCATCTTAATTGTGATCCTATATGTCGCATGATTATGACCAATGCTTCAATTACGAAATCAGATACCACCTCTTTTAAAGTCGAGAACGGATTGTCAATTCCAACCTCATTTGGCGTTGGTATTGGCTATAGTCATGCTTCTAAATTCCGTGCAGGAGCTGATTTCCATTTACAGAAATGGGGCTCTGTATCTTATCCGCGATTTGACGGAAAAACCTATGCTCTTAAAGACGGGTTGCTGAAAGACCGTTTCCAGGTAAATGCAGGTGCAGAATTTATGCCTAACCCCAATAGTCGGAAATTATTAGGGCACATACGCTTCCGTGCAGGCGTGGGCTATTCTACACCTTATTATTATATTAATGGTCAGGAAGGTCCTAAAGAGCTGAGCGCAAGTATCGGTTTTGGCATCCCCATTGCCAATGCCTACAACAACCGTTCTATTCTGAACATCAGTGGACAATATGTAAGACGCTCAGCTGATAACCTTGTGACAGAGAACACCTTCCGGCTTTGTATCGGTCTTACCTTTAATGAGAGATGGTTCGCCAAGTGGAAGATCGAATAACAAGTATCTTAGCAGTCATGGCTGGTATGGTCTTGATGGCCTGTACCGAAGTGAAGGAGCATGTCGCTCCTCCAATCAACGAGCGTGACTCTGTTTCGACGATGACCACCTTTGGCGTTAATACGCTGATTAGTGATTCTGGTGTTATCAAGTACAAGATCGTGACAGAGCGATGGGATGTTAACACCATTAAAAATCCTTCACGCTGGACTTTCGAGAAAGGCATTTTTTTTGAACAGTTCGATGAGAAATTCCATGTGGAGGCATATATCCAGGCTGATTCTGCCTGGTATTTCGATCAGAAGAAACTGTGGAAGCTCCGTGGTAGAGTCCGCATCAGGAATATCAATGGACTTATCTATGAAAGTGAGGAACTGTATTGGGATGGTAATTCGCATGAGCTTTATTCCAATGTATGGTCGAAGGTGACAACACCAGAACGTACCATGGAAGGTACCTATTTCCTGAGTGATGAACACATGCGACATTATATCGTCAACAATTCAAAAGGATCATTTGAGAAAGAGGATATGACTGGTGAATCCAAGGAGGAAGAGCAGAAGAATCCTGCAGATACGGTTCAACAACCAGAACCAATCCTTCGCCCGAAAGCAGAAAAGGCACGTCGATCCACTCCACACCTCTAAACTATACACTTTGCAACATGAACTATGAACTGATTATATGGCTCCTTGTGACGATGCTCTTCTCTGCTTTTTTCTCAGGCATGGAGATTGCATTCGTTTCAAGCAACAGACTTTTGGCAGAGATGGATCGTGAGAAGAATGGTCTCTCACAGAAAGCCATAGCTTTCTTTTACCAACATCCGAACAATTTTGTGTCAACGATGCTGGTTGGCAATAATATCGCTCTTGTCATTTACGGTATTCTGTTTGCCAAGATTTTCGACACTCTTCTGTTTGCTTCTCTAAGTGACGGAATGCGTGTGACTGCTGATACGCTACTTTCTACATTTATTGTGCTGTTTACTGGCGAATTCCTGCCAAAGAGCATATTTAAGAATAATCCAAATACACTATTGACATTCTTTGCAATACCGGCATGGATCTGTTATGTGGTTCTCTATCCAATATCGAAGTTTGCCACTTTGCTCTCAAAAGGATTGCTCCGGATGGTTGGCGTGCACATGAATAAGGATGCTGAAGGAACGTCGTTTACCAAGGTTGATCTTGACTATCTGGTTCAGACCAGTATTGATAATGCAGAGGATGATGCAGACATTGGGGAGGAAGTGAAGATATTCCAGAATGCCCTTGACTTTTCTGAGACCAAGATCCGTGATTGCATGGTGCCTCGTACTGAGATTGATGCTATCGCAGATTCAGCCACAATTCCGCAGCTGAAACAGGTTTTCATCGAGAGTGGTCACTCCAAGATTGTGGTATTCCATGAAGATATTGATCATATCATTGGATACATTCACTCTTCCGATATGTTCACAGCTTCTGATACCGCTTTGTGTGCAGATTTGGTTCGTGAGATTTCATTTGTACCAGAGACGATGCTCGCATCTAAATTAATGAAACAGCTGATGCAGCAAAAGCGCTCCTTAGCTGTAGTCGTGGATGAATTTGGAGGTACAAGTGGACTTGTGTCTCTCGAAGACATTATGGAGGAGATTACAGGAGAGATAGAGGATGAACATGACAATACAAACCATGTTGCCAAACGCCTTTCTGATGGCGAGTTTATTCTCTCTGCCAGATTGGAAATTGAAAAGATCAATGAGATGTTCTCTTTAGGTCTTCCGGAAAGTGATGAATATATGACACTCGGCGGATTGATTCTTCATGAGTATCAGTCGTTCCCGAAGCTTAATGAAGTGGTCAAAATTGACAAGTTCGAGTTTAAAATAGTGAAGAATACAGCTACGAAAATTGAATTAGTGCGACTAAAGATAGCTGAATAAGTGAAATTTCTCCAAAAAATTTTTCTATATCATTCATTTTTAGTACCTTTGCACGCTGATTGGGCAAAGTAGCGAAAGACTGCCCGCAAAATGAAATAAAAATTTTAAAAATATTATAATTATGGCCGCATTAGGAAAAATCAGAAAAAGAGGCGTGACCCTTGTGATTATCATTGGTCTCGGTCTTTTCGCCTTCATTGCAGAAGAGGCTTTCCGTTCTTGCGAAGCAACCAAGAACCAGCAGCGTCAGCAAATAGGCGAAGTTTTAGGTAACAAAATTAATGTTCAGGAATTCCAGGCTCTCGTTGATGAGTATCAGGATGTACTGAAAATGACTCAGGGCCGTGACAATTTCACGGAAGAGGAGCTCAACAGCATCAAGGATCAGGTGTGGAACTCTTATGTTAATGAGCAGCTTATCAATGACGAGGCTGGCAAGCTTGGTCTGACTGTTACTGACGAGGAGTTGCAGAATATCATGAAAGAGGGTACCAATCCTATGTTGATGCAGTCACCCTTCGTTAATCAGCAAACAGGTCGTTTTGATGTAACTATGCTCACCAAGTTCTTGGATGACTATAAGAAGAGTGCTGGTAACCCACAGCTTTCTGAGTCATATCAGACCATCTATAAGTACTGGCAGTTCATCGAGAAGCAGCTTCGTCAGCAGACTCTTGCTCAGAAGTATCAGGCTTTGATGGCTGGTTGTCTGCTTTCTAACCCTGTTTCTGCCAAGATGGCTTTCGAGGGTCAGAATCAGGAGACTGATATCCAGTTGGCTTCTTTCGCATATTCTACCATCAACGATAATGATGTAAAGGTTGATGAAAAGGATATCAAAGCAAAGTACGAGGAGGAGAAAGAGATGTTTAAGCAGCAGGTAGAGACTCGCGATATCAAGTATGTTGATTTCCAGGTTCTCGCTTCAGCAGCTGACCGTAAAGCTCTTCAGCAGACCATGGAAGAGGCAAGTTCTAAGCTTCAGAGTGGTGCAAACCCTGCAGAGGTTGTCCGCAAGGCTCAGTCTCAGTTCCCTTATACTGGTATTGCAGCTACCAAGCGAGCTTATCCTTCTGATATCGCTGCCAAGCTTGATTCCATGTCTGTAGGTCAGACAACTGCTCCTTTCGAGACAAAGTTCGACAATACGCTTAATGTTGTGAAGTTGATTTCAAAGAGCCAGATGCCTGACTCTATTGAGTATCGTCAGATTCAGGTAGGTGGAGCTACAGTAGAGGCTGCCCGTCAGACAGCTGATAGTGTATACAACGCTCTTAAGGCTGGTGCAGATTTCGAGGCTCTTGCTCAGAAATATGGCCAGACAGGTCAGAAGCAGTGGCTTACCTCTGCTATGTATGAGAATTCTAACATGATGGATGAGGAGTCAAAGAACTATCTCAATGCCATCAATGGTCTGAGTGTTAATGATGTGAAGAACCTTGAGTTCGCACAGGGTAACATCGTTATTCAGGTAACAGCTCGTAAGGCTATGGTCGACAAGTATGATGTAGCTGTCATCAAGCACACCATCGATTTCTCAAAGGGAACATATTCTGATGCTTACAATAAGTTCAGCCAGTTTGTCAGCGAGAACAAGACTATTGCTGATATGGAGAAGAATGCTGCCAAGTTTGGTTACACCGTTTCTCCTCGTCAGGACCTCTCAAACTCTGAGCACAATGTAGCAGGTCTGCGTGCCACCCGTGAGGCTATGAAGTGGATCTTCGATGCTAAGGAGGGTCAGGTTAGCCCACTTTATGAGTGTGGTAATAACGATCATCTGCTTGTTGTAGCTCTTACTAAGGTTCATCCTGTAGGTTATCGTTCTCTTGAGAGTGTTCAGGATATGGTGAAGGCTGAGGTTGTTCGCGATAAGAAGTTTGATCTGCTCAAAGAGAAGTTGGCTGGTGTTGCTGACATCGCTGCAGCTCAGGCAAAGGGTGCTCGTGTAGACTCTGTCAATCAGATTACCTTTAGTGCTCCTGTATTTGTACAGGCTACAGGTGCAAGCGAGCCTGCACTTGCTGGTGCTGTTGCTTCTGCTAAGCAGGGTGATTTCAGCAAAGCGCTTGTTAAGGGTAATGGTGGCGCATACCTCTTTAAGGTTCTGAAGAAGTCAGAGCGTGAGGGTGCTAAGTTCGATGCAAAGGCTGTTGAGCAGCAACTTCAGATGCAGGCTCTCCAGTCATCTCGTATCTTTATTCAGGAACTCTATCAGAAGGCTAATGTAGTGGATAATCGCTACTTGTTCTTCTAATCGAAAAATACTAATACTAAAGTGAGGCGGATTCCAAGTAAAGGAATCCGCTTTTTTTATACTCTCAGTTCCCAAAAGGCTACGGCTGCAGCTGCGGCGACATTCAGGGAGTCTACTTGATGGAACATGGGAATACGGACGGTAAAATCAGCTTTCTCAATAGTATCCAAAGGAAGACCGTCACCCTCTGTGCCCATGATGATAGCAAGACGTTCCTGCTGCTTAAGGATTGGATCTGCTAATGAGATAGACTTGTCAGTTAGTGCCATTGCTGCGGTAAAGAAACCGAGTTGGTGAAGTTCTTCATAATCATTGAGCCAAGTCCAAGGCACGAGAAAGACTGTACCCATTGACACTCGGATAGCCCTGCGATTTAATGGATCGCATGAGTTGCGAGTCAGTAATACAGCATCGATACCAAGGGCTGCTGCAGAACGAAAGATAGCTCCAATATTAGTTGTGTCGCAGACGGCATCAATCACACAGACGCGACGTGCATCTTTCAGCACATTATCGAGTTGGGGGGCTGGTTTACGTTTCATGGCACAGAGGACGCCTCGTGTTAAAGTATAGCCAGTGAGTTCTGACAGCAGTTCGCGTGTTCCTGTATAGACGGGCATGTCAGGATGCTCTTGGATAATCGTGGCTGCATCGCCTTCTATATGCTTTTTCTCACATAATAAAGCCTCAGGCTCATAGCCAGCTTGTAAGGCCACGCGAATCACTTTCGGACTCTCTGCAATGAAAATGCCTTGATCAGCGTTCAGTCTGCTTCGCAACTGAGTCTCCGTCAGCTTATAGAAAGGAGCTATGCGAGGGTCTTCTATGGATGTAACCTCGTAGATCATTCGGTGTAGAAATTAATCAGACGGATAAGAGCCTGCTGGCATACGAGACAAAACTCAGGCTCTTCATTGGTGCGCATACGGCAGTTCTCAAAACCTCGCCAGACACCTTTGCTGAGATAGCCGCCTCCTTCGACGAGACCTGCTTTTCCTTCATCAACAAGTTTCTTCCATTTGGCACCGAAATCATGTTTCGTCGTCAGATTTGGTTCCCATGGTTCTGTGTCTGCGAAATACATGGGATCGTCATTGCCGTAAGGATACTCATCGCCAAGTCCTCCAAAGGAATGGCCGAATTCATGGACGACTACAGGGCGGAATGAAGGTCCATGAGCATCTGTAAGGGTATATGAGTTGTAAATACCTCCACCGCCATATCGCTCACCATTCACTAAAACGATGATGTGCTCATAAGGCGTGCCTGCCAATACGTCGTTCAGTTTCTTCAGATGGAGCGTCGTGAGATAGCGCTCACTATAGAAAGTATCGAAGTGAGCACCTAAGGCCGTCTGCTTCCAGATACCTTTATTAGGCTCGCTGACGCCACTCTCTGCTGAAGGTGACATCACGGCAATGATGTTGAATCGATTTTGCATCTGCTTGAAAGGTTCATGCTGAAACAGCGATTCCATCGCAATTTTGCAATCTTCCAGGAATACTCCCATTTCATGCTGCTGATATCCCTCAGCCACATAAGCCAAATGAATGCAGCGGTTTGTATCTGCTGCCTGCTGTAAGGTGATATATGGTGTAACCAAATGATCGCCTGCTTTACGGATAAGGATATCCTTAGGATCAACAGCATGCGTCATCGATGCTATCTTCTGATCATGATAATCGTATAATTCTACGGTAATACGGACTGGTTGCTTGGGAAATGGCACGAGAAACACGTTTTCAAACGATTTCTGTATTCGTTTGGATTCTTCCGTAGCCAGCCATTCTTGGAAAAGGGTAGAGAACGAATTGCGATAAATCACGGTTTCATCGGAGGCAGAGCGTACTATAATCTGTCCGTTTCCCTTTATAGGAACCTCAGCGAGGTGCTGGCGTTTGCCAAACCATCGAGGCATAGAAATCAGTTCATCGACATAGAGCTGTTGCTGCTGATAATTGCCAGAAAACGTATAGTCTATACGGAGTGTGCGATCTTCGAAATAATCTTCGAATTTTTGAGCATTAGAAGATGCGAAGACTAAAAGTAACAAGTTGGTAATCAGTATTCTTTTCATAATTCATTAATTAAATCCTTTACATAGTTTCGGTTCCAATCTCGTAGGTGAAAGCGCTCGCCATCATACTCCAGAAGATCAAGGTCGAGCGCTACGATGCCATCCTCATTATGAGTCCTACCAAGTCGTTTCTCAATCTCCTTCAAGACTTCATTAAGCAGATTCATCCCCAGCGCCGTAGTACCACTACAAAGCTGATTGAGATATGGCTCCTTTCGCAGAGTGCCGATAGGATCGGTGTAAATGGCACGGGTGAAATTTACATTAGTCAACAACTGAGTGAGTTGCTCGCGTGCCGCCTTGAGATGAGCCTCTTGATCGATGTTGGAAGCCAGGCTGATAATGATATGATGTTCCTTATGAGTCATAACGAATGCAAAGATAGCAAAAAAATCGATAGAACAGAACAAACTTTGAAAAATATTCAGTAACTTTGCAGCAATTATAAATATAATAATGTACAAGAGACTATCAAAAGATAATAAAAAGTGCGATGTTGACTTGACAAAATGAAAGAAAAACGGTAAATTCTGTGAATTTCTGCTTAAATATTTGGTGGAATGAAATAAAAAGTGTAATTTCGCAGCGTTTTTCCGAACAAGGATATAAACCATTTAAAAAATAACGACCAAAAAATGAAGAAGTACAACTTTAATGCAGGTCCATCGATGCTCCCCCGTGAGGTTATCGAGGCTACCGCTAAACAGTGTCTTGATTTCAATGGCTCAGGTCTCTCTCTGATGGAGATCAGCCACCGTGCAAAGGATTTCCAGCCCGTTGTCGACGAGGCTGTAGCTCTGGTGAAGGAACTTCTGAGTGTTCCAGAGGGCTATTCAGTTATCTTCCTTGGTGGTGGTGCCAGTCTTGAGTTCTGTATGATTCCCTACAACTTCCTGATTAAGAAGGCTGCCTACCTGAACACAGGTGTCTGGGCAAAGAAGGCCATGAAGGAAGCTAAGCTTTTCGGTGAGGTAGTAGAGGTGGCTTCTTCTGCAGATGCCAACTATACTTTCATTCCGAAGGATTGGACTGTTCCCGCAGATGCTGACTATCTGCACATCACAACCAACAATACCATCTACGGTACAGAGATTCGCAAGGATCTTGACGTCAACGTTCCTCTGATTGCTGATATGTCTTCCGACTTCATGAGCCGTCCTGTTGATGTCAGCAAGTATGACGCCATCTATGCTGGTGCTCAGAAGAACCTTTCAATGGCTGGCGTGACCATCATTATCGTGAAGGATGAGAAGCTGGGCAAGGCTCCTCGTGAGATTCCTACGATGCTTGACTATCGTACACACGTAGACAAGGGCTCAATGTTCAATACTCCTCCAGTAGTGCCCATCTACTGCGCACTCGAGAACCTCCGCTGGATCAAGAAGCAGGGTGGTGTAGAGGCTATGGACAAGCTGGCTCAGCAGCGTGCAGAGATCGTCTATGGTGAGATTGACCGCAACAAGATGTTCGTAGGTACAGCCAAGGAGGAGGATCGTTCGCTGATGAACCTCTGCTTCGTGATGGCTCCAGAGTACAAGGAACTTGAGAAAGACTTCCTCGACTTTGCAGTTTCCAAGGGTATGGTTGGCGTGAAGGGTCACCGCTCAGTTGGTGGTTTCCGTGCTTCTTGCTACAACGCTCAGACCATCGAGGGCTGCAACGCACTCGTAGCTTGCATGAAGGAATTCGAGGCTAATCATTAAATTCGTGCCAAGTAAAGAATAAGACAATGAAAGTATTAGTTGCAACAGAGAAGCCATTCGCAGCAGCTGCTGTCAATGGTATCAAGGCAGAAATCGAGGGAGCTGGCAATGAGCTCGTACTCCTCGAGAAATATACAGAGAAGGCTCAGTTGCTCGATGCAGTAAAGGATGCCGACGCTATGATTATCCGTTCGGATAAGGTGGATGCCGAAGTGCTCGACGCTGCCAAGCAGTTGAAGATTGTAGTTCGTGCTGGTGCAGGTTACGACAACATCGACCTTGCAGCTGCAACGGCTCACAACGTAGTAGCTGAGAACACTCCTGGACAGAATGCCAACGCTGTAGCCGAACTCGTATTCGGACTGCTCGTGATGGCTGTTCGTGGATTCTACAATGGCAAGAGCGGTTCTGAGTTGCTGGGCAAGAAGCTGGGTATCCTGGCTTTCGGTAATGTAGGCCGCAATGTGGCTCGCATCGCCAAGGGCTTTGGCATGGAGGTTTATGCTTACGATGCTTTCTGCCCCGCAGAAGTCATCGAGAAGGCTGGTGTTCACGCCGTTGCCAATCAGGACGCACTCTTCGAGACCTGCGACGTTGTATCGCTGCATATCCCTGCTACTCCTGAGACCAAGCAGAGCATCAACTACGCGCTTGTAGGTAAGCTGAAGAAGGGTGGTATCCTCGTGAATACAGCCCGCAAGGAGGTTATCAACGAGCCTGAGCTGATTAAGCTGATGGCTGAGCGCGAGGACCTGAAGTTCGTGACAGACATTATGCCTGATGCCAACGATGAGTTCCAGAAGTTCGAGGGTCGTTACTTCTCTACACCGAAGAAGATGGGTGCTCAGACTGCCGAGGCCAATATCAACGCAGGTATTGCTGCTGCCAAGCAGATCAACGCTTTCTTCAAGGATGGCGACACCAAGTTCCAGGTGAATAAATAAGTCTATCGATTATACAAAGAGCCGCAGGATAATAATCTTGCGGCTCTTGTTTTTTTATTAAGGGGTACTTATTCTCAAATAAGGGTCCCTTATTTGTCGATAAGGGTCCCTTATTGTTTAATAAGCGGCACTTATTTCATAACGTATTTTTTGCCGTTTCGGATATAGATACCTTTTTGTGGATTAACCGTCCGTTGGCCCTGCAGATTATAGATTCTATCATCTGAAGAGTGAGCCACATAGCGGTTTGCGCGAATGCCTGTAATTGGCGTTGAGTTTGCTGTCAGGGTGCATCCCCATGCGACAGTTGGCGTAAGTGCTACTTCTGAGTTATCACTCTTGATCAGCACGACCTTGCAGAGCTTTGCTGTCTGAGCACCTGCATTGGTCTGAAGCGTAAGGCGAGATACCACAGAGCCTGTCTGCGAACTGTCGAAAGTGACGGTTGTGGTCTTCGAGTCTGAAGCCAATGCGTAATAACCCTCCTTGAACTTATCCGAACCATCGGCATTTTTACCGTCAGCGGCGCCATAGACCTTCACTTGAAGGCTGCCAGCTTTTGGTATCTCATCCATCTCCACACGCACGGCTTTATACTCACTCAGATTCAGCGGGGTGACGCTGTTCCAATTGCCATATAGAAACAGCTCTGACCATTCCTGCTCGTATTTGACGGTATATACTATCTGATAGTCTTTCTCCGTAGGAAACTTGCCCGAGAAGTCGCTTCCATAATAGGCCTTGATGAGTGTTTCAGCGATGTCAGGCTGATTGAAGGCTGGAAGTGTGCGGTAAGCACCGTCGGAGAGTCCCATCCAATAGAAGGTGCCGATACCTTCCTCTTTGGTTTTCTTGATGAAATAGTCCATCGCGTAGAGGGCTACCTCGCGGTTTTCTACATACCAGTCGCGCTCAGGCCATGTGCTGAAGGTTGCGTATTCTCCGATGATGACTGGTGCGCCTTTGCTAAGGAGTTTTGTCTTGATATTACTGATCAGGTTGTCTACCAACTCGCGTGCGTGGCTTTCGCTCTGCCAGTCCGGATAGTTATGTATCTGGAGGGCGATGTGGCCAGCCTCTTCTGGCAGTTCGAGAGCCTCCATGGCGGCAGGGGCATTGCTGGCAGAATAGGTGTTGATCACCAGGTTACGCTGGGCATTGTTGCCTCCCGTGGCGCGTACGGTAGTGACGAAGCTCTTGGCATAATCGTTGATAGCCTTATAGCCGTCTTTCTTGTCGACGGGTTCATTCCAGGTGTTCTTCTCATCGAGCATCTCGTTGTATGCTTCGAAAAGCAGATGCTGGTCGTAGTCCTTGAAGGTCTCGGCAATCTGTTTCCACAGGCCTTCGTATTTCTCCTTGTTCTTAGTGTAGTTGGCACCAGAGGCCTTGATCCACGATTTGAAGGTGCCGCCGTCGGCTCCCGTATCATGATGCACGTTGAGAAGGCAGTACATCCCGTTGTCGATGACATAGTCCACCACTTCCTTGACACGCTTCATCCAGGCTGCGTTCACCTTTCCGTCATTGTCCATTTCCTGATACCAGGTTACAGGCACGCGGATGGCTCCGAAGCCTGCTTCTTTCATCATTTTGAGCAATTCTGGTTTCGTCACAGGTTGTCCCCAGCAAGTTTCGTGCTCAGCTGTGGTCTTCCAGGTCTTGGTGCCGTCATTGGCATCGAGCGTGTTACCCAGGTTCCAGCCCACGCCCATGTTCTTTACTGCGTCTTTCGCCGATTCAAAATCAGCAGCCTGAGTGCTTAAGCACATCAGCATGCTACAAACAAAAAGTAGAGTTTTCTTCATACACATTATAGTTTATTGGTTCGTAATTTCTTGCAAAGATACGAATTATTCTTGAACAAAGCAAATATCTTCGGAAAGATTTTGAAAATCGGAAGATTTTGCGTAATTTTGCACCACTAAAATCAAAATCTTTAAACAAACGATTATGCAAAGTGATCCCAAGCAGTGCCTATATTGCACAAACAATCAGACGCTTCATGATCTGATGATTGAGTTTGCCCAGTTGTCAGTATCGCGTGCCTTCCTTTTTAAGGAGCAGACCTATCGTGGCCGTTGCCTCGTGGCATATAAAGACCATGTCAATGACCTGAACGAACTGTCGGATGAAGACCGCAATGCCTTTATGGCTGATGTGGCTCGCGTGACTCGTGCGATGCAGAAGGCTTTTAATCCCGAGAAGATCAACTATGGTGCCTATAGTGACAAACTCTCACACCTGCATTTCCATCTGGCTCCAAAGTATGTGGATGGTCCTGACTATGGTGGCACGTTCCAGATGAATCCTGGCAAAGTATATCTCTCAGATGCTGAATACGCAGAGATGATTGCCAAGATTAAGGAATTTCTTTAATGTCTAATCTTCATTGTTTAATATATTGTCATGGCAATTATCAAACCATTTAAAGGAATCCGCCCGCCAAAGGAGTTGGTGGAGAAAGTAGAGAGCCGTCCTTACGATGTGCTCGATAGTGAAGAGGCGAGGGCAGAGGCTGGCGACAACGAGATGAGCCTCTACCACATCATCAAGCCTGAGATAGATTTCCCCGTAGGCACATCCGAGTATGACCCTCGTGTCTATGAGAAGGCTGCTGAGAACTTCCAGAAGTTCCAGGATAAGGGCTGGCTTGTTCAGGACTCGCGCGAACATTATTATATATATGCGCAGACGATGAATGGGAAAACGCAGTATGGCCTGGTGGTTTGTGCCCATACCGACGACTATATGGCAGGCCGCATCAAGAAGCATGAACTGACGCGCCGCGATAAGGAAGAGGACCGCATGAAGCATGTCCGCGTGAACAATGCCAACATCGAGCCTGTGTTCTTTGCCTATCCTGATAACGCTGTTCTCAATGAGCTTATCATGCGCTATGCTGCCACAACGCCCGAATATGATTTTATTGCTCCCATCGACGGTTTTCGCCATCAGTTCTGGATTATCAATGATGATCAGGATATGCAGCTGATTACCGATGAGTTTGCCAAGATGCCTTCGCTCTATATCGCTGATGGCCATCACCGCTCGGCAGCAGCTGCTCTCGTTGGCGCAGAAAAGCAGAAGCAGAATCCTAACCACAAGGGCGACGAGGAGTATAACTTCTTCATGGCAGTATGTTTTCAGGCTTCACAGTTGACGATTCTCGATTACAACCGTGTGGTGAAGGATCTCAATGGCATGTCGTCTGAAGAGTTCCTCGCAGCCTTGCAAGTCAACTTTATTGTTGAGGATAAGGGCACCGAGATCTATAAGCCTCAGCAACTCCATGAGTTCTCGCTTTATCTCGACGGACATTGGTTCAGTCTGAAGGCTAAGGATGGTACCTACGATAATAATGATCCTATCGGCGTGCTCGATGTCGATATCTCCAGCCGTCTGATTCTCGATGAAATTCTCAATATCGGTGATCTTCGCAGCTCTCAGCGTATAGACTTCGTAGGAGGTCTGCGTGGTCTTGGCGAGTTGAAGCGCCGTGTTGACTCTGGTGAGATGCGTGCTGCTCTGGCCCTTTATCCCGTCTCTATGCAGCAGATTATGGACATTGCTGACTCTGGTAAGATCATGCCTCCGAAGGCTACATGGTTTGAGCCTAAGCTGCGCTCGGGTCTTGTTATTCACAAATTAAATTGAGACTTATGAAGACCAAGCATATACAGTATGAGACTCACGGCACCTGTTCGAAACTGATCGACGTGACTGCCGATGAAAACGATGTGATACAGCAGGTGTTCTTCCTGGGAGGTTGCAATGGCAATCTGCAAGGCATCAGTCAGTTGGTACGCGGTCAGAAGATTGATGACGTGATCCCCAAAATCAACGGTATCCGGTGTGGCGCCAAAGGCACATCCTGTCCGGATCAGTTGTGCAGGGCTTTGGAAAAACTCAAGAGTGCTCCCTTGGAGGGTTAGGATTGAATAAAGAAAAAGGTGCCGAAACAATCGGCACCTTCTTCTTTTAGCGGAAAGTGAGGGATTATACACAAAATCCCCTGTCTACCCTATATTTTCTGGGAGTTCCAGTATCACCAGCATTTCAAAGATTAACGATGGCAGTAGCAGTTTTTGATGCACTTTCATCTTCTAAATGCAAAATTAGCCTTTTTATGTGATAGTAATGTACCTATGCTATGACTTTAACTCCAATTTAACAACTATGATCATCCAGGTATTAGATATGCGTAGATAATTCCTCCCCTATATATAATAAGGTGTAAGTTGGATTTCATCCCTATGTATATAACAATGTATATTGCGGATTTCATCCTTGGATATTGGGGAGGCTTAATATTTCGCATACTATTTCTACCCAGGAATTTCTGAATGACTCCCCAACAGTTAGCCAACAAACGGGGTACGTCTCCCAGGAGGGTGGTACAGGGGGTTACAAGGAGGGGTATGGGGGCACTGGTATGTCATGCAGTGCCCCTAATGAATTCGTTCTTCAGCCTTTGTACTGTTGCCACACTTACCTTGGTGAGCTTTGATGTCACTCTGATGCTATAGCCCTTATTTAAGTACATAAGCACTTCCTTGTATTCTTTTTCCTTTTGTTCCCTGGTCTTTACGGATCCAGGTTTTCTACCCAACACACATCTGCCTTGTTCCAGTGCCAACTTCTTCCCAGAGTTTAAGCGAAATACAATGGAATCCCGCTCGAGCTGGGCACAGCAACTCAGAGTGGCGATTAGAACGGGCGCAAACATCGTTGGCTTTCCTTGGTCATCCAGCAAGGTAAGTTGTTCCTTCTGCATATAGAGATTGATGCCGTTATCTATCAGTTCCTTGACCGTCGCCAACACTTCAAAGGCATTTCTACCCAGACGATCCAAGGCATTAACCAGCATTATATTGATGTGTTCCTGCTTGCAATAGTCTATGGCTTCCTGTAGCACGGGACGTTCATTATTCTTCTTTCCACCAGATATATGTTCTTCGAAGACCTTAACCACTTTGAGGTTGGCGTATGCTGCGTATGATTCCAGATCTGCTATTTGTCTGGTTGTATCCTGGCGATTTACCAGGTATCCACTACTGGAGCATCTTGAAAAGATGATTGCCGTCTGTTTACCCTTTTTAATATTCGTTGCCATATTTCTCTTTGAGATAGTTTATTGTTTTTTTGATTACCTTTGAATAATGCCAAATTATACCGGATTAAGAGTTATTTGAGTTAATTGATAACAGAGAGAGATTCCTGAGTTTCTTTATAACACCTTATTGGACTGATGTAAGTACAACTACACACATATAGTTATGAAAAAGATAAATAAATATCGCCCGAAATACCAGTATTTATAGGCATTCCGGACGATATATAAAACTTTCACTTCTGTCCAATAGCTGCCTGCTATCTGTAGTTGTTTCTACTCCATCGCTCACGCAGCTTATTATACAATTGTTTTGCTTCTTCCTTATTTGAGTTTCTGTAACAATCCAGGGCTTGTTGGTAACGTCCTTGTGCTTCACGTAATATGCCCATAAGATATTGGCATTCAGAATAATTGTCTATACTACCGATTAGACGTTCTGCCTCACTATAATTACCGCTCCAGATATTAATAAGTGCTAGATTGTTAATAGCCTTAAACACATGCTTTTCCGAAAGGTGTTCCCATATAAGGATTGACAATTCCTTGTTCTTTTTCACGCCATCACCTAATAAAACATTCTAGCAATCGCAAGTTGATCTTCATTATTCAAATCTTCTGCCCATACAGCTGCGCTTAATATGTCTTTCTTCACACCATTACCAAGTGCATAACATAAAACTGTTTGTTTAATTGCATCTTCATTTCCATTCGCAGCTGCACGTTCTAACATTTGAAAAGCAAGTTTCTTATTCTTTTTAACACCTATTCCATCTTGGTATGCCGTTGCAAGTTTTAATAACGACTCCGTATCACCATTATCAGCCGCTTTCATACGCCAATACATTTCTTGTTTGGCATCGGGAGTGACACCCTTATTGTCAGCATAGATATGAGTAAGCAATACTTGTGCTTTGAGATTGTTCGCTTCTCCCAGCTTGCTTAGATAGTCGATAGCCTTGCTACAGTCTTTTGTAATACCTATACCTTCATAAAGCCACTTCCCATATTCGAGAGTTGCATCAGTATTTCCTAAACTGACAGCCCTTTCATAGCAGAACTTTGCCCATTCATAGTTTCTACTATTATAATTCTCACGTGCAAGTGATAGAACTTTGTCAGCTGATATAGCAAACTTTGTGTATTCTATGGACTGATTTGACAATACAAACCTTTGAGCGTTATTGTTTCCACCAAATGCCAATTCTTCTTTCAAAGATAGGGCTTTGCTCATATTCTTTTCGATACCATCACCCTCTACATACATATCTGAGAGTACTAATATTGCATCTGTATTATGCTGACTGGCAGACTTTTCATAATATATAGCAGCTTGTGCTTTGTCTTGGCTTACACCTACGCCGTTATGATAACACTTTGCTAATTGATATAATCCAATAGGATTGTTCTGGTTGGCTGCTTTCTTGAACCATTCAAAGGCTTTCTTCTCGTTTTTTTCAAATCCTCGCCCCTTTAAGTATCGTTCACCAATAGCAACTTGGTCAGATGCATTGTTTTGGTTGTAATTACTCATTATTATTCGTCTGTATGCAGCTATATCATTTGCTTCAAGTGGAATGCTGAATTGTTTGCTCGTGCTAGTTGTATATTCCATATAATCAATTCCACCATCACCATATTTTAGCCCAGAACATACTCCTCTTATACTGCCGATTTTTTCAATAATGACCTTACCTGTTTTAATATCATAACCTCTTATTAAAGAACGAGCTTCATTACCAACTGTTTCACCCGCAACATACAAGTGGTTTTCAGTTTTAAAAAGGTCGGAAGCCATAAAATCATTTTGTGGTTCCCAAACTAAATCTCCATTAGGATCCAGACACTTTAACGAATTGTAGGCAGTCATATTGCTTACACTCTTATCTAGAAAACAGAATATATCATCAGCTAATTTCAAAATGGAGAAACTGTCGGGAATTTTAAACCACGAATTTACGAATCCATTAGGATTGACTACTACTGCGCACCGTCTTGCTTCCTCTAATTGATGACGTTGGTATATTGTTTCATTCTTATTTGATGACCACACCAAGCTACCAGGCACTTGATGTTCCTCATAATAAGTTATTCCAACCCATTTGAACCTCAAAAAGACAAAGGTGTTACCGTTAGGAAGAGGGTAATGTGTCATCCCTAAAATTGTAATTTTCTTGTTGCCTACATTAAAAACATCACGTACATACTCAATGCAGACATCTTCAAACTGCCTATTATCGATTTTTTCTTTTTTATACTCGAAATATTGAGCTTTTGCAATTTGCCCTCCGAGTATTAGGCTCGCAAATATGAACAATAAGATTCTCTTTTTCATAACGTCACCTAAATTATTGTAATTCTACAATGTCACAATACTCACTCAGATTGTCTTATATACTTTTCTCCATCATAACTATAAAGTCCATCAGAAGCAACTCTTAATTTTGGAACGCCTTTCCCGTTAATATCTCCGTTCTTGGTCATATATATAACACCATCTTCCAATATACATTGTGGATATTGCTCGTAGATTAACACGTCCGCCACGTTGCCACGCTCGTTGAAACCAGCAATCTCTCCAGAATGGTTTTCCTTTAGTGTAATTTCAATCAGCATTTTCCGTCCTTCGTCGGTTGTTCTCCTCAATCTCCATTTTCCAACATATTTTGAATATTGGTTGATTTCCCTATACGCTTTCTCTTGTTCTTCTTCACTTACATTTATTATGGTATCAATCTTATATGAGCCTCCTTCCTTCACTATACCAAGTCTAACTTTATAGACTGTCTTAAATGAACTATTTTCCTCATACCCCCAAGTGTTTGTCACCAGGAACGTGTTTTCTGACTCTTGTTCAATTTTTCTCTCAATGAGTTTATTACAATCTCCTTCATTAGTAAACATCCACAGTGCCAGGCAATTCTCTTCTGGACAGTCGTAATCGTAACCATCTATTAAATTCTGTAATGCATTCTTTGTTATATTCTTGCGTACATATACTTCCAAATCTTCCCATGAAAGATTGTTCATTTTATCATAGAAGTTTTCTAGGAATTCTTTTTCTTCCTGTTGAGACTTATCGACAGACTCTTGATCATCTCCTTTATCATTTCCATCCTGTTGACTTCCTTTATTGTTAACATTAAATGTACTGTTGCCTTTTTTATCAACATAGCCATATTTCCCATCCTTCTGCACGCAAGCGAGTCCTTCTGAGAATTCATCAGCCGATTCAAAAGTGGCAGGAATTACCATCTTGCCAGTCTTGTCAATATAGCCCCAATATTCTCCATCTTTAACTGGAGCAAGTCCTTCTGAGAAAGGCTTAGCATCTTTGTATTTCTTTTCAATAATCTTTTCGCCTTTTGTGTTATAGAAAGTAACTTCATCGTCTGAATGAATCAAAATTACTTCATCATTGTATTCGGCATAACCGTCGAAGTCAAATCCCAAAACATTTCTGCCATTCACGTCTATAACTTCGCTTCTTACATTATTACCAGCTTTTATTACTATGGCAATACTATCCTTGAATTCACCCATAGAATATTTATAATTAAAGTAAACTGCTGGGATAACCATCTTTCCTGTTTTATCAATAAAACCGTAATTTTCCCCTTCATCATCCATTCTTGGTGCCAAGCCATTGTGAAAGTTCCAATACGCACCGTTATCCCAACTACAATTTAATACGATCTTGCCAGTCTTGTCTATATATTGGTAGCCATGATCTGTTGAAACAGCAGCTAACCCTTCTGAGAAAGAGTAAGAGTTGCCACCATAGATGAATGGGATGACTGTTTTACCCTCATTATCAATAAATCCACATCTGTCATCCTTTTCTACTAAGGCTAATCCTTCAGAAAAGTTAAGGGCATGATTATACTGACAAGGTATTATTTCTTCTCCAGTATTATTTATAAAGCCCCATTTCCCACCTTTTTTTACACTCGCCAATCCTTCTACAAAAGAAGAAGCCTCTTCATAGATACAGGGAGTTATCACTTCACCCTGCATATTGAAATAGCCATGCTTGTCTCCTTTGTGCCCAATTGCTATACCATCATGGAAATTTTCAACATAATCGTAATCGGCTACTATTTTCGCAAGTGATTCTAACGAGTATTTGGGTGAGGATAAACGACTCCATAGAAACCAAGCTCCACCAATAATAGCTATTACTACAATCACAGCCACTAGTGTCCTGGATGATGTTTCCGACGGTTTCTTTTGTTCTACGACCTGGACTTCTACCGATTGCCTGGAAACATTGTCACAAGGATTTCCACACTTGGGACAGAATTTGTCCCCATCACTCAATTGAGTGCCACATTTAACACAGTATGCCATATATCTTGCTATTTATTAATTTGTATCAATTGTAAATGATGTTCGTGATTGTACTTGTCATTCGTTGTGCTTTATCATCAAAGAGGATCTTCTCTTGCTGGAATGAATTAACTATATCCGGTTTCCCCGCCTTGCGTGCCAAGGATATAAGTTCCCTAAATACCATATCTCCTTCTAGTCGTAATTCGGTAATGTCAGCCGACGCATTAACTCCCATTACTTGATTCGTTCCTCCATACATTAGGAATCTATTATAGACTTTGTTTATGTCTGCCATTATCTGTTGTATTTCTTTGACCCTCTTCATAACCTCAGAATTGAAATCTTGCTGGTCAATAGTCTCTGCTGATTTAGATTGTTCGAAAACATTATTTTTTTTAGCAGTACTTTCTAGCTCTTTCTCTTTCACATTTGCAATGTTATCAATTTTATAAGAATCACCTCCATCCTTGTAATACAAATCCCAGCTATTGTCTCGCTTAAAATCAACAATCTGTCCGCCGCTGACTCTTACTTTTGTTACACCATTCCAACCCATATCGAGATATTTGACCTCATACCATCCACCACCATCACTAGTGATACTCTCAACGACGTTGTCACCTTTATCTTTAGTTTTTTGATGAGCTGTGCGGAAGAGCCAATACCTCCAGACACCTATATTGGATCCATCGTCGTCCTTTGAAATTTTGTCTATTGTAGAAGTTGAAAGGTATTTGTTAATAACACCATCTTTCGTATATTTCTTACCCAATACGAAGTCATACCATTCTTGAATAAGTTGAATGTCGCCCGATGCCGATTGTTCTGGATTAGTTTCTTCAATAGAGGTTGTGGCAGTTGATTCTTCTAAATTCGTGTATATACTATAGCCAATCCATCCACCAACTACCAATAATACCAGGAATAACCCTATGAGATTCTTTGAGAGAGATGAATTCTTTTTTTCTTCCCATATAATAATGGGTTGACTCTCTTCCTTCAAATCATCTTTAGCTTCACCATGGGCATAAGAAATATCTGTAGGAGTTCCACATCTGGGACAGAAATTGTCCCCACTACTCAACTGAGTACCACATTTACTACAGAATGCCATAACTATTGTATTTGTATAATAAGAGAAACCAAAATAACTAGAATTTGCCGGTGATTATTTGTGCTAGCCTACAATAACCCTCCCAATAAACAAAGAGATGAATGATTGAAAAGATTATACTGAAAGTCATTCCCAATAATCCATAAAACAATGCCATATCTGCTTTTTTAGGTTTGTCTCTCCAATTCGATGCAAAAACAAAAAAACCCGCAATTGGAATAAGGAAAAAAAGTATCAAGCTAAGACATCCTGGCTCTTCTTCTTTTTCATTCGGATGTTGGAATGTCTTAGTGAGTTCTGCGTTTTGTTTAGTATCTCTTTCTGATTGTGTGGAAATAACAGAACTTCCACATTTAGGACAGAACTGTGTTCCATCTTTCAATTCGTTTCCACAATTTGCACAATATCCCATAATAGCCATTTAAATTAAACAAGTAAACTAATAATCTTCCATTTTAGAAAGAGCATTTTTAATTGCATTTCTATATTTTCTGATTTTTTCTAATTCCACTATATTCTCGATACCCGGTGCTTCCTCTAATTCTTTTAATAATTTATCGGCATGATTCAAATAAAGGTATCGGTTATTGGAAAAGCCAGCCTCATTAGAAGATTTAATATACTTCAACGCTTCTCCCCATTTCCTCTCAATAGGATTCGTTGATTTCATTAGTCTGCTTAATTCATCATAAACTGGGCGTACTGTGGGTCCCATACTTCTATTCTCAGCTTGGACAGCCCAAGGCGCATCAACAAAACTTCTGCTGAATTGGGCGGAGTATGCCTGTGTATCTCTATCCTTATCCATCTTAGTTGTCCAAAAATATACGCCATGACCTGCATGTCCATTGTTACACATTAGTCCTGTATAGGGAAAAATTATTTTATTGCCATTTCTTCCTATTACCTCCCAGTAATATATCTCTCTGTTATTATCGTAAATTAATTGAAGTGTACATTTTCTTGCTAGTTCTCTACATTCATCAGGTGTTGGCATTCGCCAATATCCTCCAAGTCTTTTAGCTGCGACATCATAAGATTTATGTCCTTTAATAGAATTATATCCGTTCCATTTGAACATTTTCATGGAAACCATTCCTCCTCTTTTTATTTCGGCATCAAAGTAAGTATCCCAATCAAAATCATACTCTCCTTTTGTTTGGATTTCCCCCCATGCGAAATACTCTCCAACATCATAGATGTTTGAAGCTCCGATATTCATCGTTGCCCACTTTACACTTAACCCCAAATCTACTGCCTCTTGTGCATAAGAGTAGCAAACAACAATAGAAACCACCAAAAGTAACAATGACTTCTTCATACCCATCATATTTAAATTGAACATATCTTGTAAAGATACAGAAAAAGAAAACGTGAGCAATTATGCTACGTCTAATCTTCTGAGGTATCGGGAAATAACCTTGCAGTCTTATACGAGTTAAAAGCTCACGCCGTAACGTGAGCATTAACATCAACTCTTGACTGCTTCTTTAATTTTTCCCGATTTTCAGAAGTAAGAATCTTAGCTAATGCATCTTATCTAAATGTCATTCTTTTCTATCTATGTCATAATCATATCGTTTTAGTGAATACTGGTTGCAAATATAAGAAAAAACTTCGACATCTTCACGTTATATTCGGTTTTTCTTCACCAATCTCCTCATTTTGATGGCTTTCAGAGTCCAAATGTGACGGAAATCGTGTCATTTTATTCAAAACAAGTTGAAGAAGAAGTAGAGGGCTGCGTATCTCATTGGCACACCTTTGGCATAACCAATCACGCTGTTATTGGAGTTTCTGACAGTGCCATCATCATAGACACGTCCCAGGACAGAGTTGTTACTGTTCCTCACCGTTCCGTCGTTGTTGATGTAGCCTAACACAGAATTATTGGTGTTCCTTACAGTGCCACCGTCAAGCTTTGCCAGAAGATGATTGTTGGAGTCCCTTATGTCGCCGTTACTGCTGATTCTAGCTATAAGGCTGTTATTGCTATTTCTGACCTCGCCATTTGGATTAATCGTAGCCAGAGTAGAGTTGTTGGCATTACGAATGGTTTGGGCGTAGCCGATACAAGCTACGCTCAACACCAGAAGTATGATTAACAGTCTCTTCATTAGTTACACTCCAAGTACGATAGCCGGATCAATATTCAGTTTGCGGCTTATTTCTCTGCCTGTCTTCAATGAAGGTTCACCCTTACCAGTGATAATCTCGCTGATACGGGCTGTGCTGAGTCCAAGCATTTCTGCAAGCTTTGTTTGGGTCAATCCCATTTCGTACATGCGCAGTTTGATGGTCTCTACCAGCGTTGGTGCTGCAATCGGGTAATGCTCTTCCTCGTAGTCAGCTACCAGGTCTGAAATCAAATCCAGCTCCAGCATATTCTTGTCATCAGCAGGGGTATCATTGCCGACGACTTTCAAAAGCTCATTGATGCGGTCGCAAGCCGCCTTGTACTGCTGTTCATTCTTTATCTGTGCCATAACCTATATATTCTTTATGTCTTTAATCTTGCTATACTCTTCATGCGTGCCGACAAACCGCATATACACTTTCTTATTGACGAACAACACGATTGCTACGATTCTATATGTGTTGCCCTTGATGTCAAATACATAGCGATCGTTGCCAACGTAGTCCACTGTGTTGAACGTCTGTTTGATGTCGGCAAATGTGTTCCAGTTCGCCTTGCAGGTTCTCTTATACCAGTCACGCAAAGGTACGTCGGCATCTGCGTGTTTGGCTATGAACTCACGTATCATTGAGAATGATATAACTCGCATACTTTATAATTTTGGGGCAAAGTTAATAATAAAATTCGGTTTAACCAAACATTTTTCGGATAATTTTATATTGAATATGAATCTGGTGAACGAGCAAACAAAAAAGGTATGACGTATTCTGTCATACCTTGTGTAATAAATGTAATTATAATGCAGCACCGGTTCCTGGTGCTGTATTTTTTTGCGTCGAAATGAACGGCGATGCCTTGTTTTCTGCACCGTCGATGACTGCCAAATCCCTCTGAAACATCGATAAGCACCCGGATTCCAAGAAATTAAGACCAAGATCGATGGAATCAGAGTTGTAACACCTAGCGTGGAGTGTTTATAATGAAAATGCCAGCAAACCGGACTGTCGATGATTTAGACCCTGTACTATTGTAAGACAGTCCGAAATGCTGGCATATATATATTAGTATTTCCAGAATAAATCACGGAAATGCTGTTCCATCTCGTTTTTGATCATCTCACTGACTCTATCCTCGAAATATGTGAGGAAGTCGTCCTCATTGAATATAGGTTCATCTGCTGACGCAAAACCCTTATACTTTTTATTCTTGCTCATTGTAATGGTCTGGTATTCTAACAAAATTATTCATCATCATGTTTTTGTGGATTATCTCTGGATACAGTTCCTTTATACGCATTCTGATGTACCCGTAATTAAGATAGTAACTTGCTACCCAAGACATCAACTTTTCAGTTAGGTACTCCGGATGGTCGTTGAGATATAAACGTACCTTTTCCGACTGGCTAAGTTCACTCATCTTCTTCTCCGTCATCCCATAAATCATCGCTTTCGCTTTCATCATATCCTTCTGTTTCATCGTCGAATTCATTATCTATTATTCAAGTTTCGCAAGTTAAAAATTAGTTGAGATATAGTCGCAAAAAAGAGCACAGGGATTTCCGTATGTCGCGGAAATTTTGTAACTTTGGAGTGCTAATCAAAAAGTACAAAAGCCCTATGC
>Ga0247610_10001707_pt1 | contig 26741 bp, 27 predicted proteins | sample 174DNAGHGhighgp2_FD_193483 | JGI IMG/M metagenome (GOLD analysis project Ga0247610, IMG submission 193483) | Sheep rumen microbial communities from Palmerston North, Manawatu-Wanganui, New Zealand - 1742 DNA GHGhigh gp2 | ecosystem: Host-associated > Mammals > Digestive system > Stomach > Rumen...
ATTGATGTACCGTAAGCATACCAATTTTTACCAGCCCAGTGATTATCTACTTCTGTACTTTTCTTCTCTACTATTGGTCATCTATGTCTTGCTGTGAATACTCAAGCATGTTGATAAGTACTATTTCCATAATACCATACTGCACCTACTGCTGCTGTGTAATCTTCGAATACTTTATTTTGTGATTCAACTCGTGTTTTGATAGCACTCTTAGGAATAATGAAATCAGACAATCATTCTGCACGGAGAATATAATTATTTTCATCATCTGCTCTTACCATTCCGTGTAATCAAGATGGAGTTTTATGACTGTATATATCAACTTGCCATTCTTCTGGAATATTCACAGGACTATCTCATAGTACAAAAGTATTATGTGCGATATCAAATAAGTGAATTTTTAATGTATTCAAACTTAATGATACTACTGTATTATCTTGAGCATTTACACATAAAATATGACTTCACAATCAAATACCAACAACTGAATCTTTAAGATTATAAGTATAATCTGCATACCAATAGTTCGTTCCTGGAGCAAATGCTGTATCTGCACAATAATAGTTACCATTAGCAGTTGCACTTGGGTACGGCATCTTTGTTTCTCAAGCACTTGTCATTTGGTATACATCCAATTCTCCTACAAACTCAGCTGGTTTTTCTGATATTATTGTTACAGGTTTAATAGCTTGTCTTTGAGGATAAGAGAGATATTTAATGCCTTGTCCTGTTGGGATAGTGATTGCTGAACCACTAACTTGTACAGAATCTACACATTGTTCGTTTTCATCAAGATAACCAATCCATAATTGATTCATTTTCGCAGCAGTATAATAAGTTTTTCATTCTTCTACAGGGATATAGAAAGATTGGAATTCTGCGATTGATGTAATTATTCTGATCCCCTGAGCATCTTTCGTCCAAAATCAATCAATAATTTTTGTATCGTCCTTGATAAGATTTTCAACAGGTTTATATTCTTCATCAAGAGCTTGTTCAACACTCATTCAACGATAAGATACATTTGAAGAATCAGCCTCTACTTCTTTATTCTCCCACTTCTCGCTTGTAGCATTATAACCCAAGACATCTCATTCAGTAGGAGTAGTGATATTTGATGCTAACACTCAGTTAACACCAGGTATATAACTAGATTTCATGTTTGTATTTTGTTATAATTTAAAAGTTTTATTTAAAATATCTTGCCAACTCGTTCTCGATATCCTTTTTCTTCTTCCTGTTCATCTCATTCATCCTGTGCAATTCCTCTTGATACTTTATATCATTCGTAAGGTTAAACATTGCACTGTTATCTGCGATCATTCTATCGATCATGTTCTTCATCTCGTTCAGTCTCTTGATATCTTCCTCGCTATTATCTTCCACTTTTACGATGACATACGAGAAATGTTGCCAGCAGTTGCTTTTTCTTAGCTCTGAGATTTCAGGAACTACTTTATAGATATTCGTGTAGTATCCGTTCTCTCTTCTTCCTTTGTAGTTATCTTTCACGAATTTATCTCATTCCCTACCTATCAGACAGACCGCATGTCAGTAGGTTGATGGTCAGAATTCTGTATTATCGATTTGTCCGTTTTCGATTCTATCGAGTTGATAGTATCCGTTACCGTTGAATGAAGTACACAAGGAGTAGTTCTTCTCGATGATTTTTTTAATTTCCTCATCGTTGTAGTTGTTTACTCTATAATATGCTACCTTTTCGTTTGGATACCGTTTCATTCGCATATCACAAGCGAGGTCTACTGCACTTTGAGTATACCATCATTCTCCTCTTATTCTTCCTCTGTTGTAGGATTCCTCATTCGTTTCCTCTATCTGTTCAGGTGTGAGTTCTCTGTTCCGTAAGTCTGAAAGGGCTCACAATGCACTGTAGATTGTGCAGTCGTTACTTTTCCCTTGGTTGTATTCAAAGATTTTCTGATCCTGTTCTTCGAGTTTTGGGAGTTGGTTTATCATCTCCCCCGTTAGTAGGTAGTCGGTTTCTTTTGCTCCTGTACCTAAGCATCCGTTTAGATCTTCCATGTTGTTTTTATAAAAGAAATAAAAGTCTGATTTATTTTTCTTCTCCCTCTTTCATGTATTCAGCGTAAAGTTCTTTGATCCTGTGTTCGTACATCATTTTTTCAAAGTCTTTCTTATCTTCAAATTCTTTGAAGTGTTGGACTTTCTCTATTACATAAGCAAGTACAAGAGTTGTGTCTTGTGGATGTTTCATAATATAATCCACTACTTTATCAATATCCACTTCCGTGTTATTGAAGAAATGTTTTGTTTCAAATTCCATTGTTTTAGCTTATACCATATAAAGATTTTGTTGAGTTATAATGTTCTGCTATTTTTGTTGTATCTCGTATTGCTGTATCAAGAATGAATTCTCATACATTGATTTTTACGGTGCTTGAAGATCATGTTTTTCATATATATAGCTTACTTGCTGTTCTTGATTGTGAAAGTGTCTTGGTCAATTTTAAAGTATTATCTATATACATTTTACATGTGCTACTGCTACGGTCATAAGTTACAACTGCAAAATGCCAATTGGTGTCATTGTATGTGATTGTTGTTCAAGTGTTACTTCAATCTATAGCCACATAAAAAGCATTAGATTGTGAAGGTCAAGACTTACGTAAAGCTGCATAATCTGTAGTACTTGAAGTAAATATTCAAAAATAAGTCCAATCTTCATACCCACTTCTCGATGCCGTATCTCTTACCCATCATGCAATAGTGAAATTCTTTGTCTGATCCATAGTTATATCTCTATATGCACTTGTATTTTGTACACTGAGTACTTTTTTTCATGAAGAAAGTGTTGTGAATGTAGCACTTCAAGCATTCGTTAAATTATATCAGTTTCAACTACTATCCGTTAGATCTCAATTCAGTTTATACCATATTAGTCTATTGGGATCTTTTTCAGGATATATCTGTCTTCTTCCTAAGTAAACTTTTTTTATTTTCATGGTTTTCTCTTTTGAAATAAAAGAAAGAGAATAAGAGAAGTGATAATTTAAGACAAGTCTCTTATCTCTCTTTGTTAGTTACCTGTCGTTGTTGTTGCAGGTGGATAAATTGAAGTATAAGGACTTGATACGATGTAAGATGGTACAGGTGTTGGCTGTAATCTACTTAACAAGTCTACTGTTTGCTGATTATTTTGTGCGATGACTTTCTGTTCAGCAAGTTCTGTTCTTAATCTTTGCGTTTCCTGGTTACACATCATGTCTAAGATTTTTTGAGTATTAGCAGTTGAGTTTGCGATGATCTGACAAGTGTTTTGGTTTGCTTGTTGGATTGCTCTCTCAATGTTATTATTCGTATTACAGAATCCCATCTGTATCATACTGGTTTGGTTGGCTTGATTCTGAGTATTGAATACTTGGTTTTGCCACATCGTATTATTGTTTATCAAATCTACGGTGTTATCATGGTTGTTGTTAGCATTGCTGTTAGCCATCATCCATGCTCCTGCATTGTTATTGTTTCAGAATCAGAATCCGTTTCCATTCCCCCATCCTAAGAAAAGAAGGAGAATAATGAGCCATGTCCCCATTCCTGTTCCGAATCCTAGTGCGTTATTGTTTTCCATTAGTTCGTTTGATTAAGTGATAAAAGTTTTGTTTTTGTTTACATGGGCTATCACTTGTCTTGTCCCCATCGTTTTAACTTATTCAGTATAAAATTGCACTTTTTTAATATGTACTGTTCATGCATTGTTATTCATTCAACAGATACACATATTTCAGCTTGTGAGGTCTGACCTAATAGATGCGATTTCTCCATAAGATAGTGTTAGTGTTGTTGTTGGTGCTGTACTAATAAATGATTTCTTGTTTTCAAAATCTATTGTATATTCATAATCTCATGATGGGTTTGTCACAGAAGTACTATGGTTTCAATATCACGCAATTTGTATCATGTTTTGTCGTGTCCTCAAAACATAACTATCCCCATTTTTTCTTGCTATTCATCATCAAGCTTTAGTAGTACTACAATTGAAGAATAAAACAATTTTTTTTATCTCTCATCAACTATAGATGTTGGTTGGTATAAGCCAACTTACCATTCATAAATTGGTCGAAGTAGTTGCATATAATCAATTCTGATTTCTTCCGTATGAAGTTCATGAATTATTTTTTCGGTTGTAAGTGAATCCTTGATATCATTCTGTGAAATCACTCTCTATTATTTTTATTGGCTCTCACAAATAAATATTCTTTACTTTATGTTCATAACTTACCATTTTATTCTTTCTTACCATCTAAATCTTCCTTTTTCTTTTCCCATAGTGAGATTCCGTAGTTATAGATTACTTGACTTACTGCATAAGCTCCCAAGGTCTTCTCATAGATTTTATCCACCATTTCAGGATAGGATTCTTTTACAAAATAGAAGACTACCCCTGCAATGATAGAAAGTCAGAGGATGATGATTTTCGCATCCACTTCTGTTTTCTTTGCTATTTGTGTTATGACGGACATAGCTATCCCTACGATTAGTTCAATCATTGTTATTTATTTTTGAATTAAAACTAAACTTAAAACTGCACCAATTACTGCTGTGATAATGATCCATATTATCTTGTTCCATCTATCTTCCATTGTCTTGATCTTGTCTTTACAATAATCAAATTCTCCTCTTGTGACATAGTTCTGTGGTAGATTATCGATTTTCTCGGAGAGTTTGTCTATCTTCTCTCCGAGTAAATCAATTTTCTTGGTATAATCTTCTTTCAAGTCCTCCTGGTTTTTCTTTAATTGTTCAAGCATCACTTCAATGGTTTCGTTAGGTAAAGTCATTTTCTTTTTTTAGAGATTAAATGCTGTCGATGATTTTCACTATTTCCTCCCCTTGCTCCATGTTCTGTGCATTCTGCTTTATCATCTCTTTTGCTTGTGGATTGTTCTTTAAGAGAGTAGGAAGAATCTTCTGTGCGAAATCATTGAGACTATTCATATCGTTGAAGTTGACTCATTGAGTAGGGATTCACATCTGTTGAAGTTTATTCTGTATCATCCCACTCATAAACATTGATAGGATATTGTTCATTTTGTTAGAAAAGAGATAAAAGTCTGATTATAAAAACATGAGGCGAGAAGCGCCAGCCGAACTAAAATTCGAAGCCGTAAAATACAGATCGAAACGGAAGGCACCAGCGCGAGAACCATAACCCCAACTGCCAGACACACGGAGCAAGCGAGAATCACCCCCATAGAACCGATCATTATACTGAGTACCGTTAGCTTCTACTGGTACAAAGATACCCTTATTTGTTCCAGCTGTTTTACTCCATCCTTGTCTACCAGATGTATCCTGTGGTACATTAATTCAACTATCCTTATAGTAATCTCAAGTAGTAGTTATATCTCCTGTAAAGTGTGAGAGTGCAGTATAGAAGTTTAGACTTCCATCGCTACAGCATCATCCTACATATTCTGTACAATTACCTCGATAGTTTTCTATTCAGAATAATCTCATCGCTGTTGTACCATTAGCAGTAGTACCATAAGTAGCAGATTTTTGTGCATTGATGCTACCTGTGTTTGTTTTACTACCATCACTTATTCCGTTTCAGATAGTTGCTTGAGAATCTCCATTACAGTATTTTAGCATGTATAAGGCGTTGATATAATCTCTTTGGTAGAATCATTCATATTCATATCAAGCATCTCCTGTATTACCATCGTTTGCTCTTGCTGCTGCCATACACTGTGCGTGTGTTTTTGAACAAGTAGGTTCTTTACCACTCCAAGATTTCATTACTCCACTATTGAAGTACCCCTCATATGCTCCGATATAGAAACAATCTTTTTTAATTGGAGTATCAAATGTACCTCTAGAGAAAGCGTAATAAACGTATCCTTGATCTTCTCTATCAGGTTGTTTAGTTAGAGAGATTGTGACATCGTTTCAACTCTTACTAGCTTTGATTCATCTTATAGGGAATTTTATCATAACATTATCTCCGTTTGTGATATTCCCTAATTGTGTTAGATCTAATTCTCAATTATCATTCAGAGTTACCTCTGCTGTTTCGTTACCTGAAGTATCTAGCAAAACAGCAGAGTACCCAAAGAATTTATCGAAGTTTATAGATCAAGGTTCCCATTCAGATGCATCATCTCCGTATACTTTTACAAAACTAGAACTAGATCATTCTGTGTATGTCATCGTAATAGTTTCTAAAAGTTTATCTATATAAATATAAATCGCCATTATTATTTGATTAAACGGTAAAGAAGATTGTATCATTCTCTTGTTCTGTGTAGTACTGACTTAGTGCATCATACTGTGCCTGTGTTCCTACTCGGAAGTATCCTGGCTTGTAAGGACTATTCGTGTTGTATTGGATAGCTCCTCATTGGAATGTTGTATTCTCCCATTTTTGAGAAGTAGAGTTATACTGTAATACTTGTCAGTTTGATGGACTTGTTATTGTCGTATCCTCCAAGTCTACGAGAGTTGTTTTTGCTATCTGTACATCGATATTCTTCCATTCGTATGTTCAAGGAGTAGCTGTTTCAACACATTTATAAAAATAACCGTTTGTATAACTTGCTGTAGTAGTTCAAACAAATTGATAAATTTTACCTTCATTACTTGCACTTGCTGTAGGTAAAGTTGAAACTTGCATTAAGTCTTGTTTACCGTTCCAAGTCGTTTTTTCAGAAGCTGTTACAAATTTATTTGTGGAAGTACTATCTGAAAGGTCGTCAGGATTAAGAACTACTGCTCCTGTTTTACTATTCACACTAATAACCGTATCAGTAGGAGTTAAAATCTCTTTCCAATTGCTCAAAGTTGCATAACTTCCACTACTTAAAACATAGGTTTTACTTTCACTTGTTACAATCCCAATATCTCCTTGTTCTGCTGTTGTAAGTCCTGTAAGGTCGTTTTTATTCGTTACCGTGAAAGTATCTGTTAAAGCTACTCAAGGTAAAATTGTCGTATCTAATTTACCATTTACATCCAAAACAGGAACATTTCAAGCATTTGTTCAAGTGTCCTTGCTTGCCGCCGTTCCTAATCCTCCGATACTATCGTCTACATATTTTTTAGTTGCTGGACTTCAAGGGTATTCAGGAGTATAAGGAGTTGCATAATTTACTCCTGTTGCTAAATATCAAGGATTGGTATTATTTACAACAGAAATCGCAGTTACATTCGCACTAACTATTGTAAATTTTAATCCTGTATCTTTCATATAGGTATTTGTTCAGTCGTTGCTTGTATCACTCTCTAATTTTGTTCTTAAGAAGATAGGGTCGCCGTTATCAAATCAAGAAAGGAAATAATCTTCATTATTATATCTTATAACAGCACCATCTCCTCAGAGAGCATATTCATAAATCTGTTGTGCTACCGTTAAAGAACTTAAAGAAGGAAGAATAAATTGTCTTGTGTTTACCGTTGGAGTATTGATGAAATTATCATAATCAAAAGCATCCAATTCAAGCCCGTTTGGATCATAAATAGCTTTTGTCATATCTCAAGCACCCGTTCCATCGGCTCCATCTTGTAATTGAAAACTTGTAACCGTTCAGTCTGTTTCTGTAATCGTTACCGTTGTGGTTTTTCAAGCTTTAGAACTTGTAATAGTATCTATTCCGTTTCCTGTTGCTCCCGTATTTCAAGTATCTCCTTTATCTCCTTTGAGTTCTGTTTTTGCATCAGATAAAGTAACAGTATTTGTATCGTCTTTAGTAAAAACGATATTGTTTCATGAAAAAGCGGCTGATACAATACTAGCTCCTGTATCTCCTTTATCTCCCTTATCTCCTTTCGCTCAAGTTGGTCCTTGTATCCCTTGCGGTCCTCTCTCTCATTGGATTCATTGGTCTCCTTTATCTCACTTGTCCCCTTTTGCTCCTTGTATTCCTTGTGCTCATTGGATTCCTTGAGGTCATTGTTCTCCTGTATCTCCTTTATCTCCTTTGAGTTCGTCTTTACTTGCTAATCTTGCTTCTTCAGAAACAGAATCTAAAATCAAAATCTTATCGTTTTCAGATACTTCAGATTTTTCTTCTATTTCTGATATTGGCTTTACTGGTAATTCTGACATCTTTATTATTTAAAAATAAAACTATTCTCTTTCAATCCTACTTCTCCATACTCTCTCGTTTTCTCTGTTTCTACTCCTCCACTCACGGTCTGTGTCTTCAATTCTTATTCTCCAAAGTGGGTCTTCAAAATATGCTGGATCGGTTTTGATTTTTATTCCCATTCAGTCTTTAGGGTCTGTGATAGCCGTTAAAACCGTACTAAAAAAACTTCACAAGGCATAATTTCTACTTTTTGTCTGATAATCTATCCTTGATTTAGTTCTCCATATTGTAGGTGGTAACTGTTCACTCATTACTAAAAAACTGCTTAAATAAAACAGTTGTAATATAATCAAATTTTTATTTTTGGCGGATTAAAAAAAGAGTCAAAAGTCTGACTCTCTATTTTATGATTCATTTTTCTTTCAGATATTTCACTATCTCCTCGACTTCAATATATCTTACTCCATACCCTCTCGGTCAATACTTAGTGATAGAATCCGTATATTTTAAAGCAATATACTTTTTCTTGTTGTTCCTTACCGTTCTTGGATCTTTCCCAAATTCCGTTGATTTTTTGATTTCTAACATCTTTATTAAAAGGACTAAAAATCTTCATTTTCTCGTTGGATTTCCTCTCGTTCTTCATAATCTAATTCATCGTCTTTCTCCATTGCTTTCTCCATTAAATACTCGTCAAGCATAAGTTCATTCATAAAGTCTTCATAATATTCTTTATCGTGAATTTCGTAATATTCGTTCATTTTGCTACTAAAATAAGAAATAAAAGTATTTTAGGAGGAGAGCTTAAAACTCTCCGTCCATTCTTTCAGCTTCTACCATTGTGATATATTCTTCAATAGTAGGTTGTGATTTATCAAACTTTGGATAGAGTGATAAATAATCTGAAATTACTTGATCAATTTCTTCTTTTGTAGCACAAGCTAGTCGGTTTTTGTAGAACATTTCTATAAAATAATAAGATAAAAGATTTTTGTAATTGCTCTCTACTTCAATTACGACTATAGTATAATCATTTTTTTCCTAATTGCAAGACTTTTTTGACTTTTTTTATATAAAAAAATACATAATGAAAAGAAAATAAAAAAGGAGTGGATAAGTTTAGTTTAGAGAGTCCACTCCTCCAAATCTTTTACCCTATAATCTTATAGAGCATTGTTTATATATGTTTTTTATTTTTAAAGTAAAGAGATTTTTACTTTGATACAAGATAGAAAAGTTTTTCTTCAATATCTCCCATGTGCCAAGTGATACTTTCTTTAATCTTTCAGATTTCTTTTTCTATTTCATAATTTCTATAGAGGAGAAACAGTGAAAGAAGTGTCTGAATTGATACTAGGATAATAAAAAGCCGTTTCATTGATTACTGTTCTATATAAAAATATTGTGTTCTATATCATGGCTCTAATGATAGTTTTCAATCTTCCCGTTTTGAATAACAATCCGTATTTGAGAGTCAAGTTTTATCTTCGGTGCTATCACAACTAAAAAGGCGGTTTTTTGAAAAATAGTTCTCTATAGTATAATCATGATATCTTGTTCAATCAGGTTCACGATTAGTTATTTCATAAGTAGCAACACAATCTTTTATAGCTTTACTGTAAAAGACATTTACATCACTTATAACCTGAGAATATCAATTATCTACATATTCATATTTTTCTTTTAAAAATTTTTCATACTCTACCGTTAAACTTGCACATCATAAATTTCTTTCAAAATCATCTCTATTTAGTGATTCAGTAAGTTTTGAAGCTAGAAAATAGTATCAACAAATAACAAAACATACCATCATAACTATAAACTGTCGATTTTTCATTATCTATCTATTGAAATATTAAAAGCTTTATCGTGAGTATAAACATCTTTAGAATTTTCAAGAACGATAGTGTGTTTTATCACAATTCAACCTTGTACTCCATAAATAAAAAGTAATAACAACCCAAAAATAATAAGTGTTATAAATTGTCGATTTTTCATTAGTATAAAAGGTAGTAAATAAAATTACTACCTCTTTTATATATTTTTAACTTAAAGTAAAGACTTTTATTTTTGGGCATTCTTTACATTATAGTCATCTACGAGTTTAAAGAGTTTCTTTATCTGTGTATCTGGACTATTTAAATGTTTATAGTATTCAGTGATACCTTTCATGATTCATCATTTTGCTAATTTTACAGGATCGAGAGTTAATAAAGCATCTGTAATCTCTCCACCAGCAAAAGCATCCATAATTCATTCTGAAAGTCCTTTTGTGTTCTTTCTTGCCTCTACCAATGCTCTCTTTGAGAGTTCATCTTCTACAGTAAGCATCTTTCAGTAAGTTTGTTTTAATCTTTGGTATTCTCAAGCATTATTTCAACCTTTATTGATTCCGTTATCCAATACATTATTGATTGAATTATTGATTGAATCTTTAATCATGTTGTTAATTTGTGCTTTTATTGCACTACTTGAAACATCATTCATATTAGGATTTTTAAAGAAAGCACTCAATTCTTGGTTTAATCATTGTGTGATTTTTTGTGCCTCCTCTATAGACAATCCATTTTTTGAGAATTGGTCAAAAGCTTTAATATAACTATTGATTGTATTTTTTATTCAAGGATTAGTTATATTTTGTACCTTATCTTTAGAGAGTTCTTTTAGTTTAGATACGATAGGTTTTGTATCAACCATTGCCCCAGCATCTCATGCTTGTTTTGCAATGTTATTGTATTCATCATATACAGACTTTTTAAGATTTCCTATTGCTTCTCTTGTTTCTGCCATTGTTTCTGGAAGCCTATTTGTTACAGATTCTCCGTTAGCATTAGTAAATTTAAGTTTATCTTTGTTTTTCTGCATATAATCTACCGTATCAAGGGTATTATCCATAAATTTTTGATAATCTTTCAGATTTTGTTTACCTTTTACAGTAGGTTTTATTGATTTTGAGATATATTCTTCAGCCTTTTTCTTGAATTTTTGGTATCAATCAGTCTGACTTAAGAAATTAGTCACTCCTTGTTTGATTGATTGTACAGCTTTTGAATCTCAAGCAATATCTGCTATTTTTCATCAAGCTTTACCTAATAATCAAGTCGCTTGTGAATATGGATCTACTTTATTTACTACTTTTGAAACATCTCAAGCGACATCTCAAACTTTATTCAATGCACCTCAGATTTTTGAAGTCGCTCATGCTATTTTTGCTCATCATTTAGCGACATTTTTAACAAGTCAAGCTCATCAAGACACTAAAGAAGCCAAATCTGAAACAACTCCAACAGGGTCTTCATATAAAGTCTTTAACAAGGCATCATCACTTCAATATCTTCCTTTAATCATTTCTCCTACTGCATCTGCTGTTTGGTTAGCATTTGAAAGAATATCTTTAATAGTTCCTTCTTCCATATTCTCTACATTTTCATCAAGTCATGTAGCATTTAAAACAGCACCTCATACAGTATTACCGACAGCTCAAAGAGTATCTAATGGATTTAAAACCATATTTCAAACATCAGAAAGAACATTTATCGCACCTTTTCAAGCATTTTTAAGGAAAGTTCAAACCTTTTCTCAAGTTGAAGCATTTTCATCATATGAATCATAATTCATTCTTGGGAAGAAAGAGTCGTTTCGTTCATCTCATTTTTGTCTTTTTACATGATGAATAATTTTACCATCTTCTGTTTCTTCATCCCATTGTTCAATAATTCTTGGATCGTCAGTTCAATTCATTATTGCACCTTTAACACCTGCATTTACTACAGATTTTTTATCTTCTTTTAATCAAACCTCATAAAGAAAGGTTTCATCTCATTTCTCGAGATAGTTATTTAAAGAATCTAAATCGACTCATAAAGATTCAGCATAATCCATAAGAGCATTGACTGTATCTTTTGTGTCTGAATTAGCATCCAATCCCCAACTACTCTTTGTAAGGTCTGCCAACTGTTCAAGTCTTACATTACTTTGAAGATAGTTCTTTTGTTTTGGATCTTTCTCTGTTAAACTTTTCATAGTCATTTCGTTTTCAGTCGCTATTCTGTTTTGATTTGTACTGTTTTGATTCATAGCACCAAGCAAAGCATTATAATATCTTTGTTGTTCTTGTATCTTTTCGGCTCATGTTAAATCTGCCGTGTATTCTTCTATTTTTGCTATTTGTTTAGCATTTAATCAAGGGAACATTGATTCCTTTGTTGGAGTTTGTATTGAATCCATAATTTATTGATTATGTAAATAAAATTACAATGAAGCAAGCTCGTTTATTCTTTCATCAAACACAACTTGTGTAGTACTTGTTCATGTATAAGTATAACCACTACTTACTGAATTAAGATTATATTTTTTTGCAATGTCTTCCTTCCTTATTTTACCTACTATTTCGTTTCATATCTTGTCTGCTCATTGTGGCAACTTTCCTCATCAATTTTGAATAGTTGTTTTTAAAGATTCCATAAGTGTTTGAAGATTTTGTTTAAATAAGGTATTACTCTGATCTCGGTCAAGATTAGTAGCTGACCTTTTTAAAATATCCCATTCACTATCTGACATAGCTCCAAAAGTAGCACCGTTAGCTTTAGCATTAAATAACTCATTTAAAGAAAGTTGGTCTGATAGAGTGTTGAATTGTTTTTTAGCATCATAAGAAGAAGTTCAAGGAATATGCTCATTTATCATATCAAGTAATCAAGATTGTGGGTTATCAATAACATCGTTTCAATAAAGCATTTGATTTAATAACATAGCACTTTCAAGAGCCTTCTCTGCTTGTGCTACTCCTTGTTTTTTTAATCAAGTTTTAGCATAGATTTGTGCCATTTCTCTAAATTCTTGTTCATTGATACCATAATCTTTCTTTAAGTCAGCCCATTGGTCTTTTGTAATAGCACTTTTACCTTTATCAAGGTAAGTTTTAAACTCTGTTTCAAGAGATTCAATATATCAATTATCGTTCCACGTAGAATTGTTTCAGAATTTTCTCTGTAAAGCTTGTTTTGTAGACAATTCCTTGTTACTCATATCTTGGAGATCATATGTAGAAGGTTTGTAATATCCTCTCACTTTATTCTGAAATTCCTCTTTTGAATATGTTTTAACATGAATTTTTTCATCACTCTTTCCATTACTTTCTAAGACATCAACACTTCAATCAGGATTTACTTTTGAGATAATACCTACATGACCGTGATTGATACCATCACTACTTTTAAATCATAAATCGAACACTACGGCATATCATTGTTGTGGTCAATTCTCTAATGGTACATTACATTTACTGATTTTCTGAGAGAGAGAATCTCAAAAAACTTTACTATCACCTCACGAAACCAAAACATCATTTACAAAAGCTCCACATTGTCCACCATAACTTCAATCTTTAATGGAATTTGTAAGATTCATAATATAATCATTCCAACTATAAGAGCTATCATAAACATCTGAAAAAGCCTCTTGCCTTGATGCTCTTGTTTCAAATGCACTTTGTGGGATTTCTCCATATCATGAAGCCTTTACAACTACATTTCAATTCTCATCTACAGTATAAGAATATTGTTGTTGGTATTTATTCATACCATACTTTTCAGCAGTCAGATTTTTATATTCCGCCTTTCATTGTAAAGGTTTGATAAAGTTCTCCGTTAATGCTTGTGCTACACTGATTCCATGCTCATTAGCATAGTTGATTACATCATCGACTACTTGAGCTTGACTCCTTTGAATAATATCTCCGTACTGTTCATAATAAGAAGTTAAAGCATTGTTGAGATTTGCTCTTAGTTGTTTTGGATCACTTACAGAAAGGTCTGTTAATTCGTTTTGTAATTGATTTTGAAGTTTTGCTCCAGCATATTGATTGTATAAGTTCAAGTCTTGCTGTTTTGACTGCTGTAATAAGTTCATCTCATTAGAAATTGCTTGAGTAGTCAATTGAAGTTGTGCTTGTTGTTCTGGAGTTCTATAATTTGCTGTTTGCATAGCAAAACCAAGTCCTTGTAATCTTTGGTTGAAGATTCTCTGGTCTTCTTGTGCTTGTGCTTGCATAACTTGTACTGATTGATTAGCAAGAGCAAGATTGCTATTTCTACCATTGAGAAGAATTTGATAAGAGTTTTGTAAATTTGCTTCTACTTGCTGATAAGGAGCTAAAGCCTTTTGCATTCTTGCGGCTGCTAAAGCATCACTTACCGTTCCACCTGCACTATTTGCATATCTACTCATAATTTGCTCCATCTTCTGATGGTTTTGATTAAGTTGGTTTTGATAGCTTGATAATTTCTCACTATCGCTAAATACTCCTAATTTCTCACACATTGAAGTCCAATTATCGTAGATTTGATAAGATTGTCATGGATCAAGATTTAGTTTTTTAGAGATAGATTGAAAGAGTTCAGCATTAGCTGTAGGGTCTGCAGGAGTAGCAAGGTTTGCAATTCTTAAATTAACTTCATCTTGCTGTTTTTGTTGCCGTTCTCTATAAGCTTCAGGGCTGTATTCTTTAATATAGTTTAGTTGGTCGTTAGTGATTTCTGCATCATTCATACCATTTACGATACTATCTCCTGTAGTATATCTTTGAGCCGTATCCATTCCCTCTTTTTTCTTCCAATAACTATCTAAGAGAGCCTTTTGTTCGTTGCTTCTCTCGTTATAGTTAAACATCTTATTATAAGTATCTCTATCAGAAAAATATTCTGGGTTGTTCTGCCAATAAGCATTGAGGTTGTTAGTGATTTCTTGCATTCTTGCATCACTATTGAGAGAAAAGTCAGCCTTACCTGTATATTTTGCCGTTCACTCTTGCACCTTTACTTTACCATCAGTAGCACCAAACATATTAGTATCCAATTTCTCGTTAGGGTCGTAAGTTGGTTGTTGTTTTGGTTGCTGATAAGTTGGTTGTGTTTGTTGTTGGTTTTGATAGGTAGTTTGTGGACTAGAAAAAGAATTAGAAGCCTGACTTGTCTTTGGTTGTGAGTTATTCATCTCGCTTTGGTATTGGTCCCAATAATTTTTATAAGTGGCATCCATTTGAGAGTTTCACATTAAGTCGGCTACTTGCTGTCTTTTTGATTCATCCAAACCGTCCATTTTCTTTTTGAAATCATCATAATTCATGATTCTCTTGTTTATAAAAATAAAAACACACAAATTGCTTTGTGTGTAATATAATCATTTTTTTGATTTTGGCGGATTATCATAGTTGGATTAAATGTATTCGCATATATACACCATTTTTTCATGTAGGCTGGTATAAAGCGGCACAAGGTAAAAGTTTTGTTCAAGAATCTAACCATAGAATTGAAGTATAAACTACTTGATCCCCATTTCATACTGCTCTATAACTTCTTTTATCTACACAAGAGAATTGTCATTCTTCTTTGTTATACTGCATCAATCCAATCCGCTCTTTATAAAGATAAGCATTATTTGAGTTATAATTTCAAGGATTATCATAACTAAACATATATTGTCAACCACATTCAACATAATAGAGTCAAGTTTTTTGTATCTCAAGGCAAGCTGTCTTTTTTGTTTTTGATTCTGTACTTGTGTAATGATATTGATAATCACTCTCAGAGATGATATATTGTGGTACATTATGAAACTCATTGTCAAAAGCTCATAATTTTGCATTTTCATCGTCCCAAGCTATTTCAGGATATCAAACAGAAAGCCAATCACTCTTTCCTCCCCAATCTTTTCTTATTGTAGGAATCTCAAACTTTACAGGAGTTCAAGGATCCGTTTTGGCAACTTCACTCCATCATTTCAATACAATATCTGAAAAGTCTGTTTTCTTGTTTACATCCCTAAAACTCCATTTATCTCCTTGTAATCAAGGTCTTATCTTTGTCCCATTATCATCTCTTGGTCGGTTGCTATCTCAGAAAACGGCATCATCACCGTTTCTAAAATCATTTCAGAATTGTTTTCAAGCATACATTATCATCTTTCTCTTTGGTTAGCGATTAAATCTACTGTAAAGAGTTCAGGGCTTGCTTCTGCTGTTCAAGTTCCTTTTACCATAATTTGTAAACTATGAGTCTTTGGAAGTTCAAGCTTATTATTCAAGTTATGGAATCTATACTCTCCTTCTGTATATCCTTCTGCTGTAATTTCTCCTATCTTTCTGAAGTGATGAAATTCAGTAAAGGTATAGAAAGGGTCGTCGTTATGGTTGGTTGTTGCTTTTGTAAGCTGTTTAACACTGTTTTCTGTTTGTTGTGGTAAATCTCCAACAAGTCTATAAGTAAACCGTGTTCCGTCATCTTCTACATATTCAAGATTATAATCTCAAGTAGTACCTGCAATTTGGAGTTTCCAAGTCCTTAAAAGATTAAGTGCTACAGAAGGACTTACTCAACTTCAAGGGACAACATTTCATACTTTAAAAGTTCGATAGTGATAGTGATTTCCTGCTCCCCAAAACTCTAATTTACAATCTTTTGAAGGAAGAATATAAGAAGTATATAAATCTGATTCTTCTTTCTCTAAAAGATGATTTCAGAGTGCTATTGGATAAACTGCTTCTCGTTCTGTTAAATAGTTCTTATCTGCTATATCGTCTTGATAAGTCCTATTGTATTTATAAGTGACTTCTACTTCTTGTTCGTTTTCGTCTGTTTCTGTTCTTGTTACTTCATAACTTACAATAAGATTATCGTTTTCTGTTCTTAAGTCTGTTATTTCTCAAGGGATATCGAAGATAAAGCTTCCTCCTTTACCTCCTGCCGTTTGTCCATAACGGAAAAGTCTATTGTCTTCAGTTGCAAGTACTAAATCTCCTCTATATTCTACCATCTTTCAGTTGAATCTGTACTGCTCGTTGGTATCGATAAAATCATTATCGGCTTTTCTATGAGTTACACTATCGACTTCTACTTTCTTTTTATCTCCTCAAATAAGAGGGACTAGTTCTTGTGTATTATAACACCATAATTGACTTATTCCTCTATCTTCTCCTACTAGATACATAAGATAGTCAATGTTTGTTGCTCCTTTGAAAGTACATCCATAAGCAATATAAGGGGTTCCTTTTCATCCTGTAAGTTCGCAAGGGATAATATAACCGTTTCAGTCCATATTCCCTATCATATAGATTTTTTCATTCCAAGAAATCATATCTATTACATCCATTGTCGCTGGATTATCCCAAGCCATATATTGCTCAAGGTTATAATCAGTTACATGTTGTCATAAAGGATCCATCTTCCAAGATTCTGAATATTGATAGAGTGTTTGAGTAGTCAATCATTTCTCCCAATAATACTCTCAGATTTTTTTGAGTTTTCTATCTCGTTTATTTGGAAGATAGTTATACACTTCATAAGAATCTGCATATATTTTTGTGTTATCTTCTCGTTGATCCATATCTTCTACTCTCCATTGGTCTGGTCATCCCATAAAGTTTACCATAATTCTGTCTAATCGTTTATAAGTATTTCTTCCTTCTTTCTTTTTTCGTCTAAAATAAATCATTGCTGTCGCTCCTTTTGTATTAGGTCAAATTGTCTTTTTGATATAGATAGGGTTGTAAGCATCATATGTTTCTCAATAATTTACTGTTTCAAATCTGTTTAGTCTTGGGATAAATTCGTTTGTTTGTGCATCATAATAATAAACATATTCTCTCCATTGGATATAATCTAAATAAGGCTCTGCATCGTCATCATATCAGTTATATTTATAAGCTCATAGTGCAAGGCAAACTTCAGAAAGACACGAGGTATCTATATAAACATCAATTTCGCAGTATTGTGCATCTTGAGAGGTTTTATGAAACATATATCATTCACATAATCATTTTGTAGAATCATATGCCCAACTCCACCTAGTAGGAGGATCATCGTCAAAAGCTACATTAGTAAGTTCTCAAAACCTTTTACTCATAATGAAACCGTTTTTATTATAGGTATAACTTGCTTTATTCGTAAATACTGTAAAAGTCTTTCGATCATTTCATTCATATTTTACAATTAGATCTTTTGGAGTTCATCGTTGTGCTGGAGCATATGTTCAATAGCATCCGTTATAAGATACATCATAAACCGGAAAATTTACAGAAGGGTCGACAAGTAAAACTCAATCTTCATACACTTTACCATCTGTTTTCAGCACCAAATCTCCAACTTGTTTAATAATATCACCCACTTCTTGTGTTTCTTCACTCCAAGCCGTACCTTTTGCACTTTTACTACTTGAAAAAATGTCTAAGTTTTTGCTTCTTAGACATCAAGGTTTTGTAGAATATTGGTCTGTTTGTTGTCCTGCTGGAAGTCAAGAAGTCATTACATTAAGATTATCTATTGCCATTAGTCTTCTACATTAGAGAAATAAATACTTTGTACTCTTTGAGTGATGTATCTTTTCATTTCTTCTTTTTTCTGTTCATAGAGATTTCTTGCTCTATCTGCTTTATCAAAGTCTTGTTTATGTTCTCGGAGTTCTACTTTTAGTCAAGCAACTAAAACAGATTCAAAATCTCGTAAGTCTTGCTGATTTGGAAAGATAGAACCTTCTTCATCTTCAAGAGTTAGTTCATTTACTGCCTCTATTCATTCAAGTCTAAGTCCTCCTTCTATTGTTTCTTCAGGTACTCGATTTAAAATAATATGATTATCTTTTAAAACATACCCTCTCACTCCTTCTACTTGTTCTAAATCAGAAAGCTCTTTTAAAAGTTCTTGTCCGTTTTCAGTGATAAGATAAACTTTCTCTACTTTAGCAATTCAAGGAACATATACCGTTTCTCCGTCTTCTATGTATGATGTTTGTTCTCTTTCTATTTTATATTCAGTAGCTCATTCTTGAAGATCTGTATTTCGATAAGTTCGGAAATAGTTTTCTTGAGTTGTTACTATCATTCTGTAAATCTCTTTATACATTCCATTGAATTTTCTCAATGCTTTTTCATAAGGATAACTTGTTCTTGAGGTATTTGTATCCTCATAAGCATCCTTAAATATTTCTTCTATTGTCATCTCAATAATAAATAACAAGTTAAAACATACTATTTATTAAAGAGGAGGAGAGATTTCCTCCCCTCAATAATAGAACTAAGCAATAGCTGTAATTTCTGCTTTGTAAAGTTGTTCTCCATTTTGGTCAAAGATTTTTCCTCCGTGAGCAACTTGTCCTAAAATGTTGTAATACATTCCAGCTTCTGCTTCAGTTACTTTTGCTTGTACTAATTGTCTTACATAGTTGTAAGCTTTTGCTCTGAAAGCATAAACATTTGTAGAAGTAATGAGATTTGATTCAAATACTGAGAATCCAGCGAATTTTCCGAGCCATCCTTCTACTGCTGCATCTGCTGCAACTTCTGTTCCACTAAGGATTCCAGCTTGACAGATTACAGCTGAAACATCAGGAGATACTACAAGGATTCTGTTATCCATAGGAACATCTTTTTTAGAAAGTGCTGTTCTCAATCCCATAATATCTTTTGCAACTGTTGAAGTACTCATAGAAGCAATAGTTGTTACTTGACTTGAGTGAGCTGTAAAGTAAGCATCCAACATAGTGATAATAGAAGTTTCAACTGCTGTGTCGATTCCTTCCATCAAGTCTTTCATTCTCTCTCCTGAGATATTGTAAAGAGTTTGAATGTCTTCAAGTTCTGAGAATTTTTCTCTGTATTGATGTAATTTATTGATTACAAGGTCAGAGTGAGTGATTGTTCTATCACTTGCTGTGATATCTGAACAAGATGTAGCTTTAATATCTCCACTGTTAGAACTTGAAACATCTGTTAAAGTGATTTTAGGACTTACAGGAACTGAGATAGTATCTCCAGCTTGTCTTAAAATTCCTTCAAATTCATAGTTAGCGAATCTCATGAAAGGTTTTCTTGGAGTATCGCTCATTTTTCTTCTTAATTCAGCAGCAACGACTGCTCTTACTTTATCTGTATTAGCCATAATAAATAGATTAAATAATAAATAAGTGTTTCGTTTCTTCTCTGTTTAGTTGTTTATTTTACAAGAATCTTTGCTTTACCTTCTTTGATTTGCTTTTCAGCTTCAAGGTATTCTTCTCTTGGTAGAACTGCCAATTCTTCTTCAGTTCGTACTTTTACAGTTTTTTCTTCTTTTACAGTTTCAACTGTTTCAACTGTTTCTTCTGTTTTCTTAAAAGCCATTGATTTTATTAAGAATTAAATAAGTTTGATTTCCCCTTTTTCGATCTTACTTGCTATGACTCCATAAGCTTCAGGATTCTTTTCAGCAAGGTCAGCAATTTCTGAATAGGAGTACTCTTTCTTTTCTATTTCAGAATCCAATTTTTCCCTTCAAGGATTAGGATTAACATTTGGAGTTGGTACAGAATAATCTGAAACTCTCATACATTGCTCCCAAGTCAAGTCAGGATACTTTGTTTTAACTGATTTGATTTCTTCGGGGATCTCATCAAATCAATACTTTGTTGAGAAAGTAACTTCATCTCTAATTGACTGAGTAAGCTCCTCTTTGTTTTCTTCAGCACTTTCTTTTTTTGCTAAATCCAACTGTTTAAAAGCTTCCTTAGTCTGATTCTTTTTCTTATCGTATTTCTCTTTAGAAACGAAGTTAGCTTCTACTTCTTCCTTTGAGAGATACTTTTCAGAAAGTTCCTCTTTAGAGATAAAATCTCCCTCATTAAATTCTTGTTCTGTTCCGTCGTCATACACAATTTTTGTCATAACTGTTTAGTTTACCAAATAAAAAGATGTTGATTAGTGGTCATCCTCCACCGATATATCAGATTGATTACTGATCCTTGTTAATAAATAGTCTGGAATCTGTAAAAAGTCTTCGATAAATTCCAACTCTTTCAGTTCCAAATCTCTTTGATTATAGACGGTCTTACTCCTATCAATACTGACTCAGGATAGAATGCCAGCCTTTAAATCTTCTTTTCTTTCCTCTAAATATTTCACGATAAAACCTCGAAATTCTGAAGTTTTACCGTCTTTGATTACTCATATCTTATTGGAATTGAGATACATCGTTTCAATTAGTAGGTCATAAAGCTTGTGGTTGTGCTTGTTCTTTGTTATTCTGTGAGATATAATTACTTACAAGCTGGTTTTGTGATGCTCCATTTTCTCCTTGTTGCATTCCTTGCATCATTGCCGCTTGTTGTTGCTGTCCGCTTAAGATTAAAGCTTGTCTTCTTTTCATAATTGCTTTAGTCTTTGCCTTGCTATCTATTGCCTTTTCATAGACTTGAATATATATCTTGTGATTTTCTCACATATCCGTGATAGGTCAAACATCTTCTCCATTGTTTAAGAGTTCAAGGTCAAGCATTGCCTTATCATATTCAGGAGGGAAATCATAAATCTGATTTACAAGTTCTGAATCCATTCCCATAACATTAGCAAATTCTCTCGTTAACTGTATCTTTCAAAATTCGTTTGCTTGTTGCATTAAAGGTTGGTAACTTGCCATAAACGCACTCTTTTTTGCTTCAAGTTTTTCTTGACTATCAAGGATCGTTACAATGCTTAAGTGTAAATCTCTTTTAGTATCAAGGTCTTTTCACATTACCGTATAAGTAACATTTCAGAATCCACTATTTAAAACAATGTTCTTTTGAGATTTCATTTTGAAGTGTTTCTGATAACTTCTATACCGTAAAACATCCCAATATCTTTTCTCTCCTCGCAAGAATACCTTGAAAATAGTTGAAAGTCTGACATTTTGATTAGCTTGTAACAATTGACTTTGTGTAGCTGTAATTGTTTTAGCATATACTCCGATACTTTGCTCATCAAATCAGATTTCTTTTGTTGCTTTAGCATCTATCATATTTTTAAGATTGTATCCATCACCACTTCATGAAGTTTGTGTTTGGACATTTTCAACGATTTTTCTATTTTCAAGATTTCATTTAGCTGGAACATATTTTCTTTTACCAAGTTTTCTATGTGCCAACTCTTTCCCATCTACTACATCGCTATTATAGATTGTTATTCCACTGAATACTTCCTCGTGGATTTTATCGATTAAGAGATTCATGATTTTTTCTTCTGATTCTTGATTGTCTTTTGCTAAATCTCCTATACATAATCCATAAGGATCTCATTTTTTAGGAAGTAACCAACTATGAACTACAGGACAAGGAATAGTTGTGGGGTCTTTCTTTTCTTCTGCTCTTACTGCTTCTATTTCCTCACATCTTACAAGTAGAGTTCTATCATTAGCCCACTCTGTAAGATACCACCTGTTATTGAATTTAGTAAAGTGTCTATAAACGGAATACTGTTTCAAATTAGAGCGGTAAGTTGTGAAAGTTTCATCTATTCCGTATCCATCAGCCCACTGTTGAAGCTTTCAGAAATAACCATCTCAAAGAGTTTCTTTTAGTTTCTTTAGTTCTTTATCTGTAAGCATTAACTCCTTGTTAGAATAGAGGTCATTAAGTTCTCATTCTGTAAGGATAAGCTCGAAACCGTGAAAGTTAAATCCTTTTATTACATCGAAGTAAGGATCAGGAATCCAACACATTGGAGAATAAAGTTTTTTCTTTGGAGATTCTGTTACTTTATCCCATCATTCATCGACTGCTAGATAAATTCCATAATCTACTTCATCCTCTATTTTCTTATAAGTGATTTGTTCTTCATCCAATTCTTCATAATCGAATTTCAAGAGATTATTCCAAGTTTTAGCATATTCGTCATCTCCTCTTTTTCTTCCTTGAAATTCTATAAGAGGTCTATTCTTATAAAGTGCTGAGATGAAAAGATTTCTGTAAGTATACATACTTTTACTTTTCACTGTTTCCCCTTCTTCTACTTCTTTTCCGTTTACATTATAACTTTCAAGATAGCTTTTAAGGAGAGGTCTTTTTTGTCTTGCAACTTCTGCTCCTACACTATATTCTTGTTCTACTTTAGAGCTGATTTCTTCAAAAGTCCACCCTTTGATTTTATCAACCATTTTCTTTGTTATAATGTTATTAACCATTTTATATAAAACAAATATAAATCTATCGTGAATCTATGATTTTACCTTTTTGACTTGTTCAATCGTAAAGCTCATTTACTACTGCTAAATATCTGAAAGCATCTGATCCGTGAGAGCTCCAATCGTGTTCAGGTCACTTAAAAGCTTGTCTTTTTTCATCAAGTTCTTTGTGATAGTTCTTCAAACACTTTCGCCCTCGTTCTGTTTTCTCTCTATCAAAGTAGCAGTAAGGAAGTATTGCTCTTGCTGAATTGATTCCATCCAAAACAGATAATTTAGGAACAATTTGAATATCATTGAAGCCGTACTCATACATTTTTTCTTCTACTGTTTTTCAGGTCTGCAAACTTCTAGCTTGTGCATCGTGAGGAAGTCGGATAGTTCAATATCTGTATCATTTCTCTTTCAAAATGCTTACATAGTGACTTAATCCTTCTCCGTTATTTTCGTAATAGTCTATCACTCTGATTTCTTTCCCTATTCTCTGCCAAAACCAAATAGCCGTTGAGTCGTTTATTCATAAATCCCATACGGTAAAGACATCTAAAGCTGGATCATAAGGAACCGTTGTTCTTCTTCCTTGATTTTCTAGATTAGTAAGGATTTCTGCATAATAACTTCCATTGATTCAAGCATCGAAAGAACAGTAATATTCTTGTTGAAAGATTGCATCACTTCCGTTTTTCTGAATTATCTCTCTCCTTTCTGCTTCAAGGACTTCAGGATCAATAGCTTTTGTATCGTCTACCGTTTGTATTGAAACCATCCAATCCTTGTTCTCTTTCGCCATATCCAATAACTCTTTAGCATGATTATCTCATCTAGGAGTAAAATTGAATATAGCTCGTCCTCCATTTTCTGCTAGAATAGGTCTTAGGAAATCTCGTACTGCTGGAGTTTGTAAAGAATACTCAGAGAAAACAATTCAAATAGGATTCGTTCAAACGATAGAGTCAACATTATCAGATCATACAATTTGAATAATACTTCCATTGATAAGTTCTACTTTCATTTCTGTATCATTCTTTCTTTTAACCACTTCTTGAGGAATATGGTTTATTGTTTTCCATCCATCTTTATCAATTCCATCTCGTGCCGCTTTCTTTCCTTGTGAGTAAGTAGGGAAAACATAGTAATAAATTCAAACTGTTTCCATTGCTTTCTTTACTATCACATTGAAACAAGCTTTATCTTTTCAAGCCCTACGATGTCGAACCATGATTATTCTTTTTATTCAACTATCTATAGCTTCAAAGATAGGAAGTTGATAATCTCTTGGAGTGAAGTGATAAGGGATTGTTAATTCTGTCATTTTTTGTAGTTTACAATGTTAATGGTTAAAGATCCATCTTGTTCAACTCTTTCTGTATACATTTTATGATACTTTCAGAGCTTCTCTAAAGCACTGTTTACATTTTTTAAGTCGTAAATCTTTTTCTCTTGTCCATTGAGTTCAATGTTTTGTCTTCCCATTCAGATTTCTACAATCTCTTTTAGATTTTCCAATACATATTCTACTCCTGTTTCTGTTTTTTCTATCTTTTGTTTAGATTTACTACTTAAGAACTCAGAAACCTTAGCATTACTTAGTAGTTTACATCAATTTACCTCGCAAGTTCTTTGAGTTCATCAGTACACTTTCCTATAAGCATCAGTTGCATTAAAGCTTTTCAGGTACTCTAAACAAAATAGTTTCTGTTTTTGTGTTAGTTCATTTTTTTTCATCTATCGGTTTTTAATAGATAAAACAACTATAATATAATCATTTTTTTCTTTTTGGCGGAGTTTTTAAAAAAAGAGAGATGTTTTGGATCTCCCTTTTAAATAAACCAAACATAGAACAGAAAAGAAACAATGCTACATGATTTTGTAGCGACCATAATATAATCATTTTTTACAAATTGGCGGGAGAAATTAGATTTTTTATGATTAGTCAGTTTTTCTTTAAGATATTATCTATTTTAGAGTGATGTACTCATAGGAGATAAGATATTTGTCTTGCTGATAAAGGAGAGCCTGTATATTCATATTCAAAGTAAAGGTCAAAGATTAAATTATACATTCTTTCCCTTTCTGTTTTTCTGAAGAATCTTTTTAGATAGACTATTCATGGTTTTTTATAGATTATGATAGAGCCGTCTATTGTTCTTTCTTCTGAGAGTCTTCATATTCTAAATAACCTTATACAATTATCACTTATCATAGCATTTTTAAAAGAGATCTAAAAGTCTGACTTTTTGTCTTTTTTTCTATAAAAAAATACTTGTTTCTTTCAGTTTCTTTGTTTTTTCTCCATACTCCTCTATCATTTCAAGAAGCTTTGGAGTACTGATTTTAAATACCGTTGCTTTATTCTTTATCATTTCGTCGACTTTCTCGATTCCGAAAGTTTTCTGCATTCGCCTTGTATAAACTATATAATTTCCGTTTAAGAATACATTACATCTCATACATCCCGCATGACAATTTATTTCATCGTAACGGTACAAGTAACAGCCTCTTGTGATAAAGTGCATATTTTGAGCATTCTTTCGCTTTATCCTTGTTCAGCATAAAGGACAAGTTACGATACCATTTTCATCTGAATCTCTTAATCTTATGTATTCAGAGAAGACGGCATCTAGTTTTTTTATTGCTTTAGATCTTGTGAGTTTTTGCATTGTATTTTAGTTTAAATAATCTTTTTAGGTTTTGTTCTTCAAGGTCTATCTCTCCTCTTGATATCTTTGTTTTCTCTTTACAGTATCTATCTAAGGAGTTCAGACAAGTTTGTTTTGTGTATTCTTTAAGGACTAATTCTCCTTCAATGTATCAGTACCGCATTCCTTTAATGAAAGGTTGCTTTATTGTGCAATGAAAGAGGATTTTGTCTTTATTTTTGATTTCTTTGAGAGGTTTAAGCATTACTGACAGAAATAAGCTCGTAAAAATACAATGATTGTTGCTATTAAGACAACAAGAGTTTCTATAAGTTCTTTACTCATTTTGATTTATGCTTTGAAATAAATTTACTTGATTTCATCGGACTTCCCATCATTCTTTTTTTGTCCTTGCGAATAGTTCTATTTTATTTAAGTTAGGATACATTATATCAATATTATCTCTTACTATATCTGGTTTTCTGCTATGTTCTCTTATATGTTCTGAAATAATTTGATTTATCATTGTTTTCTTCGGTTTAAATCTTCAGTTATTTTCTCACTTGATTCATAACAGAACAATTTCACAATTTGAAGCCGTGTAATATCAAGGATTTACTCTATATGTTCAATCGTTGTTTATCTTCACTCGATTAAAAGCGATTGTTTTATAAGAGAATCCCCATTCATTCATAAGTTTTATAGCGAAATCTAATCTCGGAGGAGTAGCCCACATAAATATAATAGAATTATCTTTAGTTATATCTTTGATAAAATCTTTCATATCCAATAGTTCTTTATCTTTCATAAGTGGGTAATGTTTACTTGCTCCTCATCAGAACTTGGTTTTATTAGCCCTTTCTCCCACCGTTTTCCTATTATTGTATCGCCGTGGAGGATCACAATAAACTAAATCAAATTTCTCCATTGTGTTTTTAAAAGGTAAGAATTTATAAAAATAGTATGATTAACATAATAAGAAACATTCAAGTTCATCAAGAGATAATTCACAAGAACCATAAACAACCTACACATCATATAAGAGGGACATTATCGTTATTCATCTTTCC